>Ga0214192_1000050_pt1 | contig 67454 bp, 46 predicted proteins | sample TroBogEpilimnion_44_FD_153030 | JGI IMG/M metagenome (GOLD analysis project Ga0214192, IMG submission 153030) | Freshwater microbial communities from Trout Bog Lake, WI - 29JUL2008 epilimnion | ecosystem: Environmental > Aquatic > Freshwater > Lake > Epilimnion/Euphotic zone | place: Trout Bog... | reverse complement strand
AGTTCATTCTTCAACTCCAAAATGTTCTCTAATTCTATCTCGATCATTAGCGGCCATACAATTATCCAAACATTCTCTCACAATCAACTCGGCGAACTTTTCTGTAAAAGCATCGGGTATATAAGTCTTACCAAAAGTTTGTCCGTCAATTGATATAACCGCCTGTTCCATAAGTTGCCTAATTCGTTCATTCATTCTTCAACTCCGAAAGGTTCTTCCAACTGTTCTGCCGCAAAATGATCGTCCAGCGTGTCTTTCAAAAAGTCAGTACATTCTTTCACAATCAGCTCGGCGAACTTTTCTAATCTCTTGTCAAGAATCGGCTGTAATTCATCACCAGTTATCTTGTCGGAAAATCTCCAGTCAGCCTGTAGAGCAAGTTGTCGAATTCGTTCGTTCATTTTGAGTTTCTCCTAAATGAATGTAAGGGACCGAAGTCCCTTACCCGTATATTACTTCTGACGATTGCGAATCATTGCCAAGATGTCTTGGGCACGTGAATCACCACCTTCGGTTGCTGCCGGAGCACTTGCCTTTGGAGCAGGAGCTGCCTTTGCAACTGGTGCTGATTCTTCATCGATGTCATCTGCTACTGGTGCAGATGCTTTAGGAGTTGATGATTTGTTAGGATCACCAGTGTTCTGGCTCATGCCAGCTGGTTTAAAATACTGTCCCCAACGTTCCATATCATAAGCTTCGCCATCAACTGAAGCTTCAAACATTTCTTTCATAACTTTCAACTCAACGTCAGTTGGCTTTTTAGGTAAGAAGTCTGACAAGTTAAACAAGCCATGTGTTTGAATAGCCGCATTTTCTTCGTCACTCAATGGACGCTCACGACGTGCCCAAGAACTTGTTGAGTAGTCAGCATAACCGCCCTTGCTACCTTTCTTCATACGATAGTCTAAGCCATGTACAAAGTCAGTTGGCAAATCTTCCAATTCTGGATCAACAAGTGCCGCACGAATTGATGTAAAGATTTGAGGTCCGATGATAAAACGACGGATTGGATTTTCTGGCTTATCAGTTTCTTTCAAGCCATCTTCAACTACAAATCCTTGGAAAATGTATGAACGCTTTTTCCAGTACTTACGACCCATATCTTCCAATGCTGGATCTTTAAACCAAGGACGTACCTCAGTTAAGATTGGACAAGTTTCGCCATACATTTCCATGCAGGGTACTTGTACTGTGATTTGTTTTGATTCGGCTTCACCTTTGATTCCAGCGAAGGGCAATTTAATCATTGCTCGTTCAGCCCAGAAAAAAGTATTGTCTTGATTGCCGTCGGGTAAAAAACGAAGTAGTGCTTCTTCGCCTTCTTTGAGATTCCAGAATGCATAAATGGAATTATCTCCACCTGTTCTGTTACCGTTGTCTGAACCTTTTGATTCAGCTGCCTTTAATTTTGCACGAATTTCTGCCAAAGTTGCCATTATAAGTCTCCTATTGTTAGCCTTTGTTACTGCTTTATTTGCCTATATTTGTCTTACCACCCGGTAAAACAAAAAGCGCATACATATTATTGTACACGCTTCTATTTAGCAGAGCAAGAAGAATCTTGCTCTAAATGTGACTATGTTACTCGATTAACGATACTGTACCAAACTAACAATTCTATTTAATTCATCGTTTTGGAAAGTAGTACTTTCTCCTACACCGTATCGATTAGGATCAGCTGCACTTGCCGCAGTCACTTTACCGTCTGCACCAATTTCAGCTTGTCCGGCAGGAGTAGCAGGGGCTGCAACAGGCTTTCCGCCATTTGGAGCACGAGCAAGAATATATGGATCTAATGGATCTGCACCACCTAGCCATTTTTGATCTTCTGGACTCATTTTAGAGTATGCATCGGCCTGCGGACTACCAGCTTGCCATGGACCATTATTTACTACTGGTGCTGCTGGTGTTGTTGGCGCTACTGCATCTGGTTCACTCATGTCACCAGCTTTATCGCGAGCTGCCTGTTGATCCGGTGTCATAGTAGGAGCAGCTGGTTTTGCACCTTGTTGAGTAGGAGCAGCATGTGCTACTTTCTTTGCATCATTTTGAGCAGCAACAGTACGTTGACTTTGCCCAAATGTACCAAACATCTTATCCCACCAGCTTGGCTGAGTAGCAGCTGGTTTTGCACCTTGAGGAGTAAGTCCTGTTTTAGCAGTTGCTAGTTTTGCTTTTTGTGCGGCATTAGCCTGAGCAAGTTTAGCATCAAAACTATTACCCGCCGGAGCTGCCGGTTGATTGGCTGGGTTATTTTTTGGGTCCATATTATAAGTTGGGCCAGCTTCGTTTGTCTGATCGGCGCCTTCTACAATATCAATGTAGTGGCGTAAATTTGGTTTATTTGAGTGACTCATGGTCATTTCCTTTTATTTAAATTGTGCTTGCTGAAACAACTTAGCCAACGCATCTTCTAGGTTTGGTTTTGCTGTATCCATTTGTGTCTTGATACCGCCAATCATTTTAGCTGGATTAAAACCTGGCATTACTTCTTGATCAGGTGCATCCACTTTATCCATTTGATCGCGCATTGCGCCTGTAAAGCTACCGGCTATGCTTTTTGCAGTCTCTGGATCATTCAACGGCTTTCCGTTATATTGCATTTTGCTAAGAACATTTGTAAACGGATTAGGATCCATACTAGGCATTTCTTCTTCAATTGATTTCAAACGTGCTTCGATATCTTTAGCATGCCATTCACGCATTTCCATATGCCCGCTTGGTTCATGATGATGAACACCTGCCAATTTCATAATGTGATTTTGTTCATTACTGCTAGGATCTTTCTTTTCAATAAAGTGCATAACTTTAGCTAGATCATCTTCAGAAGCATTGCCGAACACGCCTTCGTCGAATTCTTTTTTAACTTTAATCTTGATGCGTGTACCGCCTAGTGGAAATGTACCGTCTTCTTTGTTGTAAAATCCGCTAATGTATTTTAACATTTCGTGTAGGCCATCAGCCTGTGGTTCTTCATCGTACCCAACATCTTGCGGAGCACAACCACAGTTTTCAATAATTTCAGCAATAGTTTTTACACCACTACCAAAGTCTAATTGTGTTTCTAATGTTGCGCCTGCTTTTTTAGCCTTACGCAACGCAGTCATAATACGCTCTTCAACTGGACTAAATTTGTTTGGATGATCATCAACTTCTTCTGCTACCGGAGCAGGTGCCGCAGCAGGTGCCACCGGAGGAATAGCATTAGGATCAACCGGAGCAGGTGCCGCAGGCATAGCTGGGGCAGCTGACATATCAGCAGGCGGAGGAACCATTGGTGGTTGTTCTTGTTGAATATCTTGTTCGCCAAAATTTAGTTGACTAACTACAGCAGGATTATCAAACTTATCACGATTAGCAAATACCCATGCTTGAATTAGCGAACGTGTATCTAATCCTGGACTTGCTTTACGTAGCTCATCCATTAGTCCTTGATCATCAATAATACCTTTAAGACTCATAACAGCATCGTCACCGCTTAAGATATTTCCTTGATCGCCCATGATACTATTAAATTTTTCAATAGCTGCTTGTTGTGCTGCTTCGTTATGACTAAACAGATCGTCTTGTTCCATCAAGCGATCCATAGCACTTTCAAATGCATCCTCTGGGCATAACTCTTTAGTTTTCTTAAGAGCCTGACCTGCTAGATTGTGTACTTTACCTTCTGGATTTTTCTTAGGATTTGATTTCTTCCAGTCGCCTTCGTGTTTCCAAGATTTAACTTTACCTTCAGCATCTTTTTCTACTGTGTCGCTAACTTCGTCTAGTAGTTCGTCTGGATTAATTTCTTTAACAGGTACATCTGATTCATCAATAAATTTAGCAATGTATTGGAACACACCTTTTAATTCTTCGTTAAATGTGCGGATAGTTAAACGATCAACTAGATCATTAACTAGTTCTTCTGGTAGCATTTGCTCTTCTGATTCTTCAAAACTTTCTGCAAATGTTTCGTAGTGCGCAGTACGTTGTAGTAGCTGTACTTCACGTTTAATTTCTTCAATGCGCTCAATAACACGATCTGTTACATTAGCCATTGTTTCGGATAGTTGATCTTGACGTCCAACATATCCTTTAAATTTGCGCAATGCGGCCATTTCTTCTGATAAACTAACAATATGTTTACCGATGCCATCGTATGGATTGCCACCGTGTTTTAAATGTTCAGCCATTGCGCGGGCGCCATTTAAATGTTTTACTGGATAACGGAAACGCTCACCTTGTGCATTTTCAACCCAGATACCTTCAATGTGCATTGTGCGACCCGCTGCAAGATCGGGGTTGATTGGTTGGGTGTGTTTGATAATGAGTTGTGCTTCACCAAGATCCTGATAGCTCATTTTTGAGCTGCCATATAACTTGTTTTCCATGATTGGTTCCATTGCGGGCTGTTCCTTGCGTTTTGCTTGATAGTGATAATCTCTTTTATCTAAATTGCTTTTGCCTAGATTTTGTATATCAAATTTTAATAATCTGTCCTTGGCGAAACTTCTAAAAGATCTAATAAATTTAAAAGCACGTGGATGAGGCCTTCCGTTCTTGCCATCTACTAAATCATCACTTACTTGTATAACGACTCCGTCGTCTTCATCTAATGTTATTGCTACAGTACCTAACGATTCACCGTTTTCTTCGTATTCAAACTCAAAAAACCGGGCCTTAGGAATATCCTCTTTTTTGCTTAACACGGCGGCATTTTCATCGCCCATCTGAATATCAGGAAAGCGGGTCTGTATTTTGCCGTATAATTCTTTAGCTATAATGTCTAAGTTAGCATTCATGTTATATTTATGCTACATTACTAGAAACAAATATAGGCAATGGAGCTTCCCATTCGTCATCTCCGTGCCCGTCTATACTGAGTCTTTCAAACACCAATGGATCCCATTCAGCTAAAACCACACTCATACGTATAATTAACAGCAAAGCGGCTACTAGATCGTCATGCTCGCCTGTTTTTGCCTTAAAACTAACACCAGCAGCGATAAATGTTTTAAGTTCGCTAATTAGAGCTTTACTATAGATCTTCATTCTATCCTGTTCTAGGAAGAATTTTAAACGAGAGCAAGCTGATATTTTAGCACCGTGTGTAGTATTAAATCCTTTACGGAATTTGCGTACATGACCCTTTCTTACAGGTTCGCTGACGAATAATCCCGGGAATGTTTCTTCTCCTAGATCTTTAATTACTACTAACGCGGCTTCACCGATAGTGTTATTTTCTACCGACCAATAGACGCTATTATTATATTCCGGGCCTATTGTATCTTGTACATATTTGACAACATCTCGGAATATTTTAACCTGTTGTTGTACTTGTGTAGTATTATGCTGCCATTCTGCACATTGTATCATTGAAGGTAATTCAAAAACTTCTATAGCAGCATAGTCTCCGCCGGTTCCTAAGCTAGGATCCAACGCTATTAGATATATTTCGCCGGGTACTGGTTTTTTATACCAGCGGACTTGCCCCATTCGTTCGATGGGGTCTTTTCCTGTTAGTTCTGCAAGTTTTAAACTGTTAATTAATGTTTCGTCGAAGACCAAGAATTCGCAACCATACTCACGACGGAAACGTTCTTCGCCAATACGTCCCATCTCAGTTTTGCGCCATTCTTCACCACGATCCGGATGCTCGTGCCATTCTGCACGGAATCCAAAAAATCCATTGCGACCTTTGCCGTCTTCTTTTTCATTGCCGTATTCGTCAAACTTATCTTGACTTTCCTTCCAAATAGTTGCAAACTCATCTTCGTCTGAGTTTGGTGTACTTGTAATAATCGCACGTCCACCAGTTGCTAGTGTTGGTGAGATTGATGTCCAGAATTCTGTGGCAATGTTGGGTTGCACAAAGGCAAACTCGTCGCAATAAAGCAGGGATATAGACATACCGCGGCCTGTGTTGCCAGTAGTGGTAGCAGATACAATTCGAGAACCGTTGTCAAAATCTATACTCCCTTTGTTATAACTTACAACACCGCAACGAATATGGTCAGGGCATAGTTCATATGCATAACGGATACGTTGCATAATTTCTTGTGAGCCTGTATACTTGTGTGCGGCTACTAGAATAGTTTGGTCCGGATGAAACATAGCATACCATAGTAAGTATGCCGAGGCGCAAGTGGTCTTACCACTTTGACGTGGTAGCATGTTTACATTAAAACGATGATTGTGATAACTGTCTAGTAGTCGTTCTTGATATTCATACGGTTCAAACAGTAGTTTACCCTTAACAGGATGTTGGATATAAAAGAAATGTTTAGCAAAATAATGATGCCCAGTTAGGTCATCAGAACACAACATCAGATCTGTTAACTGCTGTTCACTAAACTTTTCTTTGGTGTGCGCCTTTTTGGTTAAGACGCCATCTAAACTTTTAGCCATACTTTTATTTACATAAAAAAAGCACCCCTTAGGGTGCTTTTGATACTGCTGACGAAACTTATCTTGCTTTAATTTCAGCGTACATTTGGCTTAATTTATCAACTAGGCCTTCATGCATTGGGTTTTCACCGCCATTGTGTTTAAGTGCGCCAATACCTTTGCTGGCTAAATCGTTACCTGTAGGTAAAACTGCGCTAGCACCTTTAACAACTGGTTTAGGACGATTTTGATACTCACCGTCTTCTTCAACACCTTTTTCGCCAAACAATTTTTCTTCATCGTCTACATCGTCAAATCTTGGTTCGCCGGTAAAATCAGATTCTACGTCACCGGCTGGTTCCATAACTCCTTGACCGCTTTCCATGCCAAACAATTCTGTATCGTCATGGCCATGCTCGTCACCCTTTTCAAGATTACGTAAAATATCCATCAAGTCACGGATTCCGCCGCTACCTTGACCATTCATGCTGACATTCATTGTAACATTATCTTGTTGATCTGGTTGGCCACCAATTTTAATCATACCTGGCATGCCACATTCTTCTGCTGGCTGCTCTGAAAGACCTAAATGACCGCTGTCGCCTGTTGTTTCAGGAGTAGCTGGACCACTTGGAGTTGCACTGATGCCTTGTACAGGTGGTTGAACACTTTCGGCAACTGGTTGGTCTAGTGCTGTCATCTTACTGATTAGATCATGAAAATTCATATTATTTTCCCTTACCAATACCAGGCTTTATATTAGCTGCGTATGGTGTTAATTTAACTTGTTTAGATAGTAAACTTGGTTTACCATCGACTACCTTTGATTGTTCTTTTTGTTTGACAGCTTTAGGTTTGCCAGCAAATAGTTGATCGTTGATGCCTTTGACTTCTTCACCTTCGTGTTTAGTCTTACCTAATTCTTTCAGGAAACGCAGGTTATGTTTTTCGCCTACCATTTCTTGACCGCCTGGAAGATATTCTAAATCTGGTGTGTCTAATCTTGATTTAGCAGTTGGTTCATCGTGCTCATGATTGATTTCTACTTCTTCTTGCTCATTCAAATTGCGTACAATAATAGACTGCTCTGGTAACTTTAATTTTTCTGCTAGTGTAGCACGGGCTACTTGACTAGTTAATGGATATGCTGTCTTAATATCAAATAGGGTTACATTTTGATTTGTTAATCCTGGAAAATCTTTAAGTTGCTCTGAGATAGGTAAACGCTTACCTGCTGAGCAAGATTCAACCTTGTACTGATCAAGGGCCATTTTAATTTTTTCAGTAATGCCGGTAGCATCTCCGACAATTTTAACTTTGAATTCATAGACCTTGTGTAGATCTGTTAAGTAAGCTGTAAACGATTTCATATAATAATCCTAGTAGTATATTTATTTCATATTCTTTAATTTTTCAAGCAAACTATTGCGATCTGATACAATAAATCCGTCACCATTAAGGCTTATGCCTTCATCAGTATTAGTTTCTTTATCTAATTTTTGCTTTTTCAGCTGAAGATCAATCATCTTCAATTTTTTGTCTAATTTAGCAGTCTTAGCATCGATAGCATTTTTAAGCATACTTGCTGCTACCTCAAATAATCTACTTGAGTAGCGTGCTTCTACATTCATACCTAGATCCATGATATCATCATAGGCTTCTGTTGCCTTGCGAGCTAGTTCATCGAGTTCGGAATCAGATACATCACCTAATCCCTTTACTTGCGGTAAGGCTGCGCTGATTTTATCAAACTCGCTGATATCTCTCAAAAGAGGTTGTGGTTTTGCCAAAGCGGCAACCTTTTTTTCCTCTTCTTTAAGGATCTTTTTACTTTCTGGAAGGTTTAGAACTTCTTCTAATCTTTTAGTCATACTACTACTTATCTAACGCCTTGATGGAATAAATCATTTTCACTTAGAATACGGAATTTTAAGCCCTGCTGTTTACACCATAAATTAGCACTGGCCCATTTGGCTTGATTTTTTACAAACTGTGCTTGATTATATTTGTTCTTACCCACACGTTCAATAATTGCCTGACTAGCTGGTTTAATCTCTATTATTTCAGAATTAACTTTTCCAGTTTTATCTACATATTGTATAAAAAAATCTGGGACATAGACTGTTTGTTTACCTGTGAGCGGATCTCTGTATGGAATTTTCATAGGCTCAGATGCCCAGGCTTGGACACTTTCATTAGTGTCACAAAAATTCATAAAGCTCCACTCCCAACTTGATCTGTAAGTTGGAACTTTTGTGCCTACATATTTTGCTGGGGTTTTCATGACAAATTTGCCACGTGCAAATTTACTAGTCATAGTGTTATATTAGAATATTACGATTTTCGTAAGTGTCAATTACGGTATTAATTTTATAACCTAATATGCTTGTTTTTTCTCTATAGGCATTTAGGACTTGTGCAACTACCTGACTAAGTTGAACGTCATTCAATTTTTTTAAAGTATCAATTAATTGAAATACATCTACTCCGTCCTGTCTTGATTGATTCAATAACACTATTGCAGTACTTTCTGCTGAGTTAATATCAAATCCTTGTTTAGTAAAAAATCCTACAACTGCATCAATTTGATTTGATGGGAAACTCACACTTTGTTGAAAAAACTTATCAAAAAATTGTTTAACAGTTGTAGAACTATCTGCTGCTGGAGTTTGTGTAGGAAGATTTGTAGCCATGTTATTAACCTATATTGACAGCAGTACCGGTCACTGTTGGAGAAGGTACGCTAACTTGTGGAAATGCTACACCTTGTAAGCCGTTGACACCTTGTGTTGCTGTTCCTGTAACATTACTCACTATCCCGGTAATACTATTAGCTGCTAGATTAGTTGCAGTATTTTGATATCCATTAACTGTCTGTACAAGATTATTTAGGAAACTAGTTGTATTACCTGATACGTTCACTGAGCTTACAAATGAAGGATTGATTGATGTAGGACCGTTTATACCTACTAACGGACTAGGAACTTGATCGTAATGCTCTTGTCCGAATCCTACAGGATCACCTGCGGTAACAACTCCGCTTGAATAGCTAACTGCCTCGTACCCTAAAGTCATGTTATTTTCAGTAACTCCGCTATCAGCATATTTTACCTTAGGGTGACTAAAAGTTTTTATAATAGGATTATATAATGTATAACTAACGTACTCATGTCTAGCCATTTGATACAATGTTATTGAATTAAAAAATGGTAGCGTACTAGCATTGTCTAGACCATAAGTTGCGGGAATATAATCAAAGTTTCTTGTAGCTGTGCGATTGTATGCTCCGGGAACAATGGCACTGTTGCTATCAGCATAATAGTAAGCATAATAGTTTTGCCAAAGTTTATTAATTAAGCTCATGTTATCGTCGTGAAACACAATATTAATATCTTCGTATTTGTGAGTAGTCTGTATATTCTTTTTTCTGTTGTACTGATTAAGAGTTTCAGTAGAGAGAGTAAACTTAGGCAAGTCGGCACTTTTAACCAACATGTTAATTTCAGTTCCATAATTTTGTACTAACGAGGCATCAGTTAATGCAGCAGAATTAAGGCTAAAACTTACATGGAAATTAAATGCTAGCTTAGGTGCTAGTCTGAATTGATCATCTGAAAACAGTCGAGCGGCATGCTGCCAGCTACGTAGTGTAACATCTGATGGTTCGTTTAATAGATAGTTTGGTGTGAATGCCATACAATATTTATCGAGTAGAATTAACTATGTAGTTAATAATTACCTATAAAAAAGCCTACTTGCGTAGGCTTTATTATTAAATACCGCCGCCAGTAGCAGCAGTACCAATAGTACGCTGTGTTGGAGCAGCAGCACCGCCTGTTGTCTGTAGACAATTATCAGGTTGTATTGTAAGCTCAACCATAACCGGTGTTTGCTCTGAATACTTGATGTCACCGTAGTTAACCTGTGTTAAGTAGCAGCCATAACATTCCCAAGTTTCTAGTACATTTGGAGTTAATGCGCCATTGCCACCATCTAGAATTTCAATACGTAGGCTAAACTTGTAATCACCGCCTGAAGCAGCAGAACTTTGTTCAAAGAAGTCAAATTGCTTCTGTAACTGTTCGCCGCATAGCTTAGACACAGCACCAGTTACGTCATCCCGTAATGTAATCTTTATAGTTTGCCATGTTGGACGACCTGCATAGTGAATAGTTGAATTATAAATCTCAAGTTTTTGATCTGCAAACTGTATGTTAGGACGAGCCGCATCTTGAACTTGCTTTGTTAATTCAGTTGTTGGTGTAGAAACACCAAAGTTCTCAAACATCACCCTAAAGCGATACTTGAGCTTAGGCATTAACATACCCTGCGAAGCAGCACTCTGATCAGATGCTAGTGGAACTGTAAATTTACTTAATGATGAAATTGCCATTTGTTATGCTCCGATTAGTTGGTTAAACCTTTGATTGCGCCAGTGTTTTCTAAGCGAATTGGAATGTAAATAAATTCCGCTGCTTTTACTGGTTCAATTGCTACATCTAACCATAGTTCACTGCGATCAATACGTGCAGGTGTGTTATTAGTTGTATCACAAACTGTTAGATAGTCGTATAAAGCACGTTGACCTACTAGCTCTAACAACAGACTATCTGCATGACCTTTTAATTCGTCACGTGTAATCTTATCATTTGGTTCAAATACATATGGCTTAGCCAATTGATTAAAGATGCCACGTAGATAAATTACTAGACGTGCTACATTAATACGATCTAATGAGCTTGCTGTTAACTGACGTGTGTACTGTCCGTATGCTACTAGTCCAGTTCCTGATAGATATGTAATTGGATTAACGTGTACACTGGCTAGTGTATCGCGCTGTCCTGCATTCAATGCTACTGACTGGAACTCGCCTTGATAGTCAACATAACCAACTGCTGAAGCATTTGTAATGCCGCCGCGGCGTGTACCTGCTGGAGCAAACCAAGGATAGCTTACGTTATCGCTTAGAGCGATTGTACGCAACATCATATGACTTGGAGGAACAGCAATCGCATTACCTAGATTATCTGTTGAGTAACCCCATGGATAATATACGCCTAAATATGGATCTGTTGTTACTAGACCTTTCTGACTATCGTATAACGCTTGGTTTACATTGTTACCCCAGTTACTAATCGTTGTTGCATCTGGTGTTAAGCGTGCTGGTGTATCACCAACAACAAATGCTGAAATACCACGATCATAGTTTAATGTAACAAGATCAGGAATAACTTCTGGATATCCTGGGCAAGCAATTAGGTTAAACACACGTGATTCAGTATCACGGATTTGTTGGTTGCTTTCAATTGTTGCTTTAAGGGCTTGTAGTACAACTTGACGTTGTGCAATATGACCAAATGATCCCGAACCGTCTGGTTGGTTAGCAGAAGCTGTAACCCAACGATCTGGATAATAGTTTGTCATTAGTTCTGGAACTAGTGTGCCATCTGTATGTGGGTACATTGCGTTACGATTTAACACATTAACGTAACCTACATAATATTGCTTAACGTTAAATCCTGAACGACGTGTGTTCCATAGCAACATACCTTTTGGATATAGTGCTGGATCTGGACAGTCAAAGTCAACAAAGTTACTGGTCAACAATGCTTGAATACTGTCTGGGGTTCCTGTGCCGCTTGACTGTGCTGATGCTTGACTACCAGTAGCAGTCCAACGAGCATCGTGGAAAATAATACCATTTGCTGATGTATGATCAGTGTTGTCAATTAGTACCCACTGTTTAGTATTGTAGTTGTATCTGTAAATTACAGGATAGCCTTCTAATACAGTAATGTTTGAGTCAACCCAGATATCACCGTTGGCTAAAGGACCGCCTGTGCTATTTACGATTGGCTGTGTTCCGCTAATGATTGGACCGTTTGCATCTGTTGTTGCTGGACCATTGTAGCTAATTTGTGTGTAGTTCAAATAACCTACCCACTGTTGTCCATTATTGATCATGATATCTACATCAGTCAATGTTGAATCATACCATAATTGGCCATCAACTGGAACTGTTGTTGGAGCACTGAGACTTGGAATTACTGGACTTACACCGTTAATTGTTGCAGCCCATAGTGTAGCAATATATTTGCCATCGCTGCCATTGCTTGCTGGATCAGCATAGAAATTTGCTGTAGTACCTGCTGCAAATATTTTACTTAACGGAGTATCTGTTCCATCAACAAAACGAATATCACCACCTTGTGCATGTGTAATTGTAATTACATTTGTAGTAGTATTGATGTTTGTTGTAATGTTAGTATTTGTTGGTAACGCTGCGGTTAGTGCTGTTAAGAAAGCTGTAGCATCACTAGTAGCGCCAGCTGCTGTAAATGTAACTGTTACAGCTGAAGTAAGTGATGTACTACCGTTTACACTTTCTGAAATTGTAAATGTATTAGTACCAGCAGTAAATGTATTAGCTGTAATTGCAGCAGATACAATAGTTGTTGTACCAGCCGCTGAACGCTCATAGACTTTAAAGTTAGCTAGTAATACATCACTAGCTTCGGCATCATCATACTTGATGTATAACTGTCCTGCTGCTAGATTAATACCACCACCTAATGGATCAAGACCAGCTAGTGCTGATTGATTATTTTGATAGATGTTAGTAGTTAGTGTAGTCCAATTGCCGGTTGCTGCTGAGTATTTTTTAATAAACCAGTTAGCACCTTGATTTGGCTGAGTTGTTTTGATCCACAAGCTACCTGTTGGATATCCTGCGGCTGAACTGCCATTGTCTGCAATACCATATGTAGGAATCTTTGTATGAGGAGCAATAGTTAGAGCCGGTGCTAGGTAAGTACCAGCTGCAATACCAACTTTAGCTGGAGTACCTGATCCGCCCACAACAATCGAAACACCTGTTGAATATAAATTCAAGAAACCGTTAATATTTGCTGCTGTAATACCTGCCGCAGAAATTGTTGAGTTTGCATTAATAGCTGTAACCAATGCTGTCAATGTTAGTACACCTGTAATTGGTGTTGTATTGATTGTGATAGTGTCGCCTGACAATAATGTAATATTAGCATTAGCAATAGTACCTACTGCTGTTGGCCAGCTAGCGGCCCAAGCTGGAGTTCCAACTTCAACCCATGTACCAGCGGCTGTACTAGTCTGATATTTTTTCATCCATAGCTTATTAAGATTAGTAACTGATACAACAGCATAATCGCCGTTTGCACCGATACTAGCTAGTGGTTGATTATTGCTAGGATAGCTAATAACTTTGAGTGGGTCTGTAATTACATAAGTGCTTTGAACATCAAATGATTGTCCGCCTTTTGTAGTTGCTGGATTGCCATTCCATTCAAATACACCAAATGCTGTTTGACTTGTATCTAACCATAGTTGGCCGTCTGCTGGAGCTCCAGCAGGAATTGTACCTGTTGCTTTAAGTTGGCCTAGATCTATATCAGCACGTACTACATAAGCACGGTTGCTAACACCTAGCAAGCTATAAGCAGCCTGTAGACCATATTCGTTACGCTCACCAGCATGTACTGGATTGTTGCTGGCATCAGTTTCAAAGAATGGAGTTCCAAAGAAATCTCCAACATCTTTCTGACTTGTTAGTAGTTGAACTTGACCAGCGTTGGCTTTTGTAGTAGCGGTAGCTGTTCCTGTGCCGGCAGCATTTAATTTATTTTGTGCTGTAGCAACGACAATAAGTGGTACTGTTCCTGGTGCGGCAGGTACGTAGAAACTCTCATCTACTACTGTTACTGCAACGCCTGGTGAATTTAGTGTGGCCATCCTGTGATCTCCAATGAATACAATTCTATTTGTATTTATAGGAATTTAGGTTTTTATACCTGTAATGCTAGGTGAAAAAGGGGAGAAAAAGGTGTAAATATTTGTATGAGACCATTATGCTCCTGCGGACAACGGCCAGCTGCCTTAAACTACTATAAAAACGGTCGTGCTTACTATAGGCGTAAATGCGAGGCTTGTCTTACAGGCAATAGTGTAGTACCTCGATGGAAACTAGCAGGATACAAAATGAAAACCGCATGTGATAAATGCGGTTTTCGATCACAACATAAAGAGGTTTTTAATGTTTTTCATGTAGACGGCGATTTAAACAACTGCCGTCCGGTAAATCTTAAGACTGTATGTGCAAACTGTCAGCGAACTCTACATCAGGAAGGTGTCCGTTGGAAACAAGGTGATCTTGTACCAGATCTTTAATTGATGTATATAAATCATCAATAGTTCCATTATTATCAAGGACAGCATCAAACTTAGTGCCGACCCAAGCAGTTTCACTAGCATGAACTCCAAAGCCATCTAGCAACTCTTTAGCAATAGGTGCTCCTTTGTTTGCATTTATGGCTATTTGATACCACTCAGGCTCAGGGCCTCGCTTTACACGGATGACGATACCGCCTGCGTCCTTAATTGATTTAATTTCATTAGGAAAACGGCAGTCGCTAATAACAATGTCGTCTTTGGAGTTGCGTAGTTTATTCTCTAATGAGGCAATCCACATATCATCATGGAAGCCTTTGCGGCAAACTTCGGTGCCCCAATATTGCAAGACCCAACGTGGTGTTAAGTTAGGCATACCTAGGCGTTCTGCCCACCAAGGATCCACTTGCTCGCGCCATTCGCGAGCACTTTTTGTACGGCCTTCTAGCATAGTGCGATCCCAGCCAAACACTGCACTGACTGCATCTTTTAAACTAGTAGCAAATGATTCTCGGCGATATCCGTGGAAGTTAGTAAGATAATCAGCAATAGTGTCTTTGCCAGAACCAATAAAACCGCAGATACCAATAATCATGTAGATCTCCTAAAGATGCTACAGTATATAACAATTTTATTACAAGGTCAAAAGTTTTTTAGCCAAGAACGAAGGTATAAGGTACACCGCCTGGAATTAGATTGTCAATTTCTTTTTCTAAATTGGCGATTTCTTCTTTGCCAGATGCTTGTAGTGCTGTGCCGTTTAGGGTAATTCCACCACCACCAGGACCTGCGATAGATCCAAACTTGCTGCGAGCTTCACCTAGCATCATTTTACAAGTTGCTAGAGTATAGTCTCTTAACCATTGTTTAGCATAGATATCTGTAAGTAAAACATAGTCTGGGCGATAGTTGTAAGTACGGATTAGAACCTGTTCACCCTGAGCAAATGGTCTCTGTAGAATAGTTAGGATGTGGCTCTGTTGTTTCCATTTATACTCAATATAGCTACCAAACATACGTCCTACTAGCTTTTGATAACCAGCAAACATTTCATAAGTTGCCAAACCACCCATCATAGTACCGCTTAATAGGTAAGTGTTTGTATAGGCTAGATTAAATGGCTCAAATAGTGTACCGCCTGCTCCACCGCCTGTGCGTGAGCCAACAGCTCTGCGGAAAACTTCACGGACTTCGATGATTTCATCAGGTAAACGGTACTCGTTTTGATCTTGGATCAGTTCAAGAAACATGTAGCTTTCTTCAACAGCATTTGAGCTGCGTTGACGAAAACGGTTAACAGCACGATCTAGGGCAGTTTCGTAGTGCTTAGGATCAAGCTCTATTTCAACCATACCATCACCGAGCATGTCTTTTACATAGTCGAATACCGCGTTGCGTTCTTTCGTTGAGTTGGTTTCTTCAGCCATTTTAATTCCTTGATACTATATTTAGCTAGCGATAAATATCATATGCCAAGATTATCACTATATAAACCGGAACATGGTAACGACTATAAGTTTATGGATAAAGTAATATCCGAAGCTTTTACAGTAGGCGGAACCGACCTATATTTCCACAAATACTTAGGGTCAAATACTGCGTCTGCTAATGCTACAGCTGATCAGCCACATTATGCTTCAAATAGTCCCACAAATATCCAGGATTTATTACTACTAGAAAATCGTGATCGCACATATGATACTAGCATTTATAGACTACGTGGGCATTACAACGTAGCTAATATTGATTTTAATTTAAGTCAGTTTGGTCTGTTCATCGATAACGATACTATCTATATGACAGTGCATATTAATGATGTGATAGCATTGATTGGTCGCAAGCCGATGAGTGGCGATGTATTTGAGCTACCTCATTTACGGGATAATTTTGCATTAAATAATTTCGATATTGGATTACCTAGATATTATCAAGTAACAGATGTTGGTCGTGCTAGCGAAGGATTTAGTGCAACTTGGTACCCACATCTTTATAGATTAAAATGCATTAAGATGACAAATTCACAGCAGTTTGCTAATATCTTAAATCAACCGGCAACTGACGCCAACGGTGATCCTGATCCGCAAGGCAACACAGTTGGTAGCTTGATGGCTACTCTAGCTACTTCCTATACTATTAATGATGCTGTGATCCAGCAGGGCGAAGCAGATGCTGCCAAGAGTGGATTTGAAACACAACAATTCTATACGCTAGCAGTTGATCCTAGTACTGGTAAACCTGTTCTAGAAACAGTTGATGAAACTAGTCTTGATGCTAGCAATGCAACAAATATAAATGCATCATCAACTGCCGGCGTTCCTGTTCGTACAGGTTATACTGGCTACTTAGTCGGAGATGGTTTCCCACAAAATGGTTATGCATTTGGATTTGGAATACAGTTTCCTGCAAATGCACAGCTCGATGATTTCTTTTTACGAACAGATTTCTTACCTAACAGACTATTCCGCTTTGATGGCAATCGCTGGCTCGCTGTAGAAGATGCAGTTCGTATGAATATGACCAATACCGACACCCGCCAGACATTAAAAACAAGTTTTATTAATAATGATAACAGTTTCATTTACAATGATGCTGCGGTACAAACTTATGTAATGCTAACCACTGGCGAATATGTAATACAAACACTACAGCCATATGATGCATCATATCTAACAGTACCGTACATCGGATTTAAATTAGATACCTTTGAAGTCAGCTATGCTATTGCAGATTATCCAACTCAAACACTTGTTTCTAGTTATACTAGTGGAGGCAATACCTATTTACAAATAACGTTGCCTACTATTCCTGACAGTTTAAATCAGCAGGTACAGCAAACTATACCCTATGACGGGCAGTGGAAAGTTGGCTTATACAATAATAGAGAAGCACAAAAACAGAGCTTGTCAAAAGTTCTTAGACCCAAGGCAGATTTCTAATGCAATATTTTTATGACGGGCAAATCCGCCGCTATCTTGTACAGACTATTCGCGTACTTAGTAACTTCGTAGTCAAATACGGTGACGGTACACTACATCGTGTGCCCGTGCAGTACGGTGATCCCGACAGACAAGTTGCAACAGTTCTAAATCAAAATAGTGAAAACACCATTGCCACTGTACCTAAAATTGCTGTTTATATTTCTGGATTAGAATTAGACAGTAATCGATTGGCAGATGCTACACACTACGACAAATTAAATTTCCGTGAACGTGATATTGACACAGGTACTAATACCTACACACAGGGTCAGGGGCGTAACTATACAGTAGAACGATTGATGCCAACTCCCTTCAAATTAACTATGAAAGTAGATATTTGGTCTAGCAGTACTGAACAGAAATTACAGATACTAGAACAAATAATGGTCTTGTTTAATCCTACGTTAGAAATTCAGACAACTGACAATTATGTTGACTGGACTAGCCTTAGTGTGTTAAGCATTGCTTCGATGAGTTGGTCAAGTAGACAAGTTCCTGTTGGTGCAGAGAACCCCATTGATATCGCTAATATTACGTTAACTGCACCTATATGGATTAGTCCGCCGGTTAAGGTTAAGCATCTCGGTGTTATTACCAGCATTATTACTAATATTCATGATAACTTTGCGGCCGATACTAGTACCTATATCGATGGACTGGGCATGCCCTTAACTGATAGCTCACCAAGTCTTGGTGCAACATTAAGCACGCAGGTAGTCACAGTTGATAACTATCAAATCCAAGTTTATAATAGTCAAGCGTTCCTAATGCCAAACAGTGAAAGTGTTGTTCCGGTAGAGCGTACACTAGACATTCCAACTAGACAAGGAACTACAGTTAACTGGGAAGAACTATTCCAGCAGTATGCAGGTAATGGCAAATACATAGCCGGAGTTAGCAAACTGTTTTTAATACAGCCGAATGGCACTTATGTAATTGGTAGTATTGCTGTGTCGAGTTTAGATCCAACAATGCTACAGATTAACTGGGACTTAGATACTGTACCTACTAACACTAATATTGACAGTCAAGGGCTAATTTATGGCTTTGATCCTAGTTACGGTTCTGGCACACAGTATCGTTCAAGAAGCCCCGGCACGTTTGATGCTATTATTGATCCAACTAAAGTATACCCCGGCAACGGAATGAGTAATATCGTAGACGGTGATCGATTCCTTATAGTAGAAGATATCGGTGGTGCCACCGATAGAACTTATGTAGATTCAAATAATGTTACACAACCAGGAACAGCAGCCTGGGGCACTTTCGCCGCAAATGCTAATGATATCATAGAATGGCATGCAGGTGCATGGCACGTAATTTTTACTAGTAGCCAAGAATCCAGCCGCATCATCTATCAAACGAATATATACACTGGGGTCCAGTATGTGTGGAACGGTGTATATTGGGCAAAATCGTTTGAAGGTGAGTATAAAGCGGGTTCATGGAAGCTAGAGCTATAACAGATCGAATTGTTTGCAGTGGTGCGTTATTTTACGCCAAATCAACACGTAGATTTTTACTGTTACAAAAAAGTAATGGCAAACATGCAGGTACTTGGGGTCTTGTAGGCGGTACTAATGTACAAGGCGAAACGGCTTATCAAGGCTTGCAACGAGAAGTCAAAGAAGAAATCGGCTTCAACCCAAAAGTAATTAAATCAATCCCCTTAGAAACATTCGTTTCAAACGACAAGGTATTCAATTTCCATACGTATCTCTGTGTTATTGCTGAGGAATTTATTCCGGAATTAAGTACAGAGCATATGGGATGGTGTTGGGCTAAATTAGATTCTGCGCCAAAACCGCTACATCAAGGATTACGTAACAGTTTTACAAATAAAATAATCAAAACAAAACTCCAAACTATACTAGATTTGGTAGAATTAATTTGACAAGTACAACAGATTATGTTATCATAGTCTAAAATTATAAGGATTTTTAAATGAGTCAACGAGGAAAAGCATTCTTTATCAACGGTGGTGCCGGCAGAGTTATTTGCTCCATTCCAGCACTAGAAAAATATGCAGAAGAGAATGGTAAAGATTTTATCATTGTCTGTGAAGGTGGAACTGACTTTTATAAAGGGCATCCAATTCTACATGAACGTGCTTACGATCATTGGCATAAAAATCTATTCGAAGACAAGCTAATCAATATGGACCTAGTAAGCCCGGAACCATATCGCATTTGGGAATACTATAACCAAAAATGTTCTATCGCCCAAGCCTACGATATTGCTATTAATAATAAAGGTGTTCGTACGCTACAACGTCCATTTATTAAACTATCAAACGAAGAAATGTTTGCTGGTATATCAGTTATTAAAGAAGTTAAAGAAAAGACTAAAAAAGATCGTGTAATCGTATTCCAACCGTTTGGCCGAGGCATTACTGCTAACAACGGTATCATCTTTGATCCATCAGGTCGTAGTTTTGAAGCCGAACACGTAATTAGTATTGTTAAAAAATTGCAGAAGAAATTTGCAGTTATTGTTATGAGTGAAATTGGTATTGATTTTAGTGCTCACGGTTGTAAAGATCTAGTAGCGATTCCACAGAATGTTGGACTGCGCCAATGGGCAAGTATTATTGCTCAAGCAGACTATTTCTTAGGATGTGACAGTGTAGGACAGCATTTGGCCTATGCATTCCATAAACCGGCAAGTGTTATAATGGGCTCAACCTTCGGTATCAATGTGTCATATCCCGAGGAAGATTCATTTATTGTTATGGATCTAGGTGAAGGTCGCAGACGTTATAGTCCAATTCGTATTACTATGGATGAAGTAGCTGATCGTGGTAACGATGGTATTATGACTATGAATGAAAAAGTTGAAGATGCTATTGTTGAAAATGTACTAAAACAGTCAGCAAAGTATCGTAATACCGCAGCCGCATCTACTGTTGCAATAACTAAAGCACCAGAGACTTGTAAAACTTGTTAATATGAGTCGTTTATTTGCATTTGGGTGTAGTTTTACACAATATGCTTGGCCTACATGGGCAGACTTTTTAGGTTTAGAATTTGAACAGTTTGAAAATTGGGGATATCCAGGCATAGGTAATAGGGCAATCGCAGAGCGGATTGCCCAATGCCATGCTATTAATAAATTCACTTCCGATGATACTGTTATAGTGCAATGGTCTAGTTATCTACGGAATGATTATCATACCGGTAGACGTAGACTAAATTATATGAAAAAAGATCCGCTTGCATGGCAAGGTGGATGGAAAACCGGAGGCAGTATATTCAACTATATCAACCAGCCGGTCTACGATCAAAAGTGGATTGCACAGTTCTTTGATGGACAGTCATTCTTTATGCATACTTTAAACAATATAGTTGCTAGCCAAGGATTATTAAAATCTACCGGTTGCAAGTGGCTTATGACTAGTTTATCCGAGTTATCTAAGTTGGGTAACGATATTCCAAATGATTCCTATGGCGATGCATTAACATTAGAAGATCCCAATTATACTGTTTGGAACGATCCCGAATATGAGAAATTTTCTTTTTATAAAAAAGCCATATGGGACGACTACTCAGATCATTGGCTAGAACCGATAGGCCCGTATGTATGGGGTCGAACCACAGAAGGTTGGTCGTTTGAGTCCGAAGATGGCACTCTGGTAAAGGACATACATCCTAGCCCAAGACAACATATATCATATGTTAATAATGTAATTAGCCATAAATTGAACGTGCCGGTTGATAATGCAAAATATGCCGATCTATTAACACTCACAGACAATATAAAAACATCTAATAAAAAATTAGATGCATTTGAAGTAGAAATGATAAAGAATTGGCATCCTCTAGATTATAAAGGAATATGATGAAACAGCCTCGTAGATTATTTGCCTTTGGCTGTAGCTACACTAGCTACGCATGGCCTACTTGGGCAAACTTTTTAGGTATAGAATTTGCAGAAGTTCAAAACTGGGGCATGTCCGGATTGGGCAATCGTGCAATCGCCGAGCGGGTCGCAGAAGCCAACATGAAATATAAATTTTGTGAAAACGATGTTGTTATAGTACAATGGTCTAGCCATTTGCGCAACGACTGGTGGCATCAAGCAGAAATATTAGGCCGACCAAGAGGTTGGAAGACTATGGGTAGTATATTCAACTATCTCAATGAAAAATTGTATGATAAGAAATGGATTGACACTTTCTTTTTTGAGCCTGCTTTTATTATGCACTCTTTAAATAATATATCATTAACGCAGGGGTTGCTAAAGTCTACAGGCTGTGAATGGTATATGACTAGCATTGGCGATATCAGGATGCTAGGTAGTGATCTGCGTGAAGATGCAACCTACGGCGAAACTACTGAAATCGTTAAAAAATTAGGAACTGTTGAAGAAAAACTTGCTTGGAAAATGGTTCCAGAATTACAAGTATATGAGAAACCAATTTGGGAAGATCATGCCGATCATTGGTTAATGGGCTTTGAGGAACTATGCAATGGGTATCCTCAACTTACTTATTTGTTTTATGATATACCACAGCGTATACAGTTTTATGATTTTCATCCTAGTCCAAGACAACATGTACTTTGGATCGAGCGTGAATTAAAGAAAAAGTTAAAAATATCAGACGAAACCATGCTGACAGCACATAAAGTGGTTGACTTCATAGATGCATTTCATGTAAAATTGAATGTAGATAAACGTGCTTGTGAATATGCAATAGCTAGATCAGATATAAAAGAGTTTGAATGGCCGACAAGGCCTCGTGGATTTTAAGGAAAAACTATGGAATTAGATAACGGAGGTAAAGATATATGGATCGCGGCAATAGCTCGTGGCCACAATGCCAGCGTATGCTTGCTCAAGAATGGTAAAATCGTTTTTAGCATTGAAGAAGAACGATTGAGTCGTCACAAATACGATGGCGGACCATACGCAGCCATGATGAAAATTAAAGAATATACCGATCGTTTAGATTATTTGGTCATTGCACACACTCAACGACTACAGGACACTGCTGGCAAGGTTGACTTTACCGGAGACGATGTCTATACCGGACTTGCTCGTAAGATGGGGTTGATTGCTCGCAAGTTGAATATTTGGAAACATCCGCAAGTTATTGATCTAAGTCATGTACATCATAAACTACATGCAGCCTGTGCGTTTTATCGTTCAGGATTTGATTCAGCAGTTGCACTAATTGTAGATGGTGCGGGAACATTCCTTCCGTTGAATATTGCCGGCGAGCAAGTCACTGGTTGGGAAACTGAATCAATTTATGATTGCGAGTATCCTAATACATTTACTACACTATACAAGCATGTAGGTGTACGTGGACCTAATCCAGGTATTTTAATTGAAAACTTTGATAGTTCAATGTTCGATGAACGTGGAACTCACGAATGTTTGATTACAGATCGTGCTGGTATTACTAAGGTATATGAAGCAGTGACTCGTTATTGTGGTTGGGATTCAATTGAAGCTGGTAAAACCATGGGATTATTTCCTTATGGTGAACCAAATGATGCTATTCCACCATTGTTCGATGATACCGGCATTACACCATTAGCTAATAGAAATATCATTGTACCAACATATCCAAATGGTGCAGTTGTTAATCAAATGCTATTTAAAGAACTAATGGATGGTGCAGAAGCAGATGATGTTACACTATTGCAAAATCGTAGAGATTTAGCATATGCTTGTCAAACACAAACGCAGGAACAAGTGGTACGCTTAATCCGTAAAGCAGTAGAAATGACAGGTAAAAAGAAAGTTGTTATTTCAGGCGGGTATGGATTAAACTGTGTTGCTAACTATCATTACTTAGACGCATTAAAAGATGAAGGCATTGAGATTTATGTAGAACCTATATCAAATGATGCTGGTACTGCTATCGGTGCTGCCTTGATGCAGTATAAAAATGCAGATCCTGAAACAGAGATCCCCTATGATAAAGATGGTTTATATCTAGGATTTGAATATAACTATACTGTAGATAATGTTAATAGTATACTCAGCAAGTATAAAGATGTAGAAATTAAAGATGCTACACACGAAGATATTGTTGATTTATTAATGGATAAAAAGATTGTTACCTTATTCCAAGGACGTTCAGAAAACGGTCCTCGTGCATTAGGTAATCGTTCAGTATTGTTTAATCCTACATACGAAGATGGCAAGGACTATGTGAACGAAGTCAAGCATCGTGAATATTTCCGTCCATTTGCTGGTAGTATCCTACAGGACTATGTGCATGAATGGTTTGATTTGCGTGGTATGGAAGATAGTCCCTACATGATGTATGCTGTTAATTGCCAGCCCGGTATTGAAGAAAAGATTCCGAGTATTATTCACGTAGACGGAACTTGTCGTATACAAACAGTTACACAAGAACAAAATAAGAATTACTACGATTTAATTAAAGCATTTTATGATCGTACAGGAGTACCAATCTTGTTTAATACCAGTTTCAATCTAGGTGGTGAACCGTTAGTTGAAACTCTAGATGATGCTATTTGGACTCTAAAAGAATCAGATATTGAGTACTTGTACTTGCCAGAATTAGGTAAACTAATTACAGTTCCTAATTTCTAATAGAAAATCAAGAGAATAAAAAAGGGCATTAACTGCCCTTTTTTTGTGATAGTACAATCTTAATGATCGCCTTCACCGTCTGGGTTTGGAATACCACGAATCTTCCAAGGTGCAGTATTTGGCTCTGAGTGGAATGTTATCGCATTATTAACTGATGTTACTGCATTAATTAATGGTAAGCTCAGAGTTACTTGTTTCTTTCCAGCATCAATTGAAACTACATTAGTTACATAATTTTGAAAAACTTGAGTCACATCATGTAATGTAGTAGATACATCCATACCTTCTTGGATACCAGTAACATCGGCAACCTGTATTACAGTCTGACCAACAGTATTAATTGGTGCAGCAGCTGAGGTATCAATTGTTGTTTTAACATTGTCAACAGCACCGTGAACACCTGGTAAATCTCTAAGTTTTTGACGATATGTTTCCCATGCAGTTTTAACACTGTCAGGTGTATCATCAGCAAGTGCAGCATGATCGCTATGATATAGCAAGCTAGTACGCCACATGCGGATACCTGCCCAAGTCATATGTGGTTGCTTCCATGGATACGGAGTAGTAAATGCCTGTGCATTAAAATCATAAACCATATCATTAATTTCGTATGTATGATGTGGATCTGGTTGAGCATGGCGCTCATAGATAGAGCCATCTGGCAATGTTTCTTGGATAGTTGGCTGCGCACTAGGATCTGGATGATGCTCTGCTGGCATACCGCCAACTAGCACGGCCAATAATGGATCTTTAGCACAATCGATATCTACACGAGCTTGATCAAGTGGAACTGGAACTTCTGATCCATCGTGACCATCATGTAGAGGAGCACGCCTATCCCATTTACCAGTTACTTTGTCAACGAAAATATATAGTGTATCAGGCCCTACGTATGTATATGTGCCCTTCTTACCTAGTGTATTTGTCTGCGCTAGATAATCGTCTGGCATGTCATAGGTAAAAGGTACTGTAATTGTTGTTACATTGTTCATGTCAGCCATTTAAATTAACCCCATGTTACTGAAACTAAGCCGCCTGCGCCCCATTGGCCGCACCAGCAGTTGTTGTTTTGACTCTGTGCTGATAGTCCGCCCCCGCCTGGAAAGAACGCACATGGCATGCATGAGCACCCACCATTTACACAACCTGTAGGCCCAATTTGTGGACCCGAAGCTGTTGCTGGAGCTAGAGCACTAAATTGTTGTCCAAACTGATAGCAGTTTTGTACGTTAATGTTGCTACCGCCGTTACCAGCAATACCGTAAGAAGCGCCATAGAATGCCGATAAACAGTGTGCGCCGTGCATAATATTACAGATATAGCAGTTTTGGAACATAAAACACTGTGTACAACCATAAGAACCGCCAGTTGCACAGAAGTTACTTAGACCTGGGCCTTGGACCCATGTTGTGTTACCACCGTAACCGCCTGTACCAGGTGAAATACATGTTGAACTAGCAGCACAGATTGTGTATGTACAACCTGCATAAGTAGTCAAGTTAACTGTTTGAACAGCATATGCACCTGCACCTGCACCCGGGCCTGATTGGCAGCAGCATGAACCTGCACCACCGCCTCCACCACCCCAAATTTCAAAAGTTACCCAGCTAGCGTTGTTAGGAACGGTCCATGCACAGCACTGCCCGCCATTATTTAGGGAACCTTGTGATGTGTTATATACTAAAAATTCTCTTGGATAATTATTACCCTGTGTTGCTGGAATCGTATATGCTAAAGTTGATAAATTTACTGTTGCCATTTATGTTCTGCCCTTATCTGTATGTTACTGTAACAAGACCGCCAGCACCCATACCACCGCAACAGCAGTTACCACCCTGTACGCTAGCGCCTGACATACCGCCTCCTGGGAACACAGCGTAAGCTGTACCGCAGTTGAATGATGTCATCATTTGATTACCCGACAATGCTTGACAGAAATCCATAGTAATTTGTACGCCAGCACCGATGTATGTTGGTCCTGGCACATACGCATATGAGTCATAGCCGCAGTTACTTAAACGAGTTCCACCGCGTGAGCCGCAAACACCAAAGTCATGTCCGCAAAGTGCACCGTATTGGCAAGCTGAGCATGAACAGCATGACCCAAAACCAAAGAAACATCCGGTTGAGCCCCAATACCCGCCTGATGCGCATAAGTTGAGCTGTACCTGTGTTGTACCGTTGCTTTGTACCCAGCTGTCATAGCCTTGTTGTCCACAGCATGGGCCTTGGCAACTACCGTTACCACCTGCACAAATTGTAAATTGATTACCTGGAGTTACCGGAATTGTTCTTCTAGCATAGCTGCCTGAGCCACCTGGATAACATGGTTGTTCGCAGCAGCAAGCACCACCGCCTGATCCACCGCCACCCCATACTTCAAACTTAGCCCAACATACACCTGCTGGTACTGTCCATAAACAACATTGTCCACCATTACAAAGTGAGTTTAAGCTAGTATTGTAAACGTTAAATGTTGAATAGGTATTAGTTAAGCCTGCTGAGGTAGTAGAATATCGAGTGTCTGGGAATAAAACTGTTAAGTTAACTGTTGCCATTTAAATATACCTTTTAAGCACTTGGGTGTTCAGGAAGTTGTACTTTCCATGGATCGATACCTTTCCACACTTCTGGTAAATCTCTTAGATCTTTACGGAACTGCTCCCATGCTGGAACTTCAGCTGGATTACAGGTACGTACCTTCATATCTGACCATTTCAACATATTATTACGAGCAGCTCTGATACCATCCCATGTCATGTGTGGGTCTTTTAATACTGTTAAGGGCTTGAATTTTTCAGCTACTGGATCCCATTCAATTTCACTTATTTCATAGCAGTGATCTGGAGGTGTTGGAATCGGTGCGCCGTATGTTTTACCGTTTGGTAAAGGCTCCTCTGTATGAGGCAATGTACCGTAGTCTAAATCATTGTAGATGATGCTGGCAACTAGTGGTTCTTTAGTTGGATCAATAGCAATTTTAGTTTCGTTTGGTGGAGTTGGAATTAAATGTCCATCGTCACCTTCGTGATAGTGAAATTTACCTTCTAATTTCATTGTATCGTTTTTAACAAATACGTAAAGTGTTTTAGGACCTGAATATGTCCATTTAGCTTTTAAGCCTTTAGACATTGACTGACTTAGGTACTCGTCAGGTACAGCGTATTCAAACTCAAATGTGATACGTTCGAACCGATCAGGAGCTGGTGCTGGAGTAGGAGCTGCTGCTGCCGCTGCTGCTGCCTGTTCCGGACTTAAACTTGCTAATGCTAAATTATTATCTGCCATTTTCTTAAATTCCTTTTATTAACCCCAAGTTACTACAACCATGCCGCCCATGCCCCAGCTACCCCAGCAGCAACCGCCACCGCAGCCTTCACCAGCAATTCCAGGGCTACCTGGACCTGAGCATGGTGTGACAGGAGTATAGCTACCGACCATCATGCAGCCTGAGTGTGCCATACCAATTGTACAAATATCAAATGTATGACAGCTATTATTACTTAATTTTGGTGTACCAGCTTGCCATGTATAGCTATACTGTGTACAATAGTTTGAATCTTTTTGTGTACTTTGAATAGATGGAACAACGAAATCGCCCGAACTACTAGAACATCCCGATGTAAACATCGCTACGCAAACACCAGTACAGTTGTTGAAACCACCGTGCCAGCATAGACCGCAGCCGCCTGCGCCACCTGTTGCACAAGCAGCAGTTGTTGAGTTACCAGCACACACTACGAAACTAGGGAATCCGCAGGTACCGCAACAGTTAACTTGGCAACAGCCTGAGCCGCCTGCACAAATAATGTAACCGCAACCAGCTGCTGTTTGTAAAGTCTTTTTAGCGTATGCGCCACCACCGGGGCCATTATAGGCACCCATACAGCAGCAACCACCAGGGCCGTCGCCACCACCACCAAACAATTCAAACTGTATCCACGATGCACCAACACCACTAGGTATTGAGAAGCAACAACAAACTCCGCCGTTTTGCGTACCAGTCGAGCCGTTATAAACCACAAATACGTTTTGCTTGTATTGTTGAGCCGCAGAACTCGTGCTGTTAACTAATAATTGTCCAAGTCCAACTGTAGCCATTTAATTTTGCCCTTTAATCTTTTTTATATTAACGTGTAATATACCAGCCGTAAGCTGCTGAAAATACAAGTGTTACTGTTGTGTTATTAACGTTTAGCGAAACGTTCTGCACTGAACCTTGAATAGATGCACCGTTACTGTTTAGTGTAACAGGTGATCCGCCAAAGTTTCCTTGGATGTCAACGATCTGAATTGTGTCGCCTTCAACGCTTGCAGCAGGCGCAGGCAATGTAATTGTAAAACCGCCTGCTGTGCAGACAATTCTATCGTTGGCCAATGCTGAATAGGTACTAGAAATGTATCTAGTAGTTCCAGTTTGTGCGCCAGTTGTTGTAATATTGCGTCCCATAGTTTTTCCTTTAACTTATTACGTAGTAGATGATTCAATGCCGTAAGCATATGCTGTTACTAATGCTGAACTGGCCCATACTACAATGTTTGCGCCAGCGTCTGCAATAATACCTGTTCTTTCAAGCACTTGGTTACCGGTCAATACGGTGTTATATTCAAGCCACTCAGAACCGATTGGAGCACCTACGTTAGCAGTAGCACTTACTGATAGTCTAATGCTTACTTGAGTGTTTGCTCTGTTAACAAAGTTAACAGAAATCGCTGTATAGGTGTTTGCCGGTACAGTATATAAATTTGTATAAGTAGCAGCCGCTAAATCAGCTTGCCCTAATCTTCCTGTTGCCATGTGTTGATTCTCCGTATTCTCTTATGTTATTTATGCTTTTTGAACGTTACCTGATATTTTTATATTAGACTCCAAAACCACTGGCGCTTGAAATAAAGAACTCAGAAGCTGTAACTTTTCTAGCGATCCTGTCAACATAGCACTTGTTAGCAACTTGTGTTAATAGTGTAGGTTGGGCAACGATCGTAGCACAGGTAAATGTTGCTGCAACCGCGCAGTTAGCACCAATAATGATGTTATCCATAGATCCTGTTGTACCGCTATTAATTGTTGTTATACCAGCACCAGTTGGGAATATTGTTACGTTAAATCCTGATGGTGTTAGTGCAGTTGTGCTAGTAGTTGTTAGTTCTGTGGCTGTTTTTGGGCCACCTACGCTGGCAATAATCACATAATTTGTGCCATCTGAAACGATTCTGATTGAAGAATTAGGTTCCATGGTAAATGTTGCAGCCCCAGGTGCACCTTGTCCAGTTGGAGTTGTAGTAGCGGTACCAACACCAATACCTTGGAATGTAGCAGTACCGCCAGCTTGTAGTGTTACCACACCAGTTGTAGCATTATAAAACTGTTGCTGTTGACCTGGATATAGTACTGGGTTTGGTAGAGTTACTGTGTAGGGTGGAGTACCAGTAAATTTTGTGAACACCCCTTGATATGGTGCTCCTACGGTCGCAGTGGTATTGATTACTTGCGACTGGGTTGCGGTATTATAACGAGCCATGTTTTTTCCTAGTTCTTATATTTATCTATTATGATGTTGATGTTTCAATACCATAAACCGTAACGTTTACAGCAGAACCTGGTGTTGTAACCCAAACATTATAGTTTGCTCCAGCCACTAAACCAGTACGTTCAAATACACCGTTACCGATCAATGTTGTACCAAACTCAATATATTCGCTAGGTAGCACATTACCTGCAACGGTAGCTGTACTTAGAGCTATACTAAATGTTGTGCTAGTTGTTGCTGTATTTGTTATTGAAACGTTGAATACTGAATAGTAACCAGCTGTAACTGCGTAAACGCTAGTTAAGGTACTTGCTACTAGTTGGGTATTTCCTAATCTTCCTGTTGCCATGTTATTTCTTCCTTTTTAATTTTTATCTTTGCATAAAGAACGGCATTGCTACTGCTGCACCGTCAATACCACCCACAAAGTTCATCTTTGCTTTTACCTGTATCTGTCCACCAGTTGTTGTAGTTATCACGTTACCTGCAATAAACACAACACCAGCTGTCAGTGTATTTACGTTCAAGCTAGATTGTCCGCCACCAATTTGTGATGTAATGAAGGTCTTAATAGCTTTCTGTGTTGGTAAAATATTGTCACTATTAGCAGTGAAATATGGATCTGAACTGAAGCTGGTAATAACTGCAGATCCTGTACCAACTGTTAAGTTACCTAACTGCAAGGATTGTAGTCCTGACAAGTTAAACGCACTAGCGTTCAATGTAGCAGTACCAGTTGCCTGTTGAACAGCAAACAATCCACCCACGTTAAAGTTACCGTCTTGGTCAGTACTTGTAAAGAATACTCGTCCGCCGCCACTAAACAACTCTTGGTTAGCCTGGATAGCATTAGCAATATTAACATTTGGATAGTTAGTTTGCGTAAAGTTACCAGTACCAATGTACAAGAAGTCATGTCCTGTTAAACGTGTCTGACTATATTTCAATCTTGTTGTAATCAAGTCATTATGTGCAGGAGCCAAATATGTTGTTAATGATGGATTAATTTGCCATGTAGCAGTATAATTGCCAGCAGTACCTAAAATATTTGAAATAGTAACTAGTTTGTAGTATACGCCTGGTACACTTGCAAATGTTACGTTCGCGCCCGGTGTTGGGATTGAGAACATATTGCTAACATTAATAAAGCTAGCTGGTTGATACAGATCGCTGAAGCCGTCGCCTGTTACAGTAGCATTTGAAGTAACGTTATTATTACCTCTGTTAGTAAATGCTGGGTTACCTAATACGCCATTTCCAGTTCTAACTCTAATGCTTGCTGCTCTAGTCTTGTTAACGTCAGTAATTGTAAAGATTGGTCCTGAGGTGTAAGTAGCACTTAATGTTGCTGCCGACAATCCAACTGGAGCCAATGATCCACTAGTTAATGTTACTGCAAAACTTGTGCTTGAAATACTGCCAGTGATTGGATAGTACTGTGTATTCAATGATAAACCGGATCCTGTTAAGGTTCCTTGGAACTCAACTGGTTGATTTGCCACTAAGTTTTCAGTATTATCAACAACTACTATACTTTGTGTAGTTGCTGCAATATTTAGACTGGTTGTAGTACCTACTGACAGTGCAGAACCACCTACTACGTTTGATACTGTTAGTGTTGTTCCGCTAGCACTTACAACATAGTATGTTGTATTAGCTGACAAGCTACCAACAGCACTTGCAAATGTAATTGGTTGATTTGCTACAACACCTGTGATAGTTGCAGCTACAGTAATATTTGTAGTGCTTGAACTATTTACAGTTAGTGTAACAGGAGCATATGTTGCTGATACTGCACCTTTTGGATATCCCGAACCAGGCTCAATCATACGTATTTCGCTGATTGCACCGCTAGTTACCTTTGCTCGACCTTGTGATGTAGCACCTGTATGAATACTAGCTGCATATGTACCTGGAGTATCTGAAATTGCAACAAACAATGGATTGTTATTTGGGTTACCAAATGCTACAGCACGCCAGCTTGATGCACTTGGCAATGTCTGTGAAGTCCAATTAATACCGTCTGAGCTTGTTGCTGCCACGTTACTTGGTAAGTAGACAAAACCAGTTGCTGATGTAGCACCAATACTTGAACCTGCATCTGTATAGGTAAATGTTAGCGCACCAGTTACAGTAATAGTTGTGTTAGCGACGTCAAATCCAACTACACCTGTGCCAACGATTGTTACTGTGTTACCAGTAGTCAATCCGTGTGCTGATTGTGTTGTTAATGTAGCAATATTTGTTGCAGAACTTGCCGATGCACCAGTGACCGATGTTGTTGCAACGCTAATACCTGTATTAGAATATGTAAATGTATTAGCACCGGTTACTGTTATAGTTACTCCGCTAGCATTAAATCCAGTTGTTGATACACCTGAAATAGTTACTGACAATCCTGTTGTAAAGTAGTGTGGAGCACTAGTTGTGATTGTAGCAAATGCCACAGGAGTATTCGGAGTTACCGTACCTGTTGTAGCACTTGTTGTCGCTACAGAAGCATATCCAGTATTGGTAAACGTGAACGATGTTGCATTAATTACGTTAATTGAAACACCTGTTTGATCAAAACCTGTAACACTACTTGCTGCGGTTCCTGAAATATTAACAGTATAACCTGTTAGATATCCGTGTGCAATACTTGTAACAACAGTTGATGTTGGTGTTACAAATGTTGCTGTACCTGTAGCAATCGCTGTACCTGCTGCAATTGATGCCCCAGTTGATTTCAACAAGAACACATTTGCACTTACAGGATTAACTGTAAATGTGCCATCGACAGTTAGTGTATTAGCGATAGTTACAATTGGTAGGAAGAATATCTGTGCTGTTGACATTGGTGCAATTGGGTTAGCACTTAATGTTACAGTATTAGTCTGATAGTTAATACTGAATACAGTAGTTCCCGCTGGTAAGTAACCACCTGCTAATGCTACTGTTGTACCTAGGTTGGTTGTTATCAATGGTGTTGCTAGTGTACCATACTGTGTTGCAGTGACTGTAAATGTTGTTGTTGAAGGAACTGCTAATACAAAGTAAATAGTACCACCATTTAGACCAGTATTTGCAAGACCGCTTACAGATGTTATTGCTGCTCCTGATGCATTACCTGGAACATAGGTAGAACCACCAAACGATGTACTAATTGTAAGGTTGTTACCAGTGATAGCTGTAATATAATACGGTGTATTTGCCAACATATTACCAAATGCTGTACCGCCTGCTGTACCTGTAGCAAGACCTTGTGCTAGGATATGTACATATGGTGTACTACCTTGTGCTTGGCTAATTGCTATGGTATTGCCAGAAATTGTTGTAATATAGTAGAATGAATTAGTATTCAAATTACCAAATAGGTTACCACCAATTGTAGTAGCTAATGTGCCTGAGCTAGCATTAGCTAAGGTTACAGCCGATCCACCTTGTGTTAGACCAATAGTGATATTAGAGCTTACTATTGACAAGACATAGTAAATTTGACTGTTAACAATACCGCTACCAACTAGTCCTGTACCTGCAAATACAATTGGTTGTCCAACTGAAACACCTGTTACGCTTGACAATGTTACAGTGTTGCCTGATGAACTTGTAGCTGTAGCATTAGGTGTTACATATCCTGGGCCGCCTGCCGAGTAAGTTGCTGATACACTAGCGTTAGTTAATACTGGAAGAACTGTTCCACCGTATGTTGCACTAACTGTAATTGTACCGCCTGCACCTGGAGTAGGAATTGTTAATACAAAGTATGTTTGACCACTAGTAATACCTGTACCTGTTAATGTACCACTGAATGCAATGGCTTGTCCAATTACTAGTGCTGCTGTATTACCAACAGTGATCAAGTTACCTGTTGCATTAGTAGCTGTGACAGTACCTGGGATAGATGCTGCACTGAATGTTACTGGCTGTCCAACTGTTAGACCAGTTGTAGAAGCTAACTGTACAGTACCTTGTATGTTTGCTGTATTAGTTGTACCAGTACCGACTGCAAATGTGCTGCCCGATGGTGTTTGACTAATAGTCATTGTAGTACCGCTGGCAGTTAACACATAGTAAACTATTCCTGCAACAATATTACCAGAACTTGAACTAAATGTAACTGGTTGGCCTGCAGCAATACCTAAACCATTTACTGTGCTAGTTGTAGTGATATTATTACCGCTAGTTGATGTAACTGCAACAGTATTTGTAGGCAATGAACCAGTTGATGATACAGGAAGCTGTACTGGATTACCGGCAACAAATGTAGCTGTTGATAATGATGCACCTGTGATACTTAGGTATGAGCCATTATATGTTGTTGACAATGTAATAACACCTGGAATACCTGAACCAATTACGTCTACAATAAAGTATTGTGTAGTACCTGTACTAATACCACTAGCACCTGTAGAACCACCAAAGCTAATTGTTTCACCTGCTACAAGCCCATAAATTGATGCTACTTGTACTGCACCTACGATAGTAGCTGTACCTGTGCCGCCTTGGCCAGCTGTAAATGCGCCACCACCGCCTTGACTTGTAGTAATATTAATACTTGTTGTGTTATAGCTACCGGGTGATCCTGAAGTATCTTTAGTTTGGTTAATATTTACAAAGTATGTACCAGTACCACCACTACCTGAATTGTTTGCAACAATCATTGTATTAGCAGTGATTGTACCACCACTTAGATACATACCAGGAGTTACTGTACCGCTACCAACTGTAGTTACTGTTAGCAACACTGGAGTTGCAGTAATAGTAGTTGATGTCTGTGATACAGTGGTGTTAATTGTCCATGTACTTGATGAGCTTGTACCTGTACCTGTTAAGTTAGATACAATGTATACGCTGGTACCAATCGAACCACCACTTAATACCATACCTGTTGTGATACCTGTACCTGTTGGTACGCTGGCTACAGTCAATGTTGTACCTGAAATACTACCTGTAAATGTAGTAGCTGTTCCTGGAGCAATATATCCATTGATACCTGCTGAATTTAGAGCTTGGATAAAGTAGGTTGTACTAGTAGATACGTTACCGAACGCTGTGCCAAATGTTACTGGCTGTCCAACACCAAATCCAAGGCCTTGTGTATTAATAGCAATGTTACTACCCACAGATCCAGCAACTGTTGGAGTACCTGAACTGTATGTGTTCAATGCACTACCTGAAATTGCGTAGCTTGCTGAGAATGTTGGCGGTGTGCCAAATGATGCTATAGTATTAACTACAATCGCTGTACCGCCTACTGTATTAGCAACTGTAATAGTACCATTAGCGCCGGGTGTTGGAATTGTCAATATAAAATATTGTTGTCCAGCAGTTAAATTAGTACCGGATACATTTCCACTTAGTGTAATACTTTGTCCAATTACCAATCCAGTTGTATTGTTAACTTGGATTAAATTACCGGTTGCATTAGTTGATATTACTGTACCGCTAGTTGTTGTAGGAGCACTAAAGTAAATTGACTGCCCAGTTACTGCACCTGTAGTACTTGCTAGAGGAACAATGTTAGCACCTGACGCAATAGTACCAACTGCTAGTACTGCACCAGCTGAACTAGTCCATGAACCATTAGCACCGGTTGTCACATTGAACGTAGGAGTTAGTGTAGCACTTGTACTTAATGTCAATGTACCGTTAGCACCAGGTGTTGGAATGCTTGCAATATAGTATGTTGTACCTGATGATAGACCACCAAATACACTACCAAATGTTGTAGCATCTGTACGACCTGTTGTTGTAGTTAATGTTAAATTATTGCCTAAGTATGTTGCACTAACACCAATTTGATTAGTTGCGCTAATAACTGATGTTACATAGTAGGTTGTTAATGCTGTTAAACCACCGTTAGATGTAGTTGGAATAAATGATTCACCGATTACAATACCTGTTGTGTTAGCTAGAGTAACTAGATCAACAGTACCGTTTATTGCTTGGCTAGTCTGTGTTGGAACTGTTGTACCAACCCAGTTACTAATACTCCAAGTAGAACCGTTTGTACTACCACCTGCTAAGTTAGCTGTAATGTATGTGCCAGCTGGTATTGTACCGCCTGTGATTACCGCGCCAACTACTATAGTACCAGCAGTGATTGTACCAATAGTCAATGTAGTACCACTAATACCTGAACCTGTTGTGGTAAATGTAGCGTGTGTAGTTGCAGTTAAGGTTGGTGTTTGAATTACGCTTGTAAATGTAATAGCTTCACCTGTTGCTAGACCAGTTGTAGAACTAACTGTAAACAAGCCCGGAGTACCTACAGCAGCACCTGTTAGTGTTGGTGTTACTGCCGCACTGCTTAATGCTGTGGCAAATGTTACGCTGGTCTTAGTAGCAGATTGTACAACCCAGTTTGCATTCAATCCTGGAGGGTTAGCACCAGTAATTGTGATAGTTTGATTTGGAACAAATGGCACTGCTGCCTGCGCCGCAAATGTCAATGTGCCAATCGTACCTGTTAGTACTCCGCCGGTAATTGAGATGCTTTGTGAGCTATTTTGACTACCGTTTATTGTGCTGACTAACGCAGTTCCAGTGAACTGTATTGGTTGTCCTGGTACTAGTGTTGCTGTACTTGGAACAGTAATTAAGTTACCTGATGTACTTGTAGCACTTGGTGTTAGTGTTGCTGAACCATATAGATCGTTAACAGCCATACCAGTATAAACACCAGAAGTGTTTGCTACAGTGATCGCAGCTGGAATTACACCGCCTACTACAGTACCGGTTGTAGCAGTAGTACTCACCGTTGTCCATAATCCTGGAGTAGCTGTTGTTACAAATGCTGTAATTGTGCTTGGTGTTACTAGACCAGTTGTAGTATATGTTGTGCTAACTGAACCACTACCTAGTGTATAGGTAAATGCTGAAGTAGTTGTTACTGTAATAGCTACGTTGGTAGCATCTAAGCCGCTTGTACTATTAGCAATAGTTACGTTATAGGTAAATGTTACACTACCGCCTGTTACACCTGCTGTTAACGCACTGCTTAATGTTAATGTAGAACCGTTAATAGCTGTAATTGTAGAGCCAATCACAAATCCAGTACCAGCTGATACACTCATACCTACCATTAGGCCTGATGTGCTATTAACTGTTACGTAGTTAGTATTGATTAAACCAGTAGCTGTTGTTGTTACTCCGCCGATTGTTAAACCGTGTGCAACTGTTGTGTAGAATGTACCTGTACCGCTTGGAGTACCACTGTTAGTAGCACTTAGTATTACTACGTTGCCTGGTGAAGTATAAATTGCTGTTACTGTACCGCTTACGTTTGTACCAGCTACGTTTGTGCCTACAGTAATACCTGCTGTACTACCAACTGTTACTGCGTTGTTACCAAATGTACCTGTTCCACTTGGATTTGAACTGTTAGCTACAGTTAACAGCACTGTAGATGTTCCGTCCCATGAATTTGAAACAGTTGCATTAGCACCGATACCTGTACCAGTTACTAGCATACCTTTGTAAATGCCAGTTGTTGAGCTAACAGCAATAGTAAACTGTCCTGATAGGCCAACAATGCTTGTTGTTACAGTTGCAGTAGCCAATGTAGTTTGAACAGCAGTACCAGTATTAACTGTTACTGTTGAACCTGAACGTGCTGTTGAGTAAAAATTAAATGTACCATAACGTTGTACAGTTGATGTACCTGCACTACCTACACGAGCAACTGTACTTACCGCTGCGGTACCAACACGTGAAACGCTAGCAATTGAAGCAGCACCAACACGACTTACGCTTGATACTGATAATGGAGCTGATACGTCATCGCTAATTGCCATGAATGTACCTTGTCCGTATGTAACATTTTTCCAGTTTTGTACACTTGGAAGGCCAGCACCAGGTGAGAACCATGTAGTACCAAAGTCAATACTATATGCACTTACAGTGCCTGTACCAGAGACAGCAACGAAACGACCATTACCATAGGTTACACTAGTCCAATTCTGTGAACTTGGTAATGCTCCACCTACTGTCCATGTATTACCATTTAAGGAAACTGCTGTTGCAGTATTATTTGAAATTGCTACAAAATATCCGGCACCGTATGCTACACTAACATATGAACCTAGTGCTAGTGAAGGAATAACTTTACTAATCCAGCTTAGTCCGTCTGATGAACTTGCTGCTAAGTTAGTACCACCTACTGCTACCCATGTTGGAGTAGAACTAATTGTACCATATGCTGTTGCAACAAATCCTACGCTTGGTAATGAACCGCCTGCTGTCCAAGTTCCTGCTAAGTTTGCTGGAGTTTGGTACGCTGTATTGATAACACCGTTAGCTGTTGCAATAAATTTAGCATTTGTATCTGTAATAGTTACAGTTGGAGTACTTGTGTAACCAGAACCAGTAGTCAATAATCCAATAGTCGATACACCGGTATTGCTTATTGTAGCAAGAGCAGTAGCTTGACTGCTTGATCCACCGCCTGATATTGTAACGTTTGGAGCGATACAATAGTCTTGGCCTGCACGATTAACAATAATGCTGGTCAATCTGTCTGTTGCTGCTGTTACAGTTGGGACTGTTAAGTAGCCGCTACCTGGAGATACTACTGTTACTGATTGAACTACACCGTTTAATACTATTGCTGTTGCTACGGCATTTGATCCGCTTGCACTTGTAAACACGATAGTTGGAGCTGTTAAGTAACCTGTACCACCACTAACAACTGTTACTGATGCAATTTGATTTGATGCAAGTCCAGTACCTAGTGTACATGACAATACACAACCAACACCACCTAGTCCACCAACAACTGCTGTCGCTGTTGCACCTTGGCCGCCACCGTATGTAAGTGACTGCCAGTTTTGTGATGTAGGCAATTGACCACTTAATGACCAATTTTTACCATCCGATGAATAAGCTGCTGTATTTGCACCTAATGGTGTACCAGAAACTGCCACATAATAACCGGCAGCATAAGTTACTGCGGTCCACTCTTGTGTACTTGGCAGTGTTCTTGCTGTTGCAGTATATCCAGGAGCTGAATATGTAATTCTTGGCTCAATAATATACTGTGTAGTTAAGTCAAGGGCGTTACTGATTGTCTTACCTGGAACTACGTGATCCCAACCAGCTGCTACTACTGTCATCGATCCACTAGAATTACTTAGAGTTATCGGAGTACCGTTAGTTGTTAACGCAACTTGGAATGTTGTACCATTAGGTGATAGTGATGTACCTATTACATAGTATGGTGTATTTCCTGGAGTTGCTAGAGAAATGTTACTTCCTCCCAACAAGTTGCCAGTGAACCAAATTGGCATGTTATTATACAACGAGTTAGTATTGCCGCTAGCCAATGTAAATGCATTGGTTGAAGCACTTGTACTAGCCACTGTCAGGCTTGTAAATGATTCTTTAGCAATACACATTACTTTGCTACCGTTGTTATAAGCAACGATAAATCCAGTTTGTCCTACACCAGAACCAGCTGTTAATAAAATACGCTCACCGATATATGCTGTAGCTAATTGTAAGTCAGTCCCTGCAATAGTAATACTGTATGTATTACCGCCCTGTCCAATATTAGACTGTGCTAGATAATTTGCACCACCAACACCGTTGCCATCATTAAGATCAATTAAGCGTGATTCAAATACTGCTCCATCACGGAATTCATTACCGACTGCAACAGTGTTATAACCTGTACCACCGATTGTATACTGTACGTTAGTATAGTTTTGACCGGCATTTTCGTATTCCATACGTAGTACTTGAGTTACGTTATCTGTTAATACGTTAGTAATGTAAGCACCGTTAGCACGATTGTTTAGATTAGCATATAATGGTACTTCATATGAGTCAACACCTTCAGCGATAACACCATATGTACCATATGATGAGTTACCATTGGTAGCACGAATCTTACCACCTAGCTCTGCTAGGTAACCAGAGTAACTATAGTAACAGAATACTGAAACAAGTTCTGTTAGGGCGCCTGAACCAGTACACCATGCACCAATACCGTCTGACATAATTGTTGTATAGTCGTTAGCAACAATAGAGCGGTTACCACCTGCGTGTAGCGCACCATCAATCTTAAGACCTGTACAGCCATTACCGAACAATGTTACGTTTTGAACATATGTAGAACGGCTTGATACCCAAGCATTTGAGTCATAAGGACCAAAACCTGGATCTAGTGATGTGTATGCTCCTGCTGTTGGACGTTGAGTTCCATAGGCATTTGGATTAGTTAATGTACCATTTAGGCCGGTTAGTGTCATATTTCTTACACCGCAACCGTTACGTACTAACCACATGTTGCTTAATTGTGAACCGTTAACTGCGTTGTACAATACCTGAGCTACTCTCAAACTTCTGTAGTTACCTGTATACTGTAAATCATAGATAAGTGCATTTAGGAAATAGGTAATATCGCTTCTTGTTTGAGCTGGCTGATGGTAGTATGCTACTGTCAGTGTTGGACTAGCTACAGATGTAAGAGCTACTGTTGAATAAGTTGTACCAGTATTGGTATTTAAATATCCTTCAACTGTTGTAATCGTAAATGTTGTTGTAGTAGGAGTACTAGCAACATAGTAGACTGTATTAATTGCAATATTTCCAGCTGCTGTTCCTGAGAATACTACTGGATCATTTACATTTAAGTTATGATTACCGCTAGTTGTAATTAAATTACCTGTAGCTGATAAAGTTGATACTGTGCCGCCATAATTAGCTGCGTAATAAGCAACTACTTCGCTTGCTAGGAATGGAATATTAGCACGTAATATTTCTGCACCTTTGATTAAGTTAACATTATTATTGTATGATACTGTGCCATTAACTTCTGGTTTTACAGTATTGCTAGCCGATGATAGGTAACCAACAACTAGATTAAACAAGGTGTTTACAGTAGTAGCTTGGCTAGTATAAGGACTTAGTGTGCTTCCAACTAATGTTGCTAGATAGTTCAAGGCAGCAACTGTAGCTTTCTTTTCGTATCCTTGTACTAGATAGTCTTGTGTACGGTTATAAGCACGTCCTGCTGTCATACTTGCAAAATTGCTACCTAATAACATATCGTATAGCGCGGCGCGAGTAACCTTAACTGTGTCACGTTGTGCATATGTTGAGTTATATGTTAATGATGGGTAGTTTGTATTAATATATGTCACTACCTGTGTTTGATAACTTGATGCTAACGCTGCACTAGCTGCCTGGAAAGCTGCTAGGCTAGTTGTGCCAGCCCATGCAATGTTTGGCATGTTAACAGTCTGCACTGCAATGGATAATCCGGTACCGTTAGTAAATGATGTTAGTGTAGCACCATTATAGCTAGCAGCTAGTGTAAATGATGATGTAGTTGGAACACTGGCAACAAAATATGTTGTACCAGAACCTATTACTGTTGATACTAATCCATTACTTGTTGTCTGCGGAATAACAATATCGCCAATACTTAGACCGTGTACTGAACCAGTTGTAAATGTTGTGCCGCTAGCAATAGTTGTTACTGTTGCTGTAGGAGCACCTGTTGTCAACCCGTTAGTAATATAATTGGTTACGATTGTAAACAAGGCAGCAGCATTTGTAGCCACTGGTGCATTACCTATGGTCTGTATTGCTCCTGCTAATACCTGTGTTACTGTACCTTGTAACGGACTAACTACTGCTGAGTTTACAACAATACTCTGTACTAGTGTGCTAGCATAGCCAACAGTTGCACTAAATGCTGTGCCAAATCCGCTAGTAATTTGAGTACCGTAGATTGCTGAATAGTATGCCATACCAGCTTCTTGAGTTTGCCAGTTGCCACCGTATAGTAAATCATAGTGGATAGCATCTAGAATATAACCCATATCACGTTGAGTTTTTGCAACTGTGTAATTAGGATTAGTTGTAATGCTTGAATAATTAGCGTTAATATAAGCAATAAGTTCAGCTAGAATAAATGAACGATTAGATTCTAATAGACGTAATGCACCATGAACAGACGATTCTGTTACTGCTACGATTGCGCCAGTGCTAGCTTGTGAAACAGTTAGTACAATATCGTTGCTTGGTGATACACCACCAATTTGTGTACCAAGAATTTTAATTGTGTTACCAACTGAGTATCCTGATCCACCTGCATTTACAATAGTACCATTGACTGTTGTTATTGTTCCATTACCGTTGTTGTAACGTGTAATGTTAAATGTTGCACTAGAACCTGTACCTGTTAAATTTGTACCGGCAACAGCTGAATATGTAATGCCAGATGGCAATGCAGGCTGTGGCCAAGTTGGTAATGGAGGTGCTACACCGCCAACTAAGAATGCATTAATGTCATCAATAGTTGTTTGTATTTGTGCTACTGCACCACTAGCTGCAATTTGTTTAACTTTATAATACTGGAAGTTAATTGCTCCAAGTGTTGGTGCTAGTTCAGGGTAACTACGTACCGCAATATCGCTGGCGTTAGTACGGCAATATGCACGACCGCATTGAATAGCATTAAAGTTACTGCCAAAAATCATGTCATATGCTAGGTAAGTTGCTGTTAGGCCAGCATCACGTTGTGTTAGCGATGTGCTTAGTGTTACATTTTGATAATACTTGGTTACCCAACCTAATGTATCTAATTGGATATTGTTGTTAACGATTTGTGCGTTAACTGCGGCAAAAGCTGCTTGTAGATCAGAAGTAACCCAACCAGTGTATGGATATGTGATTGTATCAGCTGATCCATTAGAGATCCAGTCAATTACCATTGTTAGCAATGCCTGAGCATAAGTTGCTGCACTTGAACTACCTGCACTACCACTAGTTACTTGTGTAATAGTTGTATTTGTTGGGGACACTACCGATGCTGTTACTACACTACCTATAACGGTTTGCAAACGTGTGATAGCTTGAATAAATGGAGCCTTTTCACTAGCAAGAATATTTAGAGCATAAAATGAATAGTATGAACTACCAGCTCTTTCACTCATTGAATTACCACCATAGGTCATATCATAAACGATAGAATCTAAAATAGTTGCTAAGTCTCTGTATCCGCTAACAGTATTTGTAGAACCTTCTGCAGACCAAATTGATGCGTAGTTAGTCTGTAAATAACCTAGTGCATCATTGACTAAGAAACTATAGTTTTGTTTAATTTGTGCAACACCGTTAGCATAACCTGCTGTTGAACCTGTTAGGTTACCTGTACATGCATATGCTACGTTAGTCAATGACCCAGCTGCCCAACCTGTTGGACTTGGCATTACGATTACAGGAGTATCACCAGTACCGCTTGCTACGATATCATATAATGTAGTATACGCTGTCTTTAAATTAGTGATAGCCGCAGTACTACCTGTACTAGCTGCTGGTAATGATGTTACCTGACTAGTTGTATTACCACTTGTTGGAGTAATAGTAGTATTACTCATCAAGTTTGGTATTAACGACTGGATGCGAGTTAGAGCAGCAGCATTCTTAGGAATAACTGTAGCTAACTGAGTATCTGCAGCCATTGGTTGCACTACAGTTGAACGTAACTCATCGCCAACTAATGCAGTGAAACTTGGCACGTTGATTGGCAATACTTCGTTATAAGTTCCTGTTTTAATACTGATAGTTGTTTGCGGATTAATCACTGTAGGAATAGCAGTTGTAGTACCGGCAAGTAATCCAGTAGTAACAATGCTAATATAACTTTGTGTCTGAGTTATTGTATTAGCCTCAGCTGTATAGTTAACATTAATCTGTTGAATTGCTTGGTTGCCAACTGAAATACCGTTTAGTGTTTGATAGTTACTACCAGGAGCAGTATTAGATAATACCAAACCTGTTAGTGTTGACAAGTAGTTCAATGCGCCAATGAATACATTTGCTTGTGCTTGAACTGCTGTGTTAATAAATGTATTACCAGCTGTGGTAAAATACGCTAAAGCCGCTGCTGTAGTTTTTGATGTACCACCATGACCTAGATCAAATATAAATGCATCAATAACAATGCCTGCATCACGTGCAACTTCGCTAGCTAGTGATGTATAGTAGCTGACTGTTGTTGTACCTGTACCAGTTGCATTTAGAGCAGCACCGTTAAGTGTTGCAGAAACTGTAAAGCTGGTATTATTAGTAATTGCTTTTACATAATAAGTTGTTGTTGTGCTTACAGCAACACCGGTTAATAAGAAACTTTGAGCACTTGCAAATCTAATTGGCTGACCTAATGTTAAGCCTGCTGTATTTGATGTTAAGAAAGCGCCAGTACTTGTACCGGTAACTGTTGCATTGTATGTATAAGTCACATAGTTAGAAACTTCTTGCATCATGAACTGTTTGTTCATTTGTAACAGCATTTGTGCTTGTGGGTTTTGATAACCAGCTTCGATCTGTTGGCAAGCATAACGTACAGATTGCCATGGAGTGTCAATGCTTAGACCATACCCTGGAGCAGGAGCATCTGTACCTGTAGGAGCAACATATACTAGATTATTAATTAGACCATATGTTGACCATGTAGGATAACCGTTTGTAACACGTAAAATTTGACCATTGCTGCCAATTGGTAAACGTGTAGGACCGTTAGGACCGTAGTAGAATGTATCACCCTGTGTTGTTAGTGTAGCAACTTCAGCACCTGATGCTAATAAGTTCCAGAATGAAGCAGTTAAGTCGCTATCTGGACGACTGGCAGTTGCTGATACGTGTGTTTGTACGCAAGTATAGCTGCTAGCACCCCAGAATGTTACATCGCCTAGGTTATATGTTTGACCAGCTTGCCATGTTGAAGCAAATCCAGTAAATGTAAAGTTACCTGAAGTAATTGCACCAGTTGTTGTACCAACAGTGATTAAAATATCATTGGCTGGACTTAGACCGCCTACTAGATTACCTGCAATCTTAAGTACATTACCCGCAGCATAACCGCTACCACCGCTAGTTAATGTAACAGTGTATACAGTTCCCGAAGTTTGTACAGAGAATGTTGCTGAGCTGCCAGTACCGGTTACAGTTGTAACAGTTGGTGCAGAGAATGTTTGTGGATAGTTAGTCCATTGGAAACCGTTGTTTAATCTTGCCCAGTACGAACCATTTGGAGGTTGCACTGCTATTACCGCAGTCATTAGACCTGAAGCTGGCACTAATGATAACGCATTACCTGCTTGGGTAGTTGCAATAGTAAAATGTGTACTGTCTGGAACACTTTGAACATAGTATGTAGCTGTTCCAACAACACCGCCTTGATATCCACCAGCAACGCCAGTACGTGTGCCTGAACTTGTGCTTGTTAGTGTAATTGGCGAACCTTGGAAATTCAAGCTAACAACGATTTGTGCGCCAGCAATAGCAGTAATATAATATGTTTGACCATTGGTAATACCAGAGCCTACTAGTCCACTACCACTAAACACAACAGGCATACCTGTTGCTAATCCAGCTGTTGAACTTAAAAGAATGTAACTACCTGTTGCTGTTGTTGCTGTAGCTGTTACGTTTACAGGAGAGTAACTAAAGTTAACACTCATACCTGGTACAATACCAGTTGTTGATGTTACTGTAAATGAATTGTTACTTGATGTATTAGCTGCTGTTACAACTTGTGTAATAGGAGCACTATCAGTAGTAGCTAGATATGTATAACCATCTTGTCTTACAACGTTACCTGTTTTGTATGATGTTGAAGTATTCCAATCACCTACAAAATTAAATCCTGTTGTATACACTACCCAGTATGAAGTAGCTGTACTTGGAACTTGATTAGTATTATTTTGTGTTGCTACGTATGAATAACCACCGTAGGTAACAATATCACCTGCAATGTATGCAGTTGAATTTGACCAAGAATTTTGAAACTCAAGACCATTTAAGAATGTTTGGAAGTATGTTCCAGTAGCATCAATTGCCGCGCCCGATGTATGAGGTGCTACGCAAATCCATAGATCAGCGCCTTGTTTAACTACGTCGTTAACACGATAGCGTGTACTTGACTGCCATGCACCTAGATAAGTAATACCGGCATTGAATACTTGCCAGTTAGCTGCATTATTTTCTAAACCTAGTATTGTTGTTCCAGCAGAGTTATGTGGAGTAGTACAGTAGTAAACATATCCACCGTAACTTACAATATCACCAACATGGTAATATGTTGATACTGTCCAACTGTTTCTCCAGTTGAATGCATTAGCAAAAATATCCCAATCTGCTTGATCAGCTTCTAAGCCTCCAACAGCATTTACATAACCATTAACTGTTGCAGCACCTGCCTGAGAGCTAGCAAATGATACTTGAACTGTAGTACATGATGTTACTGTAAATGTACCGTTGTAACCACTTGGTTGCATACCGGTAACTGTAATAGTTTGTCCAACTGCAAAAGGTGCACTTGCTTGTGCGCTAAAGGTTAGTGTTGCTAGACCGTTAACACCACTTGCCGAGGTAACAGCAACAGATGTTGCACCTGCTGATGGACTAGAAAAGTGTGCTGCATTACATTGGTAGACTACACCATAATATTTTACTAAATCACCTACATTATAGTATGTTGATGTAGACCAAGTATTTTTCCAACTTTGACCGTCGGATACTAAACTCCATTTTGGTGGAGCAAAGTTAAGGTCGGTTACAAACAGTGTAGAAGCTGTATGACTCACTACGCAGATATATGTTTTTCCGCTTACAGTGACCACGTCGTCTACTACATATGATGTACCTGTTGTCCAGTTACCTTGGTATACAAATTTAATTCTACCTAAATAAAATTCAGCCATTTTATTCCGTTCCTCTTGATATTATATTTATGCTCTGCTTGGTTTTTACTTTTTCCACTTAGAACGTGCCTCGCCGAGATCCGTTCTTAATAAAGAAGTCAAGTGCAAATGCGTTTCCATCTAACTGTCCAAATCCGTTATTACCGTTGAAATTGGCTTTAGCTTGGAATTTAATGCTGGCACTGTTGGCTTTTGGCCCTGATACTTGTCTAATGCTGTTGTCAATCACGTTAGGACCACCGATAATTACGTCACCTGATGTAACTTGACCAGTACTTGTGTTTGATCCGCCTTGACTTAAACGACTACTTAGATAACTTCTAATAGCCTTTTGTGTAGGAACAATAGCATCTGAGTTAGCAACAAAGGTTGCATCTGTACTAAATTGTGTAATAACGATCTGACTTGAACCAATTGCAACGCCTTGCAATGTCAACTGTGTCAAACCGCTTAGGTTAAACTGTGATGCACTAATTGTAACAGTACCAGTTGCTTGTTGAACAGCAAACAAGTTACCAACTTTAAAGTTACCATCTTGGTCAGTTGACGAAAAGAATATACGTCCATAGTTAATTTCAACTGTTTGATTTCCAGCTGCAACTCCAGTAACACCTAAACTTGTAGACAAAGGTAATCCTGGATATCCAGATTGATATTGATCGCCAAATCCAATATTTAAGAAGTCATGATTGGTCATACGACACTGACTATATTTCTCTCTAATAATAAAGCTATTGCCATTTGCAGTTGCTAGCGATGTTAATATTCCTGGACTTACTGTTAGCAAGGCTGTAATATTTGGTGCTGTTGTACCGTTTAAAACTTTACAACTTGTCACTTTATAAATGTTTGGATCGCCAGTGATAGTTAAGTCATCACCTGGACGAACTGCTAGAGATAGATTGTTAACATACAAATTCAGTCCTGTTTGATAATTATCAGCATAGCCTGTACCATTAATATAAATGGTTGTAGTATTTGTATTATATCCTAATCCTCTATTAGCAAATGTTGGACCTGCTAAAGTCATATTACCAAGTCGGGTAACAGGAGCCGATAATGTAGTAACGTTAGGATCAAATATTGTTAATACAGCAGAACCTGCTCCAGTGCCTGCTGCATAATTTGATCCAGGTTCAAACATGTTAACGCTTGACATAACTCCTGAGAAGATAACGCCTCTACCTTTTGCGCGACATCCTGCAAATATTTGTGATGTAGAACTAGCATCACCAGAAATAGTTACAAATACGCCATTATATGGCGATGCCGCAGTTGAAGCTGTGTATCCGAATGCAATATTTTGATAACCGCTTGCTGCTATAGTTTGCGTAGTCCATATGATACCATCTTCGCTGGTATATGCAGTACCTGTAGACGAACTCACTGCAACAAACACACCTTGCCCATAGGAAATCTTATCAGCTGAGAAGCTATAAGGACTTACGTTCCAAGTAACACCATCAAAACTATATATTGGACTACCTGCAGGATTTGAAATCGCTACAAACTTGTTGCCGCCATAGCAGATACTAGTCCAGTTGTTACCAACTGGTAATGTGCCAACACTCCAACCTGTAATCGTTGAAGTACCTTGTGTCTGGATATATCCATATGTTGTTGATGCTGGTGCTAGTGCAACGAATGTACCAGAACCGTAGGCAATATTAGTCCAAGAGTTAACTTGTGGTAATGTTATGCCGCTCCATGATTGACCTAGTGTAGTTGAAAATGCACTAGTATTAGTACCAGAAGCTAGTGCTACATAAAATCCATTACCGTATTGAACTGACGACCAAGTAGTTAGAGACGGAAGATTAGTGGTGTTAAACACTGCTCCATTATTATTTGAATAGAGCGCCTGCTGGCTACCGGATTGAACAATAACCCAAGAACTATTTCCTCCAGCAATACTACTCCAAGAGCCTGATATCGGTAGTGCTTGTGACGACCATGTTGTACCATCTGTAGTAACGCTTACACTATTGCCTGCATTAGCTATAGCCATCCACATATAATTGCTATAAGCAATATTAGCATATACTCCGGTAGTTAATACCACGGCATTGCCAGTAGTTTGACTAAATGGAGGAAGGCTATAAGTTAATCTTGGTTCGATAAAGTACACACTGGTAATATCTAAACTAGCTACTGGGGGTGTTCCTGGATTAACGTGATCCCAGCCTACCCAACCAAACTGCATGTTTCCAGTCCCGGTTGTTAGATTTACAGCCGATGCACCACCTGCTGCTGTTGTTGCAATTTGAATAGTATTCGGTGTACCTGGATTAATATTAAGAATATAATAGGTTTGACCTGCTTGAACACCGCCAAACAGGCTAGTTGAATAAATGGTATTCATCGAACCTGTTGTATAACTCAATGCTACCTTGGCGCTAGTTGTTGTACCTATCATCGTGCCACCAGTATTTGATGTTAGGACTACAGGAGTTCCTGATGTATTAACAATCATAGATCCAGCACCGTTTTGTACAGGGAATGCACCGCCGCCTACGGTAGTGGTAATAGTTATTGCACCAGTGAACACGCCGGCGATGTAATAGGTCTGTCCAGCGGTAATACCACCAAATGGGTTACCAATAAATTTAATTGGGTTGCCGACAACCATACCAGCAGTTGAAGCAACAGTAATACGACTATTAGCACCGTTAGCAACTGTTGCTGTTGTAGTCTTTAAATTTGAAGTAATATTAAACTGTGTTCCATTACTTGAAATATTAGAAATATAGTATTTCTGACTAGAAGACACACCACCAATTAATCCACTAGAGAATATAATTGGAGTTAGTGCTAGTAAATTAGTTGTACTTGTAGTTGTCAATAATCCCGAAGCTGAATCTGTTGTTGATATTAGAATATTTGTAAGAGCATTGGCTATACTAAATGTTGTGCTATCAATAACATCCTGAACATAGTAGATAGTACCATCAGTAATGTTTCCACCACCTAGTGTAGATCCAGTAAATTGTACTGGCATGCATGGAGTCATGTTACTAGTTGATGTAGCAGTTAGATAGTTTGTTCCGCCTGGAATAGCCATACCCATACTGCCGCTTGCTACTGTAAGCAAACTAATCGGGGTAAGTGCAAGTGTTACTGACACTTGGAAATTATTGCCATCAATAATTGCCGATACATAATACTGGAAGTTTGTAATAACTCCGCCAAACACAGTACCTGTAAATGTTACAGGCATACCAACATATAGTTGTGCAGTATTTGATGTGTAAAAACAGTTTGGTTGTCCAAACCCGGTTCCGCTACCAGCAAGGCTTGATGTGATTATGATAGTAGTTTGACTTGTAGCTATAGTAGTAGTTGTGTAGTATGTTGGAATAAACTGTATAGGTTGTCCCAGATATAATTGACCCAGATTTGTACCATTAGCTAGTGTTAGATAGTTGTTTGTACTACTAGTTGATACAACTTGTAAATTTGTAAATGACTCTTTTAGTACGTAGGCATTTTTAGTAGTTGTGTTATAGTTTGAAATATAACCATACTGTCCTGCACCTGTTCCTGAGTTGATAAACACACGCATACCAACATAGTTAGTTGGTTGATTTGCATCTGCCTGTGATAAAGTTACATATTGTACAGTACCTGCTTGAGCATCGTTGCTGGCTGTTAGATAGCCTTGACCACCAACTCCGGTTCCTGGATCAGTTTGACGAGTTTGGAATACTGCATTAGTTCTTAATTCTTCTCCGACTGTCTGTACTGAATTACCTGCACCAGTAATAATGTAGTCTGCGTATGCGGTAAATGTATTATTATTGGTAGTTAGGTAGAATCCTAAAGTGGTTGCATTTCTTTCTAACTGTGCACCGTATAGTTTTGTAGTCTGGCCGTTGACGGCACTTGGATATATTGTATATTGTAGTGTAGTCTGAGCAGCTGATGGGTCGTAGGCTGCAAACCAAATTCTAAACCAACCGTTGTTTTGATTTACTACACCATATAATATAGGTGTAAATCCGCCATTAGTTGAAAATGGAGTTACTGTGTTCGCAGCAAAATTATATGTAATACCAGATACATAAGTTGAACCAAAGGTAGCTGTTAAATTAACTGTTGGGCTTGTTCCTTGATATACATATTGGCTAAGAACATAGTTCATTGCTGCACCACTAGGCACTGCACCACCGTATGTAAATGTTGCAATTGAGCTAGCACTTGCAGTTAGTGTAGCAACAGTGATCACAATATCATTAACACTGTCTAAACCACCCACTAAGCTACCAAGAATTCTAAATGTATCACCAATAGAATATCCTGCATTAGGTGCGCCTGGATAGTTTAATGTTACAGTATATGCCGTAGCACTTACTGATACATTGAATAATGCACCGATACCAGAACTTGCTATGTTGACTACTGGGATAGCAGAATAAGATCCGCCGGATGTAGGAATAGTTACAGTTTGTGCAATACCAACACTTGAGTTAAAACTAGATGCTGTCCAGGCATTAACATTTCCGTCTGGACTTGTCTGGTTAATTTGTAGTAACAGCGCTGGACTTGCAAGGGTTGATAGGCCGTTAGTATCTAACCAAGGTTGACTACTAAACTGTCCAATATAGTTTCCGCTATATTTGAGTAAATTAGTAGTTGCTTGAGTATACTGCTGTCCTGCATTTTGATAGGTAATACTTAATAAATTTGCATTAGTACCAAACGCACTTTGTACAGTAGCAGTTGCGCCAAAGAATTGATTATAAATTTTTCCTGTAATAGGACTTTCTGTTGTATCATAACCTTCGGCAATGGCGCCATATTGACCATATGATGAGTTACCGTTAGCAGCACGAATCTTACCACCAGCTTCAGCATAATACGCACTATACGCATAGTAAGAGAACACAGAGATACACTCAGTTAATGCTCCTGTACCGTAACACCATACTCCGATACCATCTTGAATAACTTGTGTAAAGTCATTAGATACCATTGACTTATTACCACCGTTATGTAGACTTCCGTCAATCTTAAATCCTGTACAACCAATACCAAATGTTGTTACGTTTTGAATATAAGGCGAGCGACGAATGATCCATACATTGGTGTCATTAGGGCCGGTACCTGGATCTAGAGCAACGTATGAACCGCCAGTTGGACGTTGGGTTCCAAAGGTATTGGCTGCTGTTAAGGTTCCTAACTTGCCAACTAATGTTACATTACGTAGACCGGTTGCGTTGCGCATGCGGAACATATCCTGTATAGCATCACCGCCAAACACTTGCATTAACCCTGTTCCGCCCACTAGCTGTACAGCGGCTCCGCCTGCTGTTGCACTTACTTGGAATGTGGTTGATGTTAAGGTTGAGCCGATTACATAATAAGTTTGTCCAGCAGTCATTGTACCGCCAGTAAATGTAGTTTGTGCTAAATTCTGTGCAGAACCACTTATACTATAAGTTCCAGTTGTTCCTAGTGCATTGCCTGTTGCTGTGCTACTTAGTTGTCCTGTAATAGTTGTTCCTAATACTAGGCCAGGCGCAACAAGATAGAATCCTGATTGCAATGTTCCTGATACAACTGTAGTAACTGTTAGTGTTGTTCCGGTAATAGATCCAACAAAATTAGTTGCTACAACTTCAAAAGGAACAATATTTAATGGAGTATCTGGATTGCTTGTTACAAATTGTACTGGGCAACGATCGTACATGCCAGTAGTTGATGCTGCCGTAAATGTATTAGTTGCTTTTGTTGATGCTGTTATCGTTGTGTTGATGATTAATTTAGGTTGTACTACTGTACCTCGTAATTCGTCACCGACAATCGCACAATTCTCAGGAACACTGATTGGCAGTGTCTCTGGGAATGTTCCTGTCTTAACCATTATAGTTACAGATATACCTGCATTTGGTGCTGGTAAATTGTTACCTGTAGCATTGGTAATAGCAGTTATAACATAACCAATTAAGGTATCTACACCTGCAACTGCACCAGATTCGGCAGTAGCTTGTCCTACCACTTGATTAACTTGCTGAGAAACTCCGTTAAGAGCCTGATAGTTATTAGCAGGTGCAACTTGATTTACAGCATCCTCTAACAAAGTTTTTAGATAGTTTAGTGCTGGTTTATAGTAAACTGAGTCAGCAGCTACCGCGGTATTATACCACTTGTCTGGATTTTCTTGATTAAAATAAGATTTTGCTGCTGCAATAGTTTGACTATTTCCGCCGCGACCAAGATCGTTAATGATAGCATCAATAATTAATCTAACATCGCGTGGAGTTTTAACAGGATCTGTAACGTAAGTTGATGTAAATGGAAATATATTATTAGTAGCTTCATACACCATGAAATTATAAATTTCTTGAGCCATCCACTCTTTATTGAGTGTTAGTAAGGTAGTTGCATTACGATTAAATGCACCTTTACCAACAAAACTACAAGCATATCCGATAGTTTTAAATGGGGTATCCCATGTTGTTCCGTTAGTTACATAATTGTCTATACCGGTCGTAGCAACATAAAATACATTTGTTGATTGATTAATTTCATTCCATCTTGGTAGAATAGATCCGTCAGCTTGTGTTGTTGCTCTTAATTCTTGTCCTACTGTGCCAATCGGTAATGCAACGTTTACAATTTGATTCTGTGAATTATAAGTTGCATAAGTTAAATCTCCTGTAGTATTACCTGCATTATGTCTTGCATGTAATATTACTGTTACCCAATAGGTATTTGTAGTATCTAGATCTGGTCTAAGTAGACTTGTTGCTGTATGATTCTGTATGCAACGATAGGTAGCATTTTGCCATACAACAGTGTCACCGATAACATAGGCTGTTGTGGTAGCCCATCTATTTTTCCAAGCAGTACCTGGAACTACATATGACCAATAGGCTGCATTAGTGCCAAAGAATGCCAATGCTTGTCCATCGACAGGAGTACCGTTTGGTGCTGCGCTAATCAATAATGTTCCAGGACTTGTAATTCTTACCACACTTTGTCCAGCAGTAAACCCGACACCATTGATATACATGCCAGTTGTAATGCCAGTTGTACTTGCAACTTTTAATGTTGTTCCTGTACTTCCTGATGCTGTATATGTTGTTGGTACTGAAAATGCTGTAGGATCTTGTCCTGCATTATCCGAAGTCGCAGAAAATAATTGTCCACTTCTTCTTACTACGTCACCTACTTTATAATTGACCGATACCGACCAATCATTCATGAATTCGTAACCTTGTGTTAATAAGGTCCAGTCAGTTGCGTCTGTTGATGGAACATTACCTGTGTTATTAACTGTAACACCGACATAGTCATAACCACCGTACTTGACTACATCACCTGGTTGATACGTTACTGATACACTCCAAGTACTGCTATATTCCTCACCTGGCAAATATAAGGTAAATTTAGTTGGATCAAATGTTGTTGTTGATGTATGATATGTTGAACAAATATAAACGTCAGCATTTAATTTTACAAGATCGTTTGCCTTGTAACGTGTGCTTGCTGTCCACAATCCAGTATATTGAATACCATTGTCAACTACAGTCCAGCTGCTGATATCATTTTCAAGACCTAATGCTGCGGTTGCCGCTGATGTATGTGGGGTTGCACAAGTATAAACAATACCACCGTATTTGACTACATCACCGATTGAATAGATTGTATTAGTTGTCCAAACATTTGACCAGTTTGCCAATGTAGCATAGATAGCAAATTTAGTTGCATCAAATGTTGATGTACTTGTATGTTGTGTTGTACAAGTATACAGAGCACCGTGATATAAAACAATGTTATTGGTAAAATAATAAGTGCTAGGAGTCCAAGATTTTTCCCATACATGCCCAGGTACCAATAACAGCCAGATGTTATAGTTGATACCGCTAAGTGCGACAACAGTGTTTAAGTCTGTATTAAAACTTGAAGTTGAAGTATGTACAGCTTGACAAACGTATGTATTACCCTGATAGGTAACAATGTTATCAGTGGTGTATGAAGTACCTGGCAACCAAGCACCTATATAACTGTATCGTAAACTACTTATTCTAAATTCTGGCATGTTAAATTCCTGTCTTGTTAGTTACTTATCAATATATTTTTATGGTAAAATTAACTAACGTAATTATATGTTGTTGTTGCAGTACTGTAGTTATAAGTCTGATTAACTCTAGCTACTAGTACACCTTGACTATTAATATAGTAATACATGTTTCTTTGATCCCAACGATATTGATCAAAGTTTAAATTTGGATAAGGACGGCTGTGATCCGATGCTAGGCGACCATCAAAGAAATCAACACCCCATTCAAATGCTTCAAAGTTGTTTTGAGCAGGGCCCGGCACGTTTATACTAATACCTTCGTTACTGGTCAGTTGATCAATTTTATCAAAATATAGTCCACCGTTTTGTGTTCTGCGTAAGGCATAGAAATATCGTGGATTACCTGTTCCTAGGTTATCTTGTTGATTAAATTCGCCTGCGTAAAATGGAGTACCTGCCATGATCTATTCCTTGTTATTGAATTGTTATGTAACTTGCAATACAGTCAATGCTGCTTGCAATAGAACTGATAACGTTAACTGTCATACTTGGTCCTAGCACTAGTTTTTCGCCACCGTTGATTAATTTTAAACTTTGATTAGCTGGTATTGTAATACCATATGCAAAACTAGCTGCATTGTTATTGTTTGTACCATCTACTAGATACACTGTTGCTTGCACAAGATTAGGAGTAGTATTGGTCAATGTTAAACCTACCATTGTAATTCTCGCATTAGCTGCTGATGTCACTATCGATGTTGCACCAGTTATAGTAGCTGTCAGTGTACCAGATCCCGATCCAGTAACAAGATTGCTTCCGCCTAATTGTGTGCTCACTGTTACTGAACTATTAGTTGAGTTAATCGATGTGATATAATATTGTTGATTTAATGTAATATTGCCAAATGCTGTTACGCCTGAAAATACTATAGGCATTCCTGGAATTAGTCCAGAGATGCTGGTTAGAACTATACCGCTCGACGTACTCGACGTAGCTGTTGTAGTTACTGTTGCTGTTGGTCCTATTCCTGGAAATAAACCATTACCGAATGTTGTTGCCATTGTCTTATCCTAATGATAGTGCTATTGCGATACCAATATCTTGTGCTGTTGCTGCGGTAACACCTGCGCTAGTACCTGCAACTGATGTCCATGCTGTACCGTTCCATACTTCTACATATTGTGAATCAGTATTAAATCTAATCATACCAGTTTCATAAACAACTGGCCTATCAGTTGTTGAATTACCGTACGGTAGTACTACCCCGTTTGATCCGGCAAGTTTTACATAACCTAAACCAGTTTCACTAAAAAGTGTAATACCGCCTGATTGAATATTTGTAATACTATTCTGATAATATCTTAAATTACCTAATACTACTCCGCCTGTACCAGTTGTGGTAATATTAATATCTGTACCAGCTGACAAGCTAGAAATTGTTGCATTAGTTACTTGCAAATTACTTGTTTGTATAGTTGGAGTATACAATTTAGTATTGTCAATAGTAACTGTTATTACGTTATTATTATAAAATCTTATTGTGTTATCTGCTGCGCCTGGGGTTAACTCAGGTGTGATTCGTGTTGCACCGTCATTGCTGATAACGCCGCCCAATTGTAACCAATTGCCACTGGTGTAGCCTTCATATCGTGAACGATCTGTATTATAGCGAATTTGTCCTGCTACTGGACTAGCTGGACGCTGTAGATCTGTACCAGCCGGAATTTGTAAACTTGTTGTACTGTTAATTACAACTGTACCTAAACCTTGGGGAGTTAAGGTAATGTTTGAATCTACGGCAGTATCGGTAATTGTGCTACCGGTAATTTTTAAATTACCTAATACTACTCCACCTGTACCGTTTGTTTGAAGCGTAAAGTCACTGTTAGTTACACTTGTTGTAATAGTATTTCCACTAATAGTAACGTTACCGATGTTAGCTACACCTGTGTTGACTGTTTCAGTATATAGATAACGCCATAGTGCATTTGAAGCACCAATATCATATCTGTTTGTTGTAAGTGGAATTAAATTACTAGCAACTTCACCTGTAAAACTAACCGTAACGTTTGCTTGTACTGTTACAAGATTACTGATCGCTGAAGTATTTGATTGACTAAGTGTTAGTACGTTACCGTTAATAACTGTAACAACTGCACCGACTCCAATTCCGGTGCCAGTAACATAATATCCTACGTTGATACCAGCAGCACTTGCCACTGTAATTGTGTATTCACCGTAGTTACCTGATGCTAAAATAGTAAATGTTGCACCAAGTTGGATGTTACCGTCAGCTGTGATATTACCTGTTACGTGTAGGCTACCATTAACTGTAGTGGGACCGTTTAGATTAATTTGTCCGGTACCGCTAGCTGCAATATTAATTAAGGTCTGCGTACCTAATGTACTGATAGTATTATTAGATAGCTGTAGTTGTCCAACTTGTAGTGTTGTTTGATATACTACAGGATTTGTTCCACCATTGGCACTTAGATTTAATACCGAGCTAGTGCTTGTAATATTGTTGCCAGAAAAACTAATAGTACCTAGTGTACTTGTACCTGGAACTGTTAAATTTGTTGTACGGGTTGTACCGTTTACTGTAAGGTCATTCGTAGGAGATGCAGTGTTAATACCAACACGAGAGTTGACAACATCAAGATAAAGTAGACTCGTCTCAAAGGCTAACGGCACACCATTACGTGTGAGGTTATTCTTTAAGAGCGGACCCGTAATTCGACCAACAGCAGCCATGCGCTCTCCAATTGACCCCGTGTTTCACGGTTAACCACTTTGGAAGTACAACAACTACTTCTTCATCCCTCTCGGGCTCTTTGCGGGTTTACCACAGTTGAATTTCGTAAAAACTTGGTCAGTTTTTACATTAATAGTATTTAGCTGTTTTGAATTTTTGGGCTTGTTTATTAGCCCAAAACTAGAGACCAAAATTCCATAACTTCATAGACTTGGCTGTTTGTTAGTACTGGACTAATACCTGAAATAGGTATCCAGCCATTGATTACAGAATAAACTTCGCCGGCGTTGGCTACTGTGCTAAATCGAGTTGTGCCTTGCTCTGGATTGCTAGGGCGAGTAGAATTGTCGCCGTAGGGAATTACTATACCGCCGGTGCCTGTAAATTTAACATAACCTGTTCCGGTAGCACCTATTGTAAATGCAGAGTCTAATGTATTAGGAATAGTACTGCCTGTAAGTACTAGCTGTGAGGCTATCCCGGTATTGATATTAACATTACCGCTAGCAGGGCTAAGTGTAACATCTGTAGCACCAATTGCTACCCGATTACTAGTAAATGTAACTGATGGATTTCCAAATGTGCCTACTGTACCTGCGGCTAGCGCACTTGCGTATAATTTACTAGTATCAACTGCTGCAATTAAATTGCCGCCTGCGGTAAATCTCAAAGTATTATCTGCTAGCCCCGGAGTTAGCTCTGGAGTAACATAAGTTGTTCTACTGGTATCCCACAAGTTAGTAAAACTAACTAGTCCGCTAGGCTGGTATCCTTCAAAAATATTGTATTTTTTGTTTAGTCGTATCTCACCATTTTGTGATAATGTGCGCCCTGTTTTGCTAACATAGCTAAAAGTACCGGGACTATTCGCTAGTCCTGCAGGAACAGTATAAGGAATAAAGTGTCCACTATCGCTGTAAAATGCGGCTGCTTTTTGATATGATGTTACATAAAGTGTTACACCGTCGATACTAGTTCCTGTTCCGGACCAAGTACCAATAGCGTTATTTAGAGTTGGAATATTATAGGGCCAAGATGCAGAATTTCCTGCTACGCTAGTTGGTGCTGAAATAGTGTATGGATTATAGTCATTGCCGTAGGCTAATTGTAAAGCATTAGTACCGGTGATAGTAAATATGCCAGCACCGTTAGGAACAAAGGTAATACTGTTATCAGCATCATTAGTTGGGCTAGGATTACTATTGCTAATATCATTTTGATTAAATCGTAAATTGCCTATGTAAAGGCCGCCAGTGCCATTGGCTTTTAATGTTAAATCAGTATTGGGCGCAGTATTTGAAATAGTATTTGTAGTACCATCAACAGTAATATTACTAGCATTATAAAAGCTACTGTAAGTTGTACCAAAATAAGTATTTCTCCATAGTGTATTAGAATCACCAATGTGATAAGTTGTATCACTAGGAACACTACCGATATAATGCCAGGGCGGCGGAATTAAGCTACTGTTAATACCGTTTAAACTAACAATACCTAATGCAATATTGCCATCAAGGGTAATATCGCCAGTAGAGTGCATGTTGCCATAGATAGTACTGCTAGGTGCGGTCAATGACATAATACCGTATACACTAGCTGTCATTGTTCCAGCATCGCTAGTTACCCCAAACACTGTGCCACCAATTTGTTCAGTAATTGTTATATGACTGGTATCTACTACATCATGAACATAATATTTCTGCCCTATTACAATACTACCAAATGCTGTTCCTGAAAAAATAATAGGATAACCAACTTGTATAGTATTAGTATTCTGCGTTAGTGTAATTAAATTCCCACTGGGATTTGTTAAGGTAACAGTAAATGTACCTATAGGACTAAAATTTAAATCTTGATTAGGAGTAGTTGATGGGTATGTTGCTGCTCCGCCACTTTGTATTGTATTTGTAGGACCGTACACCGCGATATCGCCGCCCTGCATACCTCTTGATATAGTAATACCTGTAGGACCTTTTGCTTGTAGTAAAAATTTAGTACCTGATACCGCAGTAAGCGATGTTTGTGGTATAAAATTTGTTGAATATAATGCAGTACCTGATACTACTCTAACGTAGGTAATATATGCATTAATATTATTTGTATTACTGTTACGAGCACCAATAGTAAAAGGCGCACTAGTATTAATTGCTTGATTACCAGTAAATGTAGTAGTTCCAACTAATCCACCATCAATGAATACGTTTACTGTAGTACCCGTACGAACTGCGGCAAAATGATGCCATGCATTTGCAGTTGGGCTACTGAATGCTATAGAAATATTAGTGTTAGTTGTAGTTCTAGTAAACCAAGTCATCTGTACTGCACTGGTTACAGATAACATATACTCTAATCCTAGAGTATCGTCCCATTTACCAAAGAAAACTCCGCCTGTTGGAATAGTACCGTAGTAAAACCAACCTTCAACAGTATAGTCTGCATTACCTAGACTTAACGGATTTGATAGTGCTACTGATAATGAATTACTACCTGTAAATCGTACACTACCAAAGTCAGGATTAGCACCTGGTTCATTTGAACTGTACGTTGCATTACCTATGTTAACTATTGTACTGTTTGTAGTGCTAATGTCAGTGATAGTTGCTGGTGCTGGACTTGGTACAACATTAATAGTACCTAGCGGATAAGAAATTGTATTGGTAGTAACAGTCCAATTATTTTGAAATGTTGAAAGAGTGTCTACTAAGAAATTTGTACTAGTTGTAGTGCTACCACTAGCATTATAAACATAAAGTTCATTTAGCGGACTTGCACTACCAATACCAATCTTTCGATTATTACTGCCGCCAAGATATAATACAGTATCGCTGATACCTGTATTGCTGAATTGCAGGTCAAGACCGTTACGTGTGAGATTGTTAGCTAGTAAATTACCGCTGATTCGCCCCATTGCAGCTGACATCTGCTACTCCTTATTGATCAAAACCGATCAATGCTGTTACTGGTTTACCTACTAGTCCAATGTATTCAATAGAATCAACGTTAAATGTTATGTACCAACCAGAAGCAGCAGTAAACGTTAGTGTAGTTCCGCTATTAATTGTTCCAGTAAGTGGTTTGCTTAAACTTACAGTATGATCACTATCAACTGTTGCAACTGTGCCGGATTGAATACTTGCACTGCCTGTAACTATTGAACCTTGTGGAATAACCTTAGTTGCTTGGCTTCCTGAAACACCAAATGTTAATTCACTGCCACTAGTAACTGTTGTAGTTGTTGCTACAGTGGCTACTGGATTTTGTGTTAGTGTATAATTTGATGTATAAAGTTGTGGAACGTTTTCAATGTAGACAAATATATTAGATCCAGACCAAGTAGCGCCATTAGCTACCACAGTAGGCGGTGCTGGATTCAGCGGACCATAATATGCTGTATATCCATCGAGGTTACCTAGCGTCTGTTGGGTAATCTGTCCTGATTCTTTATAACGAACATTGCGCCATGTTGCACTTGCGCCTTCGTAAATCTCAACTTCGTTAGTATCAGTATTATAGCGCATCATACCAACTACTGGGCTAACCGGACGTTGGGCAGTTGTGCCGCTTGGCATCAACATATTGTTAGTAGTATTCATAACAATACTATCAGTCATGTCTACATACATGCGTCTGTCAAAAATTGCTCGACGATTTAACTGTTGTTGTCTAAGGTATCTCATTATACTGGTAAGTTACTAACTGTTGCTGTTAAATTTGTTGTGTCGCTTTTTGCCACTAGCTTGTCACCGTTAGCCAGGACCATTTTTTCTTGATCGAAGCTTACAGTTTCGCCTGCTGGAATTGGTAGTTTGTTAACAATTAATTGTGAACTTAGTCCAACTGATGCGCCACTTGGTACTGCATACAAATACAAATATGATAGACCTGTTAATGGATTTGCTGGATCGTAAACAACAGTATTGCAAACTATGACTGTAGTAATAGCATCACCATTAGTACTATTGCTAGTAAAAAGTGTAGTGTTGGTAGTTCCAATTGCTTGGTTTGATATTGCCATGTTTGTTCCTTAAAATAAAATACTAAACAATAATGATCTATTCTTAGATACAAGTTCGTCACTTGACACTTGATTTGTAAAATACAATCCTGTCTTGCCTGCTGTAGGTCCACTAGATGATTTTGAATAAATCTTGGTAGTACTGCTAGCTAAACTTGGACTTGTGCTGGTATCATCTAAATTAAGAACACCATTAATTTCAACGTTAGTATTTACTGCTGTTAAAACGAGATTATGATTTGCTGATGTATCTTGTATTGTATGCTGATAAATGTTAACATTATCAACTGTCAATCCAGAATTAGTAATCTGAGCTCTTGCTACTTCGTTAATAAAAAACTGTATGCTATTGCTAGTTGCTGTTGCACGACTATTGATAGTTACTGCGTTATTTGGACTGTAGTAGATAGTTGTAACGTCTGCTTGTCCAGGATTTAACGCTGATGATCCTACATAGTTTTGTACAAATAGTTTTGTAACTAGTGTTTGTGGATTTGTAATTGTAGATTCGTAAGTTGGGGCGTTAACTACTACCACGTGACTACCTGCGTTTTGCATGTCAAATGCTAGGTCACTACCTGCTGTAGTACCGACTGACGCTGCCACTACACCGGTTAATACTAGATCTTTTGTTCGACCTTCCCATGCACCTAGTGCTGGACGACCTGTAATTGTTGCAGTCATTGAACCAGTAGCATTACTTACTGAAAAAACGGCTCCGCCATACTGCGAACTAATTGTAATTTGATTAGCGGCTGCTGTTAAAATAAAATATGTAGTGCTTGACTGTATTCCGCCAAACACTGCACCGCTAAACACTACTGTTGCTCCAGCTGACAAGGTAGTAATTGAATTTAAAGTTATTAAATTACCTGTACTAGTTGTTGCTGTTGCAGTCAATGATAATGGTGTAGAATTCCAGTGCGGTAATGTTTCATTAAACAACCATTGCGCTGCACTATAGTTGCCACGCTCTACTTCAATACCAGATACATATCCCACTGTACTGCTAATGCCGTTACCTGTTTGTCCTTGATTAAGGATTAGGATATTATCGGCTAAGAGTGTTTGTGTTGACGAAACTGTAGTTGTTGCACCTGATACGTTTAAATTACCTATAACCGTAATAGTACCCGATGGAGTTGCATCCAAGGTGATATCACCACCGTTCTGAACTGTTACTCGATAGTTGCCTTCACTGACTTTAAGTAATCTTGACATTCTGTATCCTTAGTAGGGGGCCGGAGCCCCCATGCCTAATTAAGCGTTAAGAATCTGAACAGTATCAGCAGTTGGTGTGCCGAATGTCCATTTATATTGCTTACCAGCTGTAAACACTGTACCGATTTGAGTAGCTGTAACTCCAAATGCTGCTGCTGGTGTACTAGCAATAGACACTGGATTTAAAGTACATGTGCGTTCTGTTAATTTTCCAACTAGATATGTACCACCTGACGCATCAACAGCTACAATGTTTAACTCAACACCTTGTGCGGCTGTATAACCAAGTGTGCCGTCAGCAGGTGCATCGTAACGAATACGAGCAACGTGAGTACCTGTTAATGATTTTTCTCCGGCAGCATTAACTACATAGCGTTTTGAAGATTTTTGTTTTTGGATGTCAACTTCAACTAAATTTCCACCAATGTACGCCCAAGCAAGAATTGCATTTTCACGATTAGCTAGGCTACCTGGTGTTGCTGAAGTGTTGTCAGCTAATGCTGCGATTGTTGCAGCAGCGCCTCCTGAACTAAATGTAACAGTAAGAGTTTGTGCTGATTCATTTACAGCATAACCATCACCTGCTACTGAGAAACTAGCACCGTTAACACCAAATGTTGCTGGAGTAACTGTTAATCCTGTACCGCCTGGAGTTGTAGTTGTAGTAGTTGCGCTTGGGCTAGCTACTAGTGCTGTGATTGCGCTTTGAGCGTATGTGCCAGTTCCAACGATTGTAACTGTAGCTACTGGACCAGCTTGTGTACCAACTAGTACGCTACCGTTTGAACCAACTGCACCTGCACCAAATGTTAGTGCTGTACCAGCAATAGCGTTAGCATAAGAACTAGCAACAGAATATGTTGTACCAGAACCAGCTACAATCCAATAACGTGTAGCGGCTGTTAGACCGGAACCTGTTAAACTTGCACTTGTCAAGAAATCCATACCTGGAATGTATGCGGCGCTTGAACCAAATACAACTTGGTTGCTACCGTTTGTACTAGCAATAGTATTGCCAACCGAGGCTTGAATAGTTGTTACTGTAGCTGTAGTACCAGATCCAAAACTAAATGCTTGACCTGTTTGATATGCTTTAGTACCAGTAGAATTTACTGTTAAAGTTAATACACCAAATAGTGGAGTTCCAACTGCTGTTGTACCGTTAGCAACTAATGGTGCTGGAAATGTTGTAGTTAATGCAGTAGCTTGTACAGCAGTGTATGAACCGGCATTTGAAACAGTAATATTGGCTAATTCAGCGCCGCCGATTTCTGAATCATATGCTGTGTAAGTACCCGCTAGACCTACGTTGCGGTTACCAAAATATTTTTTATTAAGAGGACGTCCCATTTTGTTTTCTCCTTATAGAAACACGGCGTTCTAGGCCGTACGCGGTTGGATTTCCGCATAAAATCCACACCATGTGGATCGTACTATGTATTTAGCTGATAATGAAAAAGGGCTCCTAAGAGCCCTTTTACATGTGTCATTATTAAAAACAGATTAACTGAATTTAACGTTTGCAATAGCTACACGACCTAGGTAGTCAGCTGCGTTACCTAGAGATGAAGCTGTATTTGACAACTCAACATAACCATAACGTGTCATGAATGAAACGACTGGTTCAAATGTTGATGGATCTAAAACAACGCCACTGCTCATCAATGGAATGTATGGGCAATAAAACGCTGCTGCATCGCTTTCGCTAGCACCTTTGTAGCCGATCAATACATCAGTTGCATCTGAAGCATATGAGTTAACATAAACTTTCATTGCATTGTTTAATGTACCAACAAACTTGGTGTTAGTAGGAGCTTCAAAAGTACCTTCTGTTGTACGAGCAAATGCGCTAGTAGTAGCAGATTGTAGAATTGTTAAAGCAAATGGACTTACAACAGCCCAGTTACCTGCGCCACGACGTGTACGTTGTGCAATCAAGTTAGCAACACGGTTGATTTGAACTGCTAGAGCAGCATGCTCATCACCAACGAATGTAGCTGTACCTGAAACAGCAGCTTGGTCAAAAGTCTCAATTGAAGAACCAGCTAATGATAGCAATGATGCTAAAATTTCTTGGTCGATTTCAGCTGTGATTTCTTGAGCTAAAGCAGCCATTACTTCTGCTTCGATGTCAATACCCTGTTGAGCTTGAGCATCTTGTGCAGATTCAAATGTCCAGCGAGCTGACAATTTACGTGTCTTAGCTTCAACTGTTTGTTTCAAGATTTGAATGCTTAATCTGTTACCAGGTTGGCCTTCTAAAGAAGCTGTTGCTGTAGCCTTACCAGCTGCGCTTCCTGAATAACCTTCAGCAATCTTGAATGGGCTTAGTGCCTCTTCACCTGCTACTGTGCTTGGGCTACCAGATCCACTAAAGCTATCTGCGTAACGAACACGTAGAGTGTGGATTTGACCCACAGGACCAGTCATTGGTTGTACGCCTAACAACTCGTTAGCAATAACGGTTGGCATAACGCGACGGATTACTGGAAGAATCACGCGATTTAGTGTTGCAACGTTACCAGCAGAAGTAGCACCAGCTGTAGGACTTTCCATCAAATACTTACGAGTATTTTCTAGTGTAACTCCCATTACTGATTTTTTTGTGCCTTGTAAGCCTTCTAATAGGGCTTCCTTAGTTTCTGCCCAACGTCCGTTTAATAGTTCTGACATTTAATATTCTCCTTAGAATTTTAGTCCAGCTAGGCGACGGATATCGATAATATTACCTTCGTCCTCGCTGCTATGTTTGGTGTTGGAAATCTTATTTCCGGTTACTTCTTTAGCCTCTAATAGTGCCTGTTTCTTCTGCGGAGCTTTTCCGTTACCATTGATAACTGATGGAAGATACTTTTCAAAACTTTCGTTTAGTCTAGATGTCTTCACGCTCTCCATTAACTCACCCATGATTTCACGTTGCTCTGAATTTAACGGAGCAAGCAACTCACTCATGATTTCTTTTCTCTCTTGCGCTTCTTTTAGTTGCGCAATCTCTGCTTCTTTACTTTCTAATAGAGCAGCAGCTTGCTCAGCAGCCTGTTGGGCTTCTGATACAGCTAACTCTTTCAAGTCTATAACTTTGAGTAATTTTGCAGTTTCGGACTTCTCGCTTAGGTAACTAGTTTGATATTCGCTAGCGAATGCTTCAAATAGTTTACGTCCAAAATCGTTACGACGAGCAGCATCGATGTCTTCTTTCAAGCTGTGTAGTTCAGAACGTAGTCCTTCACTAACAACTTGCTCGACTTTCTCAGCAGCACGTTGCACAAATTGAGCTTTTACCTTAGCTAGTTGTTCTTTTCCTTCACGGATCAAACGTACTTTGGTTTCAGCCAAATCTTGTTTATCTTGTGCAAATTCTGTAATTTCTTGAGCTAGAGCCTCTACAACGAATTGTTCTAGTTTACCGAATTTAGTAGCCATGACTACTTGATCTTCATGCAACTCAGCAACTTCAGAAGCTAGTTGACGTGTAACGAATTCCTTCATTACAGCCGCTGTCTTCTTCTTTTCTTGAGCTAGCTTAACTTTCATTTCAGCTAGTGCTTTACGATCTTCAGCGAACTCAACGATTTCAGCTGATAAATGATCTGTTACCATCTGGTCGATGGCTTCGATCATTACACCCTTATCGTGCTCATACTTTTGAGCAAATTCTTCGCGTAATTGATGTGCAACTTCTTCACGGGCTTCAGTAATGCGTGACTCCCAAGCTGCTTCGATTGACTCTTGGATCTCTTCTGAAATCACATTGTTTTCAAATAATTGTTTTAATGCATCCAACATGTGATTCTCCTTATTATTGGAGTTTGTTTATTATTGCTAATAAACTCTCTTTGAGATATTTTTGTGCTTTTGGATCACCCTTAACTTCCTGCGCTATGCGTAAGGCATTATAACCACCACGACTGTTCATCAGGTGTTCATAAATTGGTGTTGGATATGCTCCAGGGGCACTAGGTTGAGCTACCATATCTACTGTGATAATCTCAAATTCTGATACTTCACCGGAACCGTCTTCTTTGACGTTTCCAGATCCGCGACTCGATACGCCTAATTTCACACCACTTTCAAGCATGGTGCGGATTAGTTGTCCCATTGGTGTAGGTAAAATTTTCATCTTACCGTAACCGTTAGGACCGTCCATCCACATATTTGTTATCATGTGTGACACACGGTCCAGGTTAATTTTTAGGTCATCTGGATGATCTACTTCACCAAGTACGGAATAACCGTTTTGAATCTGATCATTAAGGGTTTTGACAGCCTTGCCAATCTCGCTCACAGGGTAAACTCGTTGGTTAGCGTTACGTATACCACCTTGTATACAGATACCGCTAAGGTACAAGTTCTTCCCATCTTTGTCGTCAGACTCGACGATCATTTTAGCTTGGTCGAAACTTAAATTCTCACGTAAGTAGAGCATCTATTTGCCTAAAATTATTTCTTCTTGAAAGGACGTAACACGCTTTGTGTATTAGCTTCGCCATTGCGATCTAAATCACCTGTGCCTGCGCCTATCATATCACCTGGCTTAGCACCTTTTTTCTCAGCGCCATGTCCTGGTTCTTTCTTTTTAAATGCTGTGCTACCTGCATTTGCACCTGGCTTGTTAATGTTGCCGCCATCTTGCAATGTTGTTGTTGGCTTTAATAAACCACCTTTTGTACCACCAGCTTTAACACCTGCATCGCCATGTACTTCTACATCGCCACGTACGATATTAGCTGTTGTGCCACCCATGTTGTTACCTGGGCCTACGATTGATTTAGTATTAGCACCGTTGTCACCATGCTTTGGACTTGGAACTTTGTTAACGTATTCCATTAGACCCATGTGATCTAATTCGCTACCTTGCTCGTCACCTGCTGGCTCTTCGCCGCCAAATGATGGATCATCCATACCGTCATGATGCTCTGGCTCGTGATTTTCATCAGCCATTAGTTGTTCAAATTCTGCTTTTAGATCTTCTAAGGCATCTTCTAGATCCATAACACGATCTTCCATATCACCGTGCTCTTCACCTTCTTCACCTTCTTCGTCATCAGAAACGTCGCTTACAAAGTCGTCGCCTTCATCGCCGCCAACT
>Ga0214192_1000049_pt1 | contig 67482 bp, 54 predicted proteins | sample TroBogEpilimnion_44_FD_153030 | JGI IMG/M metagenome (GOLD analysis project Ga0214192, IMG submission 153030) | Freshwater microbial communities from Trout Bog Lake, WI - 29JUL2008 epilimnion | ecosystem: Environmental > Aquatic > Freshwater > Lake > Epilimnion/Euphotic zone | place: Trout Bog... | reverse complement strand
GCGCACCGTACTCGGGGCTGGTGCCATGCTCGATGAGCCACTGCCGTGTTTCAAACGGCACTTCGACCGTAAAGCAGCGGCCGCCGAGCCGGGAGTTGACGTGATTCTGCAGATGGTCGATTTCGTGATCGGTAATGGCGGCGAACGATTGCGCGTCGAGCGGCTGGTAGGTAATGACATGATCGATGCGGTTGACGAATTCCGGCGAAAACTTTTTCCGCACCGACATCAGCGCAATGCCCTGCAGCTTCTGCGTCAGATCCTCCGCCGCCTTGCCGGGCGTGGCCGACTGAAATCCGAATTCCGGCGAGATTGCGCGCATCATCTCTTTCGCGCCCAGGTTGCTGGTGAGGAACACCAGGCTCTTGTCGAAATTTACCGTCGTGTTGTCGCCGAGCCGCAGGACGCCCCGGTCCAGCACGCCGAGCAGCAGTCGCGTCAGCGAAGGGGCCGCCTTTTCGATTTCATCGAACAGCACCAGAGAAAGCGCCGATTGATCGCTCGTTACCGCTGTCAGCTTCTGCTGCGTCAGCATGGGCGTGGTTTCCCGGTGCCCCAGGTAGCCGGGGGGCGCGCCGATGAGCTTCGCCACTTCGTGCTCCATCTGGAATTCCCCGCAGTCCACCTTTACGATGTTCTTCGCGCTCCCGTGCAGCGCTTCGGCGATCGCTTCCACGGTGCGGGTCTTGCCTGTTCCGGTGGGTCCGAGCAGCAGGAAAACGCCCGCCGGCCGGTTGTCCGGCGCAAGGCCGGCCTGGAACATTTCTATGTACGGAACGATGACATTGATGACATTCGGTTGCCCAACAACTTTGGACGAAAGGATGGAAGTCAGGTCCTGCGATGCGTCGACCGGCTTCCGGGACTTCGTTCCGCTCAGATTCTTCAGGCGATCTGTCATGGCTGGCCTCATTATAGGCATCCCGGCGCGGCGGAAACGACCCGCAGGGGGGAGCATGCGGGCCATTTCGCACCTGTTTTCCCTAATGTTTCCAATAACGTAAGGAAATTTCAAAAAACTGCTGCCTGTTGTGACCGCTCCAAATGTTCGGCAGCGCCATCCGGAGTACCAGATCTGCGGGGTCCGGGAATATGACAGAATTGCCCCCCCGGCGCACCTGGAATAGAGGTACATTAGACAGAGCAACGAAGTCGAGGGACGGCCAGACGGCGTTCCGTCGGTTGGGCTTTCCGGATGCGTCTTGCTGCTTATACATTGGCCATGTGCGCCGCGCTGGGTCCGACTCCCGCGACGGCAGAACCGCGCTGGATCAAAGCGAAACTGGGGCCGTTCGAAGCCGTCAGTGACGATGGCCGTCGTCCGGCGGTCGAGGCGCTGAACCAGTTTGCTCAGTTCAGCTTTGCCCTGGGGACCGCGCTGGGTCAACCTGAGCTGCATCTCGATTCGTCACTACTCATCATTGTTTTTAAGGATCAGAAAGAACTGGCTGCTCAGTGTCCGGCACCCTTGCTTCGCGAGGGCCGCGAGCGGCTCATGGTTTGCGCAACCCCGGAGGGCCGGCTGACGTCGGAATTGCTGCGCGGCCTTACGCGAATCCTGCTGGCTGCAAACTTTTCCCGTATGCCGGCACCGATCGAACAGGCCGTTGAGACCTTTTTCAGTACCATCCAGGTCAGCAACATTCATGTGACGTGGGGCGCGCCGCCGCCGCCCGCCGAGCGGACCCGCGAATGGGCATTGCTGCACCGCATCCTTACGCAGCCCGAACTTTCCGCGCGAGCAAAGATCTATCTGCACAATCTCGCGGCAGGCATGGACAGTAAGGCCGCCGCCCGCAATGCATTTGGCGATGAGGATGCGCAGTTCGCCGCCGACACGGACCGTTACTTCGCCGCCGGTGTGTTCGGCACCTCCGCCGCGCCGAATCGTGCGCTGAATCCGGATCGCGACATTTACTCAACCGCAATGACTTCGGACGAAGGCGCACTGGCCCGGGCAGACCTTCTGACTCCGGCATCGGCTGCTGTTTACCAGGGGCTTCTTAAATCCGGAAAACAGATCGCGGCCAGTAACGAGGGGCTTGCGACGCTCTCGCTCCGGGCCGGAAATTACGCAATAGCAGGCCGCTACGTGGATGCTGCGAGAGCGGCCGGCTCAAAAAACTTTGTGATACTGACCGCCAGCGCGGAGCATGAACCGGACGCCGATAAAGCCGTCGACATGCTGCGCGAAGCGCTCACGGCGAACCCGAAGTACGCGCTCGCCCACTGGGTGTTTGGCGAAAAGCTCACCGACCCCGGCCGCCGCGCCGCCGAATGGAAGCAGGCCACGGAGCTTGCGCCGCGTCAGCATGAGTGGCTGGCACGCTACGCGGAACTATGTCTGGATCGTCAGCAGTTTGCCGAGGCCGGCCGGGCGTGGTCCGCGGCAGCGCAGGCAGCGCCCACCGACGCGCTGCGCGACGAGTATCTGGGACATCGCAGCCGCATCGAGACCCAGCGGCTTGAGGCGGAAGACGTGGAACGGCGCCGCATCGCCGAAGAGAAGGCCGCGGAAATCGCGCGGCTGAAGCAAGACGCGCGCAGCGAAGTGGCTCGCCTTGAAGCGCGCTTCAATACGAATCCGCTTTCGAAGGAGGAAGCGTCCAATATCGTGAATTACGACGAGACGGACGCGGCGCTGGCAGAGCGGTCACCGGTGCTCGAAGGGACACTGACGCGCGTGGAATGTGGCGGGACAAAACTGACCCTGACGCTCAAAGATGTGCAGGGCAAGCTGGTCACGCTGCTGGTGCCGGATACTCGCCGGTTCGAGGTCAAGCCCGAAGCCACGCTCTCCTGCGGTGCGCAGACGAAGCCGTGGCATGTCAAAATTCCCTATCTGGCGGCAAAGGAAATGACACAAAAGGCGCAGGGCAGCGCTGTGCCGGGCAGCGCTGTGCTTGGACAGGCGCTTGCGCTGGAGGTGCTCCCGTGAAGGCCGCAATCCGCCGTATGTTCGGCGGCGACCGTCCGCGCGTGATTGCCATACTTGGCGCGACACGCGAGGAGGTGGAGCGCTCCGCCCGCCACGTCCTCGCCAGTTCTCCTGAACTTCCGCTGTGGGCATGGTGCGAGGAGAACGCCGAGCCCGTGGAAGGTTGCGAACGGTTCGTTTCCGGTGGTGCCGCCGCGCATCTGACGGATGACCTGCGAACTGTATGGCCGGCACTTTCCGTTGTCGCGTGGACTGCATCGGGCGGCTCGGCGAAGTTCAGGCTTGTGCCTTTCTTTCGTTTACCGTGCCGTGTGTTGGTGCAGAACGAAGTCGGGGACTTCTTTTCGGCATTTTCCGCGCATGCGGTCCGCCATATCGGGCGACGCCCGCGGGATGGAGCGGTCGGTGTTGGTAGGCGAACCAGCGACTGGATACGCGCGTTGCCGCTGTTGCGTCGCCAGATAGGCACGATCCTAAAGGATTCCACTGACGCTGCCGTGAATTACTGCGTCGAGGTCATGCTCGCGGTACTCGCTGTGCTGGTTGGCGGAACCGCACCGCTCGCGAGGGCCATAGTACGGCGCCAGAAGGGTGAACGGCACCTCGCTGTGGAGATGGGGCGCGCGGGCGTTTCGTCCGTCGAGGTAGCCCTCGATGGCCGCGGATGGCCCCGACGCCGTGTGCTCGAAACGCTTCGTCAATCGGATGCCGACTACGTGGTTTTCCGTTACCGGGGCGAAGCGGCAGACGCGGCACCGTTCATTGAACTGGCACGTTCCGCGAATGCCTTTGCCGTCGCGAAGCAGATCGCTTTTTCGCACTGGCGGCAGCGCGTGCTCACGAGGCACCCGTTCCGAAAACTTCAGGACGGGGAGGTCGTGCAGGTCTTCGCCCCCTGGTCGAGCCTGCTGGTCATTCGGCGGGACGCGTTCCTGGCGCTGGGATGCCCTCGCGCGCTGACATCCGGCGGAGCGTTCCTGACGCTGTTCTGGAAGGCGGCCGCTGCCGGCCTGCTTTCGCTGGTCACGCACCGCGCCGCGGCGGGCGGGGAAGTCACCGATGAGTCTGCCATGGTGCTCGAAGATTCCGAGTTTGCGGCCCGGTTGGCGCTTTCGCCCGAGCTCAGTGCGCTGGGCGCCGTCCATCCTGCGCGCGGACGAGGCAATGTGGCTTCGATGCCCGCGCTGGCACGCGCCGGCACCGGCAAGCCGCGCGTTCTGGTTGTTTCGCCGTACCTGCCGTGGCCGCTTTCGCACGGCGGCGCGGTGCGCATCTACAATCTGTGCCGCGAACTGCGCGATGATGTCGACTTCATCCTCGCCTGCTTTCGCGAAAACGGGGAAACGGTCGAGTACGGCAAGCTGCACGAAGTTTTCTGCGAAGTTTACGTCGTCGATGCCGACGAGAAGAAGCCGGATCCCGCCGTGCCGGCGCAGGTCGCCGAATACCGCAACAGTGCGATGGCGGATCTGATCCGCAGTTTTTGTCTTGAGCGCCGCGTCGATCTGGTGCAGCTTGAATATACGCAGATGGCGGAGTACCGCGATCACACCGGCGCAGTTCCCGTGCTGCTGGTGGAGCACGATATTACGTTTACTCTCCATCGCCAGCTGGCCGATACGCGCCGCGATGCGAAAACCCGGGCCGAGTATGAGCGCTGGCTTGAATTCGAGCGCGAGGCGCTGCAATGTTCCAACGCAGTGTGGACCATGTCGGTAAACGACGGCTATGAAGCGATACGCTACGGCGCCGCCGCCGCGGGTGTTACCGTCGTCCCGAACGGCGTGGATCTGCGGCGCTACCAGCCCGAGCCGAAGTGCGGTGACGAGAAGGTGATCCTCTTTGTCGGTTCCTTCCGCCATTTGCCGAATCTGATAGCTTACGAAGCCCTGCGTGACGACATCATGCCGGGCATATGGCGCGAATTTCCGGATGCCGTTCTGCACGTGATCGCCGGCCCGGCGCATGAGCGCGCTGCCGAACTGGCACAAAAGTCGCACCTCTTGCGGCCCGACCCGCGTATCCGGATGGAAGGCTTTGTTACCGACGTGCGGCCGGCTTACCGCGGTGCCGATGTTGTGGCGATCCCGCTGCCGGTGTCGGCGGGCACCAATATCAAAGTGATGGAGGCGATGGCCTGCGGTCGCGCTATTGTGAGTACTCCGGTGGGCTGCCAGGGGCTGGAGCTGGCCGATGGTCACGATCTCCTTGTGGCCGACCTCGGCGAAGATTTCGCGCTTGCGCTAAATGCGCTGCTGCGAGACGAGGGACTCAGAAGCCGCATCGCCGCCGATGCAAGACTCACGGCGGAACGCCGTTTCGGCTGGGACTCTATTGCGCGCGACGCCATGAACTCCTACGAGCGCCTGCTGGAGACCCGTTCTGGCGTGACGGCCAGCCCGTTGGCCGGTTAAGTCAGGCGGCTGCCGGAGTCGCGTCCCGCAAATCGTGCGCCCAGAGCTCCGCCTGCCGCACAGGTCCCCACAACCATCCCGAAGATAATGGCCAGTACCAGCAGAAAAAGCGCTGCCATGGCCGGCGGGTTGTTGATCACTTCCGACATCTGCGGATCCTGCTTCACCATCTGTTGAAACAGATCGTTGCCCATGAAGACCATGGTGAGAGCGAAGATCACGGCCATGCTGACAAACGTCAGGATGCCGGTAATCGACCCGAGGCGCGCGCCCGCGCGAACGCTGAGCACCAGGCCGGTCAGCCGCCGGTAGAGCAATACCGCGCCGAAGCCCGCTCCGAGCCACCAGACCACGAACAACAGGTTGAGCCCGGGGATCATTTCCAGCACCATCAGCGCGAGAGACATCAGAAACGCAATGCGAAGCGCGACCGGATTGGCGAAGCTGACCGGCAGGGGCATGCGTGGCGCGGCGCCGGCAATCGGGTCCGGCGCGGAAGCGGACGGTGCCGCGACGTCCGGCTGGTCGGCAAGTTCCATCGCCGGTGCTTCGGGCTGGCGCTGATCCTTGCCACAGCGATGGCAAAATCGGGCGTTCTCGACTAAGGTGGCTCCGCAGGTGCAGGATTCAGGCATGTTGCACTTTTAGTGTCCCCTGGGCCGATGCGCGGAGCAAGCAGCCCGGCTTGGCGCAAGGGTCGCCCGTCGTGGTAGCTTCCTTGTTGATGACGCATATTACTGTGCTTGTGATGGGTACGCCGCCGGATCGGCAGCGGGAAATGCTGCCGGAGCAACTCGGGCCGGAGGTCCGGGTCGCGAGCGCCGCCAACGCGGCCGGATTCCGAGCCGGCGATCTGGCGGCTGGCCGTGTTCTGTTCGTGTGGTCGGGATCTCCGGAAGATGTCGCATCCGTGATGAAGGCCGCCCCGCTGCTGGAGTGGATTCACGTCCGCTTTGCCGGCCTCGACCGGGTTTTGTTTCCCGAACTCATCGAAAGCCCGATCCCTTTGACCAATGGCAAGGGCGTATTCAGTCAGTCGCTCGGCGAATTCGTCATGCTCGGCGTCCTCTATTTCGCCAAAGACGTGCCGCGCATGTGGCGCGCGAAGGCGGAGCGCCGCTGGGACGTGTTCGACGTCCGGGAGGCGCGCAGTGAAACTATCGGGATCGTGGGCCATGGAGACATTGGCCGCGCCGTTGCCCGGCGAGCGAAGGCATTCGGCATGCGGGTGCTCGCGCTGCGCCGCAATACCGCGGCGCGGGCCGGCGACGAGGACGTGGATCGTATTTACGGCTCGGCCGAACTCCACGCCATGCTTGCGGAATGCGACTACGTGGCGGTCACCGCACCGCTGACGCCGGACACCGAAGGCCTGATGGGTCCGGCGGAATTCGCGGCGATGAAGCCGACCGCCATCATCATGAACGTGGGGCGCGGTCCGGTGATCAACGAGGCGGCGATGATCGAAGCGCTGCGGAACAAGCAAATTGCCGGCGCGTGGCTCGACGTGTTCGAAGCCGAGCCGCTGCCGTCGGATAGTCCCTTGTGGGGCATGGACAACGTCTTCCTCTCACCGCACTGCGCCGACAATACGCGCGACTGGCTCGACGACGCGGTGCGCTTCTTCGCCGGGCAGTTCGGGCGCTGGAAGCGCGGCGAGCCGTTGAAGAACATCGTGGACAAACAGGCCGGATACTAAGCGCTCGATTCGTGTATCATTTTGTGCACCCTTTGGGCAGGGAATCTCATCGAACATGAGACATTTGTAGATATGGAGGCTTTACCAATGAAAAGATTTGCAGTCCTGGCACTGGCCGGACTCCTCGGCACGGCGGCATTTGCGGCCAATAAGCCCGTAACGGTTTCGCTGAAAGACGGCATGGGCAAGGATGTCGGCACGGCGAAGATTACCGACGGCCCCGGCGGTAAAGGCGTCCGGATCGCACTCAACCTGAAGGGTCTGCCGCCCGGCGACCACGCGGTTCACGTCCACGCCGTGGCGAAATGCGAAGCCCCGGCGTTCACGACGGCGGGCGGCCATTTCAATCCCGGCACGAAAAAGCACGGGCTGGAAAATCCGGAAGGCCACCATGCCGGAGATATGCCGAATTTCACGGTGAAGGCAAACGGCACCGCGAAACTGAACGTGATGAATTCGGATGTGACTCTCGCCGACGGCCCGAATTCGCTTTTCACGAATGGTGGCACGGCGCTGATGATTCACGAAAAGGCCGATGATCTGAAGACAGATCCGACCGGCAACGCCGGCAACCGGATCGCCTGCGGCACGATCACCCGATAATTGCCGGGACGGGCGCGGATTGATCGGCGCCCGGTAGATTCACCATCTCTCCAGCTCGGATGGCGTGGCATTTGCCCCTCGCCACGCCATCCAAAGTTAGCTTTTGCCCCGCCAAAGCCGCCTCGATCCGGACCGGCCGGCCCCGCTCGGGCGAAACGACAGAATTCTTACAAACGCCCCGTCAAATGCCTGATAGTCTGCAATTGCATGGCTATCACAAGCACCCCCGCAGAAGCAGATGTCCTGAGCTTCCCCACCCGCGTCAAGAAACTGAACTGGAACACAGTCGTTGTCTTGCTCATTTTTCACGCCGGCGCCATTGCCGCGCTGTTTAATTTCAGCTGGCGCAATCTGGCCGTTGCCGTAGCCCTTTTCTACATCACGATTGGCCTTGGAATCAGCATGGGCTACCACCGGCTGCATACGCATCGCGGTTATAAGTGCCCGCTCTGGCTGGAATACTTCTTCGGGTTGTGCGGTGCCATGTCGCTCGAAGGCGGACCGCTGTTCTGGGTCGGGATGCACCGGATTCACCATGCGAAATCGGACCAGCCGGGCGATCCTCACTCGCCGCGGGAAGGCATCATGTGGGCGCATTGCGGCTGGATCCTGTTCGGCGAAGGGAACCACAACAACACGCCGCTGATGGCCAAGTATGCACCGGACCTTGCCAAGCACCGGTTCTACTACATCCTGAATAGTTATCACTGGGTTCCCACCGTGGTGCTGGGCATCATCCTGTGGATCACCGGCGGCTTTTCGATGGTGCTGTGGGGAATCTTCCTGCGCGTCACGATTGGTCTGCACTTCACCTGGATGGTGAACTCCGCCGCGCACGTCTGGGGTCCGCGCCGTTTTGAAACGACCGATACGTCGCGCAACAACTGGTGGGTGGCGATGGTGACGTTCGGCGAAGGCTGGCACAACAACCACCATGCCCACCCGACCTCGATCCGCCACGGCCTTGCCTGGTACGAGTTGGACCACTCCTGGTATCTGGTCAACATCCTGAAGTTCTTCGGGCTGGCCTGGGATCTGAAGGTGGCGAAACTCGACAGCGAGATCGCGGTACAGCGGCGCGCCGCCTAGTCGGAATCCTGTAGCTGAAGCCTCCGGGTCAAGCTGAACCCAGGAGCCTCGCTCGCATCCAGCCACCTTCGCGGTGCGGATGCGGCGAGGCTCTTTTCTTTTGCATACGCCGCTGCAGGGGGCGCCAGGATTCATTGCGCCAAATGACGCAGTTGGCGTGCGCGTGCGCGGATCGTGATTCCCTCGGGACGCGATTTTGCAGCAATTTGTTCGAGTTCCGACATCCACGTAATAACGGCAGTCAGGTTGCTTCTCCCTCTGCGAGTCTATGGGAGACGCAAATCTATGACGAAAAAGCATGTGGTGCTCAGCCTCGTTTTGCTGGGTGCGTGGGCCGGAGGCGCGCTCGTTGGTCCGGCTGCCGCACAATCGATCAGCGGCGGTACGATCATCGGGAACGTGATCGACCCGTCCGGCGCCATGATCCCGGGTGCGACGGCGACGCTGCGAAACGCGGTCACAGGGTACGAGCAAAAGGTCACTGCGGATCCCGAAGGCGCCTTCCGCCTCACGAACATTCCGTTCAACCGTTACGAACTGGATGTGACGGCCCCCGATTTCGCCCACGTCAGCAAACAGGTGGACATCCAGAACAGTGTTCCGATCACCGAAAATGTCTCGCTTTCGATGGAACAGGTTACGACCAGCGTCAATGTCGCAGAGTCCCCGGTGCTCATTTCAACCGGCGCGTCAGCTCACACCAACGCCGATTCGGCGGCGTTCTCGAAACTGCCGACCTCCGATCCTTCGGCCGGGTTGAGCGATGTCATTAACAACAGCACGGGCGGCACGGCGGCGGACGCCAACGGATTCTTTCATCCGCTGGGCGATCACGCGCAGGTGAGTTTCGTAATCGACGGTCAGCCGATCAGCGACCAGCAGAGCAAGGTGTTTTCCACGCAGTTGCCGGCCAACGCGATTCAGAATCTGGATCTGATCACCGGCGCTCCGGATGCGCAGTACGGGGATAAGTCCAGCCTGGTGGTCAACGCAACCACGAAGTCGGGCCTGGGTCAGACCCGCCCGATGGGCAGCTTCGAAGCCTCCTGGGCCACATTCGGAAGCTACTCGGAAGGTGCCACCTTTGCCGAGGGGAACTCGAAGATGGGTAATTTTGTCGCCCTGAATGGCCTGCGAACCGGGCATTTTCTGGACACGCCCGAATTTTTGCCGATCCACGACAAAGGCAACAGCGAGAATCTTTTCGACCGATTTGACTATCAGCCGACCGGGCGCGACGCCGTCCACCTGAACGTCTATCTGGCGCGCAACTGGTTTCAGGATCCCAATGATTTCGATCAGCTGTCGCAGGATCAGAAACAGCGCGTCCTGACGTGGAATATAGCGCCCGGCTATCAGCATACGTTCGGGATGTCGTCGCTGCTGACCGTGAACGCGTATACGCGGCGCGACCAGGTGAACTATTACGGCAGCCGCAATCCCTTTGCGGACACTCCGGCGACCATCAGCCAGGTGCGCTTTCTGACGAACTTCGGTGTTCGGGCGGACTACGCGACGGTGATCGGCAAACACAATCTGAAATTCGGCACGCAGTTGCAGCAGACGCGACTGGCGGAAAATTTCAGCCTCGGGCTGACCAATCCGAATTTTAATCCGGTGTGTCTGGACGCCAGCGGCAATCCGCTGGCTCTGCCCGGCGTAACCACAACTGCCGGGTGCGCGATCAATCGTGCGTTTCCCAATCCCAATCTGTTGCCGGGGCTGGTGCCATATGACCTGACGCGCCGCGGTTCGCTGTTTCAGTTTCGCGGGGCGGGCAACGTCAGCCAGTTCGCATTCTATGTGACCGATCAGATTACGTTCGGCGGCTTCCAGATCAATATCGGTCTGCGCGACGACCAGTACAACGGCATCGTGAAACGCAACGGTCCGCAACCGCGGCTCGGCCTCTCCTACCTCGTGAACCGAACGCACACCGTTCTGCGTGCGGCTTACTCGCGGACCATGGAAACGCCGTTCAACGAAAATCTGCTGCTTTCGAGTTCCACCGGTAACGGAGGGCTGGCGGAAAATGTTTTCGGCGCCAAAGCCAGCGTGCCGCTCGAACCGGGCGCGCGCAACCAGTTTAATGGCGGATTCCAGCAGCAGATCACGAAGCGCCTCGTGTTCGACGGCGACTACTTCTGGAAGTTCACCCACAACGCGTACGACTTCGACTTACTATTCAACACGCCCATCACCTTCCCGATCGCCTGGCACAACTCGAAGGTCGACGGGCTGACGGGCCGGCTCAGTACGACGAGCTTTCACGGGCTGCAGGCCTACATGACCTTCGGCCACACGCGCGCCCGCTACTTCCCGCCCGAAAACGGAGGACTGATCTTCCAGGGAACGGCCAATCTGCCCGGCGTGTTCCGTATCGATCACGATCAGGCTTATCAGCAGACCGTGAATCTGCGCTACCAGCGCGGCAAGGACGGCATGTGGGCCGATTTCATCTGGCGCTACGACAGCGGCCTTGTGGTCACCGGCGTGCCGAATGCCACCGACGCACTGCTGCTGACCGCCAATCAGCAGGTCGACATCGGGCTGTCCTGCAACGGAGTGTTCGCAACCGTTGCCAATCCCCTGCGGAGCTGCTCGGGCGCACCTGTCAGCAACCTGATCAATCTGCCGCCCGCCGCCGTGGCCAACAACGACCGCAATCCGGCGAGAGTGAAGCCGCGCGATCTGTTCGACCTGGCGCTCGGATCGGACAACATCTTTCACAGCGAAACCACCAGAAAGGTCTCGGCGCGCTTTACCATTACGAATCTGACGAATAAAGTCGCGCTTTACAACTTCCTTTCCACCTTCAGCGGGACGCACTTCTATCCGCCCCGCACGGTGCAGATCGGGGTTGGTTATTCGTTCTGAAGTGGCAGGGTCGCCCGGTGTTCCGCTGAATGCCGGGCGACTGTCATAAGCTGGGGGCATGGTCGGGACCGGCAGAAAGAAGTCGATCGCGTTCTTCATCGCCCTCGGCGTAGGGATGATCTCGGTCGCCATCCTGCTGTACGTGGGATGGGTCCTGCTGAACTGGCGCACCGGCATCCTGCTGTTTCTCGGTGTCATCCTGCTGGCGGTGATCATCGCCGGCGTGGTGCTCAACACCACGTTTCTTGTTCGTGAAATCCGGCGCAACGAGCAGCACGATGCGTTCATCAATGCCATGACGCATGAGCTGAAGACTCCGGTGGCGTCGATCCGGCTTTATGCCGAAACCCTGCAGGCGCGATCTTTAACGGACGACAAGCGCAAGGAGTTTTGCGGCATTATCCTGGCCGATTGCGACCGCCTGCTGGGCAGCATCGAGCAGATCCTGCGGACCGGACGGCTCGGATCATCGAGCCGGAAGCCCAACCTGGCTCATCTGGATCTGCGGGAACTGGTCACCGAATGCGTCGTGCGGGCGCGCTTCCTCCATAAGCTTTCGGCCGAAGAAATGGTTTATCAGGAGGGGCCGCCTCTGGAGATTCTGGCGGACGCCGATGAAGTGCGGGCAGCTGTCGCCAATTTGATCGACAACGCGGTGAAATTCTCCGGCAAGGCTGTGCAGATTGAAGTAACCGCGCGGGCGGAGGAGGGCCGGTTCGCGCGCGTGCGGGTGCGCGACGCCGGGTCAGGCATCGCCAAGCCGGAGCTCAAACGGATATTCCGGCGCTTCTATCGCGTTGGCGGCGCGGAGGCGGCGCGCGTAAAGGGTACCGGACTGGGGCTTTACATCGTTCGCTCCGTGGCCCGGCGGCACAGCGGCAGAGCCTGGGCGGAGAGCGAAGGTCCGGGGCTGGGCAGTACGTTTATCCTGCAGTTTCCCCTCAGCAAAACCGGCGCGAAATAATATCGCGAAAGACGACAATGACACGCGTTCTGGTGGTGGAAGACGAACAGCATCTGGCCAATGGGCTTCGTTTCAACCTCGAAGTGGAGGGCTACGAAGTGCAGGTGGTGGATACAGGCGAGGCCGCGCTGAAACTCCTGACCGAGCCCGGCACCGTGTGGGATATGGTGGTGCTGGACGTCATGCTGCCCGGCATCAGCGGCTTTGAAACCGTGGCCGAAATGCGCAAGGCCGGACAGTTTGTGCCCACCCTGATTCTGACCGCGCGGGGGCAGCCGGAAGACGTTCTCCAGGGTTTCGCCGCCGGTGCCGACGACTATCTCACCAAGCCCTTCGATCTGGCGATCCTGATGGCGCGCATTCAGGGCCTCCTGCGAAGGCGCGAATGGATGCGGGCCGCACATGAGCAGACGCAGGCGCCGCCGGCAAACCCGCCCGCGGCGAAGAGCGACCATGTCGAGCCCTTCGTTTTCGGCGATAAAGCGGTGTATTTCGACCTGCTGGAACTCCGCGTGCGCGATCAGATCTTCCCGCTGACCCTCATGGAAATGAACCTGCTGCGCTACCTTGTGGAACACGAGGGCCGCCCCGTGTCGCGCAAGGCCATGCTGGAAGAGGTGTGGGGGCTGCACGAAGATACTGACACGCGCGCCATCGACAATTTCATTGTGCGGCTGCGGCGCTACATTGAAGACGAACCGGCAATGCCGCGCCACCTGCAGACGGTCCGCGGCGTCGGCTACCGTTTCGTGGCGTTTCCTCCGGCAGCAGCGTGAGAGCGGCTTTGCCCGCGCGGGGTAAACTGAAAATCACGTGCAGGCAGTTGAGTTTGAAAGCGTTTCGAAGTCCTATCCGATTTATGAGGCCCCCGCGGACCGTCTGCGGGAACTGGCCACGTTCGGACGCCGCCGCTATCATCGCGACTTTCGGGCGCTGACCGACGTCAGCTTCTCCGTGCCGCGCGGCGAAGTCTTCTGCATCATCGGAGAAAACGGCTCCGGTAAAAGCACAACGCTGCAGATCATGGCCGGCATCATGCAGCCCGATGCCGGCAGTGTTTCGGTGAACGGGCGCGTATCGGCGCTGCTCGAACTCGGCTCCGGATTCAATCCCGAATTCAGCGGCCGGGATAACGTCTGGCTCAACGCTTCGATCCTCGGCTTCTCCAATCGCGAAATCGATGAGCGGTACGCGGCGATCGCCGATTTTGCCGAGATCGGCCGTTTCATCGATGAGCCCGTGAAGACTTACTCCAGCGGCATGGTGATGCGCCTCGCCTTTGCCGTGGCGATTCACGTCGATCCCGAGGTGCTGATCGTGGACGAGGCACTCGCGGTGGGCGACGCCTATTTCCGGCACCGCTGCATGCGCAAGGTTCACGAACTGAGGGCGCGCGGGACCACGATCATTTTCGTGTCGCACTCACTGACGGATGTTCAGGCGATTGGCGACCGCGTGATGTGGCTGGATCACGGCCGCGTCCGGGCGCTGGGCGATCCCGATGCGGTGATCCCCGAATATGCCGATGCCATGATGGCTCACGCCGAGAGGGACGGTTCGCCGTCAGTGGCGGCGGGTGCGATTTCCGCGTTGGCTGAAAGCATCGCCGCGGCCGCTCCGCCGCTGCTGCAATCGATTCCGAATATCGATCACCGGCATGGCAACGGCCGGGCGGAGATCCTTGGTATCGCCGTGTTGAACGAATTCGGCGAGCCGCTTCACTACATGACGCCCGGAGCCCGCGTGGAAGTTCGCGTCAGCTTCCGTGCCGCCGCCGTTCTGCCGGATCCCGTCGCCGGATTTGTGCTGCGGAATCATCTCGGCATCGATTTTGCGGAAAGCGACACGGCTTCCGAAGGACAGCCCGTTGGGCCGCTGCGGGCCGGCGAGCCCTGCATGGTGTGTTTCCGAGTCGAAATTCCGGAATTCTATCCGCACTCGTTTTCGTATTCAGCCTTCGTTCGCGACTCCGGCGAAGTCTGCGACTGGATCGATAACGCGGTGACGGTGCCGATGGGCAGAGGGGAAGGCATCTTGTACGGGTACATGCGGGTGCCGTGCCGGATTGCTCTGGCGGAGACTCACCTTGCTTGAATTCACCGGAGAGCGGGTGGTCCCGGGTCAGGTGAATCCGGATCTGCTCAACGAACACCTCGCCCGCTACCGCTTTGCGGCCCGATGTATCGCAGCTCGCGCACGTGGCGCGGTGATTCTCGATGCCGGGTGCGGCGCGGGGTACGGCACACGGGAATTCCCCGGCGCCGCATCGGTCATTGGGATGGATATCGCGCACGATGCTCTGGTTCATGCGCAGAGCAGTTACGCGCGCCCGGGCGTATACTTCGCCCGGGGCCGGCTGGAGTCGCTGCCTTTCGCCGACGGCAGTTTCGATCTGGTGCTGGCGTTTGAGGTCATCGAGCACCTCGAAAACTGGCGGGACATGCTGCAGGAGGCGCGGCGAGTGCTGAAGCCTTCCGGCGTCCTTCTGGTTTCCACTCCGAACAAGGATGTGTACGGCGTGCTGCGCGGCACGGCGGGCCCGAATCAGTATCACGCTCATGAATTCGAATACAGCGAGTTTCGCCACGCGCTGCAGGCGGAATTCCCCCACGTGCGGCTATGGAGTCAGGATCTGACCGAGGCGGTCGCTTTTATCCCGCTCGAAACCAGTGCCACCAGAACCGTCGCCGCCGGAGCACTGGAAGCTGCGGGTGACGCCCCGCCCCCGGAAGAAGCTCACTTTTACCTGGCAGCCTGCGGGGCGCAGGAGATTCCCGATCATTCCCCTTTTGCCTGGCTGCCGGAAAGTGGCAATCTGCTGCTCGAACGCGAACGCCATATAAAACTGCTGTGCGGGGAAATCGAAACCAAGGACGAATTTCTCCGTCAACTGCATGCGGATCAGGCGGCCCTGATGAGCGCGAACGAGTCCGCCAATCGGGAACTGCGGCTCTCCAATCAATGGGCCGAAGGACTGAAAAAGAGTCTGGAGGAATCCGGCGCGCGAGTCGTTACCCTGCAGAATGAACTTGAGGCCGTCCATGCAGGCTATCGGGAGCGCATTCGAATCCTGAACGAGGAGGCGGCGGCTCGGCTCGCGTGGGTGAGGGAGTTGAGTCAGCAGATTGAGGGTGGGCAGGCTGAGATCGATCGGCTGAATCAGGAATACGCGCGCCTGACCGGCATCATCGGCGAGCGCACCGAGTGGGCCCAATCGCTCGGGCGGGAACTGAGCGAAACGCAATGCCGGCTGGAAGAAGTGCGCGGTCGCCTGACTGCGGCGCAGACGCAACTGCGGGCCGTTGCTCAATCGAAGTGGGTCCGGGCCGGCCGGGCGATTCACCTGGGGCCAGTGATTAATCCGGAATGAAGACGTCGCTGAAGAGATTCCTGCTGGCCTTGCCGCTCCTGCTGCTCGCGCCGCTGCTGCTCGCCATCAGCGTGCTGGCGCTGCTCGTCACGGACCTCGCGTGGTTTCTGGCCGGGCGCCGTCGTCCGCGCGCCGATAAGGCTCCGGACCTGCGCGCGGCGTCGCTGGTGATCCCCAACTGGAATGGGCGCGATTTGCTGGAAAAGTTTCTGCCCACCTGGGTCGAAGCCATCCGGGAACATCCGGGCAGTGAAGTGATCGTCGTCGACAACGGTTCCGAAGACGGCAGCGCGGCCTGGATTCGCGCCCACTATCCCGAGGTTCGCGTTCTGGATTTGCCCGAAAACCTGGGCTTCGGCGGCGGATCGAACCGCGGCTTCCGGGCTGCGAAGAACGATGTGGTGGTCCTGCTCAACAGCGACATGCGTGTCCGGGCCGACTTCCTCGCGCCGCTGCTGGCAGGATTTGTCGATGCGCACGGCCGGCCGGACGAGGCCGTCTTTGCTGTCTCGTGCCAGATCTTTTTGAGCGATCCGGCGAAGCGTCGCGAAGAAACCGGCCTGACCGAAGGCTGGTGGCAGGATGGTGCGCTGAAGGTGAGCCATCGCGACGATGCGAAGGTGGATACCATCTTCCCGTGCTTCTACGGCGGCGGCGGATCCTGTGCCTTCGACCGGCGGAAGTTTCTGGAACTGGGCGGCTTCGACGAACTCCTCGCGCCGTTCTACCTCGAAGACACCGACCTCGGTTTTCTCGCCTGGAAGCGCGGCTGGAAAGTTCTTTATCAACCGGCCAGCGTGGTGTGGCACGAACATCGCGGCACCATCGGAAAGAAATTCGATCGCGAACACATCGAGCGCGTGCTGCAAAAGAACTTCCTGCTTTTCACCTGGAAGAACATCCACAGCTGGAGCCGCCTGACAGAGCATTTCCCGTTTGTGATGGCGCAGTCTCTGATGACGGCGTGGTCCGGCATGATGCCGGGCCGGGCGTCGGCTGGTGGCGTTCTGCGGGCATTCGGTCAACTCGCCGGTGCAATGAAGTCGCGATGGGCCGCGCGAAGCCTGGCTATCGTGGACGATGCCGAAGCCTTCGCCCGCTCCCGGCCCGCTTATTTCCGCGACCGCTTTGAGGAAATGGCGCAGCCTGCGGCGGACTACCGCCCCCGCGTGTTGTTTGTCTCGCCCTATCCGATCTGTCCGCCCACGCACGGTGGCGGCTTATTCATGTACTATGCGCTGCGGGAACTGGCGCGCTGGTGCGACGTCCACGCCATCATCATGCTGGACTACGCATCCGAAGAGGTGCAGCACGAAGAGCTCCGTGCGTACTGCCGGACAATGGAATTCCACGTACGCCGCTGCGACCGCGACCCGCACCTCGCCTCGATCGAACCGCACGCCATGAGCGAGTTCCAGGTCCCCGAAGTGGAATGGCTCTTTCAGCGCCAGATCCTGCTGCACAAGATCGATGTCATCCAGCTGGAATACACTCCGCTCGGCCAATACGCCCGGCCATTCAACCGGCTGGTCAATGCTTTGTTCGAGCATGATGTCTACTTCCAGTCGGTGGGCCGCGCGATTCCGTTCATGACCAGCAGCGTCGACCGGCTGAAAGCGCGCTTCGAATACCTGCGGGCGATCCGGTTCGAGCTGAGAATGCTGCCGCTGTGCGATCACATTCAGGTCTGCACGCGCGAAAACAAAGAGTATCTGGATTCCTTCCTGCCGCAACTGGCGCCGCGCATCGACGCGGGCCTGCGGGCCGGTATCGAAACCGCTCGTTACCCGTTTCCCGGCGGGCCGCGTCGGCCCATGACCATGCTCTTCCTCGGCAGCTTCCGTCACACGCCGAATCAGGTTGCGCTCGACTGGTTCTCACGCCACGTGCTGCCGCTGATCGTACAAAAGCTGCCTGACGCGAGGCTGCTGGTCGCCGGCTCCGATCCGCCGCCGCGGCACGCATTTCCCGATCCCCTGGGCGCCATTGACCTGCTCGGTTTCGTGGAGGACATTCAGCCGCTCTTTTCGGAATGTGCGCTGTTCATCTGTCCGATCCGCTCGGGTTCGGGGATTCGGGTCAAGCTGCTCGAAGCCTTCGCCAGCGGCATCCCGGTGGTCTCCACGCGACTCGGCGCCGAAGGCCTGGCGCGTGAGGACGAGGAATTTTGCGCACTCGCCGACGATCCCGAGACCTTCGCGGCTCGCGTTGTGGAACTCCTGACCGATGCGGAAAAGGCGGCCCGCATGGCGGAGCGTGCGCGGCGCGAAGTGGAAGCGAACTGGGATATGGCGGTGGTGATCGGGCGTTTGGTCGGTCGCTATCGCGCGCTGATGGCCGCGAAGCGTGGCGCATCGTCCGCTGGTGCCGGGCAGGCCGAACCCTCGCCGCGGCCGGCAGCCCGCATGGTCGAGACTCGACAGATAAGCTGAAAACGGAAATGGAGACAAATCGATGATTACCCCCCTGCGCTGGTGCGCGCGAATCTCTGGACTACTCGCGCTGGTGATTGGACTGCTGCTGAGCCGGATGCCGATGGCTGTGCTGTTTCACCTCCACATGACGCTCGGGGGCCTCGTGGTGGTGTCGCTCCTGCTGTGCGCGCTGCTGGCGATGGGGAAAGTGCCGGCGGCGAAGGCCGCGGCAGGCATCGGTTGGGCCGTGGTCACGCTGCTGGTGGGGTTGCGCCAGAACGAACTGCTTCCCGGTTCGATGCACTGGCTTATCGAAGTGCTGCACGCGGTTCTGGGAATTGGCGCAATCGGGCTGACGGAGATGATCGGCGCGGCGCGTGCCAGAGCAGACAAGTGATTCTGGTACCATAAAAAGGTCCCTTCAATCCGGTAGTGCCCCATGCGGTGAGGTGCGAGAGCGGTTGAATCGGGCGGTCTCGAAAACCGTTGAACCTTCACGGGTTCCGTGGGTTCGAATCCCACCCTCACCGCCAGCTTATCTGCTTTTTTATCCCTCAGTTAGCCGCCTGTCTTTTTTCGTTTGCCGCTGCTGTCCCCCTTCGATGAAGCGGGAACCAGTGAATCTCCACCCCACGCTCTCATCGCGTCTGCCTCCGGTTGCTCCTGTCGGGAGGCCAGTTGGCGGGCACCGCCGTGCCCGGCAAGCGCGCCAACTCAACCCGGTCGGCGATCTCCGCCCGCGCCAGATCAACGCTGGCCGGCACCAGCCCGCAGACGGCGGGTTTCAACGGGGCGGGCGACGTGTTCCGTCATGGCCGCAACGTAACGGCAGGCAGTTCGAAAGCGTGCACGACTTCCTCTCTACTTACCGCCCAGGTGAGCCCGGTCCCTTTCGTTCTCGGTGCAGATGCTCTCGAGGACATCCTCGTTCGGCACCAGATCGGACACCCTTTTGATGATCCATGGCCTGACGAAAGTATCCGGATCCTCAATGGTGAACTCAATCTCCAGATGGCCCAGGTCGGGACGGCGGTAGCGTTCGGTGACGTGCAGTTTCTCCGTGTGCGGAAGACCCGCCGGATCCAGCCACGTCTTGTCGTTGAATCCGACCGTGTCCACCACCAGCGTGTCCCCCTCCCAGCGGCCGATCGAATGCCCCGTCCACGTCGGGCCGAAATCCTTCGGGTGCCCGCGTCCGTCGAGGTAAATCTGCCGGTATCCGGGCGTGTCTCCCTCCGAAATCATCACCATATATTCCGGCGTGTGAACCGTTCGCCACAGACTGGTGAACATGTTGCTCAGCGTGATTCCCAGCGGCAGGCAGAAGGACTGCGGGAAGTCTTTGGCAAAATTTGCCTCCCGCTCCTTCAGGATTTTTTCCGCGGCCGGCTTGAGTTCGGGCTGTCCCGGGTCGAGAATCCGTTGGGCGCTCCACACCCCGGAAAGATCCGGCTTGCCGTCCGCGAAACGAGGCGTCGGCCCCTGCGGCGTTGTGCGTTTGGCAAACGCGGAAGTGGCAAAAAATTCGCGCCCGTCTCCCAGCGTGTTCAGCTGGACATCCTGCAGGCGAATATTCAGCGTCTGTGTTTTGCCCGCCGACACCACCACGCCCGGCTGGACAAACGGATCGAAGAACGGCGTCATGCTCGACAGCTGGTAGGTACCGGCCGGCAACTGCCCCAGCGTATACACGCCCTGTTCGGATGTTGTCGTTTTAAAAGTCGCCTTCGTCGCCGCATTCGTCGCCTGAATTTCTGCCTTTGCCACAGCGGCGTCCGCTACGTCGATAACGGTGCCGGTGATGGCGCCAGTGATGGCGCCGCTGGTTTGCGCGAATGCGCACGTGGCAATGGCAAGTCCGATGATCGCGGTATGCACGAGGGAACTGTAACGTCTCATTTGGTCACTCAGTATTTCACATCCGCAAGCCAGCCGGTTCGCAAGCCGTTCCCCCACTGGCCTCCCCGGCTTCTCCCAGGCAGCCCGTCACTCCTCAGTCCCCTTTGTGAGACATTAAATCTGGAGTCCGCATGTCTATTCCAGGAACGCCTCAAGCCGTTATTGTCGATTGCCTCCGCACTGCCGTGGGAAAGGCTGGTCGTGGCACGCTCCGCAATGTCCGCCCCGACGATCTCAGCGCCGCTGTCATCCGTGCGCTGTTCGAAAAATATCCTCAGATTCCGAAGGAAGACGCCGACGATGTGATCCTCGGCTGCGCCATGCCGGAAGGCGAGCAGGGCATGAACATGGCCCGCATCGCGTCACTCCGCGCCGGCCTGCCTGTCACCACGCCGGCCGTGACAATCAACCGTTTTTGCAGTTCCGGCCTGCAGTCCATCTCAATGGCCGCGGACCGTATCCGGCTCGGTGAGGCGCACCTGGTCGTGGCCGGCGGCGCCGAATCCATGAGTATGATTCCCATGGCCGGCCTCAAGCCCGCGCCGAACCCCTGGCTGGTGGATCACTGGCCGGAGGTCTACATGAATATGGGCCTCACCGCCGAACGTGTGCGAAAAAAGTACGGCATCACTCGCGAGGACGCCGATGCCTTCGCGTATCAAAGCCACCAGAAGGCTCTGGCGGCACAGGCTGCGGGAAAATTTCGCGACGAGATCGTGCCGCTCAAAGTGGAAGTGCTGTCGGTAAACGGCAACGCAAAGCCCGCGCGCACCGAAACTGTTTTCGATACCGATGAAGGTCCTCGCGCCGATACTTCGCTCGAAGCACTGGCCAAACTGAAGCCTGTATTTCAGGTTTCCGGCGCCGTTACGGCGGGAAATTCCTCGCAGACCAGCGACGGCGCCGCTGTGGCCCTTGTGATGTCGGAAGCGCGCGCCGCCGAACTCGGCCTCAAGCCTCGTCTGCGTTTCGTCAGCTTCGCGGCAGCCGGCGTGCCGCCTGAAATCATGGGCATCGGCCCGGTTGTGGCGATTCCGAAAGCGCTGGCGCTGGCCGGTCTGACGCTGGAGGATATCGGCGTGATCGAACTGAATGAAGCTTTCGCGGCGCAGGCGCTGGCGGTGATCCGCGCCGCGGGACTCGACCCCGCGAAGGTGAACGTCAACGGCGGCGCTGTGGCGCTGGGCCATCCGCTCGGCTGCACCGGAGCCAGGCTCACCGCTACTCTCATTCGCGAGATGGAACGCAGCGGCGCGCGCTACGGGATGGTCACCATGTGCGTCGGCGGCGGCCAGGGCGCGGCAGGTATTTTCGAACGGATCGGGTGAAAAAATGGCGACATTCGGCGGAGCGTTTTTAATTGAAGATGCGGCGGCAGGCGATGTCTTCACTCCCGAAGACCTGACCGAAGAACATCAGGCGGTGGCGCGTGCGTCCCGCGAGTTCGTCGAGAAGGAAGTCCTGCCCCGTTCCGATGAGATGCAGCACGGCAACTACGATGTGGCCGTGGACCTCATGCGCAAGGCAGCGGCCCTCGGCTTTGAAGCGGTGTTGACGCCGGAACAGTATGGCGGAATGGAGATGGACGTCACGTCTTCTCTCATCGTTGCCGAACAACTGGCCCACGAGGCTTCGTTTGCCGCCTGGCACGGTGCGCACGCAGGCATCGGCACATTGCCGCTGCTCTTGTTCGGAACCGAGGCGCAGAAGCAGAAGTATCTGTCGAAGCTCTCCAGTTGCGAATGGATCGCCTCCTACTGCCTGACCGAGCCGCACGCCGGTTCCGATGCGCTCGCCGCGAAAACGCGCGCCGATCTTTCCGAAGACGGCACGCACTACGTGCTGAACGGTCAGAAGATGTGGATCACCAACGCGGGCAAGGCGGATTTCTTCACCGTCTTCGCCAAAATCGGTGGCGAACAGTTTTCCGCGTTTCTCGTGGAGCGAACTTTCCCCGGCGTCAATGTCGGCCCCGAAGAAAAGAAGATGGGGATCAAGGGCAGTTCCACCGCGCCCGTCTTCTTCGACAACGTAAAGGTGCCCGCCGAAAATCTGCTCGGCGAAGCCGGTCGCGGACACATCATCGCGTTCAATATCCTCAACTTCGGCCGGCTCAAGCTCGGGGCATTTGTGCTCGGCGGCTGCAAGAGCACGCTGCAGATTTCACTGGCGTACGCGCAGAACCGCAAAGCCTTCGGTGCGTCGATCTCCTCGTTCGGTGTCATTCGTCACAAGCTCGCCGAGATGGCGATCCGTACCTATGCCGCCGAAACCATGACCTGGCGGGTGGATGGCATGATCGCCAGTCAGTTGACCGGCTTTTCCTGGTCGCAGCCCGGCGCGGCCACGCGCATGATGAAGGCCATCGAAGAGTTCGCCGCCGAGTGCTCCATCATCAAGGTCTACGCCTCCGAAGTTCTCGATTACGTCGTCGATGAGGGCGTCCAGATTCACGGCGGCTTCGGCTATCACCAGGACTACGCCGTGGAGCGCGCCTATCGCGATTCGCGCATCAACCGTATCTTCGAAGGCACCAACGAAATCAACCGCCTGCTGACGACCGGCATGCTGCTGAAGCGCGCGCAACAGGGCAGGCTCGGCCTGGTCAAGGCGGCCAAAGCTCTGATGGCCGAGGTGCTGGCCGGACCGCAAGCCGCGGAAGACGTCAGCGAGGAACGTCGCCTGCTGAAAGGCGCGAAGAAAATTGCTCTGCTGCTGCTGGCCGTTTCTTTCGAAAAATTCGGCACCGCGCTGGAGAAGCAGCAGGAAGTGCTGTCCGCTATTGCCGACGTCATCATGGATCTCTTCGCCATGGAATCGGCTCTGCTGCGTTCGGAAAAGACGGGCAAGCCCGATGGTCAGGCCGCCGACATGGTTGCCGTCCTGCTGCGCGATGCCATGGCGCATATCGAAACGACCGCCCGCCCCGTGCTCGCCTCCTGCTCGGAAGGCGATGCGCTGCGAGCCAATATGGCGCTGCTGCGGCGTTTCGCCAAATACGAACCCGTTGATTCCATCTCCATCCGCGGCCGGATTGCCGACCGTCTGCTCGCGGCCGGCCGGTATGTGGTTTAAGTGAGACCCCGTTTGGTTGTGGCTGTCGGCCTGCCGGGTTCGGGCAAATCGACGTACCTTGCGGGCATCGGCGCCAACGCTATATCGAGCGATGCGATTCGTCTGCAGTTGGCGGACGATGAAACCGATCAGTCGATCCACGCCCGCGTCTTCGAGACCGTGCGTTTTCTCGCCAGTCAGCGCATGGACCTCGGGCGCCCCGTCACTTACATCGACGCCACCAATCTCACGCGCCGCGACCGCCGGCAGTTTATCGAACTGGCGAATGAACACGGCGGCGTGGTCGAGGCTCTCTTTTTCGACGTGCCCCCGGACGTGTGCGAATCGCGCAACGCAGGCCGCGCCCGCGTGGTTCCCGTCGAAGCCCTGCGCGCCATGGCCGCGAAGCTGGAGCCGCCCTCCGTGGAAGAAGGCTTCGAAACGGTCGACGTTATCCGGCTGACTTGATCCGTTCCACGCCTTCGCGGAACTCTTCCGGCCGCGTGAGCAGGCTGAGCACCAGATAGCCGCGGCTCTCGAAGTCGTAGAAATAGCCCGGCTGCACCAGCACGTTGTGATCCCGCAGCAGATGCAGCGCAAGATCCTCTTCCCGCGCCACTATCGCGTACCACCCCGCTTCCACCTGCAGCGTGCGCAGCCCTGACGCCCGCAGGTACTCCAGATTCCCCCGCGTCCGTTCCGTAATCTGACTCTGCACCGAATCACGCAGTTCCAGCAGCGACGGCAACGCGCACTGCACCGGCGTCCCCGCCGAAAGGTACGTATCGGCGATCAGTTCCAGCCGCCCCAGCGCTTCTGCCACCTCATCGCGCGGCCCGCCGGCAATCATCCACGCCAGCTTCATCTGCGGCAGCCCGACCGTCTTTGAAAGCCCGTTCAGCGTGAAAACCAGCGTGGAATCGATCTCGCCCTGCAGCGTCCTCACGCCATCCGGCTCGGGCTCCAGCAGGTAATCGCGAAACACTTCGTCGGATATGATCGGCAGTCCGAATGACTCCAGTTCCGCCAGTTCATGGCGTCGCAGAAAGTGCCCCGTGGGATTGTTCGGATTCACCAGCACAATCGCCCGCGTGCGCGGCGTGATCGTCTGCCGCAGTGTGTGGAAGTCGATAAACCAGCCGTGATCGTAAAACAGTCCGTAGTGCTTCACCGTCACCGATTCCAGCGCCGCCAGATACTCGAACAGCGGATAAGAGGGCCGCGGGATCAGCACCTCGTCGCCCGGATCGCACAGCAGCTTGAACAGCCACGCGTAGGCCTCGCTGGTGCTGGCCGTGAGGACCACGCGGTCGCACGGCGCCCCGTACTCCTGCGCAATGGCACGCCGCGCCGCGGGCAGTCCGAAAGGCTCCGGCTCATACCGTGCCGCATCTTCGTGCGCCAGCCCCGCCAGAAATCCCGCCGGATACGCAATGCCGGCGTGCGTCGGATTGGATTCGGTCAGGTCGAAAAGGCGCACGCCTGCCCGGCGCTTGTCCGCCAGCAGGTCCGCCAGTTCATTTGTTTGCAGCCCATGCGGCAGCCGCGACGAAAACCTCATGCGCAGAAGTCTCCCGATTCGATCAGCGAATCCGGCGGCAGCGGCGCATCGAAGCGATAGACCCACGCCGTGACGGGCTGGCCATTCAGTTCCACCGCCGTCAGCACGCGCGTGAATTCCGCGTCTTCGTAGGCGTCCAGTTGCGCCAGCACCGGCGCCGGATCGGCCAGCCGGAAAACTTCGCCATGCACCGTGCCGCTCGATGCCGGATGCGGCTCGGGCCGGAAGCCGGGATAATGCCCGATCCGGTAGATCGAGCCCGGCACCGTCGCTGTGCCCAGCAACTCACCCCGCTCGCGCAGCATGCGGGCTGGCGCAATGCCGTATCGGCTGCGCAGCGTTCCATAAACGAAAAGCAGTTCGTGCACCTTATGTCCATGTTATTGCGTTCGGGACCGTGATCGGGTTTGTCCAGGACCAATAGAACCATCTCCCAATCCGGGCGGATCCGGTGCGCGCGGAACAAACCTGAGTACTTGCTGCATAATTTGAGGCATTCCGCTTTTCGTAGCGCGTTGACATAGATTTGCAACAAAATATTCCAAAAATGGAATCATCCTGCGATAGTCGGGCGTAATTATCTGAAAACAGATATACTTCCACCTTAGAGTGTGGTGTCTTACGTGCATAGGAATACCCCGCACAATTCTTAGATGATGTTTGTTACCACTAGTACGCTGTTGGGCGCGGGTAAGCGGTTGTGCCGTCCTTTGGGCTCATTGGCTGCATTCGGTCTGCTTTTGGTCTTGATCCTGAGCGGCGGCCAGGCTTCGGCCGCTACCAAACCAAAACTGGCTCAGTCGTACACGGATTTTTTGACCGGTCCGCCGTCTTTGCTTTTGACGAAGGTGGAAAAAGACACTTTCACGCATTTGACTACCGATCTGGACCGGGATGTCTTCATCGAGCGCTTCTGGGCTGTCCGCAACCGCACGCCGGGTCTCGGTGCGAACGATTTCAAGGAAGAGTTCTACCGTCGCGTCGCCTACGCCAATGCCTACTACGGGGCAGACCGCGGCACAAAACAGGGCTGGAGCACCGACCGCGGTCGTACCTACGTTCTTTTTGGCAAGCCGCAGACCACCGCGAACTTTCACGGCAACCAGGAGATTTACGCCACCGAGTTGTGGTTCTATTCGAATCCCGGACTTCCCGAACTGCCTTCATTTTTCTATATACTTTTCTTCGAAGGTGATGGCGTCAGCGGCTATCGTGCCTATCGCCCCTATATTGACGGCCCGGAAAAACTGATGCGCGAACGCGGCTACAGCAACCAGCAGGCCTACCAGTATCTGAGGAACATTAACCCCGAACTCGCCAGTTCAACCCTCACCTTCATACCCGGCGAACCGCCGGATCTCGATACCTACACCGGCTCCATGGCTTCCAACGTCATCGTCAACGCCGTGCAGGGCTACAGCGAGATGCCGAGCTACGTGAAGCAGATCGCCGAAAGAACGGCGCTTCTGACCCGCGTCACTTCGCGCATCGAATACAAACTGGCCAGCGTCAATTTGACCGCATTCGTCGCCGAGCAGGACGGGGAATCCTGGCTGCACTGGCAGATCGAGGTCCTCGACCCGGCGGAAAAGTGGACTCCGGGCAAGGCTTCGTTCGCCGTCTCCGCCAGCCTCTACACACAAGGACGGCTTGTCCTCCAGAAATCCGACACGCCCGAGTTTCCCCTTTCTGCCGCCGTCGCGGAGGAAATGGGCAAGCGCCCCGTCGTCTACGCAGACATGATTCCGGTTGAAACCGGCAAGTATCAGTTGTCGGTGTCCATGAAGAACACGCAGACCGGGGTCATTCATGAAGCCAGTCGTGAGTTCGAGGTCCACGGTGCCGCCGACACGGTCGCCTTCAGCGATATTCTCCTGATCGACCGCCATGAGCCGGAGTCCCGCCGCCGCCCGTTCCAGTTCGGCGGAGCCGAATTCTACCCTTCGCCGCAGGGCTACGTCGTGCCCTCGCGCGGACTTTCGATTCTCTACCAGTTGCAGTTGCCAGCCAAACGTCCGTCCGAACTGGTGGTGCACTACACCGTCGGCCAGGTAACCGGATCGGCCGCGGCTAAAAAGACTTTTGACGAGAAGCTGGACCTGCGGACGCTGGATGCCGCCGGAGCCATTCTGACCTCAAGAACCCTGCCCATTGAAGAACTGGGGCCGGGGCAGTATCGGTTGAGTGTCCGGGTCGAAGACCCCGCCTCGGCCAAAGTTGCGGCTACGGCGATTTCTTTTACCGTACCGAGTGAAATAACGGGTAAACCGCCTGTTGTGATGGCGAAAGGACAGGCCGATAACGACCAGAGCAGGGCAGCGGTCCGCTACGAGCGGGCGCTGTGTTTGCTGGCGACGGATCGGCCGGCCGAAGCAGTTGCAGCGCTTCGGCAGTCCTGGGAACTGAGCGGAAATGCCGCGGTCAGGAGTCTGCTGGATCATTTATCCGCCATCAGCTCCCGAACTGCGGGCCAAACAGGGGGAACACGTGAAATTAAGAACTAAATTCAGAAAAGGAGAACGTATGAAGCAAGTGATCGCACAGCTGCTGCTGGCAGCCGCGGTGTGTCTCGGCGTCCAACAGGCTGCATTTGGCCAGGGTGCCACGGATACATCGAAAGGCGCACTGACTATTGAAATTAAAGACGCCATGATGGCCACGGTACCGGGAGCCAAGGTTACGGTGAACGGCCCTCTCGGCGCCGTCAATGGAACTTCCGACACGCGCGGAGAAGCCAACTTTACGGCTCTGACGCCCGGTATGTATTCGGTGACCGTGTCGAAGACCGGTTTTTCCACGGCCAAAGTGATCGATATCGAACTGCAGGCCACTCAGAAGCTCGCTGTCCCGGTTTCTCTGAAGGTCGGCCAGATCACCCAGACTGTTGAAGTCTCGGGCGCGGCCGACGTCATCGACGTCTCGGCCTCCACCGTGGAATCGAGCATCAACTCGGCCGAATACGCCAATCTGCCGATTGGCCGCAACGTTACCAACCTGTTCTATATGGCTCCCGGTGTGGCGGGCGGCGGCGGTACGGGCTCGGCGAATCCGTCCATCAACGGCGCCAGCGGCCTTGAAAACATGTACATCATCGATGGCATCAATGACACCGATGCCGGCTACGGCGGCTTTGGTGTATATTCCACCAACTACGGTTCGCTTGGCTCCGGCGTCAACTTTGACTTCATTAAGGAAGTTCAGGTCAAGACCAGCGGCTTCGACGCGCAGTATGGCCAGGCCATGGGCGGCGTGATCAACGTGGTCACCCAGAGCGGCAGCAATGCCGTTCACGGCAGCGCTTATGCCTACACGAACCCGGGCTGGGCGGAAATGAACTACCGGCAGGTGAACGCGACCCGCGTCGGCTCTCCGCAGACCGAAATCTGGGGACAGCACCAGTACGACTTCGGCGTGAACGTCGGCGGACCCTTCAAGAAGGACAAGTTCTTCTGGTATGGCGCATTCAATCCCACCTTTAACCATGTGGAAGAAAATGCCGCTCCCGGCTTTTCCATCCGCGCCAACGGCCCCTACGATCTGGAACATCGCTCCCTGAACTGGGTCGGCAAGATCAACTACAACATCACTGATACGCAGCACCTCGAAGGCACGGTTTTCGCCGATCCCTCGAAGAGCCCCAACGCCATTCAGGGTCCCGACCCGTCCGGAATTACGGGCACGGCAATGTTGCGCAACAATCTTGACTCCCTCTCTTCGCTCGACTACGGCACCCGCAACTGGGCGGCGAAATACAGCGGATCGTTCGGAGCCTCCACCATCGTCAGCGCCTCGTTCGGCTGGAACCATTCCTACTTCACCGAAACGCCCTCGACCAACACCTTTCAGATCCGCAACTATGCACTGCCCACCGCAACTGCGCTTTACACGTTGCAGGGCGGCGTCGGCAACCTGAACAACAATCAGGGCGACAACAAGCAGGTCAACCTGATGGCTACCCGCACCGTCAACTTCTTCGGCGGCCACACCTTCGACGTCGGTTACAGCAGTAACAACGTCGACTACAGCTCCATTCAGGAATACACCGGTCCTCAGTTTGCGCTTCCGAAGGCTAACGGTATCGCGGCCGGCGATGTGGGCAAGCTGGTCAACGGCGCCATCTTCTTCGAGTACGCGAACCGTGCCGTCAATGGCGTCACCTACCCGTTGGTCTATCGCCTCTATCGCGGCTACTTCAGCAGCCCGAACGTTTCCACCAAGACCAAGTACCAGGATGTCTTCGCGCAGGATGCCTGGCAGGTGAATAAGATGCTCACCGTCAAGGCCGGCGTTCGCTGGGAACAGCAACGCCTGAACGGCAACGTCAACAAGTACACCATGGGCGGCAACTGGGCCCCGCGTATTGGTCTGATCATCGACCCCTTCCGCGACGGCAAGACCAAAGTGTACGGCAACTACGGGCTCTTCTTTGAGAAAATCCCGCAGGACCTCGCTGTTCGCGCCATGTCCTCCGAACAGAGCTATCTGAACGGTTACTTGCTCGCGCTCCCGAACGGGACGAGCGTTCAGCCCGTTCCCGGCACCACCTTCGCACCCAATGGCGTCGATCCGACGATCATCTACGGCGGCACGAAGGCAGCCTACGAACAGCAGGTGTCGTTCGGCTTCGAGCACGAATTCAGCAACAGTGTTGTGCTTCGCGCCAGCTTTACCGACAGCACTCTCAAGCGCGGACTGGAAGACACCTCCGGGATCACGGTCGAGCAGTTCAACGCCGGCGCTCCCCAGCAGTACGTGATTACCAATCCGAATGCTGCGCTCGACATCTTCCACAACGCTATTACCTGCACCAATGGAAAGCCGAACTGCACCAACGGAAGCGGCTACACCGACGATTCCGGAGCCCTCGGCGCCGACGGGAAGGCCGATGGATTCCCGGACATGCGCCGCGTCTATAACGCGCTCGAGATCTCGGTCGACAAACGCTTCAGCAATAAGTGGTCGCTGACCTCCAACTATCGTGTGGCGAAACTCTTCGGTAACTACGAAGGGTCATTCCGCAATGACAACACTCAGTCCGATCCCAACATCACCTCGCTGTTCGACTTCGTCAACAGCCCGGCGCTGGCGGATCAGTTCAAGGTTGGCATCCTGCCGACCGATCGAACCCATATCATCAACGCCTTCGCCAACTATATGGTGCGGAGCAACCTCAACTTCGGCGTCGGTCTCACCGCGCAGAGCGGTACACCGGTCTCGCAGTTCGACGCGCATCCGGGTTATCTCAACTCCGGCGAAATTCCGGTCGGCGGTCGCGGGTCCGAAGGCCGCACGCCCTGGGGTACCTACGTCGACTTCCGGGCCGGCTATGACCGGAAGATCGGAGAGATGAAGAAGCTGAAGCTCTCCGCCGACCTGTTCAATCTGTTCGACCGCACCACAACCGTGCTGTACGATCAGAACGCCCAGCTCAGCGGCGGAACTCCCAACCCGGACTTCCTGAAGCCCCTGACGGCCCACCGGCCGTTCCGGGCTCAGTTCTCGGTCCGCTTCGAGTTCTGATCCACAAACCCGCGGGCGCCTGTCGCCCGCATCTATCCATACCGCAGTACACGAATGGCCGGGAGCAATCCCGGCCATTCGCCGTTTTCGCCTCTGCCCTGCCCAGGAATTTCCGAAATATTGGGCAAATTTAAATAATTGTATGGATTAATCCGATCATATATCGATAAACTGTTCCTTTTCGGGACCGCAAACACCGGAGGGACAGATGAAAAACGTCCTTGGTTTTATCCTGCTGGCGACTCTTGCACTATCCGGTGCTCCCGCCCTGCACGGTCAGATCACCGGCGCGCTGCGCGGCACGGTGGAAGACACCAGCGGCGGCGTCGTACGCAACGCCTCGGTCACCCTCACCAGCCTCGGCACCCGCGCTTCCCGCGCCTGCGCCACCGGAGGCAGCGGTGAATTCGTCTTCGAACTCCTCTCCGTCGGCCGCTACCAGGTACGAGCCGATGCGCCCGGCTTCGCTCCCGGAACGGCCGAGGTCGATGTCCGCGCCGGCGAGACGATCGCCCTGACGCTGCGCCTCCGCGTCGGCCCGTTCGAACAGACCGTTCAGGTCACGGACGCAGTCTCGCACCTCGACACGGAAAATGCGCAGCTCCAGACCTCATATTCGGGACACGCGATTCAGGAAATTCCCGTCGGCCGCAACGCCACCGCCTTCGCAATTACCGCCCCGGGCGTCGTGCCGGTCTCCCCGAATAATCCTTTCCTCGGATCCGGCAACTTCAACGCAAACGGCGGCCGCGGCCGCGCCAACAACATCGTGGTCGATGGCATAACCGCCACCGACCTCACCGCAACCGGCACCGGCGGCGTTCTCAACCCTCTCAACTTCTCCGCCATCGCCGAAGTTCAGGTCATTACCAACAATTTCAGCGCCGAGTACGGCCGAAATGCCGGCTCGCAGGTTCTCTACATAACCAAAAGCGGCGCCAACGCATTTCACGGCGAACTCTACGAATATTTCCAAAATAACCTGCTAAATGCCCGCGGATTCTTCGATCGCACCGGCAGCGTCCCCGAACTTCGTCAGAACGTATACGGCTTCGAAGCCGGCGGCCCCGTTTACCTCCCGAAGCTTTACAACGGCAGGAACCGCCTCTTCTGGCATGTGGATTCCGAAGGCGGCAAACGGCGCGGCCTCGGCACGCCCGTCATCGCCGCGGTGCCCACGCCAGCCCAACTTGCTTCCATTACCGACCCCACGGCGCTGGCGCTCGCGAAGCAATATCAGTTGCCGTCGTCCCCCACCGGCACCCTGTCCGAATACGCGCCCAACGCGACGAACGCCTGGCAGGTCGCCGAACGCGGCGACGTCGTGATCAGCCGCAACGACACCCTGTGGGCCCGCTATTCCGTCTACGATTCCGTGGCGCAGTCGGCCAGCTACACCTTCATCACCAGCAATCTTCCGTATTTCGGTGCCTCGAGCGCCGTTCACCCCCGCCAGGCGACGCTTGCTGAAATCCACGTCTTCCACGGCAGCCTCGTCAACGAGTTTCGCTTCGGCTTCGGACAAAGCAATCCGTCATTTCCGATCCGGACGCCTGACCCGCTCGGTCCGCAGATCAATTTCGGCGATGGCACCGCCAGCCTCGGGCTCTCCTACATCCTGCCCCAGGGGCGCGACCAGCGCACTTACCAGTACACCGACAATCTCAGCTATTCGCGCGGCGCCCACACCTTCAAGTCCGGCATCGAATGGTATCGCCTCGCCGTCGATTCTTATCTCGACAGCAACGTCCGCTCCACCCTGACCTTCGCCAGTTTCGCCGCCTTCGCCGCCGGCCAGCTCAGCAGTTACACGCAGAGTTTTGGCAATACGCACCGCCAGAACCGCGAAAATAACGCCTTCGCCTTCCTGCAGGACGACTGGCGGATCAGCCGCCGTCTGACCGTCAACCTCGGCGCCCGCCTCGAATATTCCGGCGGCCCCACCGAATCCCATGGCCTGATCTCGAACCTGAATCTGGATCAGCACGCCGCCTTCGGTGCCGCCGGCGCCGGCCCGCTGGGACAACTGGAAACCGGCCAGCCGTCTTATCACGGCAACTACAACTGGGCGCCGCGCCTCGGCTTCGCCTTCCGGCCCTTCAGCGATAACAAAACGGTGATTCGCGGCGGCTACGGCATCGCGTACGACTTCATCTTTCTCAATCCGATTACCAACCAGCGCTCGCTGCCGCCGCTCAGCTACACCGCCACTCTTTCCGGCGCGTCCAGCTTCACGGGCGCCAACAGCTTCGCTAACCTGGTCGGCGGAAGCGCCGCAATACAGCTCGCGACGTCGGCCGCCGTCGGCCAGTTGAGCGCAACGGCGAAGAACTTCGGCGCCATCAACCCCGCCATCCAGCAGAATCTGCGCAACCCGCGGGTCCAGCAGTGGAGCCTCGGAGCAGAGCGCGAAGTCGTCCCCAATCTCGTCGTCAAAGCCACCTACGTCGGGACGAAAGGCACATATCTGCTCCGCACTCAGCCCCTCAATCTGTCGGCGAATCCTCCCGCTCCAGCCACCAGTTACGCCGATGAGCTCGCACGACTCAGCCAGTTCACCGCCGCCAACGCCGGCCTGAATGGCAGCGTCGGCAGCTACAGCAACCGCCTCGACCCTCGCTTTAACGCCGTGAATTACGTCGAAAGCAACGCCAATTCTTCGTACAACGCTCTCCAGGTGGAAGTGCAGAAGCGCTACCACGAGCGCTATTTCGTAAATGCCGCTTATACCTGGTCGCACTCGCTGGACGACAATTCCGATGTTCTCAGCGTTCTGATCAATGACACCCCGGCCCAGCAGAATCCCGCCAGCAACCGGAATAACCGTGCTTCAAGCCAGTTCGACGTCCGCCAGACCCTCGCCATTACACACACCTGGGAGCTGCCGTTCTTTCTGAACTCATCCAGTCATCTGCTCCGAACTCTGCTGGGTGGCTGGGCGGTGGCCGGTATCGGCACCGTGCGCACCGGTTTCCCCGTGAACATCTACGCCGGATCCACCGTTGGCGGCATGACCGATCCACTCCAGTACCTTGGAAGCGGCAACAGCGTCGACCGCCCGAACATCGGCGCGACCCTCGGCAATTTCAACCCGCAGCCCGCCGGATCGGCCAGCGCCCCCGCCGGGACCAGCGTCGTGAACGGCGTTCCGATCAGCACCTGGGCGCAGAGCCTCGGTCTGTCGCAGCCCCTGCTCGGCAACTACGGCACGCTCGGTCGCAACGTATTGCGCCTCAACGGACAGACCAACTTCGACTGCAATATCTACAAGAACTTCCACATCACGGAAAAGATCAACCTGCAGCTGCGCGGCGAGTATTACAACATCTTCAACGCGCACTCCTTCCTGAGCATGACGTCATCCAGCATCACGTCCTCGTCCTTCGGACAGTACAATGCCGTGAGCCAGCCATCCCGCACCGCCCAGCTCGCGGCACGGCTGATCTTCTGAAACCGGACCCGCCCCGCCGGTGCGTCCGCGCCTCACTATACTGAAACTAGACGGTTGTCATGCCCAAACGCCTCCGCTACGGCCTAGCCGCCGTACTCCTTCTTGCGTGCCTGATCGTAGTGGTCTGGCAGGGCTCGTTCGCGGGAAACTTCGCCGCCATTGCGCCGGACGATCCCGAGCAAACCTTCATCTTTTACGGCATCTCGATCCTGATCTTCCTGCTGATGCTGGCGCTCGGCTTCATGCTGGTGCGGCTTGTGGTGAAGCTCTGGATGGAACGGCGCAGCGACCGCATCGGCTCGCGCATCCGCACCAAGCTTGTATTCGGCGCTCTCGCCCTCAGCCTGATGCCCGTCTTCTTCATGGTGCTGTTCAGCTTTTACGTGCTGAACGCCACCCTGCAGAAATGGTTCACGCGACCCGTTGAACATGAGCTGGTCGATATGGCGAAGATCGCCTCCGCGCTCGGCCGCCAGACCGCGGACAAGGCCAACGCGCAGGCCGAATCCATTGCAACCCTTTACGAAGCACGCCTCGCCGGCGACTCTGCACTCGAAGATGCCGGCTGGCTCGCGCGCTTCTGCCAGTCGCACTCCATTCTTGCCGCCACCGTGGTGCCGGCTGCTGGTGGTGCGCCGCTCGCGCGGTTCGGCCTCTTTCCGCCCGCGCAGGATCCTCTGGTCGTTCGGGGCAGCGCGCCGGTGCGCCTGCCCGATGGCGCGCGCGGAACCGTGAACCTGGCGATCGCCGCCCCGCTCGATGTCGTCGCTCAGCAAAAAGGAATTGAAGCCTACGATCGCGCATTCCTCCAGCTCAGCGAACAGCGCAAGGTCATCCGCCGCCACTTTCTTCAGCTCCTCGCGCTGATCGCCTTCTTCATCTTTTTCGTCGCCAGTTGGCTCGCTCAGTACATGGCACGCCAGATCAGCTCGCCGATCACCGCTCTGCTGCGCGCCGCCGAGGAGGTCAGCAAAGGCAATCTCAGCTACCGCGTCAGCGTCACCGCCGTCGATGAGCTGGCCCGGCTCGTCAGCGGCTTCAACCGCATGACCGGCGACCTCGAAGCCAACCGCGCCGAAATCGAAACCCGCCGCCGCTTCACCGAAGCCATTCTCGAAAGCATCCCCACCGGCGTCATTTCCGTGGATTCCGGCGGCGCCGTCCAGCGTGTGAATAAAGCTCTGGAGGAGATCTTCCCCGATGCGCAGCCGCGCGAAGCCGCCCGTCTGGAAGACCTGTTCTCCGCCGACGACGCGCGCGAAATCCGCTACCTGATGAATCGCGCCCGCCGCACCGGCCACGCCTCGCAGCAACTGGAAGTCAAAACCGCGCGGCGCACCCTGCACCTCGCCGTTACCGTTGCGGCTATCGCCGGCCGCCGCGGAGAGGGCTTCGTCGTTGTCATCGAAGACACCAGCGATCTGCTGCGCGCGCAAAAGATCGCCGCGTGGAGCGAAGTGGCCCGCCGCGTCGCGCATGAAATCCGCAATCCGCTGACGCCCATCACGCTTTCCGCCGAACGCATCCTCCGTCAGGCCAATCGCGCCGCGTTGCCGCCTGCTGTCGACAAAGTAATTCGCGAATGCGCCGAGACCATCCTCGAAGAAACGGCTTCCGTGAAGCGGCTGGTCGATGAATTCACCTCGTTCTCGCGTCTCCCCGCGGCCAACCCCGTGGTGTGCGATCTCAACGAAGTCGTCTCCACCGGCCTTGCCGTTTTCGAAGGGCGTCTCGAAGGAGTCGAACTCACGGTGGATCTTGCGCCCGGTCTTCCGCCTGTTTTGGTTGACCCTGAACAGTTCAAGCGCGTGGTCGTCAATCTCGTCGATAACGCCGCCGAGGCCATGGAAGACTCCGCGTCGCGCCAGCTTTCCATTCAGACCCGCGCCGGCATCGACGCCGTGGAAGTCATCTTCGCCGATTCCGGTTGCGGCATCACGCCGGACCAGAAGGAAAAACTCTTTTTGCCATACTTTTCAACGAAAGCACGCGGAACCGGACTCGGGCTCGCTATCGTCAGCCACATCCTGACCGAACACAACGCCACCATTCGCGTCGAAGACAACGAACCGTGCGGTGCCATCTTCACGATTGAGATTCCGGCGGCCTCCGCCGACCGCGCGGCAGAACAAGCGCCCGCCAGCCAGGCGGCTTCGGTTCCCGCATGAGAACTCCCCGCGTTTTAATCGTGGACGACGAGCCCGGCATCCGGCAGTCCCTCTCCGGCGTTCTCGAAGATGAAGGCTTCGAAGTACAGGCCGTCGACAGCGGCGAGGCCTGCCTCGAAACGCTCGGCCGCTCCGTCTTCGATCTGCTGATTCTCGACATCTGGCTGCCCGGCATCGATGGCCTCGAAACACTCAGCCGCATCGAGAAAATTCCCGCCGCCGACCGCCCCGTGACGGTCATGATCTCCGGCCACGGCACCATCGAAACCGCCGTGCGCGCCACCAAACTCGGCGCCTACGACTTCCTCGAAAAGCCGCTCTCCATCGACCGCGTTCTGCTCGTCGCCCGCCACGCACTCGAGCACCGCCGCCTCGTCACCGAAAACGAAAACCTCCGCGACTCTTCCGGCAGCGAAACTCTCATCGTCGGGGACAGCGTCCCCATGAAAGCGCTCCGCCAGCAGTTGGCGCTGATGGCGGGCACCAACGGCCGCGTTCTCATCTACGGCGAAAGCGGCACCGGCAAGGAACTGGTGGCGCATGCCCTCCATGCCATGAGCCCCCGCGCGCGCAAGCCCTTCGTTGAGGTCAATTGCGCCGCCATTCCCGAGAGCCTCATCGAAAGCGAATTGTTCGGCCACATGAAAGGCAGTTTCACGCCGGAACACGAGCGCAAGGTGGGCAAGTTCCAGAAGGCCGACGGCGGCACTCTGTTTCTCGATGAAGTCGGCGACATGAGCCTGCTCACGCAGTCGAAGGTGCTGCGCGCCCTCGAAGAGCAGCGCTTCGAGCCCGTCGGCGCGCACGAATCGGTGAAGGTCGATGTGCGCGTTGTGGCCGCCACCAACAAGAATCTGGAAGAAGAAATCGAGCGCGGCAATTTTCGCGAAGCGCTCTTCTACCGGCTCAATGTAATCCCGTTTTACGTGCCGCCGCTGCGGGAACGCCGTGAAGACATTCCGGCGCTGGCCCGTTACTTCCTCGATGAGTTCGCGCGCTCCTACGGCCGCAAGCCCAAAGAGCTGACCCCTCAGGCCCTCGAAACGCTGCATGAGTATCACTGGCCCGGCAACGTGCGCGAACTGCGCAATCTCATCGAACGCATTGTGATCCTGCACCCGCAGAGCCGCATCGACGCGCGTCACATTCCGTTGCAGTTGGCGCGAAAAGCTTCACTCGAAAAATCAGCGCAGCGTTATGGCAGCCTGCAGGATGTGCGGGAAGCCGCCGAGCGCGACTACATTCTGAAGAAGCTGGAAGAGTCGGGCGGAAACGTCAGCCGCGCCGCCGAACTGCTCGGCCTCGAACGAAGCAACCTGTACCGGAAGATGCGCGCGCTCGGCATCGCGCCGCGCGAATAGAAGCTCGACTGCCGGAATGCGCACCCGCGGGACAGTTGCCCCGGCGGAATAAGTAATGAAGAGAGCGTTCGCTACGCCTGATCGTGCAGGTTGTAGTGAATCGCGTAAAGCGCCAGTTCGAGCCGGTCCGAAACACCCAGCTTGTCGAAGATGTTGTGCAGATGATTCTTCACCGTCTGCTCGCTGATGAACATCCGCTCGGCCATTTCCTTGTTCTTGAAGCCCTGCGCCACCAGACTCACGATTTCCCGCTCGCGTGTGCTGAGCGCCGCTCCCTGATCGCGCACGCCGAGCCGCGCACCCGCGTTCGTCGGAGCCGTCCCGCCCTTTTTCGCCAGCCGCCGGATCACGTCAGCCGTGGTAATCCGGTCCAGCCAGAACTCGCCCGCATGGACCTTGCGAATGCTCTTCAGCAGCAATTCCGTGGAAGTTTGCTTCGGAACAATACCGCAGCAGCCGAGCCGCACCGCATCCACGAAATCTTCCTTCGGCTCGTCGTTGACCAGCATCACGATCCGCGTCGCCAGTTTCGCGTCCTGATAAGCCGCAAAGAACTTCTGACCATTCGCCGAACTGGCGAGCCACCCCACCAGCGCAACGTCCGGCCGCGTCGTGCGCAGCAGCTCAATCGCGTCGGCGATGTTGTCAGCTGCCCCCACCACCGTCATGTCCGGCTGCGTCGAAAGCAATTGTGAGATTCCATCCCGAAACAGGGGCTGGTCGTCGACTACGAGGACACGGATCGGCGGCAAAGCACACTCCTCGCTCAGCGTTTCACTGCGGCCCGTTAGTACCGACATAGCTGCTCGATTAGCTTTCATGCACTACTCATTCATAAGTCTATGGTTCTAGTACTGTGAAGTCAATCCCGAGATAGCCCTCTCCTTGGATAACAAAACGCCCTTCTGGCGCACTTTTGAGGCTCCTGCTATCGGAAAAACCCGTAGTTTCGCCCGGAAATGGCAGGGGAGTGAAAGTACCATCCGATTTAGACGCAGAGTCCGGAACCGGGACTCCGGGTCTGGGCAGCACTGCACCGTCTGGTACTACCGGGCACCGCCGCGACTCACGGTGCTACTGCAGCCGACCCACCGCTTCAAGCACCAGCTCGTGCAGCCCCGCGCCACCAGCAGCCGTATATTCCACGAGCTGCCGGCGCATGCGCCGCTCCCAGAACTTCCGGATGTGATCGGCCACGCCCGCGATCGCCTCTTCGCGCGGGAACGCGGCAAAGTTCAGTGCGATCTGGTTCGCGTTGTGAATCAGCAGTTCCGTCTGCATCAGTCTCCGCCCGTTCCCTGCAGCGCATCGGATGAGACGGAATCGTTTCTGCCCGCAATCTGCGTCGTCAGCCGCCGCGTCTCGCGGTGCCGTGCCTGCCACTCCGATTCGTTCCGCACCGGCCGCACTTCCACGGCCGTTACCTTGTATTCCGGGCAACTCGTCGCCCAGTCGGAAAACTCGGTGGTGACCACGTTCGCGCCGCTCACCGCATGGTGGAACGTCGTATAAACCACGCCCGGCTGCATGCGTTCCGTGATGCGCGCGTGCAGCGACGTCTCGCCCGCCCGGCTCGTCACCGCCACCAGATCGCCGTCGCGGATGCCGCGATGCTCTGCGTCGAACGGGTGGATGTCGAGCACATCTTCGCGATGCCACACGTTATTCTGCGTCCGCCGCGTCTGCGCACCCACGTTGTACTGCGTCAGAATCCGGCCCGTCGTGAGAATCAGCGGGAATCGCGCGCTGGTGCGCTCTTCGGTCGGGACAAACTCAGTGATCATGAATCGCCCCTCGCCGCGCACGAAACGGCCCACGTGCATGGTCGGCGTGCCTTCCGAAGCCTGCTCGTTGCACGGCCACTGCACGCTGCCGAGTTCTTCGATCTTCCCGTAACTTACGCCCCGGAACGTCGGCGTCATACGCGCAATCTCATCCATGATTTCCGATGGATGCGTGTAGTGCATCGCATAACCCAGCGCGTTCGCAAGCGCCATGGTGATTTCCCAGTCGGCAAGCCCCGCCGCGGGCGGCATCACCTTGCGCACCCGGCTGATCCGCCGCTCGGCATTGGTAAAGGTGCCGTCTTTTTCGAGGAACGACGAGCCCGGCAGAAACACATGCGCATAGCTGGCAGTCTCGTTGAGAAACAGATCCTGCACCACCACGCACTCCATCGCCGCCAGCGCCGCGGTCACGTGTTTCGTGCCCGGATCGGACTGCGCAATATCCTCGCCCTGCACGTAGATTCCTTTGAACGTGCCGTCCTCCGCCGCGTCCAGCATGTTCGGAATGCGCAGGCCAGGTTCGGACTGCAACGGCACCCCCCACTCCTTTTCGAAGGACTCCCGCACCGCCGTCTCCGACACGTGCCGGTAACCGGAAAACTCATGCGGGAACGACCCCATATCGCACGCCCCCTGCACGTTGTTCTGTCCCCGCAACGGATTCACGCCCACCCCGACCCGCCCGATATTCCCGGTCAGCATCGCAAGGTTCGCCATCCCCATCACCATCGTCGAGCCCTGGCTGTGTTCCGTAACGCCCAGCCCGTAATAGATCGCCGCATTCCCGCCCGTTGCGTAAAGCCGCGCCGCGGCCCGCAATTGCGCCGCCGGGATGCCCGTGAACGGTTCGGTCGCTTCCGGCGAATTGCGTTCTTCGGTAATGAATTTCCGCCACGACGCAAAACTCGCCGCCTCGCAACGTTCCTTCACGTACGCTTCGTTCGCCAGATGCTCTGTCACGATGGTGTGCGCAATTGCGTTGATCGCCGCCACGTTCGTACCCGGCCGCAGCGGCAGATGATAATCGGCCTCCACGTGCGGCGTGCGCACCAGATCGATCCGCCGCGGGTCCATGACGATCAGCCGCGCCCCCTCCCGCAGCCGCCGCTTCATATGCGACGCGAACACCGGATGCGCATCCGTCGGGTTCGCGCCAATCACGAGGATCACATCGGCCGCCTCCACCGAATCGAAATCCTGCGTTCCCGCCGAGGTGCCGAGCGTGGCTTTCAGTCCGTAGCCCGTTGGCGAGTGGCACACGCGCGCACACGTATCCACATTGTTATTGCCGAACGCCGCGCGGATCAGCTTCTGCACCAGAAACGTTTCTTCATTCGTGCAGCGCGAAGACGTAATGCCGCCGATCGAATCCGTCCCGTACTTCGCCTGGATCCGCCGGAACTCGCTCGCCGCGCGCCCGATCGCCTCTTCCCACGAAACCTCGCGCCACGGATCGGTAATCTTTTCCCGGATCATCGGCTTCGTGATGCGGTCCGCATGCGTCGCGTAGCCCCACGCAAACCGGCCCTTCACGCAAGAGTGCCCGTGATTCGCCTTGCCGTCTTTGTACGGCACCATGCGCACCACTTCCGAACCCTTCATCTCCGCCTTGAACGCGCAGCCGACCCCGCAGTACGCGCACGTCGTCACCACGCTGTGCTCCGCCTGGCCCTTCGCGATCAGCGATTTTTCCGTCAGCGTCGCCGTCGGGCACGCCTGCACGCACGCCCCGCAAGACACGCATTCCGATTCCAGAAACGGCTTGCCGCCCGCCGACACCATCGACGCAAAGCCCCGCCCGTCGATCGTCAGCGCGAACGTCCCCTGCGTCTCCTCGCACGCCCGCACGCAGCGCGAGCAGACGATGCACTTCGCCGGATCGAACGTGAAATACGGATTCGATTCGTCCTTCACTTGATCGAAATGGTTCGCCCCTTCGTAGCCGTAGCGGACTTCGCGAAGACCCACCACGCCCGCCATGTCCTGCAGTTCGCAGTTGCCGTTGGCGGCGCACGTCAGGCAATCCAGCGGATGGTCCGAAATGTAGAGTTCCATCACGCCGCGCCGCAATTTGGCCAGTCTCGGCGTCTGCGTGTGGACCTTCATCCCCGCTTCCGCCGGCGTCGTGCAGGAGGCCGGTGTGCCCCGTCTGCCGTCGATCTCCACCAGGCACAGCCGGCACGATCCGAACGCCTTCAGGCTGTCGGTGGCGCACAGCTTCGGAATGGAAACCCCGGCCTGCGCCGCCGCCCGCATCACCGACGTCCCCGCCGGCACCGTCACCGGCTTGCCGTCGATCGACAGCGTCACCGTCGCTTCCCCTTCGGCGCCCGCCGCACACCCCGCCGCGCCGCGGGGGGCCGGCGTGCCGAAATCGGTTTCCTGCAGCAGTGCCATATTGATCGACTCCGGTCTTCAGCTCCGTTGAAAGTCTTCCGCGAAATGCCGCAGCGCGCTCTGCACCGGCAGCGGCGTCAGTCCGCCCAGCGCGCACAGTGATCCATCGGTCAGCAGTTCGCAAAGGTCGTTGAGAACCTGGAGATTGTTCGCGCGCTCCTGATTGCCGATGATCCGGTCGATCACCTCCACACCGCGCGTCGAGCCGATCCGGCACGGCGTACACTTGCCGCAGCTTTCCATGGCGCAGAACTCCATCGCATAGCGCGCCTGCCTCGCCAGATCCACCGTGTCATCGAAAACCACGATGCCTCCATGGCCCAGAATACCTCCGTTTGCCGCCAGCGCTTCGTAGTCGAGCGGCGTATCCAGCAGTGCTTCCGGGAGGTACGCGCCCAGCGGCCCGCCCACCTGCACGGCCCGCAACGGACGACCCGAAGCCGTCCCGCCGCCGAATCCGTAAATCGCGTCCCGCAGCGTCAGCCCGAAGGCCGTTTCCACCAGACCGCCGCGTCTCACGTTCCCGGCCAGCTGAATCGTCAGCGTTCCCCGCGAGCGCCCCGTGCCGAACTCCCGGTAGAACTCGGCGCCGCGATCCAGAATCACCGGCACCGTCGCCAGCGAGATCACATTGTTGACGACCGTCGGTCTGCCGAACAGCCCCTCGATCGCCGGCAGCGGCGGCTTAAAGCGTATCTGCCCGCGCCGTCCTTCCAGACTCTCCAGCAGCGCCGTCTCTTCTCCGCAAATGTATGCGCCCGCCCCGAGCCGCGCTTCCACGTCGAAGCTCTTTCCGCTTCCCGCCACATTCGCGCCCAGATATCCGCTGTCATAAGCGATCCGGATCGCCCGCTGCAGCATGCGAAATGCGTGCGGATACTCCGAGCGGCAATAGATGTAGCCACTCGTCGCGCCCGTCGCGAGTCCGGCAATCGTCATCCCTTCGAGCAGCACGAACGGATCGCCTTCCATGATCATCCGGTCCGCGTAAGTGCCGCTGTCGCCCTCATCGGCGTTGCACACGATGTACTTCCGGTCCGCCGCCGCATCCCGCACCGTCTGCCACTTGATCCCCGTCGGAAATCCCGCCCCGCCGCGCCCGCGCAGTCCCGATGCGGCGACTTCCGCGACGATGTCTTCGCCGGCCATCCCGAGCGCCTTCGCCAGACCCCGGTACCCGCCATGGCTCACGTAATCCGCTATCGAGAGCGGATCCGTCACGCCGCACAGCGCAAACGTCAGCCGCTCCTGCTGCTTCAGCCAGGCAATCTCTTCGGTCGGCCCGAGACACAGCGCGTGCGTCCGGCCCGCCACTGGCCCGGCATCGAATAAACCGGAATTGAACAGGCCGGAATCGAACAAACCACGTACTTCGCCCGCCGCAACCGGCCCGTACCCGATTCGCCCCTTCTCCGTCTCCACTTCGAGCAGCGGCTCCAGCCAGAACATTCCGCGCGACCCGTTCCGCACCAGTTCCGCATCGAGTCCGCGCGCCGCAATCTCCCGTGCCACTGCCTGCGCCACGGCATCGGCCCCCACCGACACTGCCGCCGAATCGCCCGGTACGAAGATCCGCCGCTTCATTCGGTCCCCCCGGCTTTCCTCCGGGCATCGTCGATCAAACTATCCACCATCTCCGCCGACACCCGCCCGTAAGGCCGCCCGTCCAGCATCAGCGCCGGCGACAGCGCGCAGTTGCCGAGGCAGTATACCGGCTCCACCGTGAACATCCCGTCGTCCGTCGTCCCGCCCGGCTTCACGCCGAGCCGCGCCTCCACGTGCGCGATCAGCCGCTCGCAGCCCATCGCATGGCAGGCCTCGGCGCGGCACACCTGCAGACGGTGACGCCCGCCCGGGCTGCGCCGGAAGTCATGATAAAACCCGATCACGCCGTGAACTTCGGCCTGTGAAAGATTCAGCGCGTGTGCCACCAGCGGCACGGCCGCATCATCGATGTAGCCGAATTCCTCGTGCAGCGCCTGCAGAATCGGCAGCAGCGCCCCTGGCAGCTTCTCCAGCTCCCGGATCCTCGCCTCCGCCCGTCCCGCATTCCAGCTTCGTGCTTCGCTCAACGCTTCCCTCTTCGCCCGCCTGTCAGCGCCGCCTTTGCCTTCGTGCAAGCGCCCGGCCAAATCAATTCTATCCGGATTCGGCCCGCATTCCGGCTCGCGCCACCGCTGCTGCGCGGAGTGGCGCAGGCGGCCCGTATTTCGCGCAGGTCGCTCGCCCGAACCGCCAAAAACCTCGTAATTTCACCACTTGCCGATGGCCACTCGATTGCATATTCCCAAGCGCTATGTCAGCCCTTGCAACAGCATTACACCCCACTGGCAGTTTCGTGGACGCTCCGGCGCTGCCCAATATTGCCGTCTCAGCCGTGCAGGAAACGGGTTCTTCGGAAACTCCTGCGCCCCGCTGTATCCGCTTGGAGGTGCGTTTCGACCCCTCACAGTTCGGCAATGCCATTGAGCGCCGGGAAAGTGCTGTTTTCCTTGGACCTGGCGCAGCGCGGCGCATCGCCGCCGCCGTTGAGCGCGCGCTCGGACGCGGCTGCCGCATGGCTGCCGCCGAGCGCGGTGCGACGGACCGGCGCGTCATACCGGCCCTCTTTGCCAGCCTGACCGCCCGGGAAAAGGAAGTCCTCGGGCTGCTCGCGGCCGGCAGCACGGCGCGGGAATCCTCGGCGCAGTTGGGCATTTCCCCACGCACCGTCGAGTTTCATCGCGAAAACCTGAAGGAGAAACTCGGCGTCCGCTCCATCGCCGAACTGACCCGCATCGCCATCGACGCCGGGCTCCTTCCCGCCGCCGCCGCATAACGCTCGGCGAACCGGTTCGGTTTCTCCCAGGGCACCCGGCGCGGCTGCGGCGCATCTTGCGCCCCTGTCTGCTTCAATGAGGAAGTGACACCCTCGCCGCTCGTCCTTGCCGTCACGGATCTTCGCAAGCAGTACGGCGACACCGTTGCGGTCGGCGGCGTCTCGTTTTCCGTCGGCCCGAATGAAATCGTCGGCCTTCTCGGCCCCAACGGGGCGGGCAAAACCACCACCATCAATATGATCCTCGGTGTCCTCGCGCCGGACGCCGGATCCGTCTTCATCGATGGCATCGACCTTGCCGCCCACCGCTCCCGCGCCCTCGAACGCACCAACTTCGCCGCCGTCTACTCGCCCCTGCCCGGCAACCTCACCGTCACCCAGAACCTTCACTTTTTTGGCCGAATCTACGGCGTGAAGCGCCTCGCCACGCGCGTCGAACAACTCCTCGAACAGTTCGATCTGCAGCGCTTCCGCGACACCAAATGCGGTGTTCTCTCCAGCGGCGAACAGACCCGCGTCAGCCTCGCCAAAGCCGTCATCAACCTGCCGCAACTGCTTCTGCTCGACGAACCCACCGCCTCGCTCGACCCCGCCACCGCCCGCGACATCCGCTCCTCCATCCGCGACTTCACCGCGCGCGGCTCCGGCGGCGTACTCTGGACCTCGCACAACATGTACGAAGTCGAAGAAGTCTGCGACCGCGTCCTCTTCCTCTCGCGCGGCCGCATTCTCCTCGAAGGCGACCCCAGGCGGCTGCCCGCCCAGCATGGCAAGGCCTCGCTCGAAGAGCTCTTCATCGCCGTCGCCCGCGAACCCCTCGCGCTGGAGACCGCCGGATGAAAGGAATCGCGTCATGAGTCCGGCCCGCACCGTTGCCATCGCCCTGCGCCAGTTTTATCTGCTGCGCGGCAGCCCCGCGCGCGTCCTGCCGCTGTTCGCCTGGGTCACCATCGACATTCTGCTGTGGGGCTTCATCACCCGCTACCTCAGCACAGTCACCACGCCCGGCAGCAGTTTCGTCCCGGCCCTGCTCGGCGCCGTGCTGCTCTGGGACTTCCTCGTCCGCGTCATGCACGGTGTCACCACGGCCTTTCTCGAAGACGTCTGGTCCCGCAACTTCCTCAACATCTTCGCCACTCCCCTCTCGCTCCCCGAATACATCGGCGGACTCGTCCTCACCGGCGCGGCCACCAGCGCCTTCGGCCTCCTCGCCATGCTGATCCTCGCCACCGCTGTCTTCGGTCTCCACTTCTTCGCCTATGGCCTTCTGCTGATCCCCTTCCTTCTGCTGCTCTTCCTGTTCGGCATCGCCCTCGGTATCGTCGGCAGCGGCATCGTGCTGCGCCTCGGCCCCGCCGCCGAATGGTTCATCTGGCCTCTGCCCGCCCTGCTCTCGCCCTTCGCCTGCGTCTTCTACCCGCTCTCCACTCTGCCCCGCTGGATGCAGTACGTTTCGCGCGCCATCCCGCCGTCCTACGTCTTCGAAGCCATGCGCGGCATCGCGATCGGCCGCCCCGCCGGCGATGCCGCGACCTTCGGCATGTTGCTTGCCGGTTCCGCCCTGGCGTTGCTCTATATCGTGCTCGCCGGATGGTTCTTTTCCCGCGTCTACCGCCACGCCGTCCGCACCGGCCTGATCCCGCGCTACAGCGCTGAAAGCGTCAGCTGACGCGCTGACCGCACGCCGCGCAATGCGCTTATACTGATGAACGAGAACTTCCCCTCATGAAAACACTCCTCGTACTGTTTGCCGCCCTCCTCGCGGCACCCGCGTTCGCCCAAACCAGTCGCCTCCAGAACGTGGAGAATCCCACGCCCGCCGGCGCCACCCAGGCCAATCTCACCAACGGCGCCGCCGGCGATCTCCTCCTGAGCTGGCTCGAAGCCGACAAGGCCGGTGACTACTCCCTCCGCTATTCCGTACGCCACGCCGGTGCCTGGTCGCCCGCCCGCACCATCGCCGCCAGGCGTCCCTTCTTCCATCACCCCGCCGAACTCCCCGAAGTGATGGCCCTCAGCGACGGCTCCCTCGTCGCCCACTGGATCGAAACCGCCGCCAACTCCGATGCCGACGACGCCGAATTCGTCAACGTCTCCGCCTCCCGCGACGGCATCAAGTGGACCGCCCCCATCGTCGCCCACCGCGACCGTCACCCCGTCGAGCACGGTCTCGCCTCCATGACCGCCAGCGGCGACCACGAAGTCTCCATCGTCTGGCTCGAAGCCCTCAAAGGCCCCGACGCCCCCACCGCCATGAAGCGCTCCGTCCTCACCTTCGACGGCACCGCGGTCAAGCTGATTAAGGAAGAAAGCCTCGTTCCCGACGTTTGCGAATGCTGCCCCACCTCGGTCATCCGCACCGCCAAAGGCCTGCTCGTCGCTTACCGCGCCCACTCGAAGGCGGACATCCGCGACATCGCCGTTACGCGCCTTGAAGCCGGCAAGTGGACGCCCGGCAAGATCGTCGCCGCCGACAACTGGGAGATCGACGCCTGCCCCACCAACGCCGCCTCGGCCGCCATTGCCGGCAATAACGTCACCGTCTCCTGGTACACCGCCGCGGGTAACAAGGCGCGCGTGGAAGCGGCCGTTTCTGCCGATGGCGGAGCAACCTTCGGCAAAGCCATCACGGTCAGCACGGGCCAGGCCTACGGCTATGCCTCCTCCGCCGCCGATACGAGCGGTGCGTTCGTCTCCTGGCTGGAACGCAACGCCTCGGGCGGCGCCAGTGTCCTCGCCCGTTACGTGAAGACCTCGGGCGAACTCGGCCCCGTCATCGAAGTGGCGCAGGGCACCCGCCAGGCACTCGGCTATCCGCGTCTGCTGCACGCGGGCAACGAAACCTGGATCACGTGGAATACGAAGGAAAAGGCACAGACCGCTCGCCTGCTCCAATAAAAATCTTCATCCGACACGAATAGTTCTGCTCGAATCTGCCGACTATCCGCCGATAAGCAGAACAAATGAATATTTCCGCGATCGCCCTGGGTGGGCTGGAACAAGCCCAGGCGGATCTGCTGCGCGCATCCCAGCACGCGGTGAATCCGGCTGAGCCGGTCGATGTTGTTTCTTTGTCGAGTGAAGCAGTAGCCGTGATTGCGGCGAAGAATCAGTTCGAGGCGGGGATCAGTGTCCTTCAGACTGCTGATCAAATGGAACAGAGCGCCCTGGCGCTCATCACTTCGGAAAATCTGTCTACAGAAAAGCCATCGTCTTGATGCCGGAGATGTCGAACCGCTTCCGGCACCGCATGTTCTTACACATGGTCTGATTGTCGATCAGCACCATGTAGCTCTGGGCCTTGGCAAACTTGGCCCGGTCGCGTTCGTCGGCTCCACCGGGCAGGCGGTCTTTTTTCTTCCGCACTGCCCAGTTGAGCTCATACGAATCCTGGGTCTTACACCAGGGGCAATTCAAAGGAACGGACTTCTTTTCCTGTGATTCGGTATAGTAAGCCCGTTCGTCCATCTTTGCTTACCGCGAAGCCATCGGGATCCACGGCATGCCGTCCGGGTTGCCTTTGTATTCGGCGCGCGGGCGGATGAGGCGGTTGTTCCTGTACTGTTCCAGCACGTGTGCCGTCCAGCCGGACATGCGGCTGACCGCAAAGATCGGCGTGAACAGGTCGATCGGAATCCGCAGCGAATAGTAGGTCGACGCCGAGTAGAAGTCCACGTTCGGGTTCAGCTTCTTCTCCGCCTTCACCATTTCTTCCACGCGGCTCGACATCAGATACAGATCTTCCTGACCCGTGCTCTTGCCCAGCTTTTCCGACATCACGCGCAGGTGCGTGGCGCGCGGATCTTCCGTGCGGTACACGCGGTGGCCGAAGCCCGGGATCTTGATCTTCTTCGCGAACATTTCCTGCACGCGCTCAACCGCCTTGTCCGCGGTGCCCACTTCGAGCAGCATCTTGATCACTTCTTCGTTGGCGCCGCCGTGCAGCGGTCCGCGCAGCGCGCCAATGCCGGAGGTCGCGCAGGAATAAATGTCCGACAGCGTCGCGGCGGTCACGCGCGCGGCAAACGTGGAAGCGTTCAGTTCGTGATCGGCATGCAGCGTGAGCGCAATGTCGAAGGTCCGCTCCATCACGCTGTCGGGCTTGTCGCCGGTCAGGCAGTACAGGAAGTTGGCCGCGTAGCTCAGGGCCGGGTCGGGCGAAACCACCGCCGCGCCCGCGCGCAGGCGGCCGAAGCTGGTCACGATCGAGGACGTCTGCGACATCAGCTTGATCGCCTTCTTCTGGTTGGCCTCGGGCGACATGTCCTTCGCGATCGGATCGTACAGGCTGAGCATCGAAACCGCCGTGCGGAGCACATCCATCGGCGAGCCTTCCAGATTCGCCTTCAGGAACTCCAGCACCTGCGCGGGAAGCGGATAGGCGGCATACAGATCCGCTTTCAGCTGATCCAGTTCCGCCTGCTTCGGCAGCACACCTTTCCAGAGGAGCCAAATGACTTCCTCAAACGTGGCGTTCTGCGCCAGTGTATGAATGTTGTAGCCGCGGTAGCTGAGAACGCCCGCGTAGCCATCGATATAACAAATCTCGGATTCGCCGGCGACAACGCCTTCGAGTCCCGCGCCTGTGGATGTAGTCGACATAATTCTCTCTTTTAGTCTATTTCAGCAGTGGTTTTCTCAGCCATCCCAGTGAACGGTCCAGCAGGACGGCATAAGGATTCTTTCGCGGACAATTGGCATACGGCGCGAAACCGATCTCGTCGCTGCCCTGATTGACCCACAACTTTTCCTGGCGTTTCGCATTCACCGCCAGCGTAAATAGCACGGCATTGTTGCAGCCTTCGTCGGCAACGAGGCCGAATACCGCCGGATCGGGCGCCGACCCGTTCGGCCCCCAGTCCCGCAGGAAACTTTCCATCGAATACCCCCGGCACGGCTTCTCCGCCGTACAGCCCCAGTCCCGGTAAGCGGCTTCGTAGTCGCCCTTCCGGACCGCTGCAACGAAGGTCTTCACCACACTCTCCTCGTGGTGAAACTGAAACACGTACCACCCGAGCGCCCCCGCAATTCCCACGCCAATCAGGGCGCCGAACAACCGGCCAACGAGGCGATTTCTCTCTTCTTCGCCGCTGCCGTATTGATCCAGATAGCCCGACATGGCGTCTGTCCGCTTCTCTCAGGGTTCGCTACTTCGCCGGGTAAGCTTTGTTGTAGGCCGCCGCAACCTCTGCCGTAATATCCAGCGAAGGCTTGGTGTAAAAGGCCTGGGATACGTCGATCACCACGTCGTAGCCTTTTTCATCGGCAATCTTCTTCACAACTTCCAGCATCTTCTGCGTCGATTTGCTGAGAATCTCCTGCCGGTCGCGGTCCGCATCCGCCTGCAGATCTTCCGAGATCCGCTGTGCGTCGCGCTGCTCGCGCGTACCGCGCAACTGCAGTTCGCTCGCCGCGGACTGCGACAGTTTGCCGCCCTGCAGCTGCGTCTGAATGCTTTCGAGGTCCTTCTGCAGCTTCAGCAGTTCATCCTGCCGGCTCTTGTATTTCGCTTCGAGAACCGTCTGCGCCTTCTTGATTTCGTCTGAATCGAGAATCGCTTTCTGAACGTTAACGACTGCAACCTTCGCCTGAGCGAAGGCGCTGCCAGCCAGCGGGACGAGGGCGACGCACAGCAGAGCCGTACGGGTGGCAATGGAACGCAACATAATAATGGGACTCCTCAGGTTGGAAAGCAATAGGTTATCACAGGGGTCCGTCCACCGGCCGCCCGGGCTCAGGCACCCCTCAACGCCGTCCGTCAGTGGCTTTTCGGCAGCGGAGACCACTCCGGCCGCGCCGTGCGCTGCGTGTCCACAACCACCAGGTAGCGGCCCGGCGAACCGACCGGTTCGCGGTCCGGACGAAGCACCCACAGGGATCGCCCCGCCGCTTCGGCCTGCTCGTAATCCGCGTCCAGAATCCCGTGCCGGTCCAGAAACGCATCCATCGAAGCGTCGATTCGGATGCACCCCTTCGACTGCGCGCTCCCCAGCCGCGGCTCCAGATACTTCGGGTCCGTCGCATGCATCTGCAGCCGGATCGTGCTGAAGTACGGCCGACCCCAGCCGCGCCGCGCCTGCTGCCAGCCGAAATCGAACACCCGCATACCCTTCACCCCGTAGCCGCGGATGCCGTTCTCGTTCAGCGTGCCTTCGGCGCGAAAATCCGGGTTGTCGAGCGAGTGCGCGAAGACGCCGGTGGGAGTTGTAAAGTAATCCTCCCGTCCCGGTTTGCCGGTCGAAGCCGGCGACGCTCCGATCAGGCGCGTGCCCGAACGCTCCGGCTCAAACCCCGCTGGCTCAAACCCCGCTGGCTCAAACCCCGCTGGCTCAAAAAAGTAGACAAGAACAGCCTGAACGAACGGGCTGCGATCCACCAGCACCACATACTGCGGCTCGGTAAGGTGCCCTGGAGCCAGCAGTGTTTCGAGCAGCCCGGCATAGCGCGCCTGCTCATCGTCCGGCGGAGTCAGCCGCGGCGTCACCTCCTGCGCGAAGACTTCAGTGAGCGCCCGCACCCCGTCCGCCGCGGGCCGCGGCGCAGCAGCAGCAGCCTTGCAGCACAAAGCAGCCGTCACGATCAGCAGCCACGGGTACTTCCGGATGAAAAAACGGGGAATTGGAAAACGCGAAACTTTCCCGGCGGCAGACCCCATCAGGCCCTGATGTTACAGGATTTGCCGGCGAGACTGGAGCGGGAGACGAGAATCGAACTCGCAACCAACAGCTTGGAAGGCTGTGACTCTACCATTGAGTTACTCCCGCACCGGTTGACTACTTCTGCATCCAATTGTAGCAATCGCCGCCGCGCCCTGGTCTGATCGCCTGCAGCCAGTCAATCATAGCTGCCTTCAATGAACCAGCGCCCCGAACCGATCTCGCGGAACAGCCGGTAAAGCACGCCCGATTCCAGCGCCACATCCCATTCGTCGCGATTCCACGCCGAACTCTGCCACCAGTCGCCCGACGTCCGCCACGGCCCCTTGGCCACCACCACGCGTCCGTTCACCGTGGGCGAGGAGACCCGCACCGGCTGCTGATTCACCACCAGCACCTGCGCATAACGCGCTGGCCGGAAGCGCCGCAGACAAAGCCGCGCCGCCGCGCCGTCCGCCGCCGCTGTCTCTTGCAGTGCCACCGCCACGGCAGCGCCCGCGGCACTGTGCTTCTCTCCGAACTGCCGCATCACAAAACTATCCGGCCGGTGCGTATCCATCAGTTCCGGCGACCCGACCCGTCCCTCCCCCACCAGATGCCGCACCCGCGCCACCGTCACCTCCAGCTTCTCCGGCTCCGGTGAAGGCGGCTGAAACAGGCTGTGCTGCAGCCGCCGCGGCTTCACCGGTTCGGCGCGCAGCCACGCCCGCAGCACCGCTGCCGCCGGCGGCCGCCCGCTGAGCTCCAGTTGCAGCATCTTCAGAAACACCGCCGCATCCAGCATCGGCACGGGCAGGCGAAGCTGCGCCACATGCTCCGGCGCGCGTTCCAGCGTGAGGCGCAGCGTGAGCTGATTGGTCGAAAGCGCGCGCCCCGCAAGCTGCCCGCAAACGTCGTGGAGCAGCCGCGACAGCACGAAGGAAAGCGCTTCCAGCAGCTCGACCGGCGAATCCGGCTCGCACGCCGCTTCGAAAAGCAGCGGCTCTTCCAGCGGCCGCAGTTGCCGGTTCGATTCCCCGCGCGCCAGCCGCCGCAGCCGAATCCCTTCGTCGCCCAGCCGCGCCGCCACGCCCGCCGCCGGCAGCGCCGCCAGATCGGCGAAAGTCCGCAGTCCCCAGAGATGCAGCAGCTCAGCCGTCTGCGGAGGGCAGGGAAGCAGGTTCAGCGGCAGCGGCGCCAGCGCGGCTGCTTCCTCGCCGGGCAGGATGACGGTCACGCCCCCGCCTCCCCGCATCCCGCCTCCCCGCATCCCGATGCCCCGTGCCGCAAAAGTCGCCGCATCCGGATTCGGCGCCACCGCGATGGAGGCGGACACGCCGATGCGCCGCGCGATCTCCCCGGCCAGTGCCCCGGGTGGCCCGAAAAGCGTCTCCAGCCCGCGCGCGTCGAACAGCACCGCATCCGGCCGATCTTCTTCAATATGCGGGGAAAATCCGCGCGCGCATTCGATGCCGAGTTCCAGGTTGCCGGGGACGACAAGACAGGCGTACATGAGAGTTGCACGGGCATCCGTCAGGCACCTTGTATTCGCCTTTTATTCGCCTCGTGGAACTCTACTTTCGCAGATTTTCCGCCCCCGCGCAAGCGCGAGATTCCGGCTATTTGTCCGCTGCCGTCTTCGCTGCTTTTTTTGCCGTCTTCCCGGCCGCCGGCCGTTTCGGAGCCTGCGGCGGCTGCACCGCTTCCAGCCGCAAATACCCGGCCGCCGCGCGCAGCCTCACCGCGTCTTTTTTGTCATCGAGCAGCGGAATCAGAATCGCCATCTTCGAACGGTCGTTGCGCACCGCAATCGCATGCACTGCCGCCGCCCTCACCGACCCGTCGGAATCCTCCAGCGCATCCTGCAGCGCCGCCATGACCTCCGGACTTCGGTCCGAACCCAGCAGCAGCGCCGTGGCCGCCCGGCCCGACGTTCCCGAATCCGCCAAAATCCCCTGCAGCGACGAGACGCCCGCACCCAGCCCCGGCACCGGAGCCAGCCCCACGCTCTGTCGCAGCGCGAACAGGAACGCCGTCCGCGGCGTGTGCAGCATCCGGATCATGTCGCGCTTCTGCTTCGTGATGAATCCCGAGGAAGTCTTCGTCTCCCGCATGAGGACCGCGACCAGCGCCTCGCGCCCCGCCGTCTCGTTCATCGCGAACAATGCCTTGGCCGCGTCGAAGCTCACTTCCGGTACGTTGCTTTCCAGCGCTTCGGTCAGCACCGGCACCGTGCGCGCGTTCTTCAGATCCACCAGGCTCGCAATGGCTGCCTGCTTCACTTCGATGTCCTTGTCCTGCCGCAGCGCATCTTCCAGCTGAGAAAGGTACGGCTCACTCTGGCTCGCCAGCCCCAGTGCCTGCACCGCTGCCTTGCGCGTGTCCGGATTCTTGTCCTTCAGCGCCGCGGCCAGCATGGCGTTCGCGCGCTCATGCAGAGGCGAGGGGACGGCCGCCGCCTTTGCGCCGGACGTTTGTCCGGACGCTGTTTCAGCGTGCACGACGACAAGGAAAAACGAAAGGAAAAAACAACCGGAAAAGCTGAGTCGCATGAGGATGCTCCTCAGCTATCATGCACCAGTTCAGCGCCGCGCGATTGTCGCCGCGCCTGCCTGCCCTATCGTGCCTCGATTCCCAGTCGCACACGGTCCGCATCCCCGGCACCCAGCGGCAGCCGGGCCGCAATCAGTTGCTTCCCCGTCAGCGACGCAGTCTGCACGCCTTCCTCGCCATGCTGCTCCGAATGCGTCAGCATGTGCACCAGTTCGTGCGCGATCACCCGGCCCAGCGCGCGGCCTACCAGTAAATCGCCGTGCCCCGCATCGCCGCCGGCCATCGCATTCTTCACCGATCCGGCTACATGGTCGCAATTTACTTCCGCGAACGGCTGCACCATCCCGTCAACGATGGAGGTCGAGGCAAACGGCCCCAGCGCATCGAACGGCGGCGGCTCAGGCTGAAACATGCACGCTCCGTTGAAGGTCAGCACCACAACGTCGCTGAAGGACCGGCCCGCCGCTTCTTCGCTCATCATCCAGCCGATGCGAAGTCCGGTGCTCTGCAGAATGCGGTCGGATTCCTTCCGCATCTCGTCAACAGCCGCAGCCGTCCACGAGCCTTTGAAGTGCAGAACAACGGTGACGTCGGGTTCCGCCGCTGCACGGTCGTGAGCGGTCATCGGGAAGACGAGCGAAATCAACAGCAATACAAAAGCGACAGCGCGGCGCATTCAGGGAACGTTCCTGATTCCGGAGCCCACGTGGCTCCCGCCCAATTATATTCGAAAATTCGGCCGCGTGGAATTCCCCCGCCGGTGGCCCCCGCTGGGGCCGGAAAAGTCCCTCAGTCGTGTACTGCGAAGCCGTATTCGCGCAGAATCGCGCCGCCCGTGTCGTAGAGCCGCACGAAATAATCGCCCGTCCGCAGTTGCGCCTGCACCCGCGCCGTAGCTGCGTCGCCGTCGCTGCCAGTCAGACTGCTCCACACCCGCTGCCCCTGTGCGTTCACGACTTCCATGCGATACGGACCTTCTCCCGCCGCTATCCCGGTCAGCCGCAGATCAAGTTCCCGCGAACGCCCGACTACCGGCATATCTCCCCGAACCGCCGTCAGTTGCAGACTCGCCACCGCGGGCACGGAACCGCGTCCGCCCGAAAAGATCCCCATCGCCGCCACCAGCGCAAGCATCGCCATGGCCGCAATCCCCATTGGCTGACGCAGCCAGTCCAGCCAGCCCGCGCCTCGCGCCGGAAGCGACGGAACGGAAGGACGCGCCGGAACTTCCATCAGCGCCTGCCGCATCGCCCGCCGCATTCCTTCGGCGTACTCCGCCTGTTCCCGGCATTCTTCGCAGAGCAGCATGTGCTCTTCAAACCTTGCCGTCTCGGCCTCTCCGAGCTTCCCCATCGTGTAGCACTCGATCAAATCTTCCGTGCCGTGCTCCTGTAGCTCCACCACTCCGAACTCCTTCCTCCTGTCTCCCACGCCCTGTTCCGGTTCTCCCGCGCCCTGTTCCGGCGCCCGGACTCCCTCTTTAGGAAAAGTGCGTATCCGGCGGATTCTTCTCAGAACTTTCTCAACTGGATGCCCGCACCCGCCGCAAGTCGTTTCCCCAGTTCCCCAAAGCGCGCCTTCGCCCGCGATTTCAGCAGCCGGAACTGGTTGTAGCTGAGTCCCATTTCGAGACAGATCTGCTCCTGGCTTTGCTCCAGCACGTAAAACCGATTCAGGATCTCCCTATCTCTTCGGGAAACGCCGTTCAGTACCTTCCGCGCGATCTCCAGCCGCTGTTGTGCCAGCACCGACGATTCCGGGTTGTCTCGCCAGTCCGACACGCTGAACATCGTCTCGTCGAACTCCACCCGCGACCGCCGCTGCTGCACCGCCACCTCGATCGACGCCGCCACCTTGCGCTTCACTATCGTCCGCACGTAGCCCATCAGCCGCTCCGGCTCCCGCAGTTCGCCGTTCTGAATTGCCTGCGCCACTGCCAGGAAACAGTCGTGAACCTTATCGTCCAGATCTTCCGGCCCCAGATTACGCAGCAGGAAATACCGTATGCCCTTGGCGAACACGGTATAGAGATCGCTCAGCGCGTTCTGATCGCCCGCCCGGATGCGCGCCACCAGCCCGCTCCAGTCGGGAGCCGTCACCACGGCGGGGCGCTCCACTTCCGGCCGTTCCTCGTCGGAAAGGTCCGCCAGGGGGGCAGCCGGCCCCTCACTCGGCAGCGCCCGATGTGCTGACGCCTGATTCGGTAACAATGTCGCGGGTGCGGCTTTACTCATGGGGGATCGTCACTCGTTCTTTCGTTCACTGCGTTGCCAGCAAAAAATAGGCGGCCCATACGGCCGGAGTCCAGCGGGCATCCTGTTGCAGCGCCACTTGCGCCCGCTGCAGCGCCCGTGCCGGTCCGCCGCCCGGGTCGGACCGCAGCGCCCGGTAAAATGCCACCGCCAGCGCCTGTCCGGCGTTGTCGGGAATATCCCAGCGTGTGGCCAGTACGGCCTTTGCGCCGGCCCCGATCCACGCCCGCGTCAGGCCCATCAGCCCGGCTCCCGGCAACGCCTCGCCCTGCGCCGAATGGCAGCCGTTCAGCACCACCAGCTGCGCGCTGACGCGGCGCGCCACAATCTCTGTCGGGCCCATCAGCCCCAGCGTTCCGTCGCGGCTCAGACTCAGCGCGATCAGCCCCGAAGCATGCTCGCCCGGTCCCGCCACCACATGCGTCGCAAAATGTATGACCGCCGGATTCGATCCCAGCGCCGCTCCCACCTGCGCCGCCCCGGCCTCGAGCCCCGTCAGCAGCCGCGCTCCCGCGCCCCACTCCCGCGCGCACGCCGTAAGCTCCGGCGCCGTGGCCGGCAGTCGCGGCAGAGCCATTTCCGGCTTCGCCCCGCCCGTGCCGTAGCGCGCGTCGGCGCTGTTGTAGACCGGATCGCCCACTCCCAGGAATTCGCCCCGGCGGAACGGCTTGCGGGGCTCCAGCATCAGCGCGCTCGGAATGGTTTCGAGCGCGGCGCGATTCACCAGGTAATCCGCCTGCCCGCCGCCCGAACCCTCGGCAATCAGCGCCGCAAACGGTACATCGAACAGCGGACCGTCCAGTTCCAGCAGCCAGCGCCGGTGCTCCAGATAAGATTTCGCCGCGCCGCCGAACAGGCTGCGGTAAATCTGCTGTCCCAGCGCCCGCGCCCGGCTTGCGTCGCCCCGCTGCAGGGCCTGAGTCAGCGCCGCCGCTTCGGAATGCAGCGCGCCGGCATCCGCAATCTGGTACGCCGAAACGCGCTTCCGGTCCGCCGCCCACACCCATCCCCCCGCTTTGCCCGTGTGGAAACTGAACAGCACGCTTTCCGCATCGAGCCGCGCGCGAATTCGCTGCAGCGTGAGTCCGGATGCCTCCCGTTCCTCCCCCGCCTCGCGCCCCACGCCGGAGCCGGCCGCCTGCGCCTCCATCTGCTCCAGTTGCTGTTGCAGTTCCGTGGTGTCCCCCGCCCGCCCCGCTCCGCGCGCCCCCAGATTGGACCGTTCGGCATTCTGGTAACGCGCCAGCACCTCCCAATACCGCGCCGGAAGTCGCGTACGCCAGTCGTTCGGTTCCGGAATCAGCGCGCGCAGGCTCCACAGCCTGTCCTGCTCGGCTGCCGCAAATGTTTCTTCCAGCAGAAGCGTGTAGGAAGCAGCGAGCGCCTGTCGATTTCCGGCTTCAATCAGCCCCGCCGCCACCCGGCTCAGCCCGCCCTCCAGCGCCACCCGATCCTGATCCGCCGGCACCACGTCGGCACGCGCCCGCGCCGCCAGCCGGCGAGCCTCGCGGAAGTCCCGCAGCGCACCGTCCAGATGGTGTTCGCTCAACAGAAAATCGCCGCGATCCGCCAGAATCATCCATCGCGGTGTCGCCCCGGGGGGCGCATCGAGCGCGGCCTGAAACAGCGCCGCCGCCGAACGCGCGTCGCCCTGCCGCTGCCGCAGTCGCGCCAGCCCGCGCAGAATATTGGCTCCGTTATTTAGTCGATGAATGCGCACCATCGCCAGCGCCTTGCTCAGCGCCGCATCGGCCATGTCCAGACGATCTCCCGTCTTCAGACACTCGTTGCCGAACGCGCCCAGCACCCGCGCCGCATTCGCCAGATCGCCCGAATTTTCCATGTCGGCGGCGGTGGAAAGATACAGCGGTTCGGCTTCGTTGAACTTCCCCAGACTCGCCAGCGCCTCCGCTTCCTCGTACCGCAGTGCGCGCGCAACTGCCGGATCGATGGCCCCGTGCCGCACCGCCAGTCCTTCGCGGGCCATGCTCAGCGCGCCCTCCTGCCGGCCCATCGTCTGATACAGGCTCGCCAGGTTGTTCAGCGTTCGTGCGAGTGCGTCGGCGTCCCCGCTGCTTTCCGCCAGCCTGCGCGCCCGCAGAAAATCCTCGAGCGCCTGGCGCGACTGCATCGTTACGCCCGATGCCGCCCCCGCTCCATTCCATGCGATCGCTGCTGTGTGGGTATTGCCTTCTGCTTCCGCCCGCGCGGCGGTGGTGAGGAAATGCTCGCGCGCCTGCCCGAACTGTCCGGCGCGGAACAGCTTTTGCGCCTCCTGCATCTGCCCGGTCAGTGCCGGCGATGCGGAGTGCGTGACGGAAATAGGCGAACTCGCTGCGTTCCGTGTTGAACCGGTCAGCGACAGCGCGATCAGAGCAAGGCCAGAGATCGCAGCCTTATTACCGGGATTTATCAGCACCAGAGCCTTTGGTAGCTGGTGGTAGGCCGCAATTCTTACTGGGACCTACCACCAATCCTACCAAAGTAAAGTGCGCTCGTGGCGCAGCCGGAATGTATTACCGGCGATTTATTGGAAAAAGCGCCTGTGCAGCGCTTATCTTAGTCCAGGCACAGAACGAAGCCGTCGATGATGAAAATCGGATCACCGTTGCCCATTGTTTTGCCTTTCTGCGTGCCGGCCCGGGCCGGTCTGCGACTACAACATAGCCTCCGCACCGTGCCAATTCTGCACGCAAAAACGACAAATTCATGAAAACAGGCCGAATATAATCTAAAAACTGCGGAAAAATACCGCCGCCGGCCCGCTATTCCGCCCTCGTGCGGCGTGAGCCCGCGGGCGCGACCGCCGCTCCCCCCGCTCACCTGCGATGCTGGATTCAGTGACGTGCCGAAAATGCAGGGTGCCCATGAAGGAGCTCAAGGGTCACATCTACCATAAGCAGCGCAAGTGGCAATGCCCGCAGTGCTCGAAAATCAGGATGCAGAAGCCCGGGCTGCAGAAGCACCGTTAGCGCGCCCATCATCCCCTCCGCCTTCGAAGCCCGCCGCGGACTCTCCCGCCCGTGGCGAAGCGCCCGCCCGGCTACTCCTTCAGCTCCACAATCGTCGCCCCCGCCCCGCCCTCGCTCTGCGTCGCCGGATAAAACTTCTCCACGTGCGGACTGGCCTTCAGCAACTCCTGCACCGCCCGCTTCAGAATTCCCATCCCGTGCCCGTGTACAATCCGCACCCGCACCGCCGTCGCCATCGCCGCCGCATCCAGAAACCGCTCCACCCGCTCGATCGCCTCATCCGCGCGCTCGCCGATCACATTGATCTCCTGCACCGAGGGCGTCAGCGCCGGCCCCGCCTGGTACCGCACATTCTTCGGCAGCTTCCCCGGCGAACCAGCCGGCAACTCCGCCAGCACTTCCTCCACATCGTCCAGCGAAACCTGCATCTTCATGAAGCCGGCCTCCACTTCGATCTTCCCCTCGCCCGGCTTCCCCTGGTTCAGCACCCTCCGCACCCGCGCCGGTTCGCGAATCCCCTTCAGCCGCACCCGCATGCCTTCCTCTATACGCGGCTTCTTCGGCCCGCCCTCGCCGGCCTTCTGCGCGACCACCATCGACTCCCAGTCTTCGCGCATCTCCCGCCGCACCCGCGACGTATCGCGCTGCGCATGATCCGCCGCCTTGCGCTTCTCCGACGTCGCCTCGATCCGCGCCACCGTCTCGTCCGCGCGCTCCTGCCAGCGCTTCTGCATCTCCTCGAAGCGGCGCTCCATCTCGCGCAGTTGCTCGGCTTCCTTCTTCTCCCAGTCGAGCTTCAGCCGCCGCTCCGCCGCCGCCAGATTGGAACGCTCCCGCTCCATCTGCGCCCGCTCCACGCCCGTCTCCGCCAGCCGCTTGTGCAGATTCGCAATCAGCTCGGAAAGCTCAATCTCCTGCGTGCTCAGCGACGCCCGCGCCCGCCGCATGATGTCTTCCGGCATCCCCAGCCGCTGCGCAATATCGAGCCCCGCCGACTTCCCCGGCAGCCCCACCTGCAGCTGATACGTCGGCGCCAGCGTCTCCTCGTCGAACCCCATCGACGCATTCAGCACCGTCTTCGTATTCGCCCCGTAAATCTTCAGCGCCGTCAGATGCGTCGACGCCAGCGTATACGCCCCCGCCGCGCGGAAGTGATCCACCAGCGCCACGCCCAGCGCCCCGCCCTCTTCCGGATCCGTCGCCGACCCGATCTCATCCAGCAGCACCAGCGACGCCGGCGTCACATCCAGCGCCATCTCCCGCAGCCTCGCCACATGCGCCGAAAACGTACTCAGATTCTGCGCAATCGACTGGTTATCGCCGATATCCGCCAGCACCTGCTCGAAAAACGGCAGCTCCGCGCTCGTGCACGGCACCGGCAATCCCGCCTGCGCCATCAGCGCGATCACGCCCGTCGTCTTCAGCGTCACCGTCTTGCCGCCCGTGTTCGGACCGCTGATCAGCAGCGTCCGGCAGCTCTGGTCCAGCGTCAGCGTAAACGGCACCACCCGCCCTTTGCTCTTTCGCATCACATCGATCAGCAGCGGATGCCGCGCATTCTCCAGCCGCAGCCGTTCGCCGAACACCGGCACCGCGCAATCGAAATCCGTCGCAAACCGCGCCTTGGCGAAAATCAGATCGAGCGCCGCCATCACCCCTGTCGCGGCCCGAATCTCCGCCGCATGCACCCGCAGCCGCGCCGTCAGTTCCTTGAGGATGCGGAAAACCTCGCGCGCCTCTTCTTCCTGCAGCCGCACCAGTTCGTTATTCAGATCGATCGTGTCCAGCGGTTCCAGAAACACCGTCTGTCCGGTCGAACTCGCCCCGTGAATCACCCCCGCCAGCTTCCGCCGCTGCCCCGCGATCACCGGCACCACGAAGCGTTCATTCCGCAGCGTCACGTACTCTTCCTGCAGCACGCCCTCGTCGCGATGCGCCCGCAGAAACTTCTCCAGCGACTCCTGTATCGCCTTGCGCTGCCTCTCCATCTCCCGCCGCACTTTGTGCAGGTGCGGACTCGCCGTATCCAGCACCGTCCCGTCCGCCGAGATCTTTCCTTCCACGCTTTCCAGCAGCTGCCGGAAGTCGCCAATCCTGCCCGCCCGCTCCCCCAGCAGCGGAAACCGCTCGCCCGCCGCGTTCAGATTCGACGCCGCATCCGCCGCCCGGTCCAGAAACGCAATCAGATCGAAGATCTCCCGCGGCTCCAGCGCCGCGCCTTCAATATGCAGCTTCTGCACCGGCACCGTCACATCCGGCAGCCCGTTGAAATTCACCCGGATCGTGGAACCGCCGCCCGCCACCGGCGCCGATCCCGCCGCCTTCAGATAAAGGATCGCCTCGCCGCACTCCGCCAGCGCCCGCTCCGCCTGCCTCCGGTCGCGGCCCGGTTCCACCAGCGCCAGTTCCGCCGCGCCCATCGGACTCCCCACGTACCGCGCAACCAGCCCGCGCACCTGCTCCCACTCCAGCGCGCCACGCGCAAATTCCGCCTCGCCCGTGATCTCTACCTGTTCCTCAGCCACTCAAAGCCCTTCCGGATCACTCCCGCCGTACCTTCCGTGATCAGCATCCCGTCCAGCTCGTCTTCCGCCACCCACCGCACCGCGCTCGCATCGTCGCCCGCCTGCAGTACGCCGCCGGTCATCCGGCAGATGTAATCGACGAGCACGTAGTGATACTCGGCCTTCCCCTCGCCGTCCCGAATAATCCGCTCGAACACTTCGAGCAGATGTTCGATCTCCACCTCGAGCCCCGTCTCCTCCCGCACCTCGCGCCGCATCGCCGCCTCCAGCCGCTCGCCCATCTCGACGAGCCCGCCCGGCAGCGACCACCACCCCTTCAGCGGCTCCTTCCCCCGCTCCACCATCAGGACGCGCCCCTCCACCACGATCATCGCCCCCACCCCGAGCAACGGCCGCGCCGAATAGCGCCTCGAATTCGCCTCCTGTCCGCTAATACTGCAGCGCTCCCTTCACGCCTGCCTGAATTCGATAAACATCCGCCCGCGCCGAAACGAACAGATACTCCAGCTCCGCCCCGCCAAACGTGCAGTTCGTGCAGTCGGTGGAATCGATCATCGTCCGCTCCAGCTTTCCCGCCGCGCTGTACACCGCAATCCCGCGCGCCGCCACGTACAACCGGCCCTCGGCATCCGTCCGCATCCCGCCCGGCACTCCGGCAACGCCGGTCACGACGTCGCGCGGCTTGTCCACTTCGCCGTTGCGCCCCACCTCGAACGCCACCACCGCATGACGATCCGCATCCGCCACATACAGCGTCCGCCCGTCCGCCGTCAGCGCCAGCCCGCCCGGCCGCGTCTGCCACCGCGCCACCGCCGCCACCTCGCCCTTTGGACTCACGTGGAACACGCCGTAAAAATCCAGCGCCCGCCTCTCCACCGCGCTCCCGAACGCCGGGTCGGTGAAGTACGCGTGCCCGTCGCGCCGCACCGTCACATCGTTCGGCCCGTTCAGCTTCCTGCCTTCAAACGATTCCGCCAGCGTTTCGCTCTTGCCCTTCAGATCGGTCCGCGTCACCCGCCGCGCGCCGGTCTCGCACACGTACAGTCGCGCCTGCGCATCGAATGCCACCCCCGCCGCGCCGCCCTCGCTGGCCATCAGTTCGGATACACCGGCGTCGCCCGCCTTCAGCCGCAGGACCTTCTTCTGCCGGCCGTCCGCAATCGCCAGCCAGCCCGAACGCGACCATGCCAGCCCGTCGGCAAACTTCAGCCCCGCCGCAACTCGCAGCGATTCATATGTGGGATTGTCTGTGGGCTTGTCCGGCAAACTGCTGGCCTGTTCTCAGCCGCGCCGCCCGTCGGCGAGTCTTCAGTCTGCGGCTGCCAAATATCCAAATTACGGATGCGCGACCTGCAGCTTATTCGTCACGCTCTTCACGCCGTCCACCTTCTTGGCCAGCTTCTCGGCCTTGGACTTCTGCTTCTCTTCTTCCACGCGGCCCTCCAGCGTCACCACCCCGGCCTTCACATCCACCTTGATGTTGCCGCCCTTGACCTCGGTGTCCGCCGCCAGCTTTTGCATGATCGTATCGGCAATGAAATCGTCCGACGCCGGCTTGCCCGCCCCGTAAGCGCCGGCCAGCAGAGTCAGAAAAAGCACCGCGGAACTGAGAACGCGCTTAATTGTCATCTCTTCCGGTCATTGTACGCCAATCGATGGTGTTCAAAAACGCCGCCTTTTCGCGCCACGCCGATTCCACCTTCACATGCAGATCCAGGAAGATCTTCACACCGAAAAATGCTTCCATCTCCTGCCTCGCCAGCGTGCCGATCTCCTTCAGCATCGAACCCTGCTTGCCGATGATGATCCCCTTCTGCCCCTCGCGCTCCACCGCAATCGTCGCGTAAATGCGGATCAGTCGCTTCGCTTCTTCCCACTTATCGATCAGCACCGTCGTCGAATGCGGCACCTCCTGCTGCGTCGCCGCCAGAATCTGTTCGCGAATCAGTTCCGCCGCCAGAAAACGCGCCGGCTGATCGGTAAACTGATCCTCCGGAAAATACTCCGGTCCCTCCGGCAGCCGCTTCAGTACCGCCGCCTTCAGCAGTTCCAGCCCCTCGCCCGTCACCGCCGAAAGCGGAATGAACTCGGCGAAGTCGCGCCGCTTCTGATATTCATCGAGCAGCGGAATCATCTGATGCTTGCCCGGCAGCGCATCGATCTTGTTGAGCACCAGAATCACCGGCGGCCCCGCTTCGCGCAGCACGCTCAGCGCCTTCTCGTCCCCTTCGGCGAACTGCTTCGTCACATCCACCACGTAGATGAAAAGGTCGCGTTCTTCGAGTGACGCCCGCACCGCGTCCATCATCCGTTTGTTGATCGCGCTGTCGGATTTGTGAATCCCCGGCGTGTCCACGAACACCACTTGCGCTTCCGGCGTCGTCATCACGCCCTGAATCGCCGTGCGCGTGGTCTGCGGTTTGTCCGCCACAATCGACACCTTCTGCCCCACCAGCGCATTCAGCAGCGTCGATTTCCCTGCATTCGGGCGTCCCAGAATCGAAACGAACCCGGACTTATGTTCAGCCATTCTTGCTTTCTTTTTCCTTTGCCTCGCCGCTTCCGGCGGGCTCTTCCGTCCCGGACTTCACGCCGGCCGTCGCCTGGCTGAGCCGCACCTGCGCCACGCGCAGTTCATCGCTCGCCAGTACTTCCACCCGCAGTCCGTCTCTCTCTACCGTATCGCCTGGCTTCGGCACGCGCCCCAGCCACTCCATCACGAGGCCGCCGATCGTGGTCGATTCCACTTCATCATCCGGCCGGAAACTCAGGATGTCCCCCACCCGCGCCAGATCGAAATTCCCCGACACCACATACCCGCCGCGCCCGTCCGGCTCCACGTCCGACCCCGGCTCGTGCTCGTCCCGGATCTCGCCCAGAATCACTTCCACCAGATCTTCCAGCGTTGCCAGTCCCGTCGTATTGCCGTACTCATCCACCACAATCACCATGTGCGCGTTCTCCTGCTGCATCTCCCGCAGCAGATCGCTCACCGGCTTCGTCTCCGGCACATAACGCACCGGCCGCATCAGCTCCCGCACTTTGCGCACGGCCCGCTGGCTCTCGGCCACTTCGAACATATCGCGCACATGCACGAACCCGATCACGTCGTCGATCGAAGCCTGCCACACCGGAATCCGCGAATACTGTTCCGTCACCACCAGCTGATGCAGCGCCTGCAGCGTCTGGTCTGCCTGAATGGTCACCATGTTCGGCCGCGCCGTCATCACTTCGCGCACCACTTTATCGCCGAACTCCACTACCGACTGGATCAGCTTCCGGTCGTCTTCCTCAATCAGCCCTTCTTCCGTGCCCGCCGAAATCAGCGCGTCGATATTCTCCGCCGGCGTCGAATCTTCGTCCGTCTTCTCGGCTCCCGCAATATCGGCCAGCGAGTGCAGGAAGCTCAGCCCCAGCACCAGCGGACGCATCAGCAGCACCGCGCCCAGCAGCGCCGGCATCAGCGGCGTCACCCAGTGGCCCGTTGTCCGCCGGTACAGCAGCTGCGGTATCATCCACGCCGCCAGCACCGTCAGCAGCCACGCCGCCCCCGCGCTTTCCAGCAGCGTGACCCAGGTCGTTGCCGCCCCGTCATTCACCTGCGCCACCGCGACGATCGCCAGCAGCACCAGGCACAGGTCCTTCCACAGCGCGAACGTCAGCGCGCCTTCTTCCGAACGCACCTTCAGCCGCGTTTCCAGCTCCGCCTTGAAATACTGCAGCGAAGGCAGATCGCGCGCCCGCAGCCGCATGCCTTCCAGATACAGCGTCTCGATGGTGGTGAACAGTGCCAGCGCCGCCATCAGTACAACGATGGCGACTATTTCCACTCGCCGGCCCTCGCAATCAGCCCCGTCGCCAGCCCCAGTTTCTTCCGCCAGCGCTGTTCGGCCCGCCGCATTTCGCCGTCATCGCTCTCGTGATCGTATCCCGTCAGATGCAAAACTCCGTGCAGCAGCAGGATCCGGATCTCTTCTTCCACCGCATGCCCGAACTCACGCGCCTGCGCCCGCGCCTTCTGCAGCGAAATCGCAATATCGCCGAGCCGCTCGCCCCCGTCCGGCGAAACGTCATTCCATGGAAACGACAACACGTCCGTCGTCCCCGCCTTGCCGCGAAATTGCTCGTTGAGCGACGCCATCTCCGTGTCGTTCGTGATCCGGCAGTGAAACTCGCGCCCTCGCGCCACGCGCTTCAGCAGCACGCCCGCGAACTCCTCGAGGCCCGCCAGGTCCACACCGGCCGGCTTCCGCCGCCACGTGATCAGTGGTTCTTGTTCCATCACGGGCCGCTCAGGCCTGCGCCGGTGCCCCGGCCGGAACTTCCGTCGCCATCACGATCGGCGCCGCAACTGCCGCCTGCGAACCTTCGGTCTGTGGCACCGGTTCCACCGCGGCCTCCACCGGAATCGCGCCCGAAAGCCGCAGCGAAAGCTGCTTGCCCGCAATCCCTTCGTTGTACTTCTCGTACGCGCGCACAATCCGCTGCACCAGGCTGTGCCGCACCACGTCCCGCTCGTCGAACTGCACGAACGAAATCCCTTCCACTCCCCGCAGAATCTCCGCCGCGTCCAGTAGGCCCGACTTCCTCCCCGCCGGCAGATCGATCTGCGTCAGGTCCCCCGTCACCACCATCTTCGAATTGAAGCCCTGCCGCGTCAGCACCATCTTCATCTGTTCCGACGTGCTGTTCTGCGCCTCGTCCAGAATAATGAAGCTGTCATTCAGCGTCCGCCCTCGCATAAACGCCAGCGGAGCCACTTCAATCGACGCCCTCTCCAGCAGCTTCTCCACTTTGTCGGACTCCAGCATGTCGTACAGCGCATCATAGAGCGGCCGCAGATACGGATCGATCTTCTCCTGCAAACTGCCCGGCAGGAACCCGAGCCGCTCGCCCGCCTCCACCGCCGGCCGCGTCAGAATAATGCGGCTGACTTTCTTCGTAATCAGCGCCTGCACCGCCATCGCCACCGCCAGATACGTCTTGCCCGTGCCCGCCGGCCCGATTCCGAACACCAGATCGTTGCGCTCAATCGCTTCCAGATACCGCCGCTGCGTCACCGTCTTCGGCGCCAGCGTCTTCTTGCCGAAGCTCCTCTGCCGCCCGCTGTTGAACAGGCTGCGCAGCGTCACTTCCGGATCCGCCGTCACCACCCGCAGCAGACTGTTCAGGTCGCCGTTCTTAAATACCGCCCCTTCGCGCACCAGCGCAAAGTAATCCTGCACAATCCCCTCGGCGCGCGATACCGCCTCCGGTTCGCCCTCGATCTCCAGCGCATCGCTGTTGAGCGCCGTATGGACCTGCAGACCCGTCTCCAGCAGACGCAGATTTTCATCCCGTGTGCCGAACAGATTCTCAATACCGCGGCTGACCAGAACTGTCGTTTTCATGGTTGTTTAGACGAAACCTCCTTGGCGCAATACAGCATCAGGCGTTTTGAAAAAACAGATTTTGCACAGACATGGGGAAACAAAGGAAGGAACTGCGGCGAAGCTGGCGCAAAAGCGCGAGGAAGGACAATGCCATCCAAGCGTGAGTATAGCAGGGATCGCCCCGCTTTTCCCCGAGAATTCCCGCCCGCCCCCGCACTACTTCAGCCTGAGAGCCCGGCTCTCCGTCCACCCATGCCCCTCTTCAAAACCCGCAGCGCCGCCGTCTTCGGCATCGACGCCCACCTCGTTGACGTCGAAGTCGACCTCTTCCGCTCCGGCATGGCCCGCGACTTCATGCTCGTCGGCATGCCCGACACCGCCGTCCGCGAATCCCGCGAGCGCATCAAATCCGCCCTCATGAACTCCGGCTACGGCTACCCCAACCAGGCCGTCACCGTCAACCTCGCCCCCGCCCACGTCCGCAAGGAAGGCGCCGGCTTCGACCTCCCCATGGCCCTCGCCATCCTCGGCGCCATGGGCACCGTCCCCGCCTTCGACGCCCACCTCTCCGTCGGCGAACTCTCCCTCGATGGCGCCATCCGCCCCGTCCGCGGCGCCCTCTCCGTCGCCGTCTGCGCCCGCGACCGCCAGATCCAAACCCTCATCCTCCCCGCCGAAAACGCCGCCGAAGCCGCCGTCGTCGAAGGCATCCGCGTCTTCGGCGTCCGTCACCTCGCCGAAGTCGTCGAGCTTCTCTCCAACCCCGCCCTCTTCACTCCCGCCACCCCC
>Ga0214192_1000048_pt1 | contig 67957 bp, 120 predicted proteins | sample TroBogEpilimnion_44_FD_153030 | JGI IMG/M metagenome (GOLD analysis project Ga0214192, IMG submission 153030) | Freshwater microbial communities from Trout Bog Lake, WI - 29JUL2008 epilimnion | ecosystem: Environmental > Aquatic > Freshwater > Lake > Epilimnion/Euphotic zone | place: Trout Bog... | reverse complement strand
CCAAACCGATGCAATCACACTTCACCCGCTCGCCGATATTAAAGCCGTTGTGAAATATATTCAGTCCTGCGGATTTTCCTACAAGTTCGAAACAATTGAAATAATAAGTATTAAAACAAGAGAGGGAAGGAAGAGGGGGGGGTGATTAATATATATTATATATACTTTAGTAGTCAATATACCCCATTTAGTCGATTTTATTAAATATCATTAATCCATTTCCGTAATTTTGGAAAAAAAAATAAGTATGAAGCAAAACATCTTTAAGTACAAAGCAATAGGCAATTTTAGTATAAATGAAATGCTATTCACCTCTGGCGATATACTATTTATCGAAAGTAATAATCTTCGTGGTGGTAGGCAGATAAAACAAGTATTCAACTCTGAAAAAAGTTTTGTCGGAACGGTAATAAAAGAAAAGTACGAAAAAATATTGCCTTTAATGGAAATGATAAATGAATAGGTTATTATTAATTAAAAAATAGAAAAATGAAAAAAATTTATCTTCAAGACAGTAGTTTTAAATGGAATGAATTTGATTATGAAAACATATCAGATTTAGAAAAAGAATTAGCAAGTAGTAAAATAAAATTGGGCGACTATTGCAAATTGGGCTACGGTTGCAAATTGGGCAACGGTTGCAAATTGGGCGACTATTGCGAATTGGGCTACGGTTGCGAATTGGGCAACGGTTGCGAATTGGGCGACTATTGCGAATTGGGCTACTATTGCGAATTGGGCAACGGTTGCGAATTGGGCGACTATTGCGAATTGGGCGACTATTGCGAATTGGGCGACTATTGCAAATTGGGCAACGGTTGCGAATTGGGCAACGAGTGCAAATTGGGCAACGGTTGCAAATTGGGCGACTATTGCGAATTGGGCAACGGTTGCGAATTGGGCGACTATTGCGAATTGGGCGACTATTGCGAATTGGGCGACTATTGCGAATTGGGCGACTATTGCAAATTGGGCAACGGTTGCGAATTGGGCTACGGTTGCGAATTGGGCTACGGTTGCAAATTGGGCTACGAGTGCAAATTGGGCAACGAGTGTAATGTAACTAGATATACTGCGATGTTTTCTAACTCCCTTTATAAATACGCATCATCTTCTTTCTTAGACAAAAATGGAGTGGAAAAAATACAACTTGGATTTTTTACGAGAACAAGAAAAGAGTGGGAAGAAGATTTCTGGAATAACCCTTCCGAATTTCCTAACAACGGTAGCGAAGGCTCGGAAGCCAGATTAAGGGCTTTTAAAGTACACTGCTTTTTTCTTGATAGTATAAAAAAATAGGTTATGAAAAATAAAGAAAATAGTCGTTTTTATTACTTACTAAGTATATGTGATTACGAAAAGACTTGTAATATCACTAATGGCAGTTTATTTAATAAACTAGAGCAATTGTCCTTAAAAGATAAGAATTTCGGCGAACTACTTGCTTTAGCCCGGAAGATGAATCTTTTAGAAGATGAATTGGTGATTGAATGGCTTTATTTTAAACACGAAAGGAGAATAGAACGCAGATTTTATAACTCCATGCCTAAAAGGAATCGTAGTGACAACAAAGACCATAAAAGCGGCAGTGGCTTTAGCAATGGAAACGCAAATACAATCAGATACCCAAAAAAATGCAGGAAAACAGCTTGGAAAAGATTTTATAAATTATTCCCCCACCTGAAAAATAAAAAAGTATGACAGAATCAACTAGAAAAAGAAACAAGTATCGCCCACCTAAGAAGCTATCTAAGCCCAACATCCTTTATGATATGGGAATAGGCGATTTGAAAGAAAGAAGATTAAAGGTATTAACATTCCCAGACGGATACGATGCTGCTGATTTTTTAGAAAGACCGACTAAATACATATCTCACTTTGCCGACAGATTAAATGCTTATGCAAAAAATATCGCACCTATCCCTTTAAGTACAGTAACGAATAATTGTACTAATGGGTTTAGTAAAATGGATTGATTACTCTTTTAGGTATATTGCAAACCTAAAAAAGTAAAGAATGAAATGGTTATTAAAATTTAAGAATTGGATTTCAAATGGCACAAATCAATTTATATTGGGAACTATTATTTGTATTGCCATATCAATTTTTATAAACCCAATTGTAAATTATGTGGTTGGCAGATGTTTGATTGATAGTTCATTTTCCCTAAAAGTTAAAAGTAATATGATTGTATTATTATCAATGTTAGCAACGGCAATAAAGTACCTAATGTTTATATGGGGGGCTTATTTATTTTCAATGTGGCGACTTGGAAAAAAGATAAAATTATCAAATAATCTTATAGAAGGATATAGATTAGAAAGTAAAAATGAAATAAATAGCGTAAATGAGATGTTGAAAAAATATTCCGAAATTTCTCTTATAGGGAATAGAATATTTAGGGATATAATTATCCCAAACTTTCTTGAGAATGAACAAATGGAGATTTCTTTTATGAAAGACCTATATAGTATTAATATTAAACCCGATAATTTAAGGACTTATTCTATGCCGGAAGATTTCATAAAGAAATATGAAGTATTTAGTACAAGTACCAAAAATGGATTTTTTTATAACGAATTTAATCAGCAAGAACAAATTATAGATGAAGAAACAAAAGATTAAAATTACTAAATTACTTAACAATTTTAACTCACTGTACCTAGAGGGATAGGTGCGAAAAATATTGATGAAACAAAAAGCTATGCAGTAAGGGTGGCTAAACAAAAACCGCCTAATTTAATAATTTTAGCTTATATTGCAAAATTGTAATTAACTTTGCCAATATAAAAACTAAAAAAATGAAATTTAACAAACATGACTTGTTTATTTACATACCACTAGCAATAGCAGCAGGGTATGGCGGTTATTTAATAATCGGATATTTGAAAGAGAAATCTCAAATCAATCCAACGGAAACACAAAAACCCGCTCCGCAAAAAGTCACTAGCGACAACGTAAAACAACAAGTTCAATCGGCGGCAACAACATTCCCTCTAGTTAAAGGAATGACAAATGATTCGATAAAGCAACTACAGGATATACTAGGTGTTACACCTATATCTGGTTACTTCGGCGATATAACACTATCTGCACTAAAAGAGCAAACGGGTAAAACGCAAATTGATAGTCAGGACGATTTAATTAAAACTATACAAAGTATATTAGCCGCAGATAAGCAAGACCCTCAAAGGGGTAATGTAGCGCAAAATATTGTATCTACTTACAAACAACTTGCATCACAAGCAGCACCAACCGTATTTTCGGGAGGTACACCCGTGGTCAATGGAAACCTTTATTTTTCACAAGATACTACATTGCACTTGCAAGGTCAACCCGCAGTTATGTATATTAAAAAAGGCAAAACGCTAAATCTTAATAACTATGTCCCACAATCGGTTGATTCAGATAATAATTTGGTTTTATATTGCAATAATGGTGATAATCAAGGCACATGGATAGTTGACCCATCAAATATTACCATACAAGGCGCATCTTCTTTAAATCAGGATGCTTTAAATAATTTGTATGCTCAAATTAAAACAGTAGCTTTCCCTGATAATCCCGTTACTGCTTATTCAGTAAGTGATATACCATTTTTACAAGCATGGTATCAAAGTGCTTCAAATCAAGAATCTAGTTTTACTTTTAATGGTTCTAGTTACAGTAGCCTAACGGGTAGTCCTAAAAACTTAGTTACACCAGATGCGGCAAACGCAAACATATTTGGATTCTAAATAATTAACCAATGTCAGATATAAACGTAAACGACTTAACCAATAGCCTACAAAGCACGATAAAAAATATTGATGCTTCCATAAAAATGAATAGGTACGGTATTGGTACTTTAAACGAACTAACCAAACAAAAGTCCATCCTTTCAAATCATATTTCCGACTTGAATAACAAACAAGAAGTGAATGAGGAAGATGAAAAGAACACTACAAGGCTAATCGCAATATCATCAACAAAACTATTTGATGCAAAGCCTTCTAGTAGTAAAGCCAATAATGGGTTGATATTGGGCGTAGTTGGTGTATTTTCAATAGTTGGATTATTTTATTACTTCAAAAATAACGACTAATGGACAACGATAGCGCAAAAAAAGCATTGATATACGTTTTAGTGGGTATCGCCTTTTTTATCCTTTTAAAGCCCAAAAAGCAAAGCGAGCAGCAAATTACATCTATACCATTAAGTGCTGCCAAAAATGCAAGTGGCAGGGTTCATTTGGTTATACCAACTGGTTCTGGCGTTACCATTTACGATGAATCGCAATATGATAATGCAATGACTTGTATAAGGGCTTTTATTGATGCTTACAATGCTGATGAAAGCGAAGCGGTACTTACCGACTTGAACAATGAAATAAAGAACACATACGGATTATATCTGATAAAAACAAAAAAAGATATTACCGTTTACGATTTTAATGATAAAGAAATATTAATAGCCAAGATATGAGTGCAGCAGTAAATAGGATGCTAAGTTTTGCTAAGGTGTACGGCAATGATATGATTAAGGCATTGGATGGCAGCAATATCTATTTTGCCGTTATGCTTGTACAAGCTTGCAATGAAAGTGGTTACGGTACATCTTATGCCGCAACGCATAGGAACAACTTTTTTGGTATTGCAGGGGGTAAAGCAATATTCAAGACACCTTATGATTGCTTTGCCTATTATGTGAAACTATTGGAGACGTATCCTAATTATGTTAACGCCGGGGTATCGAATGCAATAAACCCGTACAACCAAATAAAGGCTATTGCCAATAGTGGTTATTATGATGCCAACACAGATGAAAACTTACCACCTTCGCAATTGCCGCCAAATAAAACATGGACACCTACACAATCAGCCGCTAGGTATTATTCTATCAATAAAGGCTTTTTGGATGGTATTTTATTAAGGCTTCCTATTGGTTTAATCAATTCACAAAATGCAGCCACGGCATCTAACCTTATCGCTTCATCTACAAATGGATAATTTATGACCGACAAACAAAAAAAGATATTGATTTATACGATAGGGGGAATAGTTGCAGTAGCCGGGTTGACTTATGGCATTTGCTCTATAATTATTTGGCATAATTACAAGCAAGTATTGACGGCAGAACAAGCCGACAATACATTATCAACTGCTACTCAAGATGCAGCCCCAATAACGGTGCAATCAACGGATAACACGGCTGATGTATCAACAGGCAGCACAATGGGTGCAGACGACCCTAATTTAACCATAGACACAAGTGGAGGACAATAATAATGGCAGACTACCAAAACAGTATAAATATAGCGTGTGCATTTGCTAAAAAATGGGAGGGGCTGGCTTCCAAAAGTACAGATTCTTTAAAATATTTTAGCAACACATCTTCTTTAGACCCTTCAACTGTAATATATCCCTATAAGGACACTTCCAATGGTTATAGTATCGGTTGGGGTAGCTTCACGGCTAACAATAGCGATGGTTCTAATGATTTAGTTGGCACTACGATTACCAAGTCACAAGCAGATGCTATAATGCTTGCAGAAATGACAGTTAAAGAATCGGACATAAGAAGTCAGATTACAGCCAACTTAAATGATTATCAGTATGCAGCAATATTGGACTATGTTTATAATGCTGGTGAAGGTGCTTTACAATACAATGGATTAATCAATACCATTAATAGTGGTGGCGATGTTCCTACTGCTTTAAAAAGTTGCGCTATTACTATCAATAACGGTTCAAGCGTTTCTAGTGGGCTTGTCAATAGGAGAATAGATGAAGGGTTATTATGGAATGGGAGCGAAGATAGTTTATACTCTATGTATCTTCGTAACGCCGACACTATCAACAATACAGGGTTGGCTTTAATAGGCGTTGGTGCTTTTATATTCATTTACGTTAAATACTTTAAAAACAAATAATTGGCAAGTGTACCTACGATAGTAACAGGAACGTCACCCGTGACAATATCGGGCTTCTCCAGTACGGGAGTGACTTACAACCAAGTGGTTAATCAGTTGGGTACTTATAATTTTAAAGTACACTCGATTGATATTATTGCCAATAACGTTGCGAATCTAATCAGTATGCTTACCACGTTTGCTTTTCAAATAACCGATGCCGATGGCACATTCGACCAAGATAGCAGTTTTACTTTACCGAGCCAATATCAGATAGTAAACCAAGTAAATATGGATTACGGCGACAAAGATATAGTATTAAATAGTAGGACATTCCTAAATGCTTATATCCCTCCTAGTGCAGCTATTAATATCTACATACATACTACGCAATTTTCAAACACCGATTTAATGTAATTTATGGGTAGTCCTTCAACTATAATGCTGACATTGCAGAATAATACGGCTATACCACAGCCTGTATCTGTTTTTAATCCATTGCCACAGCAAGCGGTAGGTGGTAGCGGTAGCGGAAATTCCGTACAGAATAGTTATACTTACAATGTACATAGTGAGATAGCTGATGCGATATTAAATAACTTTCAATATGTGACCGTTATTTATTCTGTAAACGGTGGTGCATATCAAATGGCTACCGTAAACTATGGTAGTGTCATAAATAGTGTTAGTGCTTTAGTTGCCGCATTGAATAGTCTAAACCAAGCCGTATTTTATCAAAGTTCAAACATTAGCCCCAACGAATCTATATCATGTTACTCTGTTGCGCCAAATGGTAATAGCTATTATTATTCATCTATAAGCACGAATGCAAATTATGTGACAAATAGTTTTACGGGAAGTACCACGTTTGGTATTGATGGAAGTATAATTTATAAAACAGGATATTCAAGTAGTGGTATAGGTACAGTCACAAGAATAAATACATCAAATGCTTTTTGGATAAACAACGTACCAAATACAACATCATCACCTTTTAATAGGGCTGGTGTTTCTTCCGCCAATGTGCCAACTCTAGTTGCTAATGGGTTGGGTATATTTAGAAATGTAAATGTAGCAACCGCAAGACAAGTTTATATAGGATTATCCACAAACACATCAACTATATTATATTTGAATAACTCGCCTATTATTACATTTAATAATGAGGGAGTAAGGGTAGCTTCTATAAATGCACAGTTGGGAACGTCCGCAACTAATCCGCTATATCAATTTTGGAACATATATCCAATAAACCTAAATGCCGGAAATAACTACATACTGATAAATACAGTCGGCGTAGCTGCACCAACAACAGCACTTTCTTTTGAGGTTTATGATAACACAGCATCGCAAATAGCGGCTGCCACATCTTATGCAGGATTGAATCTTTTATTCAGCAGTAAGGATTATACAAACAATATGGTATAAAAAAATCCTTACCAAGATTGGCAAGGATTAATCACAAATAAAGATATAATTACACCATATCTAAAACTGCTTTACTGCCCTTACGGCAGCACTATCTAATTGACCTTGTGTAAACTGCTTTCCTGTATTAAAATCTTGAACCCAAACATTACCATTTTCATCTACGCTTGAACTTTGATAAATACTTGTCCATTTATTTTGATGCCAATTCAATTTTGATTTATTAAGGTAGATAATATTCAATTCATCTTTAGATGGTAAATACCACTCATTAGTGCCAGATATGTAAAGCGTAGTCCAATAGGCGGCATAGAAATCACCATCAAAACGTGATTGGTTAAGTATCGCAAGCGTGTTATCCGCTCCCGTACCGTACATTGTGCTTGTTTGTACATTTAGTTTACTTACCGAAAATGGTGCATAAGAAGCTAAATCAACACCACTACTAAGTAAACCATGCTGCCCCGTTGGGTCATTGTATGCTACTAAACCGCCGTTCAAGTACTCGCCTACATGATAAGGTGATGACACTTCCACTTGTTTACTACAACTTGTTAAACCGATGATTGCGATAGTTGCAATCGAGAAAAGAATCTTTTTCATTTTATTAATTTTTTAGTTATGCAGTAATGGTAGCTAATTATGTGCCAAATAATCGGAATCATCCATTAATTGGATTTACCCTATTTTTATAGCGTCTTAAAAGCATTCGTCATTAGTATATCAAACATATTATCATCTTTTCTATTGTTGTATTTAAAAACAGCTTCTGAAACATAATTTGGCAGATACTTTACAGTTAAGGCATAGATGCCTTAAATCCTTATTTCTTTTGGATAAATTAGTAGAACCACAGTAGGCACATTTAATAGTATCTCCAAATCTTATCTTTTCTGCATATTCAATGCAGGATAACTCGGTTGGAAACCTTTCTGTTATTTCTACTAAATTCATTACAGCAAAGTTAGTGTATTTATGTATATTATATATACTTTATCTTCTCTTTTTAAAAATTGCTGTTAAAATATTGGGCAATTCATCTGCTGGATTTCTAATTATATCCTCTATATTACCCATAAAGATAGTCATATATCCCATTTCCCAAAAGAACCTTTCTAATGAATCATTATTAAAATGCCATAAATGCTCGTTTTCTTTGCGATGCTTCCAATTTTTAAACCATTCATCGGAAATGTTATGGCAAAAAGGAACGCTGATATAAACGTAGTCGCAATCCAAGTCTTTAACGATAGTAATATCATCAAAATGCTCCAGCACATCAAAAAAGCAAATAACATCGTAATGCCTATCTGTAATATTATCAACGAACTTAACACCCTCTGGCAATGGGTAATTTGAAATATCGTGACCGTTGCAATCTTTAATACCCATACTGCACAACTTCAAAAAGTCGCCGTTCCCATATCCAACGTCCAATATACTTTTGATTGGCTTTTTAATATTCCCTAATAAATAACCAAGCCTAAGCCCGGACATATATAACCCTTTTTCGGCGTATCCTTCGGAGTTATATGTACTGATATAATCAACATCGTACTTTATTTTATTAGTCGTGTCAATCTGCTTTATTACGCCGTTATGTAATATTTCGTAGTTATCTATCATAGTTAATATATCTTAAATACTTCTGCCCATAATTTACCTATCTTATCCCAAGACAATGTTTTCACAAACTGATAAGCATTGTTAATACGCCTATTAGCTTCCGCCTCATTAATATCAACTATCAATTCGCCTATCTCTTCATAATCACCTTGCCACCTAATGATATTATCTTGTGTAGCGCAAACCTTGTAAACCATATCGTAATAGAAAGAACGTGGGTTTTTCCTAGTGCCTACAAGTTCGCTATAAGCAGTATTATCAGGAACAATAGTTAGCGTTTTAGTCGCAAAACATTCTATCGCAGTCAACCCAAAGCCCTCTCCCAATGAAGTACTGATATACAAATCAATACTATTGTAAATCATATTCAATACGCTATTATCAATCTCCCTAATAGGTTTATCCGGAAAGCCATAATCAACGCCTTCTATTAACCCCTCTTGCGCTAATACCATAGGCAAGTTCCATCCAAATGCTTCAACGGGGTAGCAATGTAAATAAAGGAACATTGGTATATCCAATCCTTTCTCTTTGGCGTATTCCCTAGCACGAAGGAAAGAAAATATTGCAGTAGGAAAATCCTTCCTAAATTGATTACGGTTGATAATGCCTACAATAAACTTATTGGCATTTTCTTTGAAATAGTGTTCCCTAAATTCAGCCACAACCGATTCTTCTTCACGATAAAACATATTTGTGTTTATACCGTGTGATATTATCGAGACGTTACCTTTAAAGGCTGGCTGTATTTTATACAATGAGTTTCTTCCAAATTCCGTGAAAGTGATTAGCTTGTCAAAAAAAAGAAAATCGGCTGTACAAACATTCACTGGTGGTTCACAATCAATGGGAAAATAAAAAACCGATTTGAACTGCTTTTTGTTTTCTTTCTTTAGCTTTTCCCTTATTCGCTTAAACTCTGGTATCATTGGCTGAACAACGCCCATATCTTGCATAATGAATATGCCATCGTAATTATAATCAGCGTTGTATTCCAATAAGTCACAAAACAACTGTTGCCCATATAAACCCCTTTCGTTGTACTTCAAGAAAAAAGGCTTATCTTCTCCATTTTCGTCCTTTATGCTTCTCGGTGCGCCCTCATGCCATACAGCACTCATTACCTTCGTTCCATCGGGTTCTGTATAGATAGAAGTTGATTTGATAGGTTCTTTTATATTGTTCAAATCTTGCTCGGTCATTCCTTCATCAATTAGTTTGAATATCTCATCAGGAACGTAACCAGCCGCCACAATATCTAATTCTATACTATTGCCGTAAGCACTCTTTATGGCTTTCACTATTTCTGTTGACTGTTTGGAAAAGCCCGTATTGACTTTATGACCGTAGTCGAACATACAAAGGATGTGTTTTACTTTATTCATATTAAATGTTATGTAAAGAATGGGTTTTGTAATATTAAACGCACCTATCCATTTTAGTACAATTATTCACCACTGTACTAAAAGGGATAGGTGCGTAATAGAATAGATAGTACTACCATAATTAGCATTCCTACTACTATGCCTTTTAAAAAGTCTGTATTCATAATAAAGCTTTTAATGAAATCGTACATCAAAATGGCAAGTCCGAATTAGCATCTTCGTATGAGATATTACTTACAGGCAAGTGCGACAAATCCTTTTCAGCAGGTGGCATAGGTTGTTGTTTCTGTTGTGCTGGTGCTGATTGTTGTTGACTGTTAACCTTGAATATACTAAAGCATTTAAGCGAATTAAATACATTCTCTTTGCCATCTTTGGTGTAAGAACGTCCTACTATGTCAATGTTGCAATCAACCAAGTCGCCTATTTTGTGGCTATCCAACAACAATGTCTTTTCTCCTTGTGTTTCTAGCGACCATACAGACGGATACTGGTCTTTTACTTCTTCCAACCAGAATACCCTTGTCTTATAATCTTTGTCATTTGCGGTTCTAGTTACCGTTTCTTTAATCTTTTTGATTCTACCTTGTAGCTTTACTGTTGCCATTTTATATTTGTTTTATATTTCTGTAATTAAATCCTATTTGCTTCAATGTGGCTATTATAAACTTCTTATCACCCATTAAATCAATTATTCTTATTTCGCCTAATAACTCCGATGCTACTTTCTTTATCGCTTCCAATTCATCCACAGCCATCACTATTTTACTTTTACAATAGTCAGATTTATTATTGGATATTATGTCATTAAAATAATGCACCTCGAAAGGTATCAAATATCCGCTTTTAAATATATAGTTTACACATCCGAAATCATCCTTAGTATCAAATACCTTGCAAACATCTTTTCTGTTTTTGTATAGATAAGCCTTTATACCAACGTTATTTGATTGTAATAACCCACAACTGCCAATATTCTTTTTACCATTACGATTCCAATACTTGCAGCTATCGCAACGCATTATTAAGCCTTTTATTCTTTATTGAATTTAGGATTAATTTTAGTTGCTGGGTGGCTAAAGTTGTGAGGGTTTTTATCATCCTCTAGTGCCTTAATCCTATGCTCAAATATACTATTCTGCATTATTGCAAAGAACAAGAAAACGACTATCAATACTAATAGTACTGTAATGATAATAAGTAGCGTGTGTGTCATAATTGTTTGTTTTTTGTGTTTTCAATATCTAAGTTCTTCTTAGTTGTAAAGCATTCCTCTACTTCTAATATGTCACCATTAAATCCGCTAATTGCATCTTTAATTAGTTCCACCGTACCTTGCGAATAATCATTTAATAGATAATCGTAAAACTCTTTACTTATTTTATTACTCATAAATGCCTATTTTATATGTGCTATAATTCCGTAAATAATTAAAGTCGATACCGATAGTGCAAATAAAGCATGACCTACAATATTACGCCACTCAAAATCATTATATTTAAAATGCTGGTATAATTCATTTGCAGTAGATATAATTACCGTAAGTAAAACTATCGAGAATATGATTAAATTATCCTTCATTATCTTAAAGACTTTTTTACATCGCTAATTATAGTATCAACACTATTAGTTTCAATATAACCGTACAATAAAATTATTGCAGCCAACTTAATACAATCAAACCAACTTAGTTTACTCATATTGCAATGTAATTTACATCATCAAATATAAAAAAATCAAAACAAGGGTCTTTTGCCGATTCTAAATACAAACAATTATGTTTTCTAGCGTATCCTGCCATCAATACTAAATCACCTGTAAACAAAGAATAAGTTTCTTTTGCGCTTGTCATTACATCAATCCAATGGAATATATCTTTTACTTCAATAAAAGGAACATTTGGCAACGTTGCAGCAAGCCTTTCACGGGGCTTTATTTGATAGTCCACTTTTATATTATTATCCTTAAACCATTGCGCAGCATTTACTGAATTTACGCCGCAATTAGTAGTATTTGAATTAGGGTTGTAAATAATACAATTCCTAAACTCGTCTATCATAAGAGGCTTATAATAAATATCTGGTGCAAGTATTTCATCATTTGCAACACCATAAGCCTCATGTATTAATCCCATTATATTGCGCTGATTCTCTATGTTGTTTCTGAACAGCAAATCAATATTGATATTATCCATTGGCTTAATATCCACTATGCCATCAATATATGGATTAAGCATAATCAATTCGCCTATTCCTTTATTCCTAAAGGGCGTATATGAAGATAAATAAACAGCCTTGTAGCCACTTTCTTTCAATAGTCTAGGCAATTTACTGTAAGCCAAAAAGTCCCCCAATGATTTAGGAGCATAGTCAACATGACCTACATTTATTACTATCGAATATTTGTTCCTATTTATCTTTAATGGCTTCTTTTGAAAAGCTATTGTTGATTCCAATATATTACGCTTAGTATCGTAAATATCGTATAGTTGTTCGTAAGTAATAGTGGTTGATTCGTTGATAAGTAAGGCGGTATTTTCGTTGCCCGTCTTTTCATCTACAAACCTTGCAAAATTGGCAGCATCTTCGGCTATTCTTTTATCAACGAATAAATCACCTTCACAAACAGACCATCCGCCAATAGCGCACTCCTGCTTGTCCATTATACCATACTTGCAATATTCGCAGATTATTTTAGCCATTGTTGCTGTTTTTTAATTCCCTAGCTTTTTCTTTTAATATATATTCGAGATAAGGCTTTAAGCCATCATAATTTCTTTTGATAGCTTCTATTTGTAATTCTTGCTTTACCCACTTAGGTATGTCAATTAATTTCCGTGTAGTCTTTTTTTCTTCGGGGGTTAAACTCATATTATTTCTTTGTTGGGTTAAGTCGGCTTGAACGACTAATAAGAAGCCCAAAACATCCCGTGTTACCAATTACACCATAACCCAATTAATAATTATGCAAATATATATTATATACATCAATTATCAAAATTATTTTTTAATTAACTTATCCCATTGCTGTTTATAAGTCAATTCTACATCTCTAATAGTTCTAGTTTCCAGTTCTTCTAGTTGCGTAGTGTGCCAAGCATTACAAATAGGACAATGATAGTATCTTTTTTCTTTTCTTTTGTCCTGTATTTTGCCTTTGTGCGATTGTAAATAATTCAAGAAACTAGCCGCTTCTTTCTTAGTCATTTTTTGTTTGTTACACTTCATAAATGAATTTCTGATAATTAGCAAATTTAATGTACTTTTGTGAAATATTTTTTGTATGGAAAAGATAATTATACTATTTGTAATAAGTTATTGCTTAATTGCAACAGGCTGTAATTATTATACTATCGATGGATTAAAGAAATCAATAATAAAAAAGCAACCACATTTAATATCAATGTTTCAAACATTAAAGATAGTTTCTTTTATCCCAATATTGAACCTATTTTATTTAGTCTGCATTATTGAAGATACATTAAAAAATAAGCAATGATTTACGTTGTATTGATTTATCTAGCAAGTATATTATTTACGTTCTTTTGGATTGAAAAGAATCGTGAAATATTACTAGAGTTATTGGTAGAAAAATATGGCTACGGTATTTATGACCCAATGATAACCGTGTTGCAAATATTTCCTTACATTCCTATATTAAACACATTGATTATAATTCATGTAACATATTGCTTCATTGAAGAGCAAATAACAAAATAAAAAACAGATGCCAAAAAACTATATAAAAACTAAAGAGGGTATTACTACTGATGGCAGTAAAGGCGGAATATTTATTGGAGATAGGCATAGCGCACCTAGCGGTGGTATTCCCGTAACTGTTGATGGCAAAACTAATATCCTTGTAGAAGATGCTGAACCTATTGTCGTACCCGAAGCCGTTAATAATCCTAAGAAACATTTATTCAATGGTGAGCAACTTACGGCAAAACAAATACTAGACAAGATTAATCGCAAATATGGGGGTGTAAGCATCAAGAAGGAAGGGGGTGTATTAGATAAAGGCGGCAAACTAACAAAAAGCGGTTATAATTCGATTGACGAAATATTAGAATTAGCAGAACCCTTAATTGAAAAAATAGTAAAAGAAAGGATTGAAGCCAAAAAAAAGAAAGGAGAAAGAATATCCGAAAATGAAGAACAATTTATAAGGCTTGATTTAACCTATGATTTGACTAAAGCATTGGGTAATTATCTCGAAAGAGAAGATGAAATAATTGAGCCTTATTTTAAAACAGAAAAGGGTGTAGTTGTTTTATACGCCAATATAAAAAGGGGGGATAAAAAATATTATCTTACTACTCAAATGATTATTGCTGGAGGACACAATATACAAGTAAGACATTACAGATATTTGGTTGATACCAATTTGCCATACAACAAAACTAATTTAGCAGTAAAGAATATTGAAGAAAAAATAAAGACAAAAAAGAAAAACGAAAAGGTTTTAGAGGAAATCTTGTATAATGAGAAAGTAATCGAAAGGTATGATAAAGAAATAGCTGCAAACAAAAAAGAAGTTGAAAGGAGAAAGTTAATATCCGATGCGGATGCTTTTAAGTTGGCAAGAAAAGAAAATTCGCAATTCACCCACGTTTTTGATAGTAGCTATGAGGATAACAAAAAAGAGGGTATGCCCGTTGCTAAAAGACTATCTGAAAGCGAATATAGAGAATACGTTGATAATTTTAAAAAAGAGTTGATAGAAGAGCAAAAAGGAACTGATAAACTAAGTAGGGATATTTCCATTAAGATTAAATATATTTCCGATATTAAGAAGAAAATTGAAAAATTAAAAGGTAAAATGACAGAATTTGAACACGGCGGTACACTCTTAAATGAACCTATCCCCGTTAAATCAGGCAGCGTAATTATTACTCGTGATGCTTCACTTGACAATATCACTAAGCATAATTTTGACGGCAAAAAAATGACTAATACAGAGGTTTTGAGCAAGATTAATAAAGAGGGTGGTGGGGTTGAGTTTAAAGAGGGCGGCACTATACACGATTCGCAAATTAAGAAATCCCTATCGCTACTAAAAGAAACAAACGTTCCTTTCTTGTTTCAATCTGCTAAGGAAAACACTCCCGATGAATTAATTAAATACATTGCCGAACAAGGTCAAGGCTTACACTCAAATGATAAACAAGATTTGTATAATGCTACTTGCAAGATATTTGGTAAGGGCTTGACCGATGCAAGTGTGGAAGCGTATCCGATAAAGTATAAAGACGGAGGTTTACTTCATGCAATAGACCTATCTTTTGATAACTTACAGAAAAATGGTTTGGTGCTTAAAAGCTATGATGAAAAAAGCCTTATAGTTATTGTATATAATAGTGGTGGGCAGGAAATAGGTAAGGGGTTGTATAAGGGCTTATACAACATTAATCTAATCATGGATTATATCTGTCATTCGGGTGATTACGAAGTCGATGGCAAAAAGTATAGACCAGCAGCTTATGCAGATTTAGCGAACCAAATAATAACGGTTTTGGATAATCCTATGCCACGACATAAATCAAATTTTGATATTAATAAGATGGATGAATATAGGAAAGCCAACCACCTTATAATAATGAATCAAAATGAGGTTGTGTATGATAGTAATAAGCCTGATGAGAGGTATAAAGAGGGGGGTGAATTATCAATAAATGAAATTGAAACTATGGAAATACAACCAAACGAAATAGCCGATAGTAAGTTAGGGGAATTAGAAAAAGTAATAGAAACCAAAGAAAACGAAACTACTTTACACGAAATTATAGATGAAAATATCGAGGGAGAGGCTATCGTAGAAATGATAGAGGAACACTTGAAAGAAAACCCTAACTACTACAATGAATTAGAAGTAGAAATAAAACCTGTTTCATCTACCAAAAAAGAAAATAAGCATTACTTTACAGCAGCAGAATTAGGAGTAAGCGAAAGTACTCCAGCAATTACAATAGGCACTATATTTTATTCTGATAGCGGACTAGAAAAGTGGGAGGTGGAATATATAACCGATGATTCTGCTGGGTTGAAACATTTAATTAAAAGCCCCCTAGATACACAGAAAGAAAGCAAGGAATTAACTTTTGAGCAAATAAAACAACTGTTTGACGAAAGGCTTATTCAAATACACAATATAACAAACGATAGGGAATTAGCACTTGCATTGTCATTATTAAAGGCTCACATTAAAGGTGAATCACATCATCACAAAATTTCGAAGTTTAAAGAGGGTGGCGAAGTTGATGCAAAAGAGGCAGCTAAAAAGTTTATGGAATCTTTGAGTGAAGAAGAAAGGGAAAATCTACTAAAGGACTTTGGGGCGGCATTAGAAAACTTGAAAAATACTTACAAGCAAGAAGTAGAAAAGTTAGAAACTGAAAAGTCTAATATCAAAGATAGGATTAACGAAATCAATAAGGAAGAAAAAGGGTTAGCATGGGATTTTAAAACCGAAGAGGGTAAGTTGGCTATACCAAAATATAAGCAATTAGGCGAAGAAAAGCAAGAGCTGTATGCGGATATTAAAAACTTAGAGGTAAAAATAATACACGCTAAGAATGTTGAGAAAGCTGTTTTAAAAGGTGGTACTATTTCAGAATTTACCGACCAAAAAGGAACTATTAATGATAATATCCCTTCTTTATTAAATGTTGATACAAGCGTAATATCATTTGACGAAGAAACCATATTAACAGATGAAATGCCAGCTTATATCCCCTATATTAACGAAGATGTATTTAGGCAAAAGGGTTATTTATTTGATGCGATAAGGATAGCTAAAGATACCTACATAGTAGCGGTAAATGGTTATCAAGAAAAGATTGGGGCAAAAAAAGAATTTATAGGTAGGTCGGTTAATTTAATTGGGGGTCGTGATGCCTACACTTATGAACACGGTTATGTGTTAGTAACATTAGACCAACTTGTATTGCTGCAAGATTACTATTTTACTAAAGCTAAGGCTATCAAGGTAAAAGAAGCTGATGAAAGAAACGAGCGTTCTTTGGCTTATTATAACCAAACTCCCGAATCTGCTAGAGAAAGAATATTAAACCAAAAGGGCTATTACAACTATTTGCCTAAAGAAGTTCAAAAGAAGGTAACTAGAGAACAATTTGAGGCACTAGACTTGGCGGGCAAGGAAGCATTGTACAAGCCATATAAAAGATATAATCCCGAAAGGTTAAAATCACAACTAGATAGTCATAGTATGTGGACTTCTTTTCACTTTATGTACGAAAGATTTTTAGACCCAACGAAGGTTAGAACAGTTAATGAAAGGGGTCAATTTGCAAATAGTGTAGTTTGGGAGTACTGGGTAAAGTTCCGTGAAATGATGGACTTTAAAATAAAGGACATTAAAATTCAGCGTGAAGTAGATAACGAGCAATATAAAAAAGCCCTTGAAACATCTTTTGGGGATATAAATACAAATGATATTCTATTTGCTAAATATGGTATATTGGTTAAAAGGCAAGACGGCAAAATGATTGATGCTATACAAGTCAATCAAATAGAAAACGGATGGATAGCGTTACAGAAAGTATATGGAAACCTTAGCAATATAGCTAGAGCCGATGGAATGAAAATATCCCACACCTCTAATACCAATGTGTTTGCAAGTAAGGCAGTAGGCGTATTTGTGCCTAAGATGAAAACGATAGCCGTTTCTGCTAAACACGGCAATGAAATGTTTGAAAGTATATTTTCACACGAGACAGCCCACTATATAGATAATCACTTAGGTAGATTAAGTGGTAAGCGTTGGGCTACTGATGATTATGAGGGTAAAGCTGGCGTATTGGCATTTACATTTAGAAAGTTGATGAATGTAAAATCTAGTAGTGATTACTATAATTCTACTAAAGAGTGCTTTGCTAGGTGTATGGAACAATACTTTTCTGTTACTACATTTAGTGATGATGCCAAAAATGTTAATAAGCCTTATTTCTTGGATGATAATTATGTAAGCAAAAAGAACTTTGAAGAAACGATTAAACCTTTAGTGGAAGAGTTCTTATCTCAAACGGGTTTTGGTGCTTATGTAGAAGAAAAGAAGATTGAAGTAGTTGAACCAGAGCAAGTAAAAGAAGAAAACATCAACGAACAATCGGATGCTAAATTAGACTTGGCTGAAAATAAGATAGAGGTTGTCGAAGATATTAATAGCGACATCCCCGACTATGTAAAAGAAAAGTTTAAAGACAAACCAACTGACACTAATTTTACCTTCTTGAAACTAAAGGGTAATATGTTGTGGCGTAGGGATAATAGCAATGGTAAGATAATAGAGTACGGATCGGCCCCCAAGTTTCAGTTACCCAATGATAATAAAGAAGAACCGCATAGCTACATAAATAAAGAGATGCTTGAAAACACCTTTAAAACATATAATAGTGCTAGTGAAGCAGAAAAGGCTAAACTATTAAAACAGCTAAAGGAAAGCATGGCAATGTATCCAGAGCAAATAAAGCGTTATGAAGCAATAGAAAATAAAAATTGGGCGGAAGAGGGTAGTTATGTAAGATTGAAAACTAGCTATGAAACAGGCAAAGAGTTCTTGAAAGAAATTGAAAAAGAGAAGCCTAAATTTGAAACGCCTAAAGAGGATTACACAGTATCTATTAATTATTGGATTAATCATTACGATAAGGAATTAAAAAGCGGCAAAATAACTAAAGATAACTTACTTAAAAAAATAAACAGCGAACTTTCCGAACTAAATAAAGTTCCAAAAGATGAAAGGCTTGATAAGTACTTTAAAGCAAAGGCTATTAGCAATGCTTTATTAAAACACTATGAAGTTAAGAAGCCTGTAATTAAAAAGGCTACAACTAAAAGGGTTGCTAAAGTAAAAGAAGTGGATAATTTCAATAAGGGTCGTAGTGAAAAGTCTTTAAAGTCTGATAGTAAAAGAACTGCTTTACCTGCTGGAAAAAGAGTTTCTTCTAGTGGTAATACTTACTATGAAAATAGACCAAATAGAGCCGATGCAAATCCTAAAACAAGATTAAAGAAAGGTGGACAAATCTAAATAAATAAAGTATCATAATAATTAACTAATTTTACAACCAAAATACAAAAAACAAAATGGCAACATCAAAAAGAGTAACTAAAGCCGCTCAACTAAAGGATAGCGTAAGTAAAATACTAGAGAACGCAAAAAAGAAAATAGAAAAGTCAAAAGGTGCAGAACACTTGTTTGAACAAAAAAAAGAAATCGAAAACCAATACAAAGGCAAAATAGCCGAAGAGATTTGGGATATGTGGACGGTTGAGCAAAGGGAACACTTCTTAAAAGACCATACTAACAAGCATCCAGAACAACTAAAGTTTAAAGACTACAAGTATAGCGACCTTTACGATTGGATTAAGAATAGGCTTGATGAACACGTGCATGAAGGTGAATATGAAAAAGGCGGTGAGATAAAAGACTATGTAGTAGTTGCAGAAAAGACTTATGATAACGGTGTTTCATATTGGACTATAATTTCTAAACCTACAACAAAAGAAAAGGCTGAAATAATCAAATCTGAATCCTTTGTTATAGACGGCGAAGTTGCTAAGGTGGTTACTTCTAAAGAAGCTAAAGAACACAAACACGTTGTTGGTAGAGAGTACTTAGAGAAAGGAGGCGAAATGTATGCAAAGGGTGGTGAACTTGTAATTAATGAAACTAGATTAAAAGTGCCATTTAGAAAACAAATAGGTATATATAAAGGAACTGATGGGGATTTTGTTAAAATATACTATCCCGAATTAGGTTTTGAAGAAATGGTTAATTATAGATTAGAAGATATTAAGGTAGTTGACGAACACGAACATGGTGGCGAATTACACCACAACTTAAACGTCTTTGGATATGAAACTAAGCACTTCACCGAAAAGGCTCACAATGAGTTTAAAGAGGCTATTGCTAAGATAGAAGAACAACATCTACACGCTCATTTTGAAAATAAGAAAGAGGCACTACGCAAATGTGCTTTTTACTTAGATAAAATATTCGCTGGGGATAGTAAAAAGGATTTGGTTTACGATATTGAAATGTTCGCTATCAACAACTATCGTAGCGACTTGCATATTTCTTTAGATATTGCGGATAGTCATTTAAAGGAGTTTAAGGAATATAAAGAGGGTGGTTCGCTTTATAAAAGCGGAAGGGTTAAAGAGATAGAGGTTGGTCAAATATTTTATTTACCGAATGGGGAGAAAATAGAAATTGAAAGATTATTTATTGATAATATAGACGAAGATTGGGTCGAATATAAAAGAAATGGAAAATCGAACGAGAATAGTGTAAAACAACTTAAAGGATTCTTAAATAATTTCGGTGCAAAGTTGGTTAATGAAGGTATGTACGAACATGGTGGCGAACTTGACAATAAAGAACTTGTTGCGAATAAGGCTACTGAAATTGCACACCACGCTAAGGAACTGCAAGAAACATTGGAAGGTAGCGAAGATGTTCCTGCTTGGGTAGTTGCTAAGATTGAACGTAGCGCAACTGATATAGCCGATGTAGCGCACTACTTGGAAGGGGAAGAAAAGGAGTTTGGAAAGGGGGGTAAGACGGTTTATAAAGATGAAAAGTATTATGGCATGACGGTTGATGAACTAGAAAGGGCTGCTGATGCTAGAGAGCGTTATGCTTATGATGGAGCAGACCCTGCACAAAAACAATCGTACTTAGATTCTGCAAAACACCATAGAGAACTTGCAATCGAACTTATAAAAGAGCAATCAGATAAAAAGGCTAAAGGCGATCAAACTTTTGCTTCCAAAACCAAAGCAGTTGAGCAAAGGTTAGAGGGTGAATATGTGCCTAGTGAGTATCAAGGTGCTTACGGTAAGAAATACAGCCCTAAAGAAGCTAGAGAAGCAGCACAAAGGATTATCGGGGCGCAAGTAGCTAAAAGTAAGATGGGTAAGGGGGGAGAAATGCTTGATAATATAAGACATAAAGATGGATTTTATTATATTGAAATAAGTAACATAAAGCAAGCATCTTCTTTAAAAACAAAAAAAGCAATAAAATACTTGCTAGAAAAAAAGAATATGCGTAAAAATTCAGATAATATATTATGGGAAATGTCTGAAAATTCGCCAGAGCCTTCAAATAGAAAAAATTTGTTTAAAAAAATATCAGATGCTTTTTATAAAACTAAATTAGATGAAATATTTAATTACGATAAATTAAGCAAACTAAAATAATCAATTAAGAACCCACGAATATGAGTTACAAATTAAAGTACAAAGAAGCATTAAAAGTAGCAGGTATCACAGAAGATGACTTGCTGCCAAAATCTAAGCAAGCGATTAAAGACTTGCTACAACTACAAGCAGTAGCCGAAAGCGAGAATAACGAAGATGCTTGGGCTGCACTAGAAGCATTGGATAGCGACCTATGCAAGAAAATAGCCCGTAATGAATCCTATAAAGCCAATGCTGCTAAGATGCAAGCCGCTAGGAAAAAAAAAGAGGTAGTAGTTATTACTCCAGAGCCTGTTGTAGAAGAAGTAAAGCCAACTCCTCAAATAGTTGAAGAACCCAAAAAAAAAGAAGATGGTGGCAAGGTTGAAGAAAAAGAATCTAGTGCAATAGGATGGATTGCCGGGTTAGGTATTTCTGCAATGGGGTTATTATTTATTGGCAAGTGGCAAAAGTGGTTCTAATATGGCTTACGTTATCCTTCCATACACTTTCCGTGCTGCATCTAAATTAGGCGTTACTGTTAAGCCATCCGCTAATCCATTAAAGAAGATTGATGTATTCGATAAGGAAGGTAAAAAGATATGCTCGGTAGGTGCTATGGGATATTTAGATTACCCATACTACATTAGGCAGCACGGCAAAGACTATGCAGACGATAGGCGTAAGTTATACAAGATAAGGCATAAGAACGATAGGAACGTAAAAGGTAGTGCTGGGTATTATGCAGATAGATTATTGTGGTAGAATTAAAAAGACAACTACTTTCTTAGTTGGCTTTCTTCTTCCATTAACTTTTTTAGTGTGACACTAGGTCGTAATACGAAGTACATCTTGTGCCTGTTATTCACTCCAACACTATCTACTATTCGCCTCATTGTTTCTTTTCTATCTATCCTATCGTGATAATATCTTCTTGCCCTAAATTCATTGTTATAATACCAGTCAATTACACCAGCCATAGATTTATTTTAAGAATACCAAGAAAGGGAATAATAGAACAAATAAGATTCTCACAAAGAATAGGTATATACAATAATCAATGCCACTAATACCTTTACAAGCACACACAATATCAACTAAAGCATCTATTTCTTTAGACTTAACCAACACGGATAAGCTGCCTATAAATAAGTAAAGGCAAATAAATATTACTCCCATTAGTCAATTATTTTGATGTTGCTAAATAGGTGTGAATCCCATTTAAAGTTATCCATAAATGACTTGCTGACAACCGTTTCTTTAATCAATAGGGTACTATTGTATTCTACTTTTTCGCCGATAATTGGTTTACCGTAAAACCACTCTATTATTTTTCTCTTAATCATTTCTATATTTTTCATCTTGCTAAGAATTGTTCGTAAGACTTTCCTTTGTATGCTACTATTACCTCTTTTTGAAGCTTCTTAATCTTATTAGTAACGGAAAAGATATTCTTGCATTTGCCATTGGCAATACTGTTTCTTAGCACCTTAATTTGTGCTTCTTTTTTCTGAATGTTGCACATATCGTTATCATTTTGTTAGAACAAATATATACACTATAAGGGATAAAATGCAATTTCGAACACAATTTACAGAATTTTTTAGTTTTCTTAACATTTTAACTACCTTTGCAAGGTAAACTATAAAAATGGAATTAGCAAAATTCAGCAAAGCTACTGATATAATCATCAAAGTAGGCGCAGTTGTGGCTGGTATATGTGCCATAGGTGCAGGGTACTCATTCTTTCTTAACAATATTTGGATTCCTTCTATAAACATTCAAAACGTAGATTACGATAAAGGAACGGCTACGATGACCTACAAAAATGCTATTTGGCAGAAAGTAACATTGGGTATTTATGGTAGCGATACGTTTATACTTGATGGTTCTTGGGGTATAAAATTTGGAACTACAATAAAGCCCGAAGGCGGTACAAGTTATGATAGTATTGATTTGGTTAAAAACAACATGGTTTATACGACCGTACAAAAAAGGAGTTGATATTTGGTTCAATCACGATTAGTCCTTGCCACGAAAACCTATTGGATTCTGTAAAAGGACAAACATCCCCGTTGTAACGAAACACTTGCAACGGGGTAATTTTAAAATAAAAAAATTATGGATTTAGGAATAAAAAAAGCATGGAGTAATGGTAATGGGGATGCAATAATATTTACCGCAGTTATTGCTTCGATTTTAAGTAACTGTATCCCAACACCCGCAGATGCAATTTTTTTTTGGAGAGAACAAATAGATAAGCAAGAATTGGAAGAGGGTAAAATTACCCCTAAGCAATATTGGATACGTAACAGCTTGGGGTATTACGGTTATACTGCTGGCTGGTATTTATTGGTTTTAGGTATTCTTTGTTCAGTAGGGGGTGATTATAAGAATAAAGCTAGAATAGGTATAGGATTATTAAGTGCTGGTTTAATTGTAGGTGTAATTGCTAAGAATATAGAAAAAGACGAGAAATTGCAACAAGATTTAGCTTCGACATCTGCCAAAACAAACTAATCACTATCTTTGTAAATTAAAAATAAAATCAAAATGCAAAAGAAAACACTAATAGGAACGGCTGTTGGATTAGCTATCACGGGTGCATTTATATATGGCATCTTTTGGGTAGCTAGTAAAGGATGGAACGCAGGAAAATGATAACACTATAAAAACTAAAATAAAATGCCAGAGCCAATAATGCAGCCTGATATGGGCGCACCACAAATACCTACGACACCTGCTATTCAACCTGCTGGGGTAACGGTTGAAGGTGTGACACCACAATATAACCCTACGACAGTTGTAGCAGAAACACCACAAAAAAACCATTTCGAGTTCTTAAAAAACATTGATTGGGTAGAAGCTATTGTAGTAGTTGCAGCCATTACGGGTATCGTTTACGCTGTACATTACTATTCTACACAGATAAAGACACAGAACGGCGTAATTGCTACTTTAACCAATGATATAGCAAACCTACAAACAACGGTGCAGGACTTACAAAAGAAACAGACTAGTGAAAGTACCACTAGTGTAAATTCAAGCGGAAACATAAAGGGATTGTTCTAATAAATTGCGGCGTGGAGAAGTGGTCATCTCGTTAGCCTCATAAGCTAGATACCGCAAGTTCGAACCTTGCCGCCGCTACTAATATTTTTTTCTTTCATGGGGAGGGTTTTTGATTCTACGGGCGGCTATATCTATGGCTGCCCTTTTTTAATTCCTTGCAAATATATATTATATATACAAAATAGAGCCATAATTTACTTATTTTAACATTTCCTTAATAAAATGCACTAAATTTGCGATGTGAATTAAAAACGAAGCATTATGGGTTTATTCCCAAAGGAACTAGATTTGATTAAGTACGGCAACGCAACATTGGAGCAAGATGAATGGCTAAAGCTACCTAGTTACCTTGACAAACTATTTACCCAAATAATAAGCGACCCTGCAAATAAACCACCTACCAATAGTAGTCGTATAACAAGGGCTGAACTGCAAACATTGGTTAACAATACTAAAACAATCTTGCAGAACCATACGGCATTGGATAGGTATAGAAGCCACGATGTAGGATTGGTGGAGTTCTTAAAACAGGGAATCGCAACACAGGATGGCAAATTTGGTATAGATGCCAATAGGCTGAATCAGGTTTTGGATGATGTGCTTTTTGATACGCTAGGATTGATAACTAAACTTAAATACCACTATCAAAGACCTAGACCATATCAAATGGCAGTTTACTACGAAATGAGCGACTTCCATCACCACCAAAGCATAACGATTGATAGCCCTAGTTATCCTAGCGGTCATGCTTATATGGGTGCAATACTAAGTGGCGTAGTTGGTATCTATCATCCAGAGTTATTTGATTGGATGGGCAAGGCGAGTAGGGATTTTAACTATTCGAGGTTATTCATGGGTGTACATTATTTGTCGGACGTAGATAAGGGCGTAGAAGTAGCGGAAATGGTTTTGAATTATCCACCTTTCAAGAAAAAACATAAGCTATAATGGCAAAAGAAGATAAACACTTTAGTGATTTGTTGATTGAAATGAGTAAGACCGTTACGCTTAAAGGCATAAGGGAAACTATAAAGGATTTAAAGAAGCAAAGGGTATCAACGGCTACTGATGAAAAGATAAAAACCATTAAGGATGCTATAATATATGCTTTCAATGATAAAGAATGTTTGGTATCAAAAAGTAATGATGTAAATATGGCTGCAAGGGCTATAATGGCTTATATGCTAAGGTTTGAAAATGTGCCATACAATACAATAGCTATGTCGCTAAATGTAACGACTAAGCAAAGTGTTTACAATATGGTTAAATATTTTAAAAATGCGAACCTTTTCAATCCTAAAGTGCCTAGTGATATAATATTAAAAGAGGGCTACGAAAAAGCAAAACAAAAATTAAACGATAAAAATTATGGAATCAAGTAAACACCCAATGTTAAGTAAAGATGTTGATGTAAAGAATTACGGCGGAATCAATATCGAAATGAGTGAGCAAGAAAAGAATAGTCCTATTCCAGAGCCAGCATTTACACCCCCACCTTTTCAAATGGATGAGGACGAAGATGTAGCCGAACCGCAACAAACTAAGGAAAAGAAACAACAACAGCCTTTTAATGAAGAGTTGGAAGATATGTCTGCTGGCGAAAAGAAAAGACAAGCAGACGCAATGGCAGATATGGCTATCGGAGTTTATTCTTATCTACATAAAGCAGCAGAGGGGCTTTGTAAGATTAATGAAGACAAAGCAAGGGAATCACACTTGAAAGGTGACATTAACCTTAATGCCAAGATAACCTATGATGATGGTACTATTAGGACGGTCGAGCAAGTAATAGTAGAGTATAATAGTGGAACTAGCGATGTCCTTACTGTAAGCCAAGAGTTTAAAGACAATGTAAGACCTTTATTGACAAGGATACTACTAAAGAAAGGAATAGGGCTTACTGACGAAGAAATGTTGGCTTATTACGTTGTTATGGATTTGGTACAAAAAGTGCCTATCGTTATTCAACTTGCCAAGCAGAAAAAAAATATGTATGAAAAGTTGGTAGAGATAAGTAAAAGACCGGTAGGGGCTACGATGCCACCACCACCAACACAACAAGCAACAACGGAACAGCCACAGCAACAACAATCAGTTAATCCTGCACCTTCTCCTTTAGCTGAAAACGAAACGGTCAATGTTAAAAATGACGGAACTGTCGAAACGATACAGATAGAGGAAGAGGATGAGCCAAAAAGAAGGGGTAGAAGACCTAAATCAAAAGAATAGATTATGGTAGATGAAAAGTATATTTACGAATGGGATATTGAAATATTAGAAGGAAAAAAGATAGTCGTTAAAACCAATGAAGATAATTGGAAGGAAGCAATAGCAAAAGCACAGAAAATATCCGATGAATATACAACATCTAAGGGATTACCAAGAAGGTTTGCGATATTTCCACAATATTCTGTGCGTAGAAAAGTAAAAGTAGAATAATATGGCAGAAACCAGACAACCAATGATGCTTGCCGCAGTGGGCAGGAAAGGCGTAGGTAAGACAATAGAGACCATTAAATTCATCTATCAATACATACAAGGCACTAGCACAATGAAGCCTAGAAAAGCATTGATATTCGATGTTAACAATGAATTTAGTAGTTTTAAGTTTCCCGACCCTAAAGCTGGAATGATAACACATTCTATCAAACGCATCGCAATAAAGGATATTCCCAAATTCAGCAATAGCAATATTAGTGAGGTTAGGCGTGTTGCCCCGTATTGGGATAACAACGTTGCAATGACTAATACGGAATATTCAGTTGCACTAGAAAAGATACTATCTTATTACAGGAATGGATTACTGCTACTAGAAGATATAAACAAATACACGTCCGAAAACATGAAAGCCGATTTGATAGGTCGTATCATATCTAATAGGCACATTGGCTTGGATATTGTACTACACTTTCAAGGCGTTGGTAGGGTTCTTACGCCCAAGATATTGTCAAACACTAATCTTATTAGGCTACATAAAACCAATGACGAAGTTTCAAGATATAAGGAACGGGCGGAAGATAAGGTACATATATTAAGCATTGCTGAAAAAATAGTAAATGCAAGATACGAGGACGGCGTTACGAATCATAACGACAATAGATATTTCAGCCTTATAGTTAATAACGATGATAGCAAGATTACAGGCGACTTCACTAAGCAAGAGGCTGAAATGGCGGTAATGGACTATTTATCATCTGACGATGGAAAGCCTATTGTAAGGTATTTTGCCGAAAAAAGAGACTTATCTGGCAAGAAAACAATGTCCATGGAACAAGCCTATATAACTGCTAACAAAAAATTCTTAAAGGATTATTTCTATTTTGAATAATTGCATTATATTTGCAATCGAAAGTTGTAGGAAAGATTTTTTTCATTTTTTCATTTTACCCAATTAGCATTTGTATGTTAGTTGGGTTTTTTATTTTACTTTTATTAGTAAAATATTGCCTATATAAGTAAACCAATCAAATAATACTTGTTAAATAAACCCTATTTATCTTTGTATCGCTGAAATGTTATTTGCGTTTGGATGCGGTAATAAGGTAAGCCTTAACGTACTTGTGTAGTTGAGTGAATTTTTTAAAAACTAAAAAAAAACAAAATTAAAATGAAACACGAACATTTAAAGGAAATCGGTAAAATCGCATTGGTAGCATTAGTAGTTTCTATTGCTTACGACAAAGTTGTTAAGCCAATGATTTTGCAGAAATTCATCAGTGGCTATTAATCTAATCCGCAACGAAAACAAACGCAATTAATTAAAAACAAAAAAACTAAAACAAGATGAAACCATCTAATTATTTACAAGCCGCCGCTAACAGGGGGCAATCTTTCAGCAATTCTGCTGGAAATTACAGGAACTCTATGGGAAGAAACGCTGCTGGTGCTTCTTTGCCTGTTCAAAGAAGTGGTTGGTCAAATGCTGGCGGTACTGCACAAGTAGGCTCTGCTCCAACAAGTTCACCTTTTATAATCACAGTAACCGCTACATCTTCTTTGGCTGCTGCTACAACTATTCAGTTGTTCTTCGCTAATGGTGTATTGAACGGTGCAAGTGGTTTGTTCGTTGCTGGTGCATGGTATCCTTTGGCTACTGCTGCTACTGCTCTTGGTGCAATCACTGTAACAAGTGGTTTAAGTAACGTAACTTACCAACAATTGTTGATTCAATCACAATTGAAACCTTTCACTATTGGTTGTACACAATTGATTGCTCCATCTGGCGCAAACAACACGTTGCAAGTAACGTCTCCAATGACATTTAGTGAACTTTATGCTGACGGTAGTCAAGCGCAAAAGCCGTTGATATTCATCTACGACCAATACCAATACCAAACTACTATCACCACAAGTACTTTAGAGTACACAATTGATGGTAACGGTGGTATATTATTTACACAACAAACAAACCCACAAGCTACTGCTGCTGTAACCAACATCTACTTGTTCCCTAAGACGCAAGTGAGTATTACTGGCGCATTGAACGGTAGTGCTGTTGTACAAAATCAGAGCGCACCTGCTTATCACTAAGCAATAGTTGTTCTATAAAAACCTAAAAGGGAGTAAGGCAAGTATGACCTTGCTCCCTTTTCTTTTAAGGATAAAAATCAAAAAAAAATGGACGTTTTTCAATATGTAGCCGAACATCCAAAAAGCCAACAACAAGCTATAAATCTTTGTCAAGATTACGGTTTAGAACCGCAAGACGAAAGTGAATTAGCAGACGGGCTTTCAAGTATAGTTCAAAATTGCGGCGAAGATGGGTTAAAGGAAGTTATGAAGATACACCCTGATAGGGATATATTGGTAAATTACTATTCGATTCCCCCAAGTGAAGATAGCCAAAGGGTTGCAAATATGTTGGTGTACAAAGGTGTTAATGGCGATACAACTACTTCTACCCAAGATAATACGGGGGGAAACGTTGCATTGCAGACAAATATAATTATCTTTGCATCAGCGGTATTGATAGGCTTTGCAATCATATCATTAAGTAAAAAATAAAAACCAAAAAAATGGATACAGCACACAAAAGAACGGGCAACGTGAATGGAAGCCTTGCTATACAAAGAAAAATGGCTTCTCATCTTAATGCAACGGGAACTGCACTAACCGCACCTACATTAGAAAAAAGTGGATGGTCTCATGGTGGCGGAGTAAATAAAAACGCTAGTGGTGAAACCAAGAAAACAGTAAAAGGAAAGTTCACTAATGCAAGCGGCTCTATGCCAACAAAATCAAGTGGATGGACTAATGCAAGCGGCGTAGGTGCAATAGCATGGAATCCTACGGGAGGTGATAGCGGCACAGGGGCTTATGAAGATAAAAGTGGTCACGTTTACACTTCAAACGGGGATAATACTTATGATGATGGTTCTGGAACAAACTTTAATGCCGATGGAACTTTAGCTAGTGGCAGTTCAAGTAGCGTACTTTCTAATATATTTGGTTTTGCCGAAAAGATAGCACCTAGCTTAATCAACCAACAAACAACATCAACAAATACTACTACACAAGCTAAAATAACGCAATCGAACAATCAAAAGGCGATAGCTAACAATTGGGTAATGCCTGTTACTATTATAGGTAGTTTGATAGCTGCTGGTGTTGCATATCATTATTTCGTATCAAAACATAAATAAAATGAAAAACAAAAACTTGATTATTATTGGTAGCGTTGTTCTTATTGGTGGCGTTGCTGCTTACTATGTTATTTATCAAATGAAGCATACTTTGAATGCCCAAAAGGATTATAAGATAGGCATTAATGGAACTACTTTATATAGCATCAATGGTATTGCCACTGCAACTTTAAAAAATGGTGTAGGATTGGATTCTACGGGAAAGAAAGTAGATATGTTTGTTACTAAAGATGGAATATTTTTCGCCGATGCAAACGGGAATAGGTTAGAAACAGATGGCAGGAACTATCAAACTATTGATGGTAAATTGCACTACATTGACCCGAAAGGAACGGTTTACGACCCAAATGATTCTGGCGAGAATGACAATCCAAATGCTTAAAATTTAAAACATAAATAAAGATGAAGATGAAGAATAAACAATTAATTATTACAGTCGGCGTTTTGGCAGCTATTATAGTAGCTTCTTATATTGCTTACACGGTATTGAAAGGCGGAACATCTGCAAGTGCAAATTCGCCACATAAAACACAAGTTGCGGCAACGGCTAAACAAGTTGCACAAGCTAAGATTGCGGCACAGCAAAACCCAAATGATGCAGTTTCACAAAAAGCATACTTGGATTTAGGCAAGTCTTTGGTAAGCGCATTAATTACTACCAATAAAGTAGCAGCACCTGCAATAAAACCTGATGGAACGCCTATTACAACAGTTGATTCGAATGGTAGTTATATAGAAAATAGCGACCCTTCAACTTTGTACGATGCCAATGGTAACGTTATAGGAAACCTTGACCCCAATGATGGTATGTTTGTTAGTCCTAATGGTGTAGTAATAGCGGCTCAAGATGGTAGCCCTGTTACCAACTATAACGATGCGAACGGAACCTATACCGATAATACTGGGCAAGCATACACTATGGATGGAACGGCTATCAACTTAAATTCAGATGGTAGTTATACAGAAGTAGGAGATAGCACGGTTTACGATGTTAATGGGAATGCTGTTGATACAACTGCAACTTCTGACAATACCGATTATAGCAATATAGATAATTCGGGCGATTACGCTTCTGCGATTGGCATAAGGTATAAATAAGTGAATCAAAAAAAATAAATAATGTTAAAAGAAACTACCCAGCAACGGATTGAAGAAAGTATTATTAGGTCTTTTGAGTTAGATAACGAAATAGTCAATTTTTACGACCCAAGTGCAGTAGATATAAAGAAGGAAGAAATTCCTGCTGATATTGTGCGAAAGTTGCAAGGATATGACAAAATACCAAGTATGAAATTAAAGTATTTTGATTTTATATTGGATGATAAGTTTTGTGGTTATGTGGCTATCAATGAAGAAAGAAAGTTGTTGGTAAGTTTTGGACTAAGAGTAAGGGATAGCAAAACAAAGGATTCTTTCTTTAGCCATATAAGAAAGTTGTTAGGTGGCGAGTTTTCTTGTATGCTGCACCAAGTAAATCAAAGGGCGGTTAAATGGTTAGTAAAAAGTGGGATGGTTATTGAAAAAGATAATTTTGAGTTTGATGGACACCCATACACGATATTAAGATATAAGAGTAAATTTTTAATTTAAAGATTATGCCAGTAACAGCTACGGCGGTAAGTTCGGGAATACAGGCGGGTGCTAGTGTATTAGATACAACCATAAGCGGTTTATTTCAGTCTGGTGTCACTAATGCACAGAAGAACCTAATCAATGCTCAAAAGGACAAGATAAATCAGGATACTAGGCTTGATTTATTAAGCAACGACCAAAAGCAACAATTAGCCGAGCAAATGGCGCAAGCCCAAACTGATGCTGATAGGGAAAAGTTAATCGAGGATGCTATTTCGGCATCGCAAGTGGCTTCTATAAATGCAATTGCAACGATAGAGGCTGCGAAAGCGCAAAGTGGTTCACAGACTACATTATTCATAATTGGTGGTTTTACTATAATTGCTATTATTGGTGTCGTATTTTTATTAAAACAAAAAGATTAGTATGGATATTAGTTTATTTAATATATTGCAATACGGAAGCTATAACTCTAAACCCGATGGAGAACAAATAACATGGTCGCAAGACCCTATGACTGCGACATTGTGGACTACGGATGAAAAAATATTATTGGCTAAATTTAATATAGTAGGCATTGACCTTAAAAGTATGCTTCAAAAATATTTCAATGTAAGTATTATTTCTAAGGCAGCACAAAGTACACGCAATGGTGTAATACCAGCAAAGGATTATTTTACTATCGATATTGGTAGTTATTTTGCTACATTAAATAACGTTAAGCAATATTTATTTCCTTCGTTAAATACTAATGTAACGGATGCTTTAAATAAGATATTGATAGGCGAGGGTGTTATAAAAACACAACCCGTTGTTGTCAATAATCCTACTATACAGCAAGTTGTTAGCACTACGCCTATTACTACACAGTCGCAACCGGTTGTCAATAATCCTATTAATACAAGCACGGGAAATACTGCTACAAGTAACCCTACACCAGCATCGAGTACTAGCAGCAATCCTTTTGGCAGTTTTACATTTACGCCACCAACGCAAAGTGCTACTACGCCAAATGTTCCTACTACATCTACTACTAAAGATTATACGATGTATTATATAGGCGGTGGAGTATTAGTGTTAATAGTAATTGGAACATTATTTTTAACCCATAAAAAAAATTAGTATGAGTGCCAATAACCAACTAGATAATTTAATTGGCGTTGCATCTAGCCAATCTACCAATCAGCAACAGATTATATCAATAGTACAATCTTACGCTGGCGGGATGGGTCAACAACCTATGCAACTTGCATTGTTTTCTTTGCCCAATTCTAAGCAAGCAATAGATGATGCCGTTTCAATAATGGGCTTGCCTCCTTACAGTACAAATGGGGGTAGGGATTGGGCTAATGGGATGCTTAATTTTTACGGATTGGTTAAATACCTAAAGACATATCCATTGCCTACAAATTCAACTAACTGTACGCAAGCTAAAACCGCATCTTTAGCATTAGATGCAGAATTGACAAGTATAGATAAAAATAGGGCTATTGGTGGTACTGATGATAATTATAATAGGGCTTATACGCAAGCGGTAAATACTATCAAGCAATATTACGATGGTTGGTATTCGACTAATAATTGCGACCTTGTTATAAGTCAACAAGCAAGCGAATTTACACAGAACCTATCAAATAAAAGTACACAACAAAATGCTGCTATGGTTATACAAGATACTACACCAGCATCGACTTCTAATAATACTTTAATTTATGGTATTATGGGAGCGGTTGCGTTGGTAATAGTAGTGCTTGTTGTAATAAAAACACTTAAAAAAGATTAGTTATGACAACAATAACGGCTACAACATCTACGGGAATATTTGATATGAACTCTACCTTAAACGAGGGTACGTTGATAGGTGGTGGTATAGGTGCTGTAACAGGATTGGTATTAGGCAGAAAATACGGTGGTACTTTATGGTTTACCACATTGGCTGGTTTTGTAGTCGGTTCTTTCATTACTAGGGTAGCTATTTCTTACACTTCAAATAGTTAGTTATGAATATCATACAAGGCATAGAAAGTAAGGATAAGGCAAGTATAATACTATCAACTAGCGTATTTGCGGGGGTTATGTTTGGCGTTTGGAGAAGGCAAGGATTATTAATGACAGCTTTATATGGTGCAGGATTTGGGTTGGGTGGTTTAGTTATAAATAATTTATTCAATATTAAATAAAAGACATGAAGTACCGTGCGGTAAATAATGATGAGATAGGTTATAATAATGGTATAGAAACTATATTCCCGAAAATTATAAATACTATTCCTACTATTCCTACTATTCCTACTATAGAAAATCCTGCTTCTGTAATACAAAGCCCAGTTAATGTACAGAGTGTTGCAAATGGCATGGTTGATATTAACAAATTAGTGTCAACACAACCAATTGTTGTTGTTAATACGCCTGTAAGCACTACTTCTACAAGTAACATTGCTACTACGCAAGCCGTTAGTACTACTCCCTCAAGTAATACACCTGTGCCAACTACTACTGATTATACGATGTATTATATAGGCGGTGGAATAGCATTAGCAATAATTGCATTCATAATTATAAAGAAAAAGGATTAATATGGAAAATGTTAGCGTAAACAAGCAATTTAAGGAGTATAAAAATAGTGGTGGCACTATGAGTTTCAAGGAGTTCGTTGATAAGTACAATAGAAAGAAAAATGCTATTGGAAACAGCGAAATGGAAGATATGTTTAAAAACGCTATTGGAGAAAATGCTATGGATATGTTCGGTCAAGCACCAATAGTAAAGATACCAGAGGTTAAGCCAATGGAAAAGAAAAAAGTAGGTAAGTTTAAAAATGATATGGGCGGCACATCAACAGGCGTGGATGATTCCAATATGACATTGGGAATAAATAACTATGTCATTATAGGAACTGTTGTTGTAATCGCTGGCGCAATAGCATTGAATTATTATTTAAAAAATAAAAAATAAGATATATGCCTAGTATTCAACAAGAAAACATTAGCAGTATTGAGTTTTACGGGTTTTATATTGGAATTGCATCAATACCATTTATAACTTATTTTGTTTCGAAAGAAAATAAATTAAGAAACGCTTTATTTGTTGGGGGAACATTATTAATATTGGGTGGAATAGCATTATCTCAAATAAAATAAAGTTAAGTAACTAATAAAAAACAAAACAATGGCAGAGGGTAACAACAAAATAACGAATATACTTTTAGGTGCTGCAATAGTAGGATTAGGGTATGTCATTTATCAAACATACCCTAATGAGATAACGGCTAATGCTGAAAACATAAAGAATAAAGTAAAGGGATTGTTCAAAAAGAAACAACCTAATACAGATAGTACCAATACTACAACAACCGATGCCACTACTGCACAAGCGGCTAACAGTAGCGATTCTCACGAAGAAAATTGTAACTGCCCAATGTGTACGGGTGAACCACAAGAGATTGACATATTCGTGCAAGAAGACACTTGGAACGATTTGCCACAGCAATTAGGCATTGATGTTATTCAGCATTACGATATTGAAGTAACTCAAATGAACCAACAAGCTATAAACAATATCACAGGAAATCAACCAACAAGGGCATAATGGCATTAATCGAACTAAATACAAATTACGACCCATTAATATATCAAGTTAGTGTAACAACTACCTCGATGCAACCAATAAGGGTAATTGCTTACGATGCGAAGCAAACGACTACTGTATTTACCGATAGGCAAAAGAATGTAAACGGTGACTATTCATTTTATGTAAGGATGCCGCAATGTGGCTCAAAAACGCAAATAATTGTTTATAATGAAAACGTTGGCGTTGTTACCGTTGATAATACTTTCAAGATAACCAAGCAACAAAAAGTACCATTCGAAAGTAATATTGTCACACTTTCGGATATGACAATAGATGAACGGTCTTTTGTTAGGTTCGCTCAAAGATTCGCTTATAATGCTAGTGTTTCAAATACTGGTGTTTACAAAAGCGATGATGGTAAATTTACAATTGAATTATTGGATAATATTGTTGATGAAAAAAACCAAATAATACCCACTTCTTTTAGGATTCTGATAGATGGTGTTGATGAAGGGGGCAACTTTGTTAAAGGCGGCAAGATACAAGCATCTAAGAATATGATAAAGAACTATACCGTTCCTATCATATTCTTTTTACTGATGCACGAATATAGCCACTACCACTTAAACAATGATGTTGATAACGAGTTAGAGGCTGACTTGAACGCTTTGAATGTTTATTTGAGTATGGGTTATCCTTACATAGATGCTATTTGGGCGTTGGCTATTACTTTTCAAAGAAACCAAACAGACGAAAATGCGGAAAGATGGGAGCAATGCAACAAATATATAGACAACTATTTTGAAGAATACAGCAACTATAAGGATTAATACTTTAATTTGCATTAATATAAAGACTAAATGACAAGTAAAGAACATAAAATATTAATTGGGGCTTCATTGGCATTGATTGTTCTTGGTATTTATATAAATAGCAAGAAAAAGCCTACTAGCACTTTAGGAACTTCTTTTGCTAATCCTAAATCAACTGTAAATAAAGATGGTTCACCAAAAAAGCAGATAATAAACAATGACGGTGTTCCGTCTAATATTGTTGATGCTGCTGGGGATTATATAGAAATAAGCGATAATAGTACTTTATATGATGCGAATGGGAATGTAAGGGGGAATATCAATCCTGCTTATGGAATGTTTGTTGATAGTCAAGGGAATATCATTGCGGCAAGTGATGGAACGCCTGTTGTATTTAACATAAGCAATAATACATACACAGAACCAGATGGAACTGTTTACAATATTGATGGTAGCGTAAACACACCTTCTACTAATAGCAAAAATTGGTGGGATAGTTTTAAGGGTTCACTAAAAAATATTTTCTAATGGCTGATAAAAATAGTAATAACGGCGTTTATTGGTTTATAGGCATTAGCGTTGTTGGCATTGGTGGCTATATCCTTATTAAGAAGTGGTATGATGATAATGTAAACAATAATCCTGCGGTAAAAACATATAATTGGTTCACGGATATTTTCTCATAAAATTAAACATATGGAACAAAATAATTTTTTTCAAAAGTTTACATCTTTGTACACCGATAAATCAATCAATGGATGGGTTAGAGGATTTATGTTTGTAGGTACTGGCATAGTTGTTTATTCATTGGGTAAATTTGCTTACAATAAAATATTTCCTTCTGCTGCTGCACAAGCTGCGGCTGCTGCACAAGCTAACTTGGATAGTGAAATAGCTACTGATAAAGCTAACAATGTTACTCAAACATTTCCTACAAGTAATTATGATGATTTTGCAAATACTATTTATAATTCATTGAATGTAATAACGGGCGACCAATATAGTAACGCTACAACAATTTTAAAGCAAATGCAAACTAATCTTGACGTAGAATTATTAAAAAAATCATTTGGCACAAGACCAGCACATACCAAAGTACAAACAATATGGGAAAGCCCGATGGACTTATTCTCATTTGTGAATAGTGCATTCGATGCTAGGTGGTTTGGTTTGTGGAATCAAGATAAAAATGATGTTAATAGCGATTGGCAATCTAAAGGTATAACTTATCAATTATAAAAATGTCTTTACTAAAACCGATATTGATTGTAGGGGCTGTTGGTGCTGTTGCGTATGCAATATATAATTACACCAAGATAGAGACTGATTTATTGGAAAATTCTAATTATACAATTACGGATATTTCAATTCAGTCAATAACAACAACTGCATTATCATTAAACGTAAATCTGCAACTTCAAAACAGTTCGGCTATAAACGTTAATATACAAAGTCTATACCTTGATATTTATGTCAATGGTACAGACGTTGGTTATGTGATGCAAACGATGCAGACCAATATTGCACCATTGGGAACGGTTACAATACCATTAACGGCAACGGTAAATTTATCTAGTTCTTTAAATATTTTGACAAGTCAATTAGGAAGTATATTAGGAGGCAATGCTCGCATTGACATTAAAGCAGTTGGAACAGTATCGGTTAATAGTGGATTTATCAATATAACCGTGCCCGTTTCAATAGAAAAAACGCTAAATATATAGTTTTAACAAATATTTAGTTATATTTGTGGCGAATTAAAAACAATCGAATGGATACAAGTCAAATATCTAGTACAATGGTTGGTATATTAAAAAGATACGCTACCAAGTACAATACCAATAAAGAAAATATACAAGTTCTTCTACATCTCAAAAAAGACGTTCAAGTTGAATTTAATGTTCATAAAGATTATTGCGAAATAGAAGAACAAAGTGTAGAAGAAATATTGGGTATTAAAAAAATACTGGGTAACTACATGGATGTTTTTAATTTAAGGCAAGTAGTTCCAACACATATAGCTTGTTCGCTAATTGTGCAAGGTAACGAGTTAAGCATACCGCCGATAGAATTAAATGCAATGGTTTGTCATAACAAAAAAGAAGGCGATAAAGAGGGTGTAAGGATAGCATTATATAAACAAAAAGAGTATTTAAAAGAAGTGCCACTAAAAGATATGTTTTCGGAAGAGAATATACAAAAAGTAATGGCACTACAACAAAACAAATAAAATGGCGGCAGCATATACCACTACACTAACATATCCTGATTTCATCACAATACAGGCAACTGATAATGTGCTTGAGTTAAGTATTTTTGTTCTTAGTGGTAGTGTTAATCTATTGGGTGGTGGTGCATTTCAAGGCAATAATTCTACAACTGCTTCTATTCCAACAGGTGCTAGTCAAACATTCGTTAACTCGGCTGCTTCACCACTAGAGGGATTGAAAATAACTCCTGCCGCTAGTGGTGCTTCGGCTTCTATTGTCATAACAAGATAAATTCTATGAAATGGCAGCAGGAAAATACGGTATTGGCTTTAGCGGTTCGGGGGGTGGAAGTGCCGGTAGTTCAAGTTGTTGGCAGCAGCTGCAAGAATTTGAGGTAGGTCAAGCTGGTAGCCCAATGGTTGACGGGCAAAGTGTTTATACAAACAGTTCTTTAACAAGCGCAACAAATGTAAGGGTATATGTAAGTGGTATAGTATTGCCAAACTTTGCATTAAGTACGGGTGGTAGATATGTTATTTATACGGCAGGGCAAAATAACCTTACAATATATGGCGGTGTTAACAATCAAGAATATATCATTATAGACTATGCGAAATAATTTAAACATAAGAATACTTTTTGCAATATTATTAGTAATATCAATGCTTGGCGTTTCTTACGGTCAAGCCGGCTCTGTACAACCTACTGCAACGCAAACCAATATGACATCCAAATATTATAATTACTTAGGTTATGTTGGTGTCGATAGTGGGTTATTTATTCCATCCCGTGATACTATTTTTACTCCTAAAAATAAATATGCCGCAATAACTAGGCGACCTCAAGACCAATATATATACTACTATGATAGTACAAGTTCTAAATGGAAAATATTGGGTTCTGCTTTAAATGCTTATGTCAATGGTGGCAATAGTTTCGGTTCGGCAGCAACAATAGGATTAAATGATAGTTTCCCTCTTACATTTAAAGACCATAATTTCAATTTCTTTTATCTAAATCCTACAACGGATTTAGTTACGGGGCAAGGGTGGACGGCAGGGGGATATAATATTTCGTCAGACGCAATTTCCGCACAACATAGATTATATATACCCAATGATACTGCGCATGGCAATTATTCTTGTATAGGATGTTCAGCAATATCTTCAATCGGCGGGTTGCCTTATTATACGAATTCTGAACCAATTTGGCTAAGAATGGCTTTATATAGTGATATACCTTCTGTGACGGGGTTTGTTCCCTATACGGGGGCTACTTCAAATGTGAACTTAGGGGCTTATAATTTAACTGCTACTGCAATAACAAGCGCAAAAGGGTTACTAGATACAACGGCGGCTAATGGTGTTGTTACCCCCACCCAACTATCCCTAAAACTAAACAAATCCAACTTTATAGACAGCCTTAATGGAAGGAATGCAACACTATTGGGAAATACGACAACAGGAAGTGGAAGCACAATAGTATTAAGCGGTAGTCCTACTTTAACCTTACCTAATATAGCGGCGGTAAATGTTTCGGGTGGGATTTTGTCATTTCCAACGGGGGCAAGTGGTACGGTGGCATTAAGGGGGGATACTACTACTTACTTCTACCCTTATTCGAGTAATCCTAAGAATTTTATAGGATTAACATCATTATCCGCTACTAGAAACGTTAGTAGTGGTAGTATATTTACCTATAATTCATCAACAGGGGCTTATAACTTTGATACAACTAAACTTGCACCTACATTGACAGCTAACGCTCCACTAAGTATAGTAAGCAATGTTATTAAGGCAGATACCACTACAAGATTTACAGGATTGGCGACATTGGGTAAGACTTATAATGATAGTTTGACATTGGCTGCTGCAATTGCGGCTAAATCATTAAATATCGGATACGATATCCTAACGGATAGCTCTACTATTACTTGGAATGTTGCTAGCAATCAATTTAGGTCAGCAACGGTAACACTTGCAGGAACGGGCAGGACATTGACTATTACAAACCCTGTTACCAATGGTTTTTATACACTAAAAGTAAAGCAAGACGGTACAGGAAACAGAACTATAACAACATTTCCTTCTACTACATATTGGAGTTATGGAAGCGCACCACCCGTTACATTGACAGGCGAAGCGGCTAACCAAGTGGATATTATCTGTTTTTGGTACACGGGGAGTTCAACTTATTATGGCACGTTCCATATAAACTTTAAATAAGCATGAGGTTATTTGTTTACATATTGTTACTTGTTTCTTTTTCGGCTAAGGCTCAACCGTCCGCTTTTTATAACAACCTATCACAAGACCAGATTGTTACGGCAGGGTTAGTGCTTTATTTAGATGCAAATAAAACAGCTAGTTATAATGGTAGCGGAAATTGGAATAATCTAACGGGAGGTACTAATACAAGTCTAGTCAATTCCCCAACATTTACTCATAGTGCCAGTAATGGTGCATATTTTAGTTTTACAAATAGTGCAACAAGTTATGCCAATACCAATTCTTCTTTTAGTTCTACACTATCGGGTAGTTTTACCTTTTGTGCAGAAGTAAAGGTGGGGACACTTTATTCAGATAATGACATAATGGGGATATATAATACCGTTGGGGCAGTTTCTCCCAATTACGGACGTGTTGCGGTATTGGATGCTACTGCTTCTTATCTGCAATCCATATTTTTCAGCACTACGAATAATGTATATTATCAAGGTGGAACTTACGCTAGTGGATGGCATTATATAGCATGGACAGTAAACGAGTCAACGAATACACTGGTATTTTATCTTGACGGAGTAGCAGTTAGCACTAAGACATTTACTGGTACAATTGCGTCAACAGATTCAAATATTTACATAGGTTACTATCCTATAAATGGGGATACTTGGGATTGGAGTTGTGCTAATGTTCAAATTTATAATAGGGCTTTATCCGCAACAGAGGTAGCACAGAATTACAACGCATTTCATTATCAATATTCACATTAAAAATACAACTATGAAGAAGATTTTATTAGGGTTGTTTGTTTTGGTTAGTTTGGGTTTGAAGGCTCAAACGATAGATACCAGCATACACGAGTATAGTGCGGCTAAGATAGCCAAAGTAGTTTATCAGCACGATTTCCCAGTTAATACAGACACTTTGCAATGGGTAGGATTCACAAGTTATACCTATCACTCAATAGATAGTAGTTGCACCGTTAATTACGTTCTTAGGGCAACAGACGGGCGCAATGTCATTCGTAATACGTTGGTAATCACAGCGGAACAATACAGGGCTTGGGATGGAACGGATTCGGCACTTATAGCCCTTATAGGAAACTTCTTACGGCTAACTTTTTTATAATCAATTAAACAATATCTAAAAGGAAATGATACACCATATCAAAGAAACAGCAGACGGGTTTATAACACTATTGGGGGCAATAGGGTTCTTTACAATTTCCGCAAACACAGCGGATTGGACTATGAAGATAATATCATTCATATTGGGTAGTACCGTTTCCGTATTGGCTGGGATTTATTATTATAAGGCTATAAAAAAGGATAGTAAAAGTAAGGGGAAACTTGAAAAGTTATAACTAAATGAAACAATCCCTATCCATATTGCTATCGGCGATAGTTATGTGGGGGTGGGTTAAATATTTTGATAACAGTTTAAAACAAAAGAAATGAAAAAAGTATTAGTGTTTTTATTTATGCTATTAGTAGCAGGATGTGGTTTAGCGATAGCGCAAGATAGTACAACTGCTAAAGTAGTAGGGGATTTATTGCCAGCAGTTGAAACGAAAATAACATGGCTTCCTTATGTATTGGGGGCTTTGTTTGCTACAAGTGAAGCATTAAGTTTGATACCATCGGTCAAAGCTAATGGAGTGTTTCAGTTGGTATTTGGTTGGCTTAAATTGCTTACTGGACAAAAATAAATTTGGCGTTATGGGGTTGGGCATCACCTTTAAGGAGTTGTTCAATCCTGACTAAGTGTATTAAGGCTATGAAAACGGTGACGCTACATCTTAATACCCGTTTGAGCCTAAGTGTAATACACGGGGATTGCCTCTCAAATTGATGACGAATAGCATTCCGATTATTTAGAAGCACACTTTCCCCGTCTTTTTAAAGTTCTTAAAGGCAGGATGATTCTCTGGACAGCCTTTAATTCATTGCGGCTACATTGCCCCAAGTTCGCCCTTAAATCATACGGGGCTAGTGTCCGAGACACATTTAACGCCCCCTATCCACCATAAGAACGATAAGGGGGTACTTTTAAAATTATTGAAATGAAAATAAGTGTAACTAAGTGGGGATTGATACTGGCATTGGCGGTGGCGATTAGCTTCTGCCATGGGTGTAAATCCATTGGTAAAGCAACGCAACAAGTGCTTACCGATTCAACAGCCTTTACTAAGGTGGGGAATATTTATCTTGGGCTGCACCCCTGCAACCCAATAGTAATATCGAGTAAGGCGGATACTACCTATCAGCACGATACTACAACTGTTTCCTATTTGGATACAGTTGGGCTTTACGTTCACGATACAATCATTAAGAAGATACGAACAATCGCCACTATACACGATACCACTACAATAGTTGACGGTCAACAAATCGCAATACTCAATTCGCAAATTGCAAACGAACGGTTAAGCAATGCAGTATTAAATAAAGGCATTACGGACGGGCAAGTAGAAATAAATAAGGTTCAAGCGCAATCGGATAAAAGGCTAACGATAGCGATATTTACTAATGCCTTATGGCTGCTATTATGTGCCTTCTTATTGTACGAATTATTTAAACCTAAGTTGCCGACAAATATTAAATTATAAATGCAACCCACTAACCTATCCGACTTTGTTACAGCCTTTTATATATTATTTGGCTTGACATTCTTAGGGGCGGTTTGGAGTTATAATGGTAAAGATAAAATTGGGAGAAAATGACTTACAAAATAATCGTTCAAGTAGGCTCAAAGAAACAAATGTTTACTATTGAAAGTGAAGAAGAACTATCTAGCAAAGATGTTTACGTTGATAAGGTTTTGAAAAAGAAAGATAAGGTTAACCCCAAAAGCAATGATGCTTCTTATAATTTTATTAAAAATATGTTTGGAATATGACAACAGTTAAAAACAGTTACCCAGAAAAAAAAGAAGTTGCCTTTGTTGCAGTACCAATACCACAACAAAAGATAGTTGACACTTTGAAACTATCAACCGCCCCGACAGAAGTAAAGATTGCAGCATTGGTAATCATAAGGAATGAAACAGGAAACTACCATAGTGTAATCAACGGTGTAAATCCATCAGGAACGCAAGCGGATAGTGGCAGGTGGGCTTCTATATGGGATAACAAAATAGTTGCTACTTGTGTTCAAAATGAGAATATGACAGGTAATGCACGGCGTTTTGTAGTGTTCGATAAATTGGATACGGGGATTGCATTTTTAATTGATAGGATTGAACACAAAGGGTTATTTATAGGCGAAAAAACCCCCGACACTTATCACTCATTCTTGGTTAACACAGTCGAAGATTTGGCACGGGCTTATTGGGATAGTTGGGTAATAGGGGATAAGGACGCAACCCCCACGCCTAAATTTGTTTCCGACTTCGTTTCAATGTACAATCAATCAAAGTTACTATTCATATAATATGCCAACCCTCTCAATCATCAACCATTTTTCTACAATATACAACCCTCACGGACTAGAACCGATAAGGATTGTTAATACGTTACCTAAAAGGAAATTATGCCTAACGCCGAAGAAAAAAGTAAAGGTCAACAGATAAAGGAATATTATCTATCCAATCCATCGGAAAGTTATGATAACATAGCTGCTAAATTCGCAACGACTAAAAACTTTATTGTCAATAAGGTATACGAACTAAGGAAAGAGGGGAAATTGCCAAAATTAGAAAAAGGATATAGGCAAAAGCCATCACTACAAAACAAACATACGGCATTATCAGAGGAGTGCGAAGATGTGGGGATTCCAAAAGAAAGGGTTACGCATTATTGGTGGAAAACAAAAGATGCCTCCATATTCGTAAAGTGCGAACAAACACAAGAAAGCGACATTTTAAACGCAATACAAGAGATAATATCCGAAAGACTTACCACTAGAATAGTTGCCCCTATAACCCCAACAGAAACTTGCCAAAAAGCCCTCAAAGTAACCATATCAGATGCCCACGTTGGACTAGACCCAAACCCCAACGGATACGGAATTTACAACTACAAATACAATGCTCAAATATTTCTGCAAAACATAGATAGCGTTTACAATTCTGTTATAGCAAAATACAATCAGTACGGTAAATTCGACACTTTATTTATTGATGACTTAGGGGATGGGTTAGACGGATGGAATGGAAAAACAACACGGGGCGTTCACGATTTGCCGCAAAATATGAGTAACGTTGATGCGTTTAAAACATTTGTTAAAGGTAAACTGAATTTAATCGAAAGGCTTATAGCAGCCAACGTGTCGGATAGTATCGAATGTAATAATGTTTCAAATGATAACCATAGCGGGGATTTTGCCCGTATAGCCAATGAAACTATCAAGATGATGTTGGATAGGATTTACGGTGAAAGTCAAATAGGGTTTAAAGTATTGAATAATTTTGTAGAGCATTTTTATTATGGCGACCATTGTTTTATTTATACTCACGGTAAAGACGAAAAACAAAGGGTAAAGAATTTATCTTTAGACCTTACCCCCGTTATTATAGAGTTCTTTAGAAGTTACATTGACTATCACAATATTGGTTCTAAGTTTATTCACGTTGAAAAGGGCGATTTGCACCAGTTAGGATATAAACGTTGCAATAAGTTTGACTATCGCAATTATATGTCATTTGCGCCACCTTCTTTCCATAGTAGCCACAACTACAACGGTTCATATAGTGGCTACTCAATACAAGTGATAGACAAACATTCAGCAACAGTAAGCCACGAAGATTATTTTTTTGATTTGACTAAATTGTAGTATCTTTAAGCAACATATAAAATATGTTTATGCCAGAAAAAATAGGAGTAATTTATAAATATACTAATCCAGTGGGAAGTTCATATATAGGTAAAAGCGTAAATATGTATCAAAGGAGGTGTCATTATAAGAAGGCTGCTTGTAAGTCACAAGTACACTTTTACCATTCATTATTAAAATATGGTTTTGAAAATCACAAAGAAGAAATATTAGAAGAATGCAATGAAAATATATTAGCCGAAAGAGAAAAATATTGGATAATCTTTTATAATACTTTTCATAATGGAATGAATTTAACTACGGGAGGCGAAGGTTATAGTCTATCGAAAGAAGCAAAAAATAAAATATCAAATTCAAAAAGGGGAGAACTTAACCCTATGTATGGAATTAAGGGGGAGTTTAATCATAGAACAGGTCAAAAAGCCACAAATGAAACACTGCAAAAATTAAGAGCATCTCACATTGGTAAAATGAAAGGGAAAGATAACCCATTTTTTAGTGGGTATGTTTTTGCTTATAAAGACGGTATATTAATAGGTAGGTATGAAGGAATATATGATGCTGCTAATAAATTAAAATTACATCATCCAAATATATCTAAAGTTATCTTAGGAAAAAGACCACATACTGGTGGTTTTTATTTTGAAAGAAAGAATAATTAAATACGGTTCACACATCTTTTCTAACATTTAAACACAACAATTATGACCGACAATAAAGAACAAGGATTACGCTACAACGCAGGAAAGACAAGGTATGATTTAGTACCTACATTTGCCCAAGAGCAATATGCTAAAGTTCTTACAAAGGGAGCTGAAAAGTATGCCGAAAGGAATTGGGAGAAAGGCATGGCATGGAGTAAGGTAATGGCATCATTAGAGAGACATTTAGCAGCAATTAAAAGGGGCGAAGATTATGATAGTGAAACAGGATTATTGCATTCTGCACATATAATGTGTAACGCCGCTTTTATTACAGAATATTATAAGATTTACCCTCAAGGGGATGATAGACCTGTTGGATATTTTAAAAGTAAGCGGGTAGGGTTAGATATAGACGATGTTATTTGCGATTTTGTTGGGGGATTCGCAGAAAGATTTGATTTACCCAATCCAAATAATTGGGCATGGAGTTACAAAACAAAAGAACACTTTAAATTCTTGAAAGATAATCCAAAAGAACTAGAGAAGTTTTATTTGGGATTAAAGCCAAAAATATCCCCTTTACATATACCCTTTGAGCCTGTTTGTTATATAACAAGCAGAAACGTGCCACAATGGATTACAGAAAGATGGATAGAAGAAAATGGATTCCCGTGTGTACCTATCCATACAATAGGTCACGATGGTAGCAAGGTTGAAATAGCAGTAAAAGAAAGGTTAGATATTTTTATTGACGATAGATACGATAACTTTTTAGAATTAAACAAAGCTGGTATATTTACATATTTGTATGATACATCTCATAACAAAAGGTACGATGTTGGTGCAAAACGAATTTATTCACTAAAAGATTTATTATGACAGACAAAGCAAAGGAAATACTAGACAGCGTAAACTACGATTCATTTAACGATGGCGGTTACGAAGAAATGTTTTTAGCAGTAATGAAAAAAGCTATGGAAATAGGCTACGATAGTAAGGGGATTAGTAAAGAAGATTTACTGAAACAGTGGTTTGATAACTGATAATATAAATCCCCTTATTATCAGTAAACGGGTTAAGTGAGGATAAAAAAGCCGCACCCAGTGGTACGGCTTAGATAAAATGTTACCAAAAGTAACAAAGGATATACACAGAGGTAGTCCGATGTGTTGCAAAAATAAACTATATTTGTGAATTATGAAACACTTACTATTTTTTTTCAGTTGGTTAGTGATTGTAACTAACTGTGAAGCATATAAACAAATTTAATCACTTTAAAACATAAATAAACAAAATGGATACAACAACACAAGCTACAAATGTAGCACAATCAAATTTTAGACAAATTTCAGAAGACCCTACATTTAACCTTAATAACTTTAAGTTAGATGATTTAGCTATCTATACCCCTGCAAAGTCTTTCGACCAAAATGATAGCCAAGATTTTAAGTTATTTCAAGTGGGGCAAGATGATGTACACGGCATATTAAAACACCTAATTTCAAGGGCTTCTATTTCATTAAGTATTTCTATGTTTGGATATGCAGATGAAGAACTTAATGACATTATTTGGCAAAAAATAAAAGACCCAAATATATTTGTACAGATAAGTTTAGATTCTTCGCAAGCGGCTGGAGTAGGGGAACGAAAGATATTAGATAAAGACAAGACGGATGATTTAACAGCATTCAACACCCACTTTACTATCGGTCAATCCGCCACACATCAAATAAGACACACTAAAGGTGGTGTAATAGATGGTAAGGTAGGATTTGAAGGAAGTACTAATTGGAGTACAGGTGGAGAAGGTACATTTGTTCCTAGTGGCAATGGTAGCGCAGGTGGAGTTGGCTACAAAGCCCAAGATAATACATTAACAGTGTTTACAAACCCCGTTATACTTCACGCCTTTCTTACTACATTGCAGAAACAACATAATGAAGGGGTGAAGCAAAGTTAAAATATGCTTTACATTAGCACCAAGCCAAGTGATGCAGCTATTTCTATTGACAAATTAAAGGCTATCATATTGCAGTATTACCCTAAGTTAAAGGTGGGGTTTTAATATGGTCTTTAAGCCTATACTTTTCTTGGTAAATATCTAATGACTTTTGTATTTTTTCTACTTTGAAAATATGCTTATTTATTAAAGAGTGAAGCATATTTAACTTTATAAATTCATAATCATTATTATCATCGTCACTAATAGACGCTTGAATAGAATTATCACTGTAATCTATTGTCATCAATATAAAGCTACCTTGTATTGTCAATAAGGTATTAATTACCTCTTTCTGTTTATATCCTAATTTCATTTCCTTAACTTTTTAAAACAATTCAATCAATCCTTTCTTTTTGTTTTGGCTTTCTTTGCGCTTTTCAATGTGTCACACACTTAAACGCAATATGATAAGTTCGACTTCTTATAGCCACCAATAACTTACCACTTCTTAACCCATGCCAGCATCAACTTTCAAATGCAATAGGTTGTTGTTTATTTATGTCTTTAAATTACATCTTCTTAAATTTTATACGGGTTATTATCCCCTAACTTTCTAGGGTCAATTGATTTAATTTCTTCTGGAAAAATGTTTATCTTCCATTCTATCATTTTTTGAAAGAGTAGGAATTGGTTTCCAGCAGAATTATAATCACCTTCTTTCATTTCTTCATCTGAATCAAAATCAAAAGACTTTTCGTTATACCTAAACGCATAAGATATACCATCATGTCCTATCCATAATAACCAATCTTCTTTTATTACATAATCTTCTCCCTTGTAGCTTCCTTCAATCTTTGCCAATTCCACTAATGGTATTTTCATTTCACCATCAATAGGTATAGGTTCTGTTATGCAGGATAGAGGGTATAGGTAGGGGATGAAAAAACCCCTATCTGACAAATTTAAGTAAGTCCCTATTGATATAATAGTATCGAAATTACCTTCGTATTTTAAATCAATTATACGGTTGTCTCTATTATCTTGCACCTTCACCCCACTATTAAGATAGTGTACTAATTTACTGTTTGTCATAATGTTTTATTTTTAAAAGTCAACAAAGCCATTTATCCCTTATCCATCCTAAATTCGGGTAATCGACCCAATGCCTACCCTTAACTACTCGTTTTAAGCGTAAAACAACCATTTCAGCTTTATGTCTATGTTTGTAAAGATAGCTGCATTTTACTTGTGTAAAAAAATCGCACATTTCAGTATATTTTATCCTATCCCAATGAGATTGTTTTAATTTAGGATTAGTTCCATATCCATTTTCAAGATAACGAAGTTTGCTTACTTTTCCTCTATCCCCCACCATTAAGTTTAGTTTGTTGCTCATATATTTTCAGTTTTAATAATGTTCCCTAATTTAATTCTAAACACATCCCCTTGCCAATTATCCGACCATTCAGGACGTGCAACACCTATATCAATACCCTTGAACTCTACAATCATTTTACGGGCGTTTTTAGCATATCCGTGAGTGAAAGTGATAGTGTCGAAATAATTAAAACCCATCATAGACCGTCTTGCAGGAGAGCAACAATGCAAAATACCTTCTTCTATATACAACCCATCGTCATAGCCTACACCGACAGAATATCTAAAAACCTTTTTGTATTGAAATACTAATCTTTTGAACCAATAGTCTTTTATCTCTCTATACTCCTCTAATTTTTCGCCAGATAATATCATATCAAACCATTTGCCTTTTAGTGTAAGCCTTAGCGTGTTACTATCTTCTAAGGGGAGTGTTTTAGTGTTGTTTTCCATTATCTAATATTTTTTAATTGAAGGGTACTCTATTATATTTACAAATTTATTAGATACCATATAATAATTGTCTAGTAAATAATCAATAGCTTCTTCTTTTGTTTTAAATACTATTCCATTGTTTATAATCTTCATCAGATGGCGACTTAAAGGAAACCCCATCATTTTCTGTTTGTCTGCCAATAAATAAATTAAAATTAATATCTTTTAATTCAGAGTATCTCATCTTAAAAATATCTGATTTAGAATACTTATTGGGTGCGCATTTGTTTAGATGGTTATACCAATGTAACGGTGCAATACTTGTTATTCTTTGACAAAATGGACATCTTCTAAATGTAAATCTCATTCCATTAAATTTATCATCATGGCATCTTTCTAATAATCCTTGACCAATAACAATGAATGTCATACCATTTTCCTTTACATATTCCCATTCGATATTCTCCATATCAATATTCTGCTTTTAAAGTTTCCCAATAATATTTTTCTCCATCGTTTTCTACTGTGATTATATGCGGGTAGATAGACTGCTTTAAAGATTGTAAAGTTCCTTCAAATGTTTTACCGCCCATCGCTGCAAAGTAAATAGACTCCACTTGTTCCCTTGTCAAATGAAACTCACCACCCACTGATTTGCGACCTGCTAGGAAAGCTAATTTAAGTTCATTTCTGATGCCAAAAATGCCTTTCTTATTGTTCAAATATTCCTCTGCCAATTCTTCATCAGTCTTTGGTTGGCGGATAAGGGTGGAAGGGAGTGTGTAAATGTCATTAGGTTTACCTTCGTATTCTTTGTTTGATGCAACTATTTTTTCTTCTCCCTCTTTTTCAAAGTCGAATAAATAAATATCGCCCTCTTCTGCAAATAATCCTTTGTTTGCTACACTAAATACTTTCTTTGTCATTTTCTTGTTTTTTAGATAAATTAATATTTTTAATTTCTAATTGTAACAAATCTTTATCACAAGGCTTTGTAAACAATCTACCACAATTTACACACCAAGTAACTCCGAATCTATTATTACGAGGTTTATGTTTATCTTCATTACAGTTCATTTTTTTCTTGTTTTAAATTGTTATCATAAAGTTGAAATGTTGCAGTTGTATCATTAGCCGCATCACCATAAATTCTAGTCAAAGCACCTTTGTTTTTATTAGTCATTTTTACTTGTTTAAAAGTTTTCATTCGCCTAATTTTCCCTTTTTTAGCTTCATAGCATTTACCTTGATAGTTAAATTCAAACCCACTATCACGCATACAAATACGCATAAACTCACCATATATTGTTTCTAATCCTACGCCACTGTAAACTTCTTTAAGAATTGTTTCCCCTTTTTCGTTAGTTGTAATTTCCATTGTTTTCTTGTTTTAATTGATTAATAAATAATTTGGGACATTTACTCTATTTAATCCAAAGTCCAATAGAAAACTATCCTTATCCCATTCAGATGTATTATCTCCTCTTTCAGGATTACAATATTTAGTAACAATTTTTGTCTCATTCACATCAACTATTTGATATAATTCTAAATCATTTCTGCAAGTGGTGTAATAATCTCCTTTTTTTGGAATCCAATCGTTTTTATCCTTTAGATAGTATCTATTAGCCAATGCTGCTAATTTTTGTTCTAAGGTTAATTTAATTTGCATTTTTTTCTTGTTTTAAATTGTTTAAAAACTCCACACACTCCACTAAAGCAATAAAGCATTGTTCGGGAGTGTCATACACAATACTATTTGTTAAGTCTATTTTCTGGGAAGTAGGTATTCGTTGGTAAGATTTATCTTTTTGCACATTTTCCCATACTTCGTGAAGCCTATCCCAAGAAGTGTGATAGTTAAATTGTAATTTATAACCAGCTTTTATTGCATATTCAAATTCATTAGGTTTAAAATATCCTTTAAGTGGATTACTACCTGTCTCAAGAATACCATATATAGTCTTTTCCATATACTTAGCCAATACCTCACTCTTAGCTGCTATTTCGGTGGGGGTTAGTTTATTTTCTTGCATATTGCATACGTTTTATTTGTGTCTATTAAATCTATAATACCAATTTGTACTGCCCTTACTGCGGAAGAATTGCAACTACCACTATTATTAAACTGCCACATATCGTGTAGTTTGCCATCAAAATGACTAATAGAATGTTCACAAATCCCCTTCGCTATATCCTCTGTAATGGTATCGGTGGTGCAGATGAAGGTGTACTTGGTAGAGGGTAGTTCTACATATTTCATAGTACTTACACTATACCCTTTAGGTACAGGCGGCAAGTAGCATAAATGACCATCATCTACTATTAGATGTTCGCTATCTTTTACTATTGGTACAAATAAGTAAATACCCTTACTCGTTGTTATCTGTTTCATTGATTATTTTCTTAATAGTTATTTGCAAATCGCCATCTGTTCTAGCATTCCAAAAGTCGTGTGAATTTGTTAGTAAATGTCCTAATGCTTCTTTACTATTTCTGGCGGATGTTAAAAAATTCATATTATGCAATCCATCTAAAGAAACAATGTGATACATAAATATTTCATCTACTTCGTTATTCTGATTCATTGATTAATTTTTTAGCGTTAGATAATGCTGTTTGCAAAATAGCTTTTCCATTTGAATTGCTATTTTCTAGGTATATATTAATAGCTTTCAACAACTCCCTATGACTAGCTTACAATGCTTCATGTTTAGCTTCTAGTAGGGCGTAGTAGGTATTTAGGACGTGGTTTGCACCAAAATCAAAGTCATTTTCGGCGTGTTCTTGATAGTCAGTATCAAACTGTGAGGCATATTTCACCGATTCTTTTTGTAATTCCTGTTTTATTTCTTCAATTTTCATCTTTCAAACTTTTCTTAGTATTAAAAATTTCCCGTCTTAAATATGACTTATGCTTTTCATCACGGGGGTTTTGCATCATTCTTTCGTAGCGTTCTAGTTGTTGCTGCTTAAGTTCCCTATCCGTTGGCATCCTGTCACGGGCTGCTATAAAGGCGTAGATTGATTGTGGGGTCATAAATTAGATTGTTTTAGTGGGTGATTAAATATTACCTTCGGCTTTGGAGATTGCCTCTTTTGCTGCAAAACATTCTTGCGTTGCTTGATAGATTCCGCTTTCGTCAATGCGCTTTATTAATCCTTTCAACGCTTCTAGCATACTTGGTGCAGCAGCAAATAAATCAGCATCAGCTTCATTATGTACTACTTCTGCAACACATTCGCCGTCTTTACTCCAATGTATTTCATACCATTCTTTGCCATAAGAATTTACCTTGCGTTTCTTCCATTCCCCTTGTGTGTGATTACTTTTCATTTTTCATTTATTTTTTAGTGATGCAGCAAAGATAAGGGGATTGTTTGGATATTTTATAAAAACTTCAAAAAAAAATATTTTGTTGATTATTCAAATACTTTCTATATATTTGCATCAGATTAAAAAAGAAAGAAAATGAATACTCCGGAACAAAATGTTATTCTTACATTAAAAGGTAAGAAAGTATTGTTTTTAGAAAACGATAATACATTAGATAATGGTCTTGATGTTTTTGAAAAAATATTAAAAGATAACTTAATAGATTATAAGGTATTATTTGAAGTTTCCGAAATACCCATAGTAGATATTTGTAATGAAATAAATAATTGTGATTGTATAGTTTTTATGACACAATGGGTATATGATATTTCTAAAAAATTATTAAAATATGTTGAATTATTAAAAACCCAAAAAATTATAGTTGAAGTATATATTTCAGAACCAACATGGTACTATTCTAGTCAACATGGCACTATTCACGATGTATATATATATTCTTGTAATACCTATTGGGGTGAAGCTAAAAAAGAAACAGAAAAATTTTATAAAATAACAGACAAGCCTTATTGGGATTATGATAATAAATTTGATAAATAACACTTTAAACAAAAACTAATAAATATGATAGCAGGACAAGAAAATGACAGCGTGGCATTGCAATTAAAAGAACTATTGCCACAAGTAACACAACAGCACCGTGAGCAATTATGCAAGCGAAATAAGTTTGGTAAACACGAAATATGTAGCCCTTCTACACTTTATACTTATATGGATAAGGGGGAAGTTAAAAACACTGTATTAGGTAGGCATATATATAATGCTTTAAAAAAAATAGTTCTTAACGATTAAACCCCCTATCAAATGATAACGATTAGTTTATTTTGGGCAATTTTAGTGATATTAATAATATTTGGCGTTGTTGATTTAGTATTGATACAATTTAAGGCAGATACCGAGTTGCTTGATTTTATTTTATTTATTGGCAGTATCGGTTGGATGAGTTGGGTATTATTAAAGCTTATCATATTCTTATCTCACCATATTACAATCACATTTTAAAAATTACAGAAAATGAAACGAAAAGTAGATTTTACAGTTAAAGGCACTAAGTTGCCTGCTATACCTACGGGGACGGGTTATAAAACAGTATATAAAGGTATAGATAGCGATTGCATTTACGTTGATGATATTACATACGGATTTGATTTTAGGCGTGAGGCTATCATTAATTTGTGTTCTTTTGGGGGATTTGGTAGGAAATATATTGTAGCTAATTTTAAAGATACTCAAGATGAAAACCACTTTGTTTTCCCCCTATCCACCATAGAGCGACTAGCAGAAGAACAAGGTATGTTGTGGGTGGAAGAAACTGAAAGGAATTGGACGGGGATTAGATTTAGGTGGGAAGATGAATCGGTTATTTATACCCTAGTGAAAAAAAGGGGGGTTTATCATTATGGGGATGGGTACAATAATACACAAAAAGAAGTAGATAGTTACTTCCTAAAAGGCACTTGGATAGAAGTAAAAGAAGAACCATTTACTCCCATGCTAACCCCCGAAAACGACAATAGCAACGGCGGTAGATTTATCCCACATCCCACACCCTCTATCAAACAATACATAGACAAGCTACACTCACTAGAGTATAATATCCGCAATGGGTTTTCTTTGTTTGCTGGGGTTGATGACAATTATAGGCTGCAACTTATCAAAGACGCTCAAAAGCACCTAGCTAAAACAGTAGCAGAACTAAACTTTATTCTTAACCCTCCTAAAATGCGTTCTTGCGTGGAACTTGCAGAAGATATGGCAAAATAGTGAAAGTTATGGAATGGATAAAATGTAGTGATAGGTTGCCTGACTATGATATTGCAGTTTTAGTTGTTGGCGAAAGTATTGGAATGAATCCACAAATGGGGGGAGCTTATGTGCAAATAGCTAAAAGACAAAATTTAGACGGGAAATTTACCTTAAGACAAATAGAACGTATGCAAGATGAAAACGAATTTTCGGGAATGAGATATGTAACCCACTGGATGCCACTACCTAATCCCCCACATGATTAATTCACAACTAAACAATAAATAAAATGAGAGAGATATTATTTAGAGGTAAAAGTTTGCTTAATAAAGACAAAGAATGGATTTATGGTAGTTTAATTCATAATTACCCACAAGGTTGCTACATATCTGTTTTTGATATGTTTACTGATATACAAAAAGAATATCCTGTTTTTAGCCCTACGATTGGACAATTCACAGGCTTGCTTGATAAAAATGGTAATAAAATATTTGAGGGGGATATTGTTAAAACAGAATCCGATAAGCCAATGGTGGTTAGTTGGAATATAAAGTTTGCATCATTCTGTTTAGATAGGAACGGAAGGTCTTTTTCTCATTGGTTTGGCGAATCTACCGACCCAGCTAAATGTGAAGTAATAGGTAATATTCACGACTAAACCCCCTAATATGATACTAATGATTATCTTGCTAATAATATTTTACGACATTAAATGCTATTTAACGGCTGAAAGGGTGGAATAGTTCTTAAACTTATTATGTAAGGTGTGAAGTGACTTAACTCTATATGTTGCGGTATCCACTTTACACATATATTTTTCATCAGCAATCCCTCACGGCGGTAATGTCTATGGATGGAGTAAATTAAAAAATTATTTTATGATAATCAATAGAATATGGGCTATGCCTAATTCGTTAACCTTTGGCATACTGCCTATTAAGTCTTTGTTACTTAGGTATATTAAACAGGGGGATATTGTAGTTGACCCATTTGCAAATAATAGCAAATATGGAACAATAACTAATGATTTAAACCCAGACATGAATACTGATTATCATTTGGATGGCTTATCTTTTTTAAAACTAATGGAAACAAATAGTGCTGACACGGTTCTTTATGACCCACCTTATTCTATTACTCAAGCTGCGCAATGTTATAATGATTATGGAAAAGACAAATTATCCCATAGCGTTACCAATATGACTTATTGGAGGAGGTGCAAAAGCGAAGTCGCTCGTATATTAAAGCCAAATGGTATCTGTATTATTTGTGGCTGGAATAGTAATGGTATCGGATTAAAAAGAGGATTTGAAATGGTAGAAATATTATTAGTACCTCATGGTGGCAGCAAAAACGACACGATAGTAACAGTAGAAAGAAAGATACAAACTAAATTATTTTAAATGAGCAAACACACATTCCCAAAGGGGCATAAGTTCGGGGGAAATAAGCCGAAGTTGCCGTATAAGACCAAAGCAGTAGGCGTAAGAGTGCCGGAGAATATTCATAGCGAGATTGTGGCTATGGTAAAGGATAAGGTAGCACTATGGAAGCAGGGTTATAATGCAGTAGAAAACGTTTTAACAAAACTTTAACATTTATTTCTATTATTTGTATTCATTTAATACATATCTTTGCTGTATCAAATTAAAAAATAGAAAAAATGAAAAAAGTAAAATTCACAACAGTAGCCCTAAAAAGCAATCAGTACTTACTACTAACCAATGACAGAACTTTGGTAGAAATTTATTGCTATGGTTACACCGATGGCAAAAGAGATAAATCTCTACACGGGTATTATTTTAGAAGTGATTTAATGGCTATTAATGGCAGATTGATTAAACAATTAAAAAATTCTTAATTTATTCACACAGGGCGGCTAACAACCGCCCATAAATTTAGAAAAAATGAAAAATACAATTGAAATTAAACCTAAGACATTAATTAGGTGCAAAGGGTTTGATGTTAGCATTGGCACTTACTCTACAAGTGACGTTGCAATTATTAGTCACAGTAGCGGCGAATTTGCTAAGTTCAAAGATATTCGCAAAGGCGGTAGGCTTGCTAAAATTAAGCGTAAATTTAAGCTATGGATTAACAGTGGCGATAGTTTTTGTTTTCAATTTATGCCAACCACTACTACACTTGAATTAATCCAAATGCTTAAATAATGAAGCAGAAACTTACTTTAATCATCACAGAAGCCCGCACACAGCTTAAACCGCCACCAGCAATACAGACGATACTGATAGTGGCACTATGTATAGCGATATTGCTATTAGGGAATAGTTTTTAATCACATAAAAAATAGAAAAATGAGTAAAGAAATTACAAAGCACACAAATGAAGTGGCAACAGTTACGGATGCTGAATTAATAAGCCATCTTAACAATTTAGGGTTAATGAAAGATTTAACCGAAGGTGAACAAAAGACTTTCATTTCGATTGCAAAGGCTTTTAACCTTAACCCTTTCAAGCGTGAAATTTATGTTAGTAAGTACGGTGGGCAGCCTGCTAGTATCATCACCGGATACGAGGTTTACATTAAACGTGCTGAAAGAAGTGGTTTGTTGGACGGTTGGGAAGTTAAAACCGAAGGTGAGATTAAGCCAATTTTGCGTGAAAGCACATTAAAGGCTATTATAACCATTTACAGAAAAGACCGCTCAAAGCCATTTGTTTGGGAGGTTAAGTTTACGGAATACATGCAACTAAAAGATGGGAACTTAAATAAGTTTTGGCAAAAGTCCGAAACAATGATTAAAAAGGTTGCAATGGCGCAAGGTTTTAGGTTGTGTTTCAATGATGAATTAGGTGGTTTGCCTTACACATCGGAAGAACTTCCTACCACCGAAGATATACCATATACACCCTTAGAAACAGCAAAGCAACCCCAATTACCCACCAAAAAGAAACTCACAGCAGCGAAGTATCAACAAGCACTTGAAGGGGTAAAAATAGGCGCAAATCTTCCAAATAGCGAAGTTAGCTTTTACACTTTTCTTACAACTGAATGCGAACTTACTGAATCACAACTTGCAGAAGTAGAGGCAGCATCACAACCCGTATAATCATGGAACAATTACGCCAAGAAGAAGTTATCAGTAGTTACATTGATGAAACGGGAACAGGACGAAAATTAAAGCAGCCTACAAGTTCGTGGGCTGCTAAGATTGAACTAAGCAAACTTTATTCACCAGAAGAAATTGAAAAACGTGAATCAGAATACTACAATAGGCAGCGATTTGTACCAGATTTACCACGATAAAGCCCGTGTAATGCGGACTAACTTCGATTGGGCTATAAAGTTGCAATGTGGTTTTAACCATCCCTTATTCAAAGAAACGATAAGGGAAATAATCAACATTGATACTCCTGCAGAATTACTAAAGCCATTGAATAAACTAGCACATACTTTAGTCGCCGAATATGATGCGGAAATTTGAGCGACAATAATAAGTAAAGGGTAAAATTATGAACAACGAAAAGTTAGCAAAGTATTTAAGTGTGTCCTTATGGGGAATTAGTGAGGATAGAATGAAAGAATTATTAGATGATTTTGAGGAGCATGAAAATAAAGAAGCCCCACCTACTAAACACCCTATCGAACTTGTAAACGAGCGTTATCCTAATGGATGGTATTGTGAGGCGTTTGAGGAGGTTTGGCAAGACGTAAGGAAAAAATTAGATAAATATTGTCATTGGAGTAATATTATGCCCAAATATTTAGCTTATGACAAATCAAATATTAATAACGGGTTTAATGGGTGGGCTCTTCCCTTTGAAGATTTACAAGAAGTCACCAAATCCGAGTACCTATCAATTACTAGACCCACAGAACAATGGGAACAACGTGACTATACGGGGGTGAGGTTTGAGCATAAGGATGGAATGCCGTTTGATGGTGGGATTATTGTAAAACTTGAAAACGGAATTTATACTATTAATTATCCTTATAGTAGAACTGGCAGTTGCAAGGTTGAAGATTTTAACGTTAACAGATTTTTTGAAAAAGGCATTTGGATAGAACTCCCCCCCGAAACATCATCCATACACGTTGAAAAGCCGAACCCACTTGAAGATAGGGTTAAGGCATTGGAAGATAGGCTTGAACGGTTAGAGCAAGGTAGCGAAACACCTACACTTAAGCGCAACCTACCAATAGATAATGGCATCTATAAAAAAGTAGGTGAATTTATGCCAGATTAAAAAGTAAAAAGTAAGGTCACTTCACGACCGAAAGTATAATGGAAGCGACAATAACACTCAATTATGTTGAGTATAAAAGATTATTAGATATAGAAAAAGAATTAAAAACACCTTGCTTAAAAGTTCTTACCCAAAATTCATATTCTAATCCTTATTCTCCTGTAACATTTTATATTGAATTATCTGGCGATTGGGAAAGTGAGGTGTTTAAAAAAGTCAAACAATTAATAGATAAAAACAAAGAGGTGATTAAAATTATAGAAAAAGAAAAAAAACAAGTACAAGAAAGAAGTTTTAAATTGCAAGAAACTATTTCAAATTTAAGTCAACTATCTTTTTACAAAAGGCTCGTATTTCTTTTTAAAGGTAAGATTGATTTACCCTAACTTTGTAAGCCCAATTACATTAATAATAACAAGCCTATACGATAATAAGTGTAGGCTTTTTTAACCTCTTTTATTATGTACGACTTATCTCACAGCAATTTATTTAGGAAACCAAATATCCCAACATTAGACAAGGTAAAAGAAGTGTTTAGGTCATTAGGCGGAACGGAACAACAAGCCATTAAATTTTACGAAAACAATGAAGTAACTGGATGGTTTTTTAAAGGCTCTCCAATAGTAAACTTCACTCCATTAGCAAGTAGGTATATATCAGGATGGAACAATAAGACGACAATGGCAAATGAAAGAAAGCTCGTAATATGATAAGTGCAAGAACGATTCAAGCGGTTAAGGATAGGGCAAGTGTTTACGATGTAATAAGCGAATATATCAATCTTAAAAAAGAAGGTGCTGATTATGTTGGTTTGTGTCCGTTCCATAACGAAAAAACCCCTAGTTTTAAAGTTAATCCATCGGGAAATTTTTACAAATGTTTTGGGTGCGGCGTGTCTGGGGATGCAATAGATTTTATTAAAGAACACAAAAAAATCACATTTATAGAATCGGTAAAGTTGTTGGCGGCAAAGTACAATATCAATGTGGACGAGATAATGAATGAAAGTAAAAAGCAATATGAAAAACCTGTACCACGACTTGAAAAATTAAGCCCACAGATAATTGAACGCTATGAGAAAAAAAGGCATATAAGCAATAACACACTTCTTAGGTTTAACGTGACACAGTCTATCGAATGGATGCCAAAGGCGAAGCGTGAAATTACAACTATTAATTATAACTACTATCAGAACGGGGAACTTGTCAATATTAAGTTTAGGGGTGCAAACAAAGACTTTAAATTAGCTAAAGATGCAAAGCTAATATTCTATAATATAGACGCCATTGAAGGTACAGAAGAGTGCCTAATTTGCGAAGGCGAAGAGGAGGCGCACACTTTTTACGAATGTGGCGAATATACGGCGGTGTCCGTTCCAAATGGTGCAAATGTAAAAGGCAATGTAAAGCTGGAGTATTTAGATAACTGCTACGAATACTTTGAGTGCAAGAAACGAATCTACATTTGTACCGATAATGATGATGCAGGGCGTAGATTGTGCGAAGAACTAAGTAGGAGATTAGGTAAGGAACGATGCTACATAGCGCAATATCCTACTGATTTAATAGTTCCTATCTGTAATGAAGAAGGTGAAGTAACTGGTTATAAACCTTGTAAAGACCCAAATGAGGTTTTGGTATATCTTGGCAAACAGGCGGTATTAGACTTAAAGAACAATGCTAAGTTGTATCCTTTGGAAGGTGAAAGCACGATGGATGATATTAAGCCATTGCTTACCGATTATTACCTAAATGGTTATCCTAAAGGTGCTGAATCTGGGATGCTAGATTATACCAATGATGACAAAGAAGGTTATCTTACCTTTATTCCGCAACAATTAACAGTTGTAACTGGGATAAATGGGCATGGCAAGGATGAAGTAGTAAATAATATTTGCGTAGGTTTAGCTGAAAAATATGGATGGAAAACAGCTATATGCCAATTTGAAGAAAACACAGAAATTACCGCAAGTAAGATTTTAGAAAAGCGAACCCGTAAAGCATTTGATTTTAGAAAGAATCCTAAAAATAGGATGGACTTAACTCAATTTGATGAAGGTCTTGTATTTGTTAAAGATTATTTTAAGTTTATAAATGTAGATGCTATCGATACCAAGATTGAATCTGTTTTACAAAAGTGTGTAGAAATGGTTTTTAGATATGGAATAAACGTAGTTGTTCTTTCCCCTTATAACTGTTTTGAACACAATGTTCCTAATGGTATGCCAGAAACAAATTATGTAAGTTTGTTCCTTAGCAAGATTACTTCTTTCGCTAAAAAATATAATCTTCATGTATTTTTAGTTGCCCACCCGACCAAGATGCCAAAAAATGCAAACGGATTATATGAAGTGCCTACATTGCAGAATATTAGCGGTTCAGTGCATTTTGCGAACAAAGCGCATAATGGGTTAAGTATTTACAGACATTTTGACACGGGTATCACGGAAATACATATTCAAAAAGTAAAATTCTATTGGTTGGGAAAAGTAGGTATCAGACAATTTTACTACGATACCCAAACAAGGCAATACCTTAGCCAATACGCTACAACAGAAGCTAATAAACCTATGACAGCAAAAGAATATTATAGCGTACCAGATAAGGATTTAGAACAAGGTAAATTTTTTATACAGGATTTATCGGACGAAATTCCGCCATTTTAATTGACACTTTAAAAATAGTATTATGAAATTTATCACAACGACAGAACAACTACTTAAAGAGATTTGTACCTTGATGGATGCTAATTTATCGGAAATAAAAGGGAATTGCAGAAAAAGGGAATTGGTTAAAATTAGGCAGTATTATTGCTATGTAGGGCGAATTTATTACCGTTTTTCATGTAATGATTTAGGTAAGACAATAGGCAATAGAGACCACTCGACCGTTATACATAGTAAAGATTTAGTTACTTCATTAATTGATATTGAAGACCCGGTTATTATCAATGATTTAGAGGCGTTGAAATCACATTTTGAGTTGGATTCTTTAAATAGTTTCGATTTGGAAGATGTTATTCAGCAGCTTGATAGGTTAAAGGTAGAATATGCAAAACAGAAGAAAGCCAATAAAAAGTTGCGTGAAGAAAATAAAAACCTAAAGAGTAAAATTGAAAGGTTGAAAGCTAAAGTGAGTATCAATTAACAATCCCTTTTCTAACATGACCACCACCCAACTCCAGATATTACTAAAATCAAGCGCAGTAGCGGCTATTAATCAGCCTTTACTAGATAAGCCTTTAAAGAAGGTTAAGCAGCCTAAAAAACTATGTAAATACAAGTCCTATATAGAGCAAGTGTTGACTGAATACTGCAATAAAAACGGCTATAAGCTACTTAGGGAACATCGTTTCCATGAAGCCCGTAAGTTTAGATTCGATTGGGCTATTAAAGAATTAATGCTGGTATTTGAATATAATGGTATCTTTAGTACAAAGAGTAGGCATACAACAGTCGGCGGCTATTCCAAAGATAGAGAGAAGGTAAACCTTGCAACTTCATTAGGCTGGAAGGTTTATGAATACACACCTATTAATTATAGGGATATAGATAATCAGTTGAAATAAATTTTTCTGTTTGATATTGTTGCTATATATTTGCATTATGAAATTAAATAAGTCATATTGCAGTTCGTTTAGTTGGTATAAAATTACCAATCGGACTATCATGTGATAACTTTAGTAAAGATATTGTAGCCCGATTGGATTAATTTCTAATCGGGTTTTTTGTTTTAGTCAAAGTAGCAAAGCTGGTCTATGCAGCCGACTGAAAATCGGTAGATATTGGTTCGACCCCAATCTTTGACGCACACACCTACATAGTATAATGGTAGTATTTTGGTCTCCAAAACCAAAGGTATAGGTTCGAGTCCTATTGTTCGTGCATAAGGTGGTAAGGTTAACTGTTGGTTAGTTACGATTGACTGTAAATCAATTGCTTCGGCTGCGAATGTTCGATTCATTCTGCCTTCACTACGGAAAGTTAATTAGTCAGGTGACTAAGCCTATTTGCTAAATAGTGCGTATGTAATAGTATGGGTTTCAATTACTCAACTTTCCGCAAGTATATTATTATAATGCTTAGGATATGGCATTTTTTTAAGTAATACGTTTTTTTTGCTTTTCTGATTGATAAAATAAATGTATCTAAATTGCCTTAATTTATGTATAATAGCTTCGTTTTTTCTATCAATTAAATGTTTTACAGCTTTATATCTTTTATCCTTCGGTGTAACCGTAAACTGTATCTTATGAAATACCTCCCCATCAAGCTCATAAAAGTCCGATGTGTGTTCCCCATAATATTCAAAATTTGCGGATTGATACACTATACCAAACCCGCCACATCTTAATTCTAAATATTCATCCATAGCGGTATCTTTTACAACGGAACCACAACTTGCGGGATTCATAGCATAGCCATACTGCAATATCCCTATTAATACACCATTCATATAAACACCTAAATGAATATAAGTAGCATTATAAAACTTTGGCAATGATATACTTGTTTACACTAGGTTGTTAAATATCTAGGTCTAATCCCATTGGGTTATCAATAATCGCTTTTTTCTTTTCTGCTTTTTTTACAACTTCTATTGCGTGAGGCAAATTCAATAATTTACCATTTATTATTTCTTCAATAGTTACTATCTCTACTTTTGAATATTCTTGATGTGTCAGAGGGTTTATATATTTACCCATACCTTTTGCTTCTTTTAGCATTGGTGCGGTCGGTTTTTCTAACGTTATAAATATTCCTATTGCGGCATCTTCTTTATTTACAACGTGGCAAAAATCCCTAATCATACTATTTCCAACGTAACCAGATTTGACAGAAAATAAAACCTGTTTATGCTCGTCATTCCCTGTAAGCATATAAGCAATGCCATCTATGCCACCATCAGCCCCTTTCTTTTCATTTATCAATGCTTTGTTGTCAGAATAAGTAAGTATTGCCCACTTTTCAAATTCCTTTCTTACCCTATCATCTTCTTTATGAGCAAGTGCTATGGCTGATTCCATATCCTTTGGAACGCCATTTAGCTCTATATTTTTAATCGCCTCATTGCCAAAATGCTCTTTTACTCTTTTCAGAATAAGGGATATACTCTGATATGTTATATCTATACCTATCCATTTACGTTTTAATTGCTGTGCAACTGCTACAGTAGTCCCGCAACCACAATAAGCATCCAAAATAATATCACCTTCGTTTGAACTTGCCTTTATTATTCTTTCTAACAACGCCTCTGGCTTTTGAGTTGGATAACCTAACCTTTCACTAGATGTTGGAGACATTGGTTTAACATCATCCCAAAATGACATAACGGCAACACCCGGTCTTTCGTCTAAATAATATTTGATATATGGCTGTCCTGTATTGCTAAAGTATAATTTACCCTCTTCGTAAAACTTTTCCATATTCGCTTTTGAATAAGCCCAATATCTACCATTTGGAGGCTTTACTCCGTGAAATTCATAAGACGTATCTCCTCCTCCTTTTGCGGCAGTTGGGGTTACATATCGGTATTTACGACCTTGTGAATCAACCTTATTATATTGCTTTTCTATTTGCTCTTCTTTAAAGGGCATATAAGAGGTGTTAAAAATATACTCATCCCCTTTTGTATAAAAGAAAATTGTATCAAAATTAACCTCAAATCTTTTTGAACCTTGCTTTGCATTTCCGTGAGCGGTTGTTCTTCTCCAAACAATTTCGCTTTGGTACTCTCCGTTATTTACGCAAAATATAGTATCCATAATTATTTTCAAATAATGGTTTGCCGTTGAATCGCAATGAAGATAAAAACTACCAGTAGGCTTCAAAACCCTATATATTTCATTAACCCTTAATGTCATACTTATCAAGTAAGCCATTAAAGAACCCTCTCCTAATACCTTTTTTAACCCAATAATTAAATCAATACATTGTTTAGTAAATTTTACCCCACCAGCATTATTTGTAATTTCTGAATATCCTTTTATTGCTTCGTCATCCCAAGTCCAAGTATCAACAAATGCTTGTGCCTGTGCCTTATCTTCCTTGCCTATGTTATTGTAAATTTGGTTATAGTTCCTTTTAGAATTGAAAGGTGGGTCTATATAGCATAAGTCTATCGTTTCGTCTTTTATGTATTTCCTAAGCACATCAAGATTATCGCCGTAATATAGTTTGTTTTCTTTTTTATTCATACAGTATAGTTACAAATGCAATGTTAATCCATTTTGTATTTAATTATTGTAGTGTGTATTTTAATCCAAATGATTTGGGTCTTATTCGTCATCTATTTGCACTATTGCCCTAGATATATAAACCTTCTGTTTAATTACACGCCGCTCAATTTCTTTGATAAGTAATTTCTTACTTTCTTCATCTTGCAGCATATTCCAAACAATAGGTGTTTCTGCATATTCCACGAAAGAAAGTTCAGCTTCTATTGCTTCCCTTAATGCTTTAAGAAGTTCTTTTGTATCCATACCCATAATATTTAGGATATAAATGTAGGCACTATCAATTACATTGTATGTAAAATGTGATTATTTGTCCTTATTGGGTGGTGGTACGTTTAATAGTCCTTTTAATTGACTATCGAATAACCCTATTTCTTTGATAGGTTCACTATCATTATTACCTTCTACAACATCTTCTATTCTAGGAAACAATAGGTCAATATCAACTCCATCAAATAAACTTGTTTGCTCTAATGTTTTATGCTGTGTCTTTACTCTTTTTTGAGGTGGAAGTGATATTAGTTCCTTATAAAATTTCTTTACAAAATGCTTTTCAAATTCTTTCCAATCATTTGATATATTCATTAATGTAATCACAGAAATAAGTTGTTTCTCTAAATGAGGTTCCCCTATATCTAATGTAAGACTTTGGTGCATTTTTGCTATTTTCTTCCCTGTCGCATTTTTTGGCGTAACATCTTCAAGTTTTTGCAAAACTCCACTTGGTAGTAAGTTGTAAACAAGATTTTTAGTCCAAGTGCCTATTATCCCCGGTCTTTTCTTTATTCCTGAAACTGTATAATCCCAGCCATTAAGCCTAAATATTTCTTTGTAAAATTCATCAGGAAACCTTTTTTGCCAAGGTAGCAATTCGGGTGAAATATAGGCTTGTAATATCTTTTGTAGTTCATCCTTTTCTCTAGTATATTGATACCCTGTTGCTTCATCAATTAAGGCAATTATACCTACTTTAGAAAGGCTTATCAATACTATTTCACTTGCTCTTGCTAATGGTTCTTGACTTTTTACTAAAAACGGTTTTTTTGTAACCTCGTTTATGGTTGACCTTGCATCAAGATATACTTTACATATTAATGGCAGTATAAGGGCATTATATCCGCTTGATAAAGTTTTATCATTTTTACCTATGTAATCTATTTGTTTGAGCACCCCTATCAAATCCTCTCCCACAAAGGATTGTAGGTTATTTGCATCTAAAAAAGCGGGCATATTGGGCACTCTTACTTCGCCAATATTTCTACCTCTTTTACTTCTACCAAAAGCCTTAAAAACAGCACTTTTACTTATAACCCTTGTTCCATCTTCTAAAACGGCGCAAGGCAGTTTTATATTACCAATGGGTAGTTCACCTTGATGTGTTGCTTTTAATACTTTTTCCATAACTATTACTTTATTAGATTTTGATAAGTCAAACGTTTGCCAGATACACCAGAAAGAACCATATCGAACCTTTCTTGTGTTCCAAATGTACGAGTATTGAAACGAAGTGTAAATTCATCAATGTAGCTTTGCAAATGTTCTTTACTTACCCAATGGTATATACCATCAATACCCCTCTTTAAATGAGACCAAAAGTTTTCAATACCGTTAGTGTGAGCCATTTGGTTTACATACTCCTTAGCACCGTGATTGACGGTTAAATGTGTGTAGTCGAAGGATAAATCTTTATAGGCTGAATATTCATCAGTCATTATAATACTATCCGCTTCTACTGTATTGTATATGATAGGTATAATGGTTTCTTTATTCCTATTTTCAACTACTTGCGCAATCACATTACCATCCCTTTCCCTCATTCCTAAAACAGGCTTTTTTGTGTGGATAGTGCCGCCCCTTTCGTTTCTTTCTTTTTTGTTGGAGTGCTTATTCTTTGCTTCGCCCCCAACAAATGTTTCGTCTATTTCAACAGTATTGCTTAGGGTATCTTTGAAGTTTGGGTGTTCAAAAGCATAACGCAAGCGGTGCAATAAGAACCAAGCAGATTTTTGAGTTACTGAAATATCCTTAGCAAGTTGATGTGAAGAAATACCTTTTTTGTGAGAAGAAAAAACATAAATGGCTAAGAACCATTTTTGTAATGGTATCTTGCTATTGTCGAATATGGTGTTAGTCCTTACGTTAAAATATTTACCCGTATTTTTACACTTGTATTTGTTTCCTGCACATTTGTAAACCTTGGATGTTTCGTCAAATGGTGAAGTAACGTTACCGTTCCAACGTAGGTTTTCTAAGTGGGTTATACAAGATTGTTCGTCAGGAAACGCTTTGATTAAATCGAAAATGCTTTTAAATTCAGGTATCATATCTTCTAATTATGGTGTAAAGATATGCTCAAAAATTTAATTAAACAAATTATTTTTATTTTATAGTGTAAAGATGTATATCATTGCCAAAACTTTTTACTATAATTATTTTTTACTATAATTTCATTTGCTTTATTCCTATCAATTTCGCAAACATTGAAATCTTTAGACCCAAATCCTATTATTTCTTTTGCGCCGAATAATGACATTTGATTACTATAAATAAGGCTTTTACCCCCCCCCCC
>Ga0214192_1000047_pt1 | contig 69276 bp, 115 predicted proteins | sample TroBogEpilimnion_44_FD_153030 | JGI IMG/M metagenome (GOLD analysis project Ga0214192, IMG submission 153030) | Freshwater microbial communities from Trout Bog Lake, WI - 29JUL2008 epilimnion | ecosystem: Environmental > Aquatic > Freshwater > Lake > Epilimnion/Euphotic zone | place: Trout Bog... | reverse complement strand
AAAATTTCCTCATTCTGGGTTATGATATTATTATATCTTTGTGTATACTTTTTCAGGGCATGCGAAGATGATAGTTTATCACCATCTTTAATAAATCTGTCATACGTGGGGAACTCATTTGAATTCCCCACAATATTAACGAATACACCAGAAATTGTTTTGTTTGTTCTACTCATATTTACTTGTTTATTTTACCGTACATTACAATTGATGAACCAATATAGTCCAACATTTCTTTTTTAGTGTGGAATAACTTTGGGGTTGAATACCACGCAACCCATCTGAAAGGTCTCTTATTCATCTTCTTTTAGATCGTTAAACATATCAATAATTTCATTCTTATCTCTCTCAGTAAGGTAAGTCTCATTCATATAATGGTTATTAAAGAAATCCTCACCAGTTTGATGGTCGTCAATGTTACATTCGATGTCACTATTGACTTCATTCCAGAAACCTTCCCTATCACGTTTATACTTACCTTCACGATAGGTATCATCTTCTTCCTTGGTAATCTCACCATCTTCAATGATGGACATACCACAGAAGTCATTACCTGGTTCTTCGTAATGGATTTCACATTTAACCCCATATAGTTTTGTGAGCATCTGACAGAATCCCACTGGTGGTGACCAGGCGGTATCGAAACTTAATTCAATACATGTCTCATCATATGATGGGTTAATACTATGACCAGGTACATCCCATTTAGTTCCCCAACCATTTACATTTAGTTGGAGTCTATCTTTCATATGTCCCTCACCTGAGTCATCAATTCCAACTAGAGATTCAAAGAGACCAGTCTTAGAGGTTTCTATCTCCTTTATTTTTTCTATCAATGGAGCAATAATCTCCTTATCACCTGTTATATTCAGGTTATTATAACACCAATTCGCCATACTATTATATTTAAATGATTAAAGATTATTTAAAATTTCTTCTTTGTTTTTTAGTTCACCAATATGTTCCTCGTAATACTTAACCGCTGGTTCCCAATCTTCTTTTTTACCATCTGATGAGAAACTAAAACCTGTTACATTGTTTCTCAATGATAGTAGGGTAATACAAACCATGAAGTCATACGGTTTCCTGGCTGTCTTACAGAACGCAAACGCAAAAGGACTACCATCAAACTCAAAGTAAAAGGTTTCACTATTTAGGTCTTTGGAACTGTCTCCATTGAAGTAAATCTCTTTGGTATTGATAATTGGTTTACCAGTTCCTCTACCACCCTTTAAAACGATTGGTTCATCTTTGTAATAACCACCACCTGTTTCTGAGAACTCAGGTAAGTTCTTCATAACCTTTTTTAGTTCTTTTCTTACTTGTTTGAACTCTTTCTGACAATCTTGTGTTGGAGTCTTGTACTCCCAGTAGTGTGTGTATCCGATAAGCTATATGCCCTTTAAACGGGGACATCTTCGTTGTTTATGTTAAAAAATAAATTTACGATACAAAAGTATATCATTCTTATGATATGGACAAACTTATTATGTTAAGGAATTGTTATCAAATAAAAATGATCTTAAGGACCTGTTATTCCTGAAAGAATTGTTTTGGCAGTAAAAATATTATCCACTGCCAAAACATATCTGAAGATCTTAAGAGTCCCGTTTTTCAGGGTAATAAAAAACCCCCACATTTCTGTGAGGGTTAATTACCTTTGACATATTGTTTTTACCAACTACTATTGTAGTAAAAGTCACCACTTCCTTCTTCTGTCAGTAGTTCACTAATCATTTCGATTGTCCTTTCTACCTCATCAAAATAATACTCATCATATTCAGTACCACCAAAGAAGAACCCGGATTGTGTTGGTAGTAAGTTCCTCAACTCTTCATTGATTGGGTCGGACTTAAACTCTTTAACCTTATTAAGGGTTTCCAATAGTTCTTTGAGTTGTTCTTCACTAACATAGTGTTCACCACAATCATCATCACCATTTTGACAATTCATAACGAACCAGTTGTGTAGAGCGTTGAACTTTCTCCAATAACCAACTTCTTCAATAATGTAACTAATCCTTTCAGGTTTTATATCCTTTCTTTTTTTATTACCTTTATTAATTGTGATTTCGTGTAATTCTTCTGGTGTCATATGATTCCAGTTCTTCACATAAGTTTTCTTGTACAAATATTGATCTAGCCCCAAAATATTAATGTTTGGATTTTATCCCATCCCGGATTTTTAATTATTAATGTATTTCCATTTAAAACCATAACTTGTTTTAGATTTCCCTAAACAAGAATTTGAAATTCCTCCACTTGATAAACCTAATTCTCTTTCAATATCCATAACACAATCCCATACTTTTATTTCTTTATTGTTTAAATCAAATTGTATTACTTTTTTATGTTTATCATTATTTTTTCCTTTTTTTGATTTTTGTAAACCATATTTATATGAATGTAATGCATTTTCAACTCTTGTTACCCATTCTAAATTATCTAATGAATTATTTAATTTATTTCCATCAATATGATTTACTTCTTTTTTATTTTCAGGATTTTCTATAAAAACTTCTGCCAATATTCTATGTAACTGACATAATTTTTTTTCCGTTTTCGATAAATATAGGTTTACTCGGTAATAACAAGAATTTATAAAAGGTTTTAAAATTTTGTTATTTTTTTTATTTCTAATAAGACCTAATTTATTAATTTCATAATTAGGGTAATTTTTAATTGTAACATATTCAGTATCCATACTAATAAATACTATAAAAAGATACAAACATTACCCATAACTATTATTTTTTATTGTGATACAAAAGTAAAACATTCTTAACAATATATTTAATTGTATATTGTTAAGAATGTGTTAAATAAATTAGATGTGACAATCAATGATTGAAATGGTTGTATCGTCTGGGAGTTCATCAAACATTTCTGTTAGTTTTTCATCCCATTCTTCTTGTGTCATTTCATCATTTGACATTCCCCACCATCCCATTTCACCTTTTTGGAACCATTCACCATCTTTAACGATAGCATAAGTGGATAGTGCTTCGTTTCTTCCCCTTTGAACATACTCTTCACGACTCATTTCAAAATCTTCCACATCAACAAAATATCCCAATTCTTTTATTGCTTCTACTGTTTTTAACGCTTTCAATCTTGGTTGGTCGTGATACAATGATTTGGCAACATCAATCGTAATTTCATCATTCTTTACACGTTCAACTAAATCTGACCATTTGGTTGGAACTGGTGTATCTTTGATAAAAGACATTACTTTATCATATCTTTCACCAGCATCCTTTCCAGCTTCATCTCTCATTCCTTCAACATCAATATTCTTTTTGATGGTTTCATCACAATAACCAACTTTATCACCATCTATGCTCGCCCAACTCTTTTCACCGTTAGTACCAGTGGTACCCTCTTTAAGTTTAAGAAACCCATTCCAACGACCACCTAATTGATACCAATCCCATTTACTTTTGGGGTTATATGTGGATACTTCCACCCACTTGTCGTCACGTTTAACCCATGAATTACTATTCCAATCTTCACCCTTCTCAGCGTAAAGTTCATCGAATGTTGGGTATTCAGTACCCTTTTCCTTGTAATACTCAATCATTGATTGTTTTTTTTCTTCAGATACTTCACCAGTAACTACTGGGGTTTCAAGTCTTTCGTTTTCGTCATACGGTGCAAGTTGTTCATCAACTCTACCACCGATTACCATGCAAGAAAAATGGGACATAATTATTATTTTTTTATTGTTAAGAAATATGTTACAAATGTAACACTTATTTTGAAATATACAAAATTAATTTTTAAATAATTTAAAACCATGATGTGTTTTTCTTTTACCATTTAAAACCATCACCATATTTTGTCTATGTAGTTTATGTTCATCACAAAACCTTTTTAAATTTTTACCTTTATATATTATACCATTAATATCAATAAAGGAATATTCACGGGCTCTTTTTTCGATACTTTCTTCACTTTGTTTTACACCAATTTTAGTTATTCTCATTTTTTCTACCGATTCTCGTGACATTATTTTACCTCGATTTCCATCACCTATTTTTTTTCTTGTTTCCTCACTTACCACATGACCTTTTAATTTATCTGATACTTTTTTTGTGGTTTCTTCAGATCTTTTAAATTCTTTGGGTGAACCTGCAATTGGACAAGTATTAAAACCATTTTCTTTTATATAAGGTTTATATAAATCCAAATATTTTTGTTCAATTATAAGTAACTCTTTTAATGTAATACTATCCTTTTCATAATCTTCAATGATAATAACATCAAAAGAATCATATCCATATTTATTAAACGCGTTTTGTAATTGAGGTGAAGCGTGTTTTTGTTTTTTTAAATCATTAAAATGTCTATTAATCCTTTGTTTTAAATTAATTGATGAACCAATATAAATTTTATTGTTGGATAAACATTTTATCATGTACACTCCAGATCTTTTGGTTGTAATATCCATAACTCTTTTTATTATAAATATCAACCATCACTGCAAAATGGGACATAAAATTTAATTTTTAATTATTAATAAATGAATACAAAAGTAAGGGAAATTAATTTCCCCACCAAATTTAATTTTCCGGATCTTCAGGTACTTTAAAGATACCAATTTCTGGTACATCCACTTCTTTACCAGCAAGTTCATCAATGTTGTACCAAGCACCACCTTTAGTTTGAAATTTCATATCATCATTCCAATCCTCAACATTATTAAGGACATCGAATATAATATTACCTTTCATTGAGGACTCACTCCTACCAAAGTTATCAATAGGTTCTGTGTAATAAACAATTTTAATTGCCATGTTCTTTTAATTTTAATGAGATACAAAGATAATACCTTTGTATTGAATAAACAAATTTAATTACATTCTACTGTTGTAATACCGGTTTTTATTCTATAAACTTGAATTTGTTGACGAACCTTTGCTTTCCAATTAGGGTTTTTTGCAACCTTTTCGGGTGAAACTCTTTCAACCATATCATAGATAGGTTTAAGTTCTTTGTCACCGTATTGTCTTGCGGACATACTAACAACACTATACCATGTTGGGGTAATACCTACAACAATAATTCTTTGATGGTTAACTAGGATATGTTTACCTTTGATACCACAATGTTCAAGACATTCCACATTTTCTTCACCATATCCCAATAAGATAGATGGAGCTGTTGATGAACCACCGATTGTGCCATCTGGTTTATAGAATTTAACTCTACCTTCCATAAACAACATACTATCAACATGAGGGAACACCCAATTTTGAAATGCTTTGGTTTCAGTCCTTGCAAATACAAACCCAATACCATTTGCATAACTTGCCATTTTCTTTAACCATGCTTCTAATTCCCTACCATAAGGAGGATTTAACCAAACCCTACCAAACCAGGGTTGTATCAAACCATTTTCTGTTTCTGTGTAACGATGTTTTGCTGTTAACCACGGCATGATTGGGGGAGTACATGGGTCCAAATCAAATTCTCCCAATGATTTAATAATTTCTGGTGGAGTTAACCAGGTGTTTGTACTATTCTCAGTTTTTTTATGATTGAAATCTTTTGCCATTATTTTAATTTTATTGTGATACAAAGGTAAGGGGTTTGTAACCCCCTACCAAATTTATTTTTATTGTATGACAAATTTATTATTAGGATCTAGTTTAGTTCTTACAATTTTATATTTAAGTCCAATTATTACGTTTTTTGGGTCCTTATAACGAAGGTCGTTTAAATCCCCATCAATTACTTTCCGACCTAAGAATTGTTTTGGGAAATCATTTTTGAACACCACAGCAACCCTTATATTATTATTCAACATATTATCACATTCCAGAAAGTTCTTACCATCAAAGGAAAATGTAAGGTCATAGTTCTTATATTCCTTTAATAGTTTGGTACGGTTTGGAACTTTTGTGTAATCAAAAAATATGGTATTCGTGAAAATTTGTAATATATTTTTTTTCTCACCGGTTAATTTATCGGTCATATAAAAAAGTTCTGGTGAAATATCTGAAGTATTATTTAACCTAACACTAAAAGAGTATCCTAATTTTTCTGCTTTAAGTTTAGCACATTTTATTTCATCAATTAACCAATTAACAAAAAACTCTCTTTCTTCAAAAAATAATTTAGTTTTTTTAATTCTGGATTTTGTCACACTATCGTATCTTAATGAAAAACCAGAACCATTTAAACAAACATCAGTACATTCTTTTGTTCTCATAGGACAAACTTCATAACCCGATAATTTAGCCGGCGCTAAATATAATGCGTATGTTAACTCATTATACTTATACGCTTTTTCATGTTTAACTGTTGCGTTAACAGAACCCAAATAACTAATACCAGTTATTTTTTTTGCTTGAGCTCTACTTTTAAAAATTAATTTAGACATATATTTTTATTTTAGTGAGGTACAAAAGTAATACATTTGTATTGAATAAACAAATTTATTTTAACTATATTTCCAAATAAAACCACCACATGTTTTTTTACGACCTTTACAAACTTGAGTAATACCTGACGGATTTTTATTAATATGGTTTCCAGCATCAATTAATGAATCAAATTCTTGTATTAAATTATTGTGTAAATCATATTGTGAAACCTTTTTACTTGCTCCATGATTACCACCAAATTTATTATTCCAACTACAAGGAACAACTCTAAGATTCATATTTAAAGAATGTATGGCTTGTTCTGATTTTGTTGCCCATTCTAAATTGGTTTCAATGTTATTTAATTTATTACCATCTATATGGTTAACAGTTGGTTTATTTTGTTCATTATTTATAAACGCTTTAGCGACTAAAGAATGTACAGTAAATGAATTTAATTTATTATTTTTAGATAACCCAACCTGTAAATAACCATATTTATTTATGCTCGGTTTTAATATCTTTTCTTTTTTTTTATAACTTATTCCATTTTTATCTGTAGTTATTCTTTTAACACTTTTTACTTTTCCATAATTTGACACTTCATACAAATTTTCATAATCAGTGACAAACTTCCAAATTTCTTTCATAATATTTTTTTTATAAATATAATGAAATTTTAATTTAAACCAAAGTACTAACAAAAAAAAATATAAAGGACCTGTTGTTCCTGAAAGAATTGTTTTGGCAGTAAATAAAATACTGCCAAAACATATTTATTTTACTTAAGATCGAAATTTTCTCAAGGGCATAAAAAAACCCCACAAGTTAATGTGAGGTTTTATTGTTTGTGTTGTTTATTTAGATTTTACCATTTTTTTTAATTTCATTATTTCGACTGGTGTTAGTTGGATATTTCCATCAAAAAACTCCAATTTTTTGGGTTCAATAAAAAAGTAATTATCATCACTGTCAAAAATAATTGCATTACCATCTTTGGTAAATCCATTAATAGTTCCCACAAATTCGTGATTGTACTTATCATCACCACTAGGTTCTGGTACTAATACACAATCACCTACAAATAACTCTTTACCATTTTTTTCAATACGTTCCATTTTATTAATTTTTAATTTTACTTGGGATTATTCCCTATTTTTGAACCACAAAGATAAGGGGTTTATATTATATAAACAAATTTATTTTTTTTTATTTACTGCCAAAACATATTCAATCTTAAGCAAGCTCCGACTCTGGATCTTAAGTACAAAAAAAATCCCCACTAAGAATAGCGGGGATTAATCCTAAATTAAAATATACGAACCTAAAAATCTTCATCTCTTATACTATCATATAGTTTTTCTTGTACAATATTGTACTGTTCAATTAAATCATAAATTTCATCAATCAATTCATCGGATAATTTCTCATAGGGTATATCATCTTCATCAATATCAATATCATCATCGTAAGTAACAACATGGACATAATCTTCTGTAAACTCCTCAACAAGTGTACATATCTTACCAGTTAGGTTATTATATACTGGAGAACTTTCTAACTCCAATTCAGTGGTTGATGTATCACCCCAAGTGAATAATACTTTTTTGATAAACTCAATTTTTTCTTGTCTTTCAGATATATCAATAAGTTCCCAAGTGTTACCATAACTTTCCCCCTTATCAATTAAATCTGCAATATGTCTAAGTAATACGGACAATTCATTTTTGTCATTACACTCTTTGTTAATATGTATCTTTACCATTTTACTAAAAGTTTAAATTGTACATTGTAATATCATCTGTCACCATATAGTTACAATTTGATAAATCGTAACCCAAACCACCTTCTTCAGTTGGTAGTTCAATAAATTCATCAGCGTCCAGTTCTTCTGGTTTATTGTCCAATGATAGGACTTCTACTTTACCAGACTCAAAGTTTAAAATAACGGCATAAGATAGTGGTTCGATTAATTCTAAATCTTCACAAAAATCTTGAAGGTATTCTTCAGCATCACTTACACCAATAATACTGAAATTTTCGTCACCATTATCTTTTAAAATGGTATTCATGAAATCAATAAATTCACCATCACTTTTGAAGTTACCAACAATCTTACCTTCTACTTTGTTTTTTACTGTGTACATATATTTTTTTTTTAGTGAGATACAAAAGTAATACATTTATATTGAATAAACAAATTAATTTTGAACTTCTTTCAACCAATCTGTGACAATTTGATTATTGACTTCAAAATGTTTTCCATTGAAGTTTGCTGCAAATTGGTTATGACTTTTAAAATGTTTTCCATAAGTGGACTCAGTGAAAACAATATATTTACCAGGAGACACTGGTAATCCTTCTGTAACTGGTACTTTAATATAAATTGTCATACGTTTAATTTATTTTTATTGTTACAAAAATATCCAAAGGAATTACAACTCCATTATTCCCAACAAATCCTGGGGAACAAGGACATGCAGAACATCCACAGTTTTGTCTCCAACCCCATTTTTCCTTCATTACAGACGCATGGTGACTCGGAAACTTAAAATCCAACAACTTAGGTAATACAAGTTCCTTATAGGTCTCGTATGGTCTATTTTGACGTTCCATGATATTATCAACAATACTTTCCTTATCATGGAAAATATAAATCTTATGTTTATCTCTGAAACCTTCACCATGTCTATTATTTGAAGGTTTAACTTGTAAGTCTGTAAATTCAAAGTTCATGTTATTTCTCAAGATTAAAAATTTTATTTGCAATTGTACATATAACATCAGTGTCTAATTCATCATCATTGAAGGTCATATCATCATCTACCTCACCGATACATGCAAGTCCACCGAATGTTAATACATTTTTAATGATTGAAACATTAATCAATGGGTATTCATTGTGGTACCCAAATTTATCAACATAAACACCTCTAGGTAATTCATAAACTTCATTTTCAATTTCTCCATCATAAGTTGAAGGGTCAATTAATTCGTATGGATTATCCCCATGTTTACTAACAACTTCACGGATATACGTTAATGCTTCCAAACGTACATTATTCGCTTCGGTTACAAAATTTTTACTCATAATATTTTATTTTAGGGTACAAAGGTAATACATTTATATTAATCTACCAAATTTCCTTCACCATGTTTTCCAAATAATATTTCCTCATGGATTTGTTTTGTGATACGTTTAATTTCTGGATCATCAAAATTTTTATTTTCCCTGAGAATAGCACTAGTAACATGAAATACTTTTGATTCAATCCTGGATTGGAATTTATATTTCACATTAGATTTTAACTACTGACATTATTTAATTTTTACAAACTTTTAAAATATAACCAGCATCTTCCAATTCCTTTTTAAGGTCTTTATATTGTTCAGGTGTGGCTAATTTATGTTTTTTGTCATACGCCCATTCTTTTCTGCAAGAACTATGTTGCCCAATATGCGCATAACAAACCAATTCACTATTTCCGTACAGTCTTTTATTATACTTTAATTGTGGAAATATGGCAACAACTTCATCTCGATAAAATGTTTTACTTACAACAAACCTAACTAGTGTTGACATATTTTTTTATTTAATTGGTTAACGATAGCTTCAGCAATTGCTTTATCGTGGAAAGCATACCTGTTCATTTCTTTACCTCGATAAAGTTTGAAAGTAGTTTTATCAATGGTCTTACCTTTGTCATCAGTAATATACCAATAGGTTTTTGCACCAAATGACCCGGTTGCATCCCATCTACTTTTACGAGGGATGTATTGATTGAATTGTAATGTGTACATATTATTTAAGTTTTGTTTTAGATAAAAAATGATTATACACTTCTGGTATATGTTTTTTATAATACGGTTGATTATCCATACACCACTTTTTTAATTCAGCCTTATCCTTAAAAGGTTTTTGCCACGAACTATTACTCATAATCATTTCAAATTGTAGAGTAAGTTCATCAATAAAATCTTGAACCGTCCAACCTTCGGATACGTGTCTGTTTAAATTCATCTTTTTTAATTTAGGATACAAAGATAAGGATTTTATATTTAATAAACAAAAAAAAGTTTTTTATTTTTCTCAGGTGATGATCCGGGATGTTCAGGATAATATGTTTTGGCAGTATTAATTTCACTGCCAAAACATATTGAGACATCTTCAGCGCAGCATGCAGCAAAACTTAAGCGCAAAAAAAATCCCCATCTTTCGATGAGGACTTCTTAATAGAATAATCGTATTACAGATTACGTTTGATGATTGATTTGATTGTATCAATTTCATCAGCGTCAATACCAAACACTGCAATCAATTCATTTGCCATTGCGGTAATCTTTTTATCTGTATTACCTGTTACAGCTTCAAGGGTTACAGCTTTATCTGTGGTATTGTTTGCCACTGCCTCCTTAATTTTTTCTGTACGTTCAGCTTGGTTCTTAATGGTTCTTTTCACATTAAAAACTGTTGTAGCTTTAATCTTACCTTCTTTTACCAGATTCTTAATTTCTGGTGTTTCGTTGGCGAATGATAACATTTGATAAACATACGCTGGTGTTTTACCAATCTTATTTGCCACCGATATTTGGTCGTGTCCTAAATTAACCAAACGTAAGATAAGTTCAGCAACCTCTGGTGCTGTCAAAGGTTTGTTATCAGAAGTAATGAACATCTGTAAAATACGTTGTTCTTCTGTGGTACGAGAACCATTAACAATTGCAATGAAATATGGTTCATGACCATCAGCTTCTAATAATTTCAAAGCTGCATATCTTCTATGACCATCAACTAATGAAAATGTACCATCTTCAAGTACATCAACTCTACCAGGTTGTATTTGTGAATTTTCTAAAATTGATTTAGACAATTCTTCAATTTCACCCATTTCTTGACGAACATTATAATTTTCTCTTATTACAATTTTAGATAAAGGAATTTTTACAATTTCACCAGTTTTTGATGAATTTTCTCTCCTAATTCTGTCATTACCTAATGCTGGTAATGGTGCTACAATTTTTTCCATTTTTTTTAAAATTTAGATTATTTATTTTTTTTTATGAGTACAAAGATACAATCTTTATAATTACTAAACAAATATTTTTTTTAAAAAATATTATTTTTATCACATTTCGTCATATTTATTAATATGAGAAAAAAATTAAAAAATGGTGAAAAAAAAAGTAGGGTTAGTATAACAATAAACCCATTATTATCTGAGATAATAAGTAAAAAATCAAATGTGTCTAAATATGTTGAATGGTTAATATATCAAGACCTAAAAAAAAATAATGAAATAAATGAAATGTCTTTATGAGGGAAAAAATAACGATTGATGAATTTATTAAAAAATCTAAAGAAATTCATGGAGAAAGATACAATTATTCATTGGTAAAATATGTTAATTGTAAAACCAAAGTTAAAATTATATGTACAGAACATGGGGAGTTTGAACAAAGTCCTGAAAAACATTTAATGGGTCAAAAATGTAAATTATGTTCAATAAAAAAAAGTGCAGAAAAAAGAAGTAAAAATATTGATACATTTCTTAATGACTGTAAAAAAATACATGGTAATAAATATGATTATTCTAAAGTTGAATATTTTAATAGTTATAAAAAAATTAAAATTATATGTCCAGAACACGGTGAATTTGAACAAACACCTACTCATCACGCAAATTCAGGATATGGATGTCAAAAATGTGGTTATATGAGGGATGCAATCCATAAACAAGAAAATCCGGTAGGTTGGAATTATAATTTATGGGAATCTGCATCAAAAAAATCAAAAAATTTTAATGGCTTTAAATTATATATAATTGAATGTTGGAATGATAATGAAAGATTTTATAAAATTGGTAAAACATTTCAAACTATAGAAAAAAGATTTAAAAATAAAATAACAATGCCATATAATTATAAAATTATTAAAATTATTAATGGGACTTGTTTTGAAATTTGTAAATTAGAAAATGATTTTAAAAATGATAATAAAGAAAACAAATATCTACCAAATTTTAATTTTTGCGGAAGATACGAATGTTTTAGTAAGTTAACAATAAAAATCATCTGAAGGACCTGTTGTTCCTGAAAGAATTGTTTTGGCAGTAGATAAAACACTGCCAAAACATATTCATTTTTACTTAAGATCGAAATTTTCTCAAGGGTATGAAAACAAAAAATCCCCAACTTTCGTTGAGGACTTTTCTCCTAAATCAAAATATACGAACCTACTTTATTATCTTTTGGGGAATAGTTTGGATAATGATATTTGTTGTTTTATTTTCTCTTCAATATCCTTTTTAGTTAATCGTTCAACATAAGGATATTCCCAAGCATCCCATACAGGAATATGTACTAACTGAACTGGATTCAAACTCATAACCATATATTCAGCATAACCATCTGCAAATGGGAAATTTATTGATGTTCCGGTATGTTCTTCATTATAACCATTATCCTTTAAATACTTTTTTAAATCTTCTCTAAAGGTTTCACAATCCTTCTCATATTGTTTAACATTCTTCCAATCAAGAACAGGAACTTTTATTTCTGTTGGTGGACTATATATCTTTCCCATTTCTTAATCAATTAAATTATTACATAATATGAAATCAACCAAATCTTTTTGTTGTGTCTGTCTTAAATCATCAATAGGGTGATAAAAAGAATTACCATCATCATCAGTTACATCAAACCCATCAGATGAACAATTACCATCTATACTACAATAACCATCATCAATGTTATAACCCCTCAACTTACTTTTTTGTTCTGGGGTCATACGGGATAATAAATCGAATAACAACTTTTGAGTTTCAGCGTGTAACGCTATTTCTTTTTCTTTGATTGTAATTTGTCTGTCAATTAACTGACCTTTTGTTTCTTCCATTGTATTTGTTTTAGGTTACAAAGATAATACTTTTGTATTAAACCAACAAAATTAATTTGTGTAAGATACAACAATTTCTAAACGATAATCTTTACCATTGTGATACACTTTTTCATTTAGGAAATATTCCTGACTTTCATCAGATAAAACAACTGGATGGGTCTGTTCATTGATAAGTTTAATAAACTCCAATTCTGCGGTTTCAGAAACATCCTCAGATAATTGTTCCTCATATACTGGATAAGATAATATTTGTGATACCTTATTGTTAATTGTTTCTACAATGTTATAAATTCTCATTTTATTTAATTTAGATTACAAAGATAATACTTTTTTATATATTGACAAAGTTTTCTTTTAATAGTTTTACACGTCTTTCACCATCTTCGGTTAATTTGTTACCATCCCAACAATGGTCACAATCGTGAAAACTTTGTAAACATAGCCAAAAAGAATCACAATGACCTTGATACTTGGATTTAAACTTAATGATACTTTTGTTTAAATCATCAAATATTTTACCATTAAATTTTGTTTGTGCAATCTGTACACTCTTAGGTGTAAGACATCTACCTACAGCACACATTTTTCCATCATCGGTGATATATTCACAATGCTCTCCTTGTAACGCTCTAGGATTATTTTTGTAATACTCCACAGTTTCATCAATGATTTGATGTGTTGTTAATCTTTTTTTCATAATATTTTAATTTAGATTACAAAGGTAGGGAGTATTACACTCCCCACCAAATAAAAGTTTATAATTCATCACAATCTGGACATTCTCCATCAAGTAACGTTCTACCACAAACCTCGCATTCTTCATCATTATTACCATAGAAAAATCCTTGATCTGGACAACAATCTGGATAAGGTAAACTATTGAAGTATGTTTTCCATTGGTCGTTATCACCACGAGGAACGTGTGTATTCAAATTCTCAACCAACTTTGGCATCTTAAATAAACCGTTATAATCACCACTTGGATTATCTTTGAATGATAATGTAATACCTTCACTTCTGGTTTTCTCACCATTTAACTCGGCAAGTAACTCATAAAAGTCTTTACCACCAAACTCACCATAACCATCGTAATTATTTTCGGTGAATACTTGTCCATCCTCAGTAATCATGTGAACTGTAAATGGACGTAATCTACTGTGTTGATTGGCAATACTCCTACCTGTATCGGAGGTCATCCATGAAAAAAATCCCATAACTTTTAATTTATTTTGTTTAGGATACAAAAGTAATACATTTATATTACACCACCAAATTTATTTTTCAGTTTGATTATTATATATTTCTAAAGATACACGACCATCAAGATATAACTCAGCGGTACTTTCCCCACCATTATCTTCTGGTTCCAATGTTTCTTTAACTCCATCAATTTCATCCCAAGAAATTTCCTCTAAATCCCCTGACTTATATTTTTCAATAGCAAGTTTTTTAGCTTCCTCTACTGTTTCAGCTTCTACTGAAAATGGGGTCCTCATCCAAGTTGTAACTTTCTGGTCAAGAAAAAAATCAAATGTTTGCATATTATTTATATTTTAGGATACAAAGATAATTCATTTACATTTACCAAACAAATTTATTTTTAAAATTTATTTCCCGTGAATTCTAGAGTCGGAGCTGCTGGTCCCAGCTCAATTCAGGAACGATATGTTTTGGCAGTATTATATGTATGACAATAACTTACTGCCAAAACAATTTGAGTCATCTTCAGCAAAGTTTTAAGCAACTGCTTAATTTGAGGGCATAAAAAATCCCCACCTTTCGGTGAGGACTTTCCTTTCTCAATTAACCACATTAAGAAATCAATTCAACAAGGTCATTAAAAATTTTCTGTTCTCGCCTGCCATAGGACCCAATCATCTTACTTTCGGTACTATCATTTTTAGATAGGGAGTGAGTAGTAAACTTAGTGACACCACTAAATAAACCCCACAAGTTACCACCCTTATCCTTAATTTCCCCGTTCAAATCAACGTAATACTTAGTCATTTTATTACGTTTATTACCGGAAATACTATCTTCATCATTCAAATCAACACTCTTATCAATGTCGAATAAAGTTCTTAGAACCCTTTCCCCATAAGCCACACGATGTGAAACCTTACTTGGGTCATACGGAGCCTCAGCCAAACGTTTAATGTTATCAAACATTTTTTCTTCTTCGACCAACGACTGTTCCAAAGTCTTCACAAGGTCATCAATACGGAAAGTCATATTTGAAGTATGACGAACCTTTGTTTTGATACTTCTGAACGCAGAATAGAAAGTATTCATACAACTGATAGTCACATTACTTGGTCCGAATGCCAATGATGTAGAACCATCAAATGAATTGATACCTGTTAAGTAACCCTCAATAGTATCATCACCCAATTTTAAGTCATTAGACTTTAATTGAACATATACTTTTGAACCACTACCAAACATACCACCCTTTTTAAGTTCCAATCCAGTTTGTTTTGAAACCCTTTCTAGAAGTTCAAACATTTCTTGATTTTGATAAGGTTGGTAATCCTTACCCATAACCCCTAACGATGTGTTAGTGTCTTCTCTTACAATACTGATTTTATCCGGTATAATGATACCAGATTCAGTTTGTATTTTTTCACTTCTTACTGTCCAATTCAGACCAGTTTCATCTAACATTTTTTGAATGTCCATAATTAAATAATTTAGGATACAAAGATAAGGAAAATTTATTCCCCACCAAATAATGAGAAAAAAATATTTGTTAAATAATTGTTAACAAAATTTACCCGTGAATTCCAGAGTCGGAACAGCAGGAACAGCTCATTTCAGGAATGATATGTTTTGGCAGTAAGTTATTGTCATACGTTTAATACTGCCAAAACAATTCAGTCGATCTTAAGCGCGGGACTCAAATTCCTCCGAGCAAAAAAAATCCCCACATTTCTGTGAGGACTTAATCTAAAACTATACCTATGAAACCAATTCTAATTCTAATTGTTTAGGTTGTTTGTAATACTCAACAATACCTTCCGCCTCCTTCATACACTCACTCTCCCCGAAGAAACCCCAACAACTATCTAATTCTTCTGTGTGTTCGTGTCCTAAGTCACATTTAGTTATCTTCGATATTTCGTACCCGTAAATGTCACCTGTTAGGTATTGGTCATAAGTCTTTACTTCCCCAATAAGATATTCTGTAATACGTTCTTTTAATTTCTTATTGATACGTTTAACATTATACTCATTTCTTACTTTCTCTTTTGATACAAATATCCAACCAACTTGTCCACTATCGTAAGGACAACCAAACGGAGTGGTTTTAATCGTGATACCCGAATGGTCGTAAAGATACAAAGGTAAGATAACACAAACATCTTCATTCTTACTGATTACTTTTAATTGTTCATCCCAACCACTATAATCATTTGAATTATAGTCGTGTTTGTCACCCAATGAATATCTATTGTGAAAACATATCATTTTACCAAGATTATCAAAATCTTCCCTAGGGTTAGACGGACTTAAATCTTGTTTAATCTCAATTAGGTAATTACCAATTCTTTTTTCCATATAATTTAATTTAGGATACAAAGATAAGTGTTTATGTAATACGTTTTATAAAAAGTTATCCACATTTTAAAAGTCACCATAATTGTTATCTGAATTATCTACCCATAAACCAAAAAGTAATAAACCGACAAAAACAAATATTATTTCCATATATTTTAATTTAGATTACAAAGGTAATACATTTTGCACAATTCACCAAATTTTTTCCTGAACCATCTCCGTCCAATCTCAATATGTTTTGGCAGTAATAAATCCACTGCCAAAACAATTTCGATCTTAAGCAAGCTCCGACTCTGGATCTTAAGCACAAAAAAAATCCCCACCTTTCGGTGAGGACTTTAATCGTGGGCGTGTAATACTTTAATCGTCACCAATTCTTGCAATGATTGACATTACAAATAAAGAACCTATGAGTGATACTTTTAGAACCAATCCAAAACATATAATCCAAAGGACAATAACCATAACCGCGTGTAATGACGGGTCAATAATACCTTGACAAACATAATGTATCAAATTGTTTGCTCCCGAAAAAGAATAGTAGATTGCTAAAATTCCTACTATTAATGCAATGATATATTTCATAATTTTTGTTTTATTTTTTCCCTTTCGGTTGGTTACAAAGGTAATACATTAAATTTATATTACCAAATTTAATTTTCAGATAGTTGAATTTTCGAGTCCATCAACATTCCAACAAGTTCGAGTTCGGATGTTAAATTTTCAAAATTAGGTCGTATAACATAATTCATTTCATAATCCAAACATTTCAGTTTCATATAAAATAATGTTTCGTCAATCTGACCAAATTGTAACTTTGTTTCAAGTGTTGTTCGTTCACCTTTTATCTCCATTATTCTATCGTGCATCTTTTCACATTCATAATTGATACGTTGTAATTTTACCAAGTTCGGTGTTGGTACTTCCATTTTATTCTCCATTTAAAAGTTCTTTAATATCGTGAAGACAATTTTCAATTTCCTGTTCGGTACTTCCACCCTCTTCAATCTCATCCAAACATAGTTGATATAAACCAACTATATCATTTTTGTGTTGGGGGTACTTTTCAATAGTTTCTTTTGCGTAGTTCCTTAAATCTTGTAGTGTCATATTATTTAATTTTCCCAGTTATCAAATTTTTTAGTTCCCTTATATTCACTAATGTTAAAACTTATTTTACGTTCAACATTGAATAATTTTCCACAACATTCAGTTTTACCAAGTTGTGTATTACCATAAACTTCAACGTTCAAGAATATTGAAGGTTCAATAAACTTCATTTCTTTTTTACAATTTGGACATTCCATATTTTTTTATTTTAGATTATTTAAAAATTCCATTACTTCAACATACGTTTTAGGATTATCGTATGTTGCAAATTCATTTAATTTTGTACTTATTGGGGTGTGTGTAAAATAAGTTCTATTTATTTCTATTCCCCTAATCAACCCCTCACTATTTTGTAAAATACCTAAAGTCCACATAGACGCATCTTTATAACCAAAGGTAGTGTTTACTGTACCCCATAACGTTCCATAAGATACCAAACCATTAGGAAATTTTAGTTTCTTTACTAACTTAGTACACTCATTAATTGTAAGTTTTTTTTGTGTCATATTTTTTTATTTTAGGATACAAAGATAAGAACATTATAACACACTGACAAATGAACTTATCCCCAAGTTATCCACACTGGTTCTGGGGGACACAGACCCTGGTTCCTGAGTTTGAATAAGTTTTGGCAGTGGTATTATGTAATACCGTGTTCCACGTGAAACATATATTTTTAATTCTACTGCCAAAACTTATTCATTATCACCTTCCTGACGGATTTACCTCCATCGGTATTACAAAAAAAAATCCCCAACTTTCGTTGAGGACTTTTAATCGTGGGGGTGTTATCACTTTACACTATTTCGTATTTTTCACCATTTAAAGTGATTTTTTTAATGTTCTCAATCTTTGGTGTAATAACCATCACTTTTTTCTCCTGTTCTTGTTTCTGACTTTCGTAAACCTTAGTCATATAACTTTCAAACAAAGTTTTCTCAATGATGTTACCCTCGAAAATAAACTCACTTTTTGGAGGTATTTCGTCAAAACGTTCTACCATTAGGTAGTGGGTTTGTTCAGTCTTAGTGTCCACCAAAACACACTTACTAACGTGTTTTTTACCCCTTAATTCCCCACTCTCAAAATCACCTTCCAACCCTTCTTTTTTCTCATTAGATTGAACTCTTTTTTCGTAATCGTTACCTATTAGGTAATTACAACTACTTCTTTTAATAACCTTATCAAAAAAAGGGTTATTTGTTTTGTTCATTCTTACTTTAGTTTCCATTGTGATATTTACAAAGGTACTTTTTTCAACTCCCATTAAAAGGGTTTCTAACTGTGTTTGTGTAATCTGTGTCATATACTTATGTTTTAGGATACAAAGATACAATTTTATTTTGACATTATTGGTATAAAGTTATCCACATGTTATCCACACTGGTTCTGGGGTCACAGGACTGGAACCTGAGTTTGAATAAGTTTTGGCAGTATTAAATTATGTTCCACGTGAAACGTTTTTAAATCTTACTGCCAAAACAATTCATGATCCAGAATTCCAGATCACGTCAGTCCACTCAAGTTTTCTTGGACAAAAAAAATCCCCATCTTTCGATGAGGACTTTCCTATTTATCAACTATTACCAAAAGTTTAAAATCTTAGGTTTAACTTATCATCACCACGACTTTTGAAGTTGTAAATATCTTCAATCATTTGACGATATGTACTTTTATCTCCACAAAGTTTCATCTTACTTGGGTTTAGTAACATTTTGTGATAAAAACGTGAAAAATCAAATTCGGGTTTCTTTTCCACTATTGTCATTAATGTACGGACAAAAACGGAACGATTATAACCCTTTTCAAAATAAGGTTTCAATGATAGGATATTATTACCCCATTCTTTACCCTTTTCGTAAGATAATACTTGGAATTTACCTTCGGCGAAGTCCATCTTGTTTATGTATCGTGTACCACTATTCAATAGTAACATAATACACTCACTCAAACTGAACATCGGAAATTCTTTACGGAATTGTTCCAACTGTGTGTAATTGTCATTACCTTGATTTGACAATCCATTAATGTAATCCCCTTTACCCCAATCTTTACTATGTTGGTTATACTTACGGGCGGAGTTGAATATCCCTTTTGGTGTATTCGGTATTGAATGGTCAATAATGTAATGAATACCACAACCAACCAATCTTGACGATTCTAATCTATGTTGCCCATCAACAACAAAGTATTTTGAAGTAACAATAATTGGGGATACCAATAACCCATCCTCTTTCATTGAGGTTGATATTCTTTTGATACGATTTTTTGATAAGGGTGTATCGAACCTTCTGTTTACATCTGAAAATTTGAACATATCCAAATTTTTCGTGAAAAGTACCTGTGGTGTTTTAACCATTTTTAATGTTGTTCAGATTTTCTCCTGTCCCCGATTTTTGGTAATAAACAAATAAATAATATCAATGTCTTTCTTTCATTGACGATACAAAAGTACAACCTACATACTTACCGGACAAATTTATTTCATTAAAGTTATCCACACGTTATCCACACTGGTTCTGGAGTCGAGGAACCTGGTTCCATGGTAGAATATGTTTTGGCAGTATTAAATTATGTTCCACGTGAAACGTTTTTAAATCTTACTGCCAAAACATATTTCGGGGTCTTCAGTGCACTGAGGGGACTCAAGTTTTATTGGACAAAAAAAATCCCGATGTAGAAACATCAGGATTAAACGATTGCTTGTATATGAAAAATTTTAATCTATTCCAATTTTACTCATATCAATTAAGAAAAACTCGTGATTGTTTGTTTCACGTTGTGACACTTTAATACGTTCTATGGTATTTGATACCAACACTTTAAAACGTCTTTCTTCTTCTTTAAAAAGGATTGTTAAAGTCGCGGAGGTAGTTAATACTCCATCCCATTTTCTTTTCAACAATTCAAACATTCGTTCAGATACTTTTATATGTGTATCATTTTCAGATGACACTAACACACTTGTAATCTTTAAAATGTCGGGTTGAAACTCCCTTGAAAAATGTTCCAACTTCTTTTCCTCAATAGGTTTCTTACCCATTGAATTGATAATTTCTTCTACTGACTTTTCTTCTCTTGTTTTAATAAATTTCATATATTTTAATTTTAGACCACAAAAGTAAGGTTTTTATATTTACCAAACAAATTTATTTTTGAATCTTATCTCAAAGTGAAAACATAAAATGATAATAATCAAAGTTCTATTAGGATGTTCATACAATAAACCAAACATCACACCAAACCAAAAAATCATAATACTAAAATACTTACTTTTAAAAATTTTTTTTGTGTTCATATACTCGTTTTTTAATTGTTAGAAAATATCTTGATTACTCAAAATCAAACAAAGGTTTAAGTACTTCAAAATCTTCTTTTGATACGTTATTAAATTCCATTTGGTCAGGTGTTAATGATACAATAACCATATCACCCCATATCATTGTATTACAAAATACAACATAATTATTGTATTTGTACATATTTTGGTCAACGTCATGAAAAATGGTAAATAGTTTACCACTTGGAGATTGAACCCTAAGACCTGTTATATTTTCAACATTTTTACCTACCAATTCAAAAATGTCACCATGTACACCAGAAAAATGTCTGTGTTCGATTTGTTTTGTTTTTGTGTTAACATGAATAATCTTTTTCATATAATTTAATTTTAGGTTACAAAAATAATAGTTTTATACTTACCAAACAAATATAATTTGTTAATTTCTTGTTAATGGATTAATATATCTACCATCATTTTCTTTTTCTTTCCAAAAACTTTTATGTGTTTCTTCATTTAAACATAACGGACACGTTACTTTATTTATATCTGTACTTCTTTTAATATGTGCAGAACCATTCAAACATCTAACATTTGAATAGTTTTTGATTGGTAAGAAATGTGTTTGTGTTAAATAATCATTATTCATATACTTTAATTTTAGAATACAAAGATAAGGGTTTATCTAATACCATATAAGATAAAGTTATCCACATTTCTTCTGAGGTCAAGGACCTGTTCACACTGGGAATAATTGTTTTGGCAGTATTATATAACTGTTCCACGTGAAACAAATATGTAATACTGCCAAAACAATTTCAATCTTAAGCAAGCTCCGACTCTGGATCTTAAGTACAAAAAAAATCCCCACATTTCTGTGAGGACTATATTCGGTTTTTACACAAACCGTAACTAACTTCTTATGAACTCGTTGATGGTTTAACCATATTAAACGATTTGTAATACTCTTCTCTTGTCAATGGTTTTCGGTATATACAATCGGGACATTTATAACCACCTGTAATACCAATACCACTTTTCCATTCACCTATTGTGGACATACGACCACAACTACATTTTGCATGTGAACTCGGACTTAAATTATTTCTATTTGACATATATTATTTTATTTCATGTTTAATACAACCAAAATTTTCACCTGTTTTTACAGTGATAGATAAACCTGAATCATCAGAAACTTCTACATCTACACCAATATCATCATCCTTAAAACTATATCCATAATAAAAATCAATAAGTCCACATTGACCCATATTGGTATTTTTAAACCTTGTCCAATATACACAAGTTTTACAATTATTCATATACTATCGTTTTATATTATTGAAATTGTTGAGATTATTTTACCCGAAAATTGTAATCTACATTTTCTTACTTCATCGGAATAATACTTTTCTCTAAGAGTTTCAACAACAAATTTATCGTGTTGATTTTTAAAGATTGATAAAATATGTTGAGGATTAACATACTTTATTTCATTATTCCCTATTTTTAACTCAATCATTTCCATATACTTTAATTTTAGGATACAAAGATAAGAGGTTTATAATTACCAAACAAATATAATTTGTTAAAATTATATTAATGTGGTCCACAATTATAAATTCTACCACTATAATAATCAGTTATTTTATAGTTCGCAGGACAACAACTCCCACCTCTATAACCCACACAACTTGTTAATAACATCCCAACCAAAACAACTAATAAAATCTTTTTCATTTACTTTAATTTTAGGATACAAAGATAATACTTTTTATAATACCATACAACATAAAGTTATCCACATATTATTCACATACCTTCAGATGACGAAAGACCTGTTCTCACGGGGAATAATTGTTTTGGCAGTAGATATAAAAATAAATGTTCCACGTGGAACACCTCCCCCACTGCCAAAACTTATTTATACCCTCCCCCTTATCCTCTCATCACCCCTCCCTCCCTTAAAATCCCCCCTCCCCCCTACCGTATCCCCCCTTATATAAGGGGTATTTTGATGTCTGTACACCCCCATCAGTTACGTGAGTGAAATTTTTCCGGAAAAAATCTGGAAGTTGACTTTTTTATCCTATAAATGAAAAAAAAATTTTCCAGAATTTTTTGGAAATTTGTGATTATTTCTTATATTTGAAAAAAAAATTAATATGGGAAAAAAGATTACATGGGTAGAAACATTTTCTACTACGGCATTTTATAGTGCTAAGATTACGGATGAACAGGCGAAATTATTTGAGACGGATCGTGAGAGGTTTTTTGATGAGGTAGAGTTTAGGGATAATCAGGAATTGGTTAGGGAGAAGATTAGTGATTATGGTCCTGAGAATTTTGAGATTGAGTAAGTTTAAAACCCACAATAAAATGTGGGTTTTTTTATACATATTTTAATTCTATTTCTTTATTGTCAACATATGTTCCTTTTTGATATATTTCACCATTATAATATGTTTCAAAGGGTCCATTTCTTTTATTGTCAAGATATGTTCCTTTTTGATATATTTCACCATTATTTTTATATGATTCAAAGGGTCCATTTTTTTGTCCGTTGACATATTTTACTTTTTCATGTAAATGATTGTTTATATATATTTCAACTGTTCCATGTTTTTCATCATCAAGATATGTTCCTTTTTGATATATTTCACCATTATAATATGTTTCAAAGGGTCCATTTATTTTATTGTCAACATATGTTCCTTTTAAAGATATTAATCCATTTTTATCATAATCTATAAATGGTCCATTTCTTTCTCCATTAATAAATGTTCCTTTTTCCGATATTTTTCCATCATCATAATATATTTCAAATGGTCCATTTTTTTCTCCATTAACATATGTTCCCTTCATATATATTGAACCATTATCTCTATAATGTATAAATGGTCCATTATATGTAATATTATCTTCTCCTAATGTTGCTGACATAAAAGGATATTCATTAGGACGATATGTTAAATAAAAATCAACTAATCCATCTTTATGATCATTTTTATATATTCCTTTTTCTTTTAAACGATTTTCATTATATATTTCAAATGGTCCATTTTTTTTACCATTAACGTATGTACCTTTTTCTTTTAATTCTTGTTTATGACGATCATAAATATAATATTGTCCTTCTCTTTTATCGTTTTTATAGGTAAAAATACTACCATCTTTATTTATCCACCTACCTTGCATTCCGTTTTCATCTTCATATCCTTCATTATCTTTTGGTTGTAACATATTTTTTAATTCTTTGCGTATTTTATCCATTGGATAATGATCTGGACGATTTTTTGAGATGAATCTTATTATTTCTATTGGGTTCATAATTTATAAAGCTTGTTGGTTATTTTTATCCATAAATTGGTTTGATTCAAAATGTATTTGATATGGTGATAATGGGTCACTCAGATTATATATTGTGAAATATGAAGAATTTGGATATAAGTCTAGATAATGTTTAAAGTGATAATATCCTCCCATTGTGCAAATTTGTATTGATGCGCCTTGGTCTCTTCCTGCGCAATTTGCTAGGATTGTTTTATAAACTTTCCATGCGTTTTCATCATCTTTTAATTTATTTGGGGTTTCGAATATTTGATACCCGTCGCAGATTCCCATATATTTAATTCCGACATTTTCCAATTTTTCGATATCATTTGTGGAAACATAATTTTTTTTATCATCTTTTTTAATACCTGATGTTAGTTTAACATTTTTTTCAGCAATTTAAACCATTAAATTTTTCAAAATAAAATAAAAACCTCACAATAAAATGTGAGGTTTTTTTATATTTATGATATATGAAAATAATAATAAGTGAAAATCAGTTAAGGGGGATTATAAATGAGCAGACGGATATAAAAGGGTGTCAGCAATTATTTTCCAATGATGTGTTTACTCAAGCGAAAAAATATTGGGAGGATTGGTTAAAGAATCCGGTAACAATTGAGAAGATTGCAAAGAATAATGGTATTAGTGTTGATGTTGTGATGAATGAATATATTCCGAAGTGGGTGGGTATATTGGATAGGGTAACGATGACTTATGATTCTAAGGGTCAAAATGATTATGCCACATCAACACGTGGTGATTATAAGATACATGTTAATTGTGATGTTTATATGAGATATGGTAATAAGGTGGACCAGAGTCCATTAAATATATTGGTTCATGAGATTCAGCATCAGTTATCATTTATATTGCCATTAAATCCTGACAGTATGATAACGGGATTAACTAGGAATAGTCAGATGAAATCGATTAGTATTTTCAACAGGGGGGATATTATTAATAATGCTGTGGGGAGTATTAAGAGGACATTTAATTTGAGTGGTGGTGATGATGAGTTAAAACATTATGTAATGTATTATTTGGGTATTGGTAATAGGGGTGATGCGTTTAGTAATAAGTATGTTTTTAATACTAGTGAGATAAGTTCTAGGGTTCAGTCAATAAGGGAGAAGTATGGGATAAAACCTGGTGAGAGTATTGATCCGATGATATTTAAGGATGTATTTTTTGGTAGGGTAAAAAATAGTGATATGCAGTATATGATTGTGTTATGGGCTAGAGATGGTTTTCCTGATTTTGTAAAATTTTTGGCTGGGTTAGATAGTTTGGCGATGGGAAAAAATAACATTAAATATGATATGGTTTAAGTTTAAAAAATGGAATTTTTTGGTTAAAGTGTTAGTTTGGAGATCATAAAAACACTAGAAAGTTGGTTTTTTTATTTGTGGGTATTGTTTATATTTATTGGTATGAAAAGAATTTTAAAACAATTTTTGGTATCAATAAAGAAGGGATTAAGATCATATGGTCATTCCTTGATTGAATCAACTAGGTATGTTGGGGATAAGACACCCATAAATAAATTAAATAAAACTTATTAATTATGAAAGAGAAAATTAACACAATTGTGTCGGTATTAATCGGTATAACGATGTTTTTGATTAACTGGTATGTAACACATTAAATCCCACCGTTTGGTGGGTTTTTTATTTTATAATGATATTTATATGTTATGAATAAGAAAATTAAAATTACGGAATCGCAACTAAAGGTGTTGCTAGAACAAATGGACGATATATCTGAACCATTTATTGATAATTCAAGTGTTGAGAATGATGATTATGATGATTATCAGGAAAGACATCATGGGTTGAAAGACATTGACATTGATAGTGAATTGGATGAGAATTATTATGATGATGTTAAAGGTATGATGATGGTGGATAAGAGTGATAGACATCGTGTTGATGATAAGATTAAACATGATGACATAGGTACTGGAAGGATTCATCACATATTTAAATCACCGGAGGGGGATTATCTTTATGGGATTAAATTTGATAGTGGTCAATTAGGAAAGTTTAAGGGTCATGAGATAAAGGAATGTGGATATGTTCCAATGAATGAATCTGTTGAAAAAATAAAAGGTATTTTTAGAAGATTTGTATAATGAAAATTTTTGATTTAATCATTGAGGGTAAGGAGGATAAGTTTCAGGAGTTTTCTGGTGCTAGATTAAAAGGTGCGACAAAGATTGCTGATGGTGCTAAGGAGAAGGGTGGACCTTCTATGTTAACGTATCATCATTTTCACGTTAAGTTACCTTATTATAAGAGAGCGTCTGAAGGTAAGTTTGATTTGGAGAAATCTAAGAAGGAGTATAAGGAACATTTGGATAAGTTATGTTCAATGGAGAAGTTAAGTCAGATTGAGTTTCAGAAATTGGTTGGAAGAATTGAGGTATTGGGTGAATTAATAATTAAACATAGTTAAGTAATGAAAATAATATTAAGTGAGGAACAATTAAAACATGTGATTAGTGAATCATATTTTAGTATATATAATCATAACGATATAGATGCGTTCATAGAAAATGATAACTTTAAGGAGGATCATTCAAATGATGAAAGAAAATTTTTATTCATTGAATTGGAAAAAGTTAAAAATCAATTTAAAAAATATTTGGATTCGTCTAATGAGGAAAAATTAACATTTAGAAATGTAATGAAAGAATTACATTTATGGGTTAATAGATTAAAATGGATTAGATTAATTATTGAACCTGAATTTATGATTACCAATAATAAACAAGGAAACGGAAGAATATATAATATATTAAGAATATTTGGTATAAATCCTATGACAGGATTGAAAGAAAGGAAAATAAGTAAAATGGTTGGTAATAATATAAATAATCCTAATGGACCTGAAAAATATACTGTTGATTACGCAAAAAAACTTTTAGTTAAAGAACTTTGGGAAGATTATAAACAAACATATAAAATATAATGAAAATAATATTAAGTGAGGAACAATTAAGGGGTATTTTATCTGAATTGGTTACTAGAAGAAAAGATCCTTTTAGTATGGAGGGAACTCAACATATGATATATGATTCAAAGAAGAATCCCAATATTGTATTTAAGGTTGGTCATCCTCACTTTGTTGATGAATGGTTGCCAATATTTAAAAAATATCCACAATATTTTCCGAATATATATAGGGTTGGTATTTTAAAAGACCGACATGATTATAAGTATGTTGAGATGGACAAATTGAATACCAAGAGAGTTAAAGAGGAGTGGTCTGAGATGACATTACTATTAACTGATGCTGGTTTGATTGATGAGGATAATAATATAAATGATGTGTTTATTAACTGTATATTGGATGAGGAATATGATAATAGGGTGATAAGTACAATCCAAAATATGGATAGGGGTGTATATCAGTTATTTGTTAAATGGTTAAATTTTTTACATAAACTTAATAGTGTTGTTGCACCAATTAAGGGAAGTACTTTAGATATTCACGATGGAAATTTTGGATATGACAAAGAAGGAAATATAAAATGTTTTGATATATAAACCCTCAAATGAGGGTTTTTTAATGCTCTGTAATTTTACCTTGAAGTAATATTAGATCAGAAATTAAAGTATTATTTGTTTCTGGGATATATGCTGCAACTTTAGGTAATGAATCAAATTTATTTATATTATTAAAACTAACCATTTTTTTTGGTGTGTAGGAATATTTTGGTTCAATTGATTTTTTAATTAGTTTATCAATCATTTTTGAAATTTCTTTTTCACGTTCAATAACTCTATTTGTGCATTCTTCTTGATTTTGAATGATTGTTTGGTTAAGGGTATATATTTTAATATTGGCAGAATCCATATTTTTATTAAGACGTATTATTTCTTTATCTTGGTTATCTATTCTTGTTTTTAGTTCTTTGGTACCGGGATCAAGGGTTTTTATAATAATTGGACCTAATGTAATAATTACAAGAACGATGGATAATATGATTAATGCTGTTATTCTTTGTTTAACAGAAAACTTAGATAATATTTGTGAAAAGTATTTGATCATACTACATAAATATTCAATTTTTTGATATATTTATAATATAAAAGAGAGATTATGGCTTTACAATCGGCAGCAACATCAAATGCAGCATCTTTGGCAACAAGAACTGGGTGTACATATGTTAATTCATTAATTACTGGTGCAACTGCATTGGGTATAAATTTCGTTAGAATAGATAATCAGTATGTTGATTCTACTGTATTAGGTTTATTACAAGCAAATGGTTATCAGGTAACTACTAGTTATAATGATATTGGGACATATGCTTCTTATTTAGTTACTTGGTAAGGATGAAGAAAAAAATATTTGATAATAAAACGGACAAGATACTATATAGGGTATTGAATGAATCTATAATAAGTTACAATCCAGAAATGATTGATAAGTTTGTTATGGAAGCTGGTAATGATTTATCATCATTTAAAAACATTTTAAATTCTCATTTGGGTAAAGTAAGTAATGTAAGTATTCAGAATATTATTGATGATAGATCACTATATATTCAGTTACATGAAAAGATGGAAACTAACCATAGGATTATGTCAGGTAAGCATTCAAAATATTTTAATATTATTGATATGTATGATGTTCGTGAAATGCCTGATAATGTTAGGAAATTGGAATTGATTACGGATGATATAGATAGGATATTAAATGAATATGGTATTTTACCTGGTTATTTAGATGATCTAATAGAGATGTCCAAAAAGATAGAAAAGATGATAGGAAACCCCCAATAATGGGGGTTTTTTATTATGTATTAAAGTATTTATATATTATGAAAATTATAATCACAGAAGAACAATTAAAAGGAATAATCAATGAGGAATTTAATGATGATGATTTATTTGTTAAGGGATGTGTATTAAAGGGATTTAATTTACAACTATATAAAAAGGGGTTTAGTAAATCATATACAACTGAGAATGACATTGTGACAGATCATCTTATTATCCGAATAAATGAATGGATTAAAAAGGAGTTTCCATATTCACCTGTATTTGTTAAAAAAGAATTGGGGTATAATAAAATACAATTTTTTAAAAAAATAAATTAATATGACGATAGGGGATTTATGTGAATTTAAGATAAATTTTGAGGATGCTGATTTTTGGTTAATTAGGAAGGGGGATAAGATGAGTGTTGGTAAACCGACAAATGAATTTAATCCTGAACATATTGGGGTTAAGGTGATTGCTAGGGATATATTAGATCCAAAATATTTATATTATATGTTTATGTATTTGAATCAAAATGGTGAACTTAGTAAATTATCATCAGGTACATTAAAATTGCAACATATAAGAATATCAGACATTAAAAATATTGAAATAGGATAATGAAAATAATATTAACAGAAGAACAAATTAAAAATTTAATTACTGAAACAATTAAAGATGGTTATGTATTATGTGATAATTGTAAATGGAAATGGAGTTTAAAAGATGGTGGTAAGGATAAATATAAATGTCATAAGTGTGGGCATGACAATGATCCAAAAAATGAGAGGTTTTTGAAATGTAGGGAATGTAATAAAAAATTTACGCAAACAATACATAAGGGTAAAAAGTCATTACCGATATGTACATATTGTGGTGCACATAATACTCAATATAAATAAATTATAAAAATGTGGATAACAAAAAAGGGAAGTATTTAACACTTCCCTTTTTTTATGACCTTGTGAATTATTTATTTAATATTTTGTTCCGCAATTTGGACAAAATTTATGTGAATCTTTTTTCTTTTTTGTTCCACATTCAGTGCAGAAAACTTTAATATCTTCTTTCTCCAAAAGTTTTTGTGATAATGGTAAAATTTTCCATTTTGATGTATATGACTCCCAACTATTAAAACTTGAGTTATTGTATGTAAAACTTTGTTTTGAATCAGAACCTTTTTCAATTCTACCAGTTTCAATTGAATCATTTGTTGATAATGATTTTTTGGTATCACTTAATGTACCTGTAAATGGTAAACTACTATTTGTACTGGTAAATGTTGCATTTGAACCAACAATATTGGTATTAGTAGATGTGAATGTTGAAAGATTTCCGGAACCTAAAGTTGTTGTATTATATGTTATTCTCCTATCATATGTACCATTATTATATGAACCACCATTTAATATTAAAGAATTACCATAATATGTTGGTGTAACATATTCATGATAGAATTTAACTTGTACTGAACCATTATCGACTATTGCTTTTTGAACTTCATTACTTGAACCTTCAACATTATAAGTTTCAAATAAGAATTTTTTTGCAACGTCTAAGTATCTTTCAAGATAAATTCTTTCACCAGGACGTAATATAATACCGTTTCCTATTGAATTTCCGTTTAATTCGATCTTTGCTAAGACTTTTGATTTTGTGGGGTTAAATAGTTCTATTTCGAACTCATCACCGTTGTTTAGGTATACGGTGTCATTGTACTGCTTTAAGCGTTGTTTTCCTTTTGAAACAAACGCAGTGGGAGAAGCATACCCATTGATTGTTGTATTCATTTCCTTATATTTTTTTTTGTATTTGATTCCCTATTTGTTGGTATTAATTCCAACTCAAATGTATCTAAGTACACTAGGACATCAATCACAAGGTCTTTTATAAATATAGAAAATTTCATAAAATAATAAATATTTATTTAAAAAAAGTTATGTTATTAAAAAAAGGGTCAACAGGAGATGACGTTAAAAAACTCCAAACAAAATTAGGATTAACTGCTGATGGTTCTTTTGGACCTGGTACAGAAGCTGCGGTTATTAAATGGCAATCAGATAATGGTTTAACTGCTGATGGTGTTGTTGGTGATGGTACTTGGGGAAAAATGTTTGGTACTGTTACTGAATCTTCACCGATTGTTTCTAGTGGGTCATTAGATTTAAACAAATTAAAAGGTAAAGTTCCTCAATCTATTTTTGATGTTTTACCTGATGCATTTGCGAAATACGATATTAACACTCCATTAAGAGCGTCACATTTCTTAGGACAAATTGCACATGAAAGTGGTGATTTCACTATTAAGACTGAGAGTATGAATTATTCAACACCTTCACGTATTGTTGATATTTGGCCATCTCGTTTTAATTTGGATGGATCTGGTAATAAGAAAAATGCTAATGGTTATATTAAAAACCAAGAGTTATTAGCTGAAGCGGTATATGGTGGTAGAATGGGTAATAATAATCCTGGTGATGGTTTCCGTTTCCGTGGTGGTGGATTTCTTCAATTAACTGGTAAAGAAGCATATCAAGGATATGCAAAATATCTTGGTAAGAGTGTTGAAGAAACTGCAGATTTATTACGTACAGAAAACAAATATGCATTAGATGCCGCTTGTTGGGAATATGTGATTAATATGAAATTAAATCCTGTTGCTGATTTAGGTTTAACAGAGGAAGTTATTGTTAGAATAACTAAAAAAATCAATGGTGGAATAATTGGTTTAGATGATAGGAGAAGTAAAGTAAAACATTACTATTCAATATTGGGATAAAAAAAAGGAGAGTTAAACACTCCTTTTTTATTTTTAGTATCTTCTTCTTTTACTTTCTCTTATATCCGTTAAATCATCATCATTTTCCGGATTTCTTTCAATATTAGGGTCTGTTGTTAATTTTGGATTATACTTTTTAATTGTTTCATCATTACTTTTGAATTTAGGTTCAATTTCATTCCATTTTTTACCGGTTAAAAAATATCTTTTTATTGGTCTGTGTAAAATTGGCCATATTGCAACAAAATTAGTTTCATCATTTGGATCGTTTGTTTTACTATAAATTTCGACATTATATGTTGTATTACTTTCAATATCCATACGTGGTATTATTTTTAGAATTTTATATCCACCATCTGGTGAAAAATTATTACCATCAACTGATACCCATTTAAATGTTTTTGAATTAAATAAACCAACATGACAACCTTGGTTTAATTTTTTACCTTTTTCTTTAAACATTATTAAATGGTGTTTTGATAGTTCAATACTTTTACAAACAACTTCATAATTTGTTTTAATGATATTAGCAACAATATCTGCAACACCATGTTCTATATGTAATTGGTCTTTTAGTCTATGTTCCAATTCTTTTAAGAAGTTACTTTCTAAAATTGCAAGATAAAGTTCTTGTGTTTGAAATCTTTCTAGGTATTCATTATTTTCCTTTTGTGATTTATTAATGTATTGTAATCTTTGTTCATCATCCATTGATTTCCATGAAATACCTTTTGTTATATATCTACCAGCAGCAATATAATTTGTTTTTTCTTCTGGTTCTCTTTTTGAAAATTCATATGGACTAGTGGGATCTTCATTCATTAATTGAATTACATTAATTTCTGTTTTATCACCTAATTCTGAAATATTAAATGGTACTTTTTTAAATAAAGAATAAACCTTTTCACCATTTTCCAAATCGTTATTTAATTTAGTGTATATTTCTAATAATTTTTCTAAAGTGATTGTTGGTTCAGGATATGGGTTTGAAAGATTGGATAATCTACCAAAATCATTAATATCTTTATGTTCAGTTGCTTGGAAAGCCGATATATAATATAAATTATCTAATGAAATTGTTTTATCTGTATTTCTATTTAATTCTTCACCTTTAAATGGGTTTTTATCTTCATCTAAAATAAAATAAAATGTTCTATTAGTTTTTGGATTTTCGACTCTATATGATGTCCACATATTATCATCACCAGTTCTTGTTATACACCATTTTTGGAAACCACCGGTACGTTCATTATAATTTTTTTGTGATTTATTTAATTTTTCAGCAACAAACCCTTCATAATAACCAAAACTTTTAGATTCTGCAACATTTTTTATTGAAAAGATTTTAAATCCGTTACTATCGTCATATATTTTTCCAAAATTACCTTTCCATAATTTTTCATATGAATCGTTAATTTTATCGTCATTAATGATCCAATTATTTGTTTTAAATTCATTAATCATTTTTTTAAATTCATCAACATTGTTTTCAACCTTAAATAAATCAGATTTATATAATTTACTTAAAAATTTTATTTCATCTAATGTATAACTTAATATGTCTTTTAATGGTTTATTAAATTCTGGGAATCTTCTTTTAAAAGTTAATATTTGAGGAACGTCAACTTCTCTTTCTATCATTTTAATTCCAGGTTTTAATATTTTTTTGTTTTCAGCATCATAAGTAAATGCATTTTCTCCTGAAATTGTTTCACCATCTTTATTAACAAAAAATTTCTTTTTAACTTTTTCATTAAAACCACTACTTTTACTATCAAACCAATCTTTAATTTTTTGTATTTCTTCTTTATCTGCAACACCCCATTTTGTACTTAATTGTTGAAAAAGTTTGTTACTAATTTCAGCTTCAACAATAATATTATAAACCAATTCCTGTATTTTCATAATAATATAAATATAACAATAAATATTGTATTTGTATATAAAATCAACTATATATGTAATATGCAAGAAGAATTAATCACAAAAGTTGGATATTATTCCATATATCAAATTAAAACATTAAAATCAATAAAATATAAAGTCGATAGTGGTAAAACATTATATCTTAAAAAATATAAAAAGTATGTTATAAATCCTTATAGAGATGAAAAGGAATTTGATAACATTGAGGATGCTAAGAAATATATTAAAAGTAAATTAAGTAAAAAAACAAAAGAAAAATATAAGAAGATTGCAAAGTTACCAAAATCACTTTATTTGGTATTAATTAGGGAAGAATCTTCGGATACTTTATTTGTTAAGGTTGGAATTACGTCTAAACGTTTTATCGTTAGAAGATTTAGTAAGGTATATGGATATGATGGTTATAAAGTTGAAACCATATTGAGGAGAATAGATACACCTGATGCCGAAAAATTGGAAAAAGAGATTAAAGATAAGTTAAATAAAAAGAGGTCAGTAAAAAAATACCGACCTCTTTTAGAGTCATTCTCAGGATATTCTGAATGTTTTGATTATTTGGGGTTGAATGAAATACTTGATGTGTTTGATAATTTAACTAAAAATGCTTAATTAATTTGTTTAACTACGAAATTTGGTACGAATTGTAATAATGTTTTACCAAAGTAAACATTTTCAATTGTTCCTTTTTTATCAATTGTGACCATTCCTTGACCAATTGTTGGAACTTTCGCTAAAGGACCAGCTTTAAAATTTTTACCCATTTCTGTTGATAAATAAAGGTATCCATCTTTTTTAATTTCACCTTGGAAGTTAGTTTTACGATTATCAAATGCAAATGTGAATTTACCTGTTGGTTGATGTTGTTCGGTAATTTTAGTTTTATGTTCTTGAATTATGTTATCAAGAATATTTTTCATTTGGCTTTCTGTGAATATATATTTTTTCATAATAATAAATATGTCGATTATTTGGATTGTAAAAAAACAGATAAATAACCTGCTAATCTATACGATCTATCCATTAAGAAAAGTTTTTCCTTTTCTGTTAATTTTTTTGGTTCTCTAAAATCAATACCTAAAGTTCCAATACATTTGTTTGTTGCAATATCATATAATGCAATTACATATGATGATCTTGTTCCTGTTGCTTCTGCTGCTGGTTTTAAACCAAAAGTTGCAATTGTATCATCTAAAAAATCAGGAATGAATATGTAACCATTATTAACAAGTTCTGTCATTGCCTTACAATAAAGTGAAAGGGGAATATCTTTAAATAAATAAATTGCGGAACTAACACCAGGTTTAGTGTCTTCATAGGTTATTGAGAATTTTTGTATTGATTTGTTTGAATGTAAAAAATGACCACCATTATGAAATTGAGTAATCCATATCCTATCACCATCCAATTCTTCTCTCATTGATGATAAATCATCTATAATTATTATATTTTTATCAATGTCTTTTTTTACTATATCATAATCTTTAAAAACCTTTCTTTTGATGTGTTCAAATATAAATGGTCCTATTAAACTTGTTATAACTGCGGCACTAATAGTACCAATAATTTCCCATACGTGTCCACTCATTATTGTAAGTAATTTTTATATCAAATAAATATATTAAGATTTTTCTTTTTCCACTTTTTTAATTATTATTGTACAATAAAAATACGTTATGAGTTTGATTATTAATTTTTTTGGTGGACCTGGTATAGGTAAAAGTACACAAGCAGCTGGATTATTTACAAAAATGAAAAAATCACATATGGATGTGGAATTAACATATGAGTTTCCAAAGGTGGTTGCATGGGAAGAAAATCATTCTGCAATTAAAGATCAGTTTTATATTACTGCAAATCAACATAGAAATATCAGTAGGTTATATGGTAAAGTAAAATATATTATAGTTGATTCACCAATTATTCTTGGAATGGTTTATAAGGATAGATATAGTGTAGAACCAGAATATCCAGCAATGTTTTATGATGAAAGTTTTGATCATTTTGTTTTAAATTTATTTAAAAAATATAATAACTTAAATATATTTTTAAATAGAGATGATAGTTCCTATGATGAGAATGGTAGATTTCAAGATTTAAACGAATCAAAAGAAATTGATGAAGATATTAAAAATAAATTAATTACACATAAAATACCATTTATTGAATTTAAAGTTGAAACAAATACAAGTTCTGATATATTTAAATATATAAAAGAACAAAAAATATGAAAAAAATTTTATTATTAATTGTGGTATTAGTATTCTCTTTTGGATTTGCCACACGAATAAATGAAGAAGTTATTAAATTAGTCCACACAAATTACACTAGTTTTTACAGTAAAGAGTTACATTATCCATTATTAGTAGAATGGTGGGAAACTACCGCTAAAGATGCTTGTCCTAATCAATTACCTCGTAAAGATCAATTTGGTCCTGATCCATACTTAAAACTTGAAACAAATCTACAAAAGGACTATGACTTAGCAAATAAAACCCATAAAGAAAAGGGTTTAAAAGGTTTTGATAGAGGTCATATGTCACCTGCAGCAAGTAACGAATGTTCAGGTAATGAAGTTTTAAGTGAATGTTTTTATTTTTCAAATATGGCACCACAATATCATTCATTAAACGCTGGTGATTGGAAAACATTGGAAACATTAACAAGGGATATTGCAGTGAAACAAGATTCGGTTGAAGTTTGGGCTGGTTCTATTGGTGTTGCTGAAAAATTTGGTTCATTATCAATTCCAACAAAATGTTGGAAAGTAATCTATATAGTTAAGACAAAGGAATATCAGGCTTATATTTTTAATAATACTCCCGATAAACCAACAGGTCTTGAATCACATAAAGTTAAGGTTGAAGATGTTGAGAAATTAACTGGATTTAAATTTTAATTATTAAAAAATTATCCTTATATTTGTATAAAAATAAAAGTTATGATTTTAAATAAGGAATTAATTAATCTTAATAATAAGTTATATTACATATACCGTAAGGTAAATAAGAACTCAATAAACGAAGGATATTTAAGTGATGTAAAAGAATATTGGGATTGTCCGATGGTTGTTAAACATAATCAAAATCAAGACATTCTTCTTTTCTTACGAGAAATACCTGATGCTGAAATAGTGAAAGATTAGTAAAAAACCCCAATATTTTATTGGGGTTGGTTATTTTCTGTAGTGTCAGTTTTAACAACTTTCATTGGTTTTTTAAATGGTTTTGATAATTCATTTACAGTATCAAAATTATTTGATATATCTCGTAATATTGCTGCAAGTTCAAAATTTTCATGTTCCTCATTTTTTTTCATAAGAATTAAAATGAAACTTTTTATTTCATCATCATTAAATTTTCCTCTTGATTTAATAAGATTTTTCATTAGTTTTAGAACAATGTATTGTACTTTAACCCTTTTTTCAGGTACCACACTAAAATATGTATTAACTGTAACGTTAGACAAAATTCCATTAGTTACATTATCTAAAAATAAAATATATGTTGGGTGATTTACGTTTACGTTCATTGTTTTCTGTTTAATATAAATACTTTATCAGATAATAAAAAGGGGGAATTTAATTCCCCTTTTTATTTTTATTTTCCCCATTTACCTTTTTTAACTAATTGGGCGATAATTGAATATGTGGATAAATCTTGGTAAGTATCATCAACCGATTCTCCAACATTATCTTGTGCATTTAAAACAATCATCTGTTTAATTCTCTGAATTTTATCATTCATTCGGAAAAATAAACCCATTTGTGATAATTTAATATCTTCTGGTTTTGATAAATCTTTCCCTAAAGAAATGTTATCAGGTCCATAATTGGATTGTTTTTTACAAAACAATTCATATTGTTCCCTCATAATTTTTTTAAACTCCCTGGTCATTTCTGGATATTTTGCTTCAATCTCTAATACAACCGGATCTGTGGGTTGTTTTACCTGTACTTTGTTCTCTTCTGACATAATTTTTTTGTTTTTTCAAATATAATCAAAATTCTTCAGTTTTCCAAATATTTATATAAAAACATTTAAAATGGCATCAGACAAATATAAACAAATGCAAGCAACCGGTGAGAAAACAAAAACCGACATGCCGAAACACAAACAACTAATTCAAATGTTATCATTTAGAGTTGTACCAGCATATTTCAAAGAAATTGAAAAGGTTGCAAATCATAAAAAAATGACAGTATCTAAACTTATTCGTTCATACATTAAAGAAGGTATGAAAAGAGATAAAGAAATTACTGGTTCAGAAGGTAATGAATTCAGGGTAGATTAATTATTTATTAAATCTATTAAAAGAGTTTTGGGTGATAAATACATATTCTGAATTACCAATAAAATCTTCTATACTTTTTTTGTTTTGATATGACATACATGATTTTAAATACGATTCAAAATTTTCAGTCCAACCTTTTATAGTGTATTCCACTTTATTGTATTTTTTTATACCTTCAGATGTTTTTATATTAGTTTTACCCCATGACTTTTGTACTTCTTTAGTACTCATACCTCTATATTCTTTAAAAACAAGTTCACCGTAATTAAATCTTTCTAAAGATTCTGCATAATTTATTTTTTTATATTCACCATTAATATACTGATAATTATCGCCACAAGATTCAATTGATTTGTTTATAATACCACCAAGCATTACAAAATCGGCACCTAAGTTATAGGCTTTAAATATTTCATCAAAATTCTTAAACCCACCATCAGCGACAATTTTGGTTGAGGAGTCATTTGAAATTTTAATATCGTAACATTCTTTAATTAATGAACCCATAGGATAATGGATTGAAGTATTCGCTGAGGTGGTGCATACTTGACCTCCACCAATTCCACATCTTACAAAGTCGACATTTATTTCACAATATAATCTAAAAGTTTCCGGATTTGCTATATTACCCACCATTAATTCTATATCAAATATTTCTTTAATTTTCTTCGCTAAGTTAAAAACTCTTATTGAATGTGCATTAGCAACATCAATAAGAACCCTATTTGGTAATATCCCATAATTTTTTATTATTATTTCTAATTCATCTAAACCGTAAGATATAAAACATTCATCATCATATTCTTTTTTATTTGTTGGATTTGTTCTTGGTATGCAAACTATATACCCTAAATTAGTGAAAATTTGATAATTTTCTTTATTAACAACAGTATCCATTGGTGCCACCATCAATGGTAATTTCCCATTTTTTAATATGTTTATTTCATTTCTACTTGAAATGTCACTCATCGTACACGGAATTAACGATATATCGTTAAAATCAAATTTAATATTTTTCATGTTTTCTATATTTTAAAAGTCATATGACCATTTGTTAGATATTTACAAATATAATGAAAAAATATGATAATACAAAATAAAGTATCAATAAGAATTGTTCCATTAAACATTAATAAATTAAAAATAAAATATCCAAATATTAAATATAACGATATCGTTGAAATAAATATAAATGATTTATCTATAAATAGCCCAATTGAGATTGATTGCATGTGTGAACTTTGTGGTGAAACTAAAAAATTACAATATAGAAAATATATTTTAAATAAAAATAGGAGACAGTATTATTCCTGCAAAAAATGTAAAAATAAAAAAACATCTTTAACTAAAAAAGAAAGATATGGTGATGAGTTATATAATAACCCAAAGCAAATGATAAAAACAAAAGAAAAATTGGGAATTTATATTCCTTTAGAAATGGTAAGTGACTTTAAAAAATATCGAAAAATAGTTAATAGATTTACATATAGATCAAAAAAAATATTATTCAATAATTGGAGTGGAATTGATTATTACGATAATGAAATGATTAAAGATAATTTAAAACTATCATCCAATAGTATGAAATATCCCACAGTAGACCATATAATATCAATTCATGAGGGGTTTTTAAAAAATATTATCCCGTCAATTATAGGTGACATAAACAATTTATGTATAACAAAAAGAGAGATAAATTTATTAAAAAGAAATAAAATAGGATTTATCTTTGATAAATCAAAACTATTTATATATTATGGAAAGAAATGTTATCAATGAGGAACAAGTTAGAAACATATTAGATAAAATATTATCTGAACAAACATCAAAGGTTTCAAGAAATGAATTTAGTAGAGTTCAATTTAAAATTGAAGAATTACAAAACTCATTAAATGAAACCGTTAAAGAATTGCGTAAATTGGAAGATTCGATACCATCAGGATTAAAAAGTATTACTAATGGTAGAATTAATTCAATATCTAGTTATTTAGGTAATTCACAAAAAGTATTAATTCAACTTAAAGATAAAGTTAAATCACACAAGAGAAATTCATTTTCCCAACAAGTAGATGAAAAAAAGAAATAATTATTCCAAACTTTTTTTCATTTTTTTAACATGTTCTTTTCCTTCTTCTGTAAGAAAATATACTTCTTCGGTATTTTCATCTGAATAAGATTGTACATATCCTTGTTCTTGTAAAGATTTTAAAACAGATGTTGCGACAGATTCTTTCATACATTGTTCAAATTCATCTTGATCAAATATACCATCTTCATTATCTAGTTTACCTTCAATAAATTTTTCAGTTAGTTTATCACGGAAATATTCTCTAGCATATTCTAGATTATTTATTTCATATTCTTCGTAGAATTCTTCTAAGTTTTGGATTATTTCATCTGCAATTTCTATAACTTTTGGTTGATAAACTTTACCCATATTATATATTTTTTTACAAATATAGTATATGATTTTGATTTAAACAAATTTTTACTTATATTTATAAAAAACGGTATTGATACCATAAATTTATTAACCCCCTTTACATGGACTCTGATGGTAAAAAGAAAAATACAATCACTAAAAGATACAAGAAAGAGAATAACTTTCTTCAAAGATACATCACTAATGTTGGCAATGTTTTTTCTTCCTTTTGGATACGACGCGTTGTTCAAACTGATAATGGATCTAACTGGTTCATATTGGGCAGCAGATACAGTTTTCTATTGTATTTCAGGGTGTTTTTGGTTGTCTTATATTTTATTATCGAGATCCTTAAATAAAAAAAACCTATCTGAATAGATAGGTTTTTTAATATACATTTTATTCATTGATCAGATTGAATCCCCAAGATTTAATTTGTGAAATCCAAAATTCCTCATTCAAATCAATTTCAGTTTCAATTTCATCAATAATTTCTACAATTGGTTTTAAACCTAACTCTAATAGACTTTGAATCCAAACATGTAAACGTTTAATTTTGTTTTCTGATTCCGATATATGTAATTCTAAAACATCAGAAATATCATTAGTGTTTCCAACATATTTGATTTCATTTGAAATTGGGTCCATTAGTGTGTAGATATAATTCATAAATCAATTATCTTTCTTTTTGTCTGGTTTTTGTAATCCTTTATTTTCTTCTATTTTTTTATCTTGTTCTTTCTTAACAGCATTCTTATGTTTTTCTTGAATTGCTTTCTTTTCTTCCTCTGACATTTTTAATATGCTCATAATATTTTTTTTATTAAATATACAATAATTATGAAAAATTATAAAGTATTTATATTTTATTTCTTAATATATTATCTAATATTTTAAAACATTCAGTAAAACCTTCACATTCAATATCATATCTAGTTTCTTTACTATCTCCACTATACCCAAAAACTATTCCATTACTTAATGAAATGGAATAAACCCAGTGATTAATATAAAACATTTCGGTGGTTAAAAATACTCCATCTTTATCAAAAAAATAATATAATTTTTTTATATCATATAAGGATAAAGTTGAGACACTAACAAGTCCGACATTTGGAAACATTTTATCTACAAAATGTTTAAATGCAACTGGGTATAAAAATTCTATAACGTACCAATCAATCATAATCGTATAAATATTTTAATAATAATTTGTATTTTCAAAAAAATCAATATAATTATCATTTGAAATGAATATAATCGACTATTATTACGAAAGTAGAAATTTAAATGTAGAATTCTCAACAATTGATGATGGGGATAAGTTTTATAGAACATTAAATTTATCGTTTGACGATATTCAATATTATTCACCAACCATAATAATTGAAAAAGATTTATATGATATTGATGAGGATTTCGTAATTGACTTAATAAATCAATATTTAAAAGAGAATGATCTTCCTGAAGAAGAAAGTTTGTGATATTTATATAGTATGGAATTTCTATCAGACGAAAAAAAGAAACTTTTACATACGTTTACAAAGTTTGTAAAAGAAAAATTGGAACTTGAATCAGTTCCTACTATTGTTATTCAAAATGGTAATAATGGTTTAAAGACTACTGCAAATTACGATTATACCAAAGAAAATAAAATCATTAAGGTTAACGCAAAAAATAGGGCATTGGTTGATGTTATGAGAAGTCTTGCACATGAGATGACTCACCATAAACAATTTGAAGAGGGTAGATTAACAAATTCAAATGAAGATGGTGCAGATGGTAGTGATATTGAAAATGAAGCACATGCTGTTGCAGGTTTAATTATGAGAAAATTTAGTAATATTCACCCAAAAGTTTATGATGAAATTAAATAATAAACTTTTTTTTTTAAAACTCCACAAAATGGAGTTTTTTTTATATTTATATACATATGAAATTAGTAATAACTGAGAAACAGCTGGAACTATTGTTGTCCAAATATACGAAAGACGAATTGGATGAACAAGATGCAGCATCTGCCGCACCAACTGCGGGAACATCAGACAAACAATCTGGCGGTCAAGGTTATCCAGATGTTACAAAATGGGAAAGTGGTGTTACTAGAGGACCTGGTAATCCAGTTGGTAATACAAAATGGTCAGATACCGTTGGTTCAAAATTAACAAGGGGTAAAGCAAATCCTTTAACATAATTTCAAATATTTATAAATAAAAAAATGACAAATAAAAGAATTTTAGTAACTGAATCTGAAAGAAATAATATATTAGGTTTATATGGTGTTAATCATAAACCGGAATATGTTATTTTAGATTGGTTATCTCCAAATGAAGATTATGCAATTTTTTTAGATGAATTGTTTGATATTAAAAACCAAACAAAATTAGGAAACATTTGGGAAAATTTTGATAATTTTAAATTTTTCATCAAACATAGTTTCGACACCGCAAAAAATATTCCAACAGACATTAAGGAATCAGTTAATGAATCTTTAAATAATTTATTATTAACAGAATCAACACAGGATTTTACAAGATTAAAACCATTTATAAAAGATATTATTATAAATGAAGGTTTTGGTGATTGGATGTCAAGTGCTGGTGAATGGTTAAAAGATACTGCAAAGGGAGCAATAAGTGGTACTGGCGATTTTTTATCAAAATCATATCAAGGTGTTAAAGGACTTATTAATGGTATTAGTCAAGGTCAATGGTCTGATGTTTTAAATTTAATTGGGAAAGGTGCATTATTTGTTGCTAGAAAAATAAGGTCAGCTTTATATAATCCAATTGGATTAATTCTTGATGCTATTTTAGTTGCTACGGGTATCGGTAAAGGTGCTCAGGTGGTTGTTTGGGGGGTTGTTGTTGCGTTGGATATTTATGAATTAATGACAGGTAAATTTGAAGATCCAAATGAAAATTATTTAACGAGACTTCTTTTTACAGGTATTGATTGTATTGGTTTAGTCACTGCTGGAGCAGCAGCAAAAGAATCAGAAGGTATTATTGGTGATATTATTAGAAAATTTGGAACATCGACTGAAGGTTTGTCAAATGCGGTAAAAACTAATGGTATGTTTAAAAGTATATTAGAAAAAATAAATAGCGTTGCTGGTTCTGTTTCATCTAAAATGAGTAGTATTGCAAGTTTCCTTGAAAAAAAATCACCAATGTTATATAAATTCGTCTCGTCAATATTAGGTGGATTAAATAAATTCATTCAAAAAATTATTGATTTAGTTAGTGGTATTTTAGGTATTGGTAAAAAAGTAATTTCAGCACCTGGTAAAATGATAGAAAAAGGTTTAGGTGGTGGTAAATTAGGTAAAGGAGCAAAAGCCGGTTTTAATACGGGGGCACTTGTAACTGGTTTGGGTACATATGGAAAAGGTAATGAAATTCAAAATGCAAAAGAACTTGAAAATGTTTTTACCAATTCTAATTCAGATTTTGATGGTGTTTAAAAAAAATATAAAAAAATAAAAAAATGGAAAAAAAAATAATAAATGAAATTAAGACTATTAAATTGATGATGAACTCAATTAATGGTAATAAAATTAATATTTTAGAGTCATATCCAATTGATACCGACATTGATGAGGCGTTAGGTGATACTATCGCCAAAGATTTAGAAAATATTCATGACTTATCAAGTGTAGGTGGAACTCTTCGTTCTGCATTTGAGGATATGGAAAGGGCAATTATGAATTCACCAGAAGGTGCAATAAAAATAGGAACTAAAGAATTAAAAACTGCAGATGAAATTTTTACCGCAATAAAAGATGGTAGTTTAAAAGGTAAAGAATTAGGTAGGGTTGAAAAGGGACTTTTAAAATCAAGAAATACACCATTTTCATTAAGAAAAACAATTATATCTGATTTTACAAAAAATAAAAATATATTAAAAGATTTAAGTGATCATTGTAAAAATACGAAAGATATTAAAATATATTTAGATGGGAAAGGATATGCACCAGAATCTATAAATGGTATTATTTCCGATTTAAAAAGTAAAAACTATATAGGTGATAAAGGTGTATTTACATATGAAGTTGGTTCATCAACTAAAGTATCTACGGGGACAAACACAAGTAATATTAGTGGTGTTAAAAAATATACACAAGACCAATTTCAAAAATTAAAAGATTTTTTCAAAGGTGGAAAAAGAAGTTGGAAAGAAACATTGATATGGGCAGCAGGTATTGGTATTGGTGCGACCGCTTTATGGTATATGTTGAGTGATAGTGGTCAAAAACCAGATGATATGCCAACAACACCACCAACTGATTCAAATTGGGCTCCGTGTATACAAAAATTAATTAATGATAAAATTGGTATAGTTGCAACATCACCATCTGGTGAAGTTAGTGTTAAAGTAACAAACGAACAATATCCAAAAGGAATTCAATTTTATTCAGGAGGTAGAGTATTTGATATTGCTACAGGTAAAAAAGGAACATACAATTGTAAAAATGGACAAATTGTTAGTGAACAAGCGTCAAGTAATAACTCAGGATTATATGGTGATGTTAATATTATGATTGATTTGTTAGATTTTCCTTGTACAACCAATGATTTAAGAAAAGCAAAGGCATTACTACAAAAATATGTTTCAAATGGTCAAGGTCAAAGATTTTTAGATTTATATCAAGACTCAGGTTTAGGTGGTGGTGATTTAAATAAATCTTTAAAATACCTTTATGTTACAGAACCAGAATCAGTTGATAATAGAAATCAAATGTATTCAATGATTAAACAAATCCAAAGTGGACAATCATCTTCAAATCAAGGGTCTGGTAATGGTCTTAACGACATTAACATTATTTGGGATGGAGAAAATAGTGGAGGAGGAAATAGTGGTGGAGGAAGTTCCAAAGGAAGTGGTGTGAAATATCATGATTGTAATGGTCAACCTTTTCCTTTAGAATATGGATGTATATCAGATAAAGTTAAAGATATTCAAGGTTGTTTAGGTATAACCCCAACAAAAGGTTATTTTGGACCAAAAACAAAAGGGGTAATAAATGCAAATGTAATTGAAAAAGACACTTATGATAAAATAATGTCTAAATGTAACCCTAGTGGATCAACAACTGCAACTACTAGTCCAACAACTGCAACAACAATTACAAATAAAGTACCTGACAATACAATAACAGGACCTGGTGAAAATCCTGAAATTGATAATACAACTAAATTTGGAGATAAAGGAACAGATCCAGCAACTGGTAAACCAGCAACATGGGATGGTACAAAATGGGTGGAAGATGTTGATCAAAATCAAGGAAAACAACTTTATGATAGTTTGATACAACAAGGAAAATTAAAAATAGAAAACAACATGTTTGCAAATAGAATAAAAGAAAAAGGTGATTTAACTACCGATCAATTAAATATGATTGATAGTTATTTACTTCCATTAGGTTACACCAGATTTAAACAAAAATTAGATAAAAGTTATGGTGTGAAATATGTTTGGAGAAAAAAATAATAAAAAATAATAAAAAAAAATATAATGGAAAATAAGTTTATATTATCAGAAGGAGAGAAAATAAGAATATTAAATCTTCATGTAAATGCAACAAAAAAGAATTATTTAAATGAGGTAGATAATTCTTATTATCAAAAAACAAATCCAAATAATATAAATACATACCCACCATGTGTTCAAAATATCATAAGAAAAAATGGTATTGAAAATGAAAATAATCAATATTATGTAAGAGGTGAAAATGAAAACGCAGATAAGGTATTTTATAATAATAAAAAATATTATAATACCACAACTAGTAAATTTGGAACATATAGTTGTGATGGTGAAAATATTATACCAGATCCTCCACCAGGAACTGCAACTCAAACAAAACCTGCAACAGACCCAAATAGAATTCAAAATATTGCAAATGCGTTCAATTCATTACAAAATGGTACAATTGTAAGTCCTGGTAGTTCAGTAAATGGGATGGAATGGACAAATTATGTCAAAAAATATAATATAACTAGTGATGAAACTCGTCAAGCAGAAACACTTGCAAAAACATTGAAAAACAAACCAGCAAAACTACAATCAAAAGTAGATAATTTTAATGATGTTTTACAAGGAAAACAATATTTACATTTTGGTTCTAATGGAGATGCGGTTAAAACTCTTCAAATGAAATTAAAATTACAACTTCCTCAAAATCAATATGGTCATTTTGGAAATGTAACTAAACAAGCGGTAATAAATTTTCAAACAAATAATAATTTAAAAGATAAAAGTGGTATTGTAGGTCCTGAAACAGCAAATGCATTACAAAATCAAGATAGTAATCAAACAACACCAACATACGCAGATACACAAAATTTAAATAAGGCTTTAAGTGCACATAAATACAATTATAAGTCACCTCAAGGAAATACACAACTCAATAACCCATTACAAACAAATACCGTAACACCACAAACAAATACACAAGTAAATCAAAATACAACAAAAACAAATTAAAAGAAAATTAGCATGGGATAGTACACAAATAGTTAATGGTTTACCTAGTTTATTAGATATGAATACAAAAGAAAGTTATTCTGCTGATAAATCAGGGGTTTATAAAGACTCAAAAGGTAATATTATAGGAAGTTTTCAAGATTTAATGAACAAATAAATAGACATAAAAAAACCCATCAAAAAATGATGGGTTTTTTATTTTAGAAACAAGTGGATCTAACCGGAGTCGAACCGGTGTCTTCAGAACTTAACAATAAGTGACTACACGTTTATTCAATTATTCACAATTGACAAATAGATGGTTTCATATGACTTACCAACAAACACACTTAATTTCCTTATTTTAAGGAGTTTTAAACTTTGCCAACGTACTCCGATACGTTTCGGGTGTATCAACCCTTGATTACTTCTGTTCCTAGGTTATATGTAATTCGACCCGGTGTAGATTCACCTCTTAGGCTACTGCTACGTTAGAAGTTGCAAGAATTCCTGCAATTTCCATGTTTTTGTAAACGTTGCCGTTTAATTGTTTAAATCAGTTTTTAAAGAGTTAACTCAGCTCTTACGTGCCACTCATCCCTAACATTCTAAATCAAAACCAAAATAGACCCATATTTTAAAGAACTATTGCAAATATAAGAAGAAAATTTGAAATAAAAAAATTATTTATTTTTTTTTCTTATAAGGACCTCTTTTCTTATGAACAATCTCTTTTACCTCAGATTTAATATCTGTAATTTGACTATTCACTTCATTTTTAATTTCTTTTACTTCTTCTTTTACTTCAGATTTAATGTCAGTAATTTGATCATTAACAGATTCTTTAATCTCTTTTACCTCAGATTTAATATCTGTGATTTGATCATTAACCGCAACCTCAAGTTCATTTATTTCATTAATTTTATCTTGGATACTTCCACCACCCAATAATTTTTTAATTAATTCAATAATCTTTTTCATAGTGTTTTTAATATAAATATAGTTTATTATACAATTGTCACAACCAACTCCCCATAAACCTCATTTAAGTCAATTATAATGGGGTTTATTCTTTGGTCTATATCTTTCATCACAAATGGAAGAATTAACGAAATACGTGTCTGAATAAGATGTTTTTTATTTCTTCCGGTAATACTCTATCTGTAATAAATTCAAAATCAGATATTTTATTTGTACTTTTATATAAATATGGTTCATATTTAAAAATGTCTACTTCAATTATTACTATTTCTTTTCCCCAACATAAACCAATTTGTTCTTTAATAATTTTATAAACGTTATTTGTTAAAAACACGTAGTTTTGTTTAATCGACCAATGAGTTATTCCTCTTTTATAATTAGGTAAAATACCTTTTTCTAAAATTGAATCAATATTTTCTATTTTGGTTATGTGATATAAAATCATATTATATAATAATCATAAATATAAGTAATAATATTCATATATCCAATTTTTTCCATTATATTTATTTTATGAAGGAAACAAACACAACAAAAATCAGTATAACTATATCAAGACCCCTCATTGAAAAAATTAAAGAAGGAAATTATAATCGTAATCAACTACTTATTAGTTCATTAAAAGATTTACCTAATAAAAATGTTATTTATGGTCTTTCAGATCCGATATCTAATCAAATTAGATATATTGGAAAAGCGGTTGACTTATACACAAGAATTAGAAATCATTATAAAGAATCACGTTTAAAATATGTAACACATAAAAATACTTGGATTAAATCTCTTTTAAATGAAGGATTAAGAGTTAATGTAATTATATTAGAGGTATTAAATAATGAGGAATTACTCAATGAATCAGAAATAAAATGGATAAAATATTACCGAGAAATCGGTAATGATCTAACAAATGGTACTAATGGTGGTGACGGTGGAAAAATGTCACCTGAATCATTGTTAAAAATGTCTGAAAGTAAACGTGGTAAAACACATTCCGAAGAGACTAAATTAAAGATGAGTTTATCTAAAAAAGGACATACTCTTAGTGATGAAACAAAAAATAAAATAGGTAAAAAACATAAAGGGAAGATTGTTTCAGAAGAATCTAAAGAAAAAATGAGACAATCTAGATTAAATTATATTAATCGTAAACAACAAATTTTAAAAATTGACCATCCCTTTCAATTAAATCAAGAACAATAGGATTATTTTTTGGTTTATATTGTTCCGTACATATTGATGAATTTATAAATAAAGTATCATCAATTTCCTTTATACCTCTTGCACAATGTATATGTCCAAAACAGTTTATAATTGGTTTAAGTTGATTAACCTTATACCGTAAAAATTCACACCCTACACTTTGATTCATTAATGTATAATCTAAAATTCCGTAAGGAGGCGAGTGTGTAATTAATATATCAGTATCTTCCGGTATTTGATTCCATTTATCCTGAATATCCACACCATTTCTTGGTAAGTTGAATGCCCAATTAAAAAACTCTGGTTGCCAAGGTGAACCATATACTTTAATTGGTTTAGAAAACTCATCAGAATTAATTATATATTCACTATCTTCTAAGTAAATACAATTTAACTTTGGTAACTTTCCTTCTTCAACCAAACGATCTAACCAAGGTAAATCATTACCATGTCTTATCCTATTATCTTCAAATCCAAAATCATGATTACCAGCAATAAATATTTTATGTTGATAACCTTCTAAATCATTAAACCATTTAACAAATTCAATAATTTCTGATTCTGTTCCGATATTGGTTACATCTCCAGAATGTATTAACACATCACCTTTTGGTAAAGGTGATAACATTACATTGTGTAAACTATGCGTGTCAGAAAAAAATACCAGTCTCATATCTTAAGTAAAAAAGGTTAGAGTAATTAAACCCTAACCTTTTGAGGCCGTAAATATATTTACATTTCTCCACCACTTTGTTTTTCTAAACAAAGAAAATAATTAAGATAATTTAGAATTGGAATAGGCACCAATAATAGTCATACGGTTAAAAACTAAAGCCTAAGGTTTGACCAGCTACCTCTTTTACGATATAGCGTTTCACAACATTTCAGACCGTTTTTCTATAACGGTAACCCTATACTACATCTGCTAGACCTAAATCACCTTAATAAAGAACTAAAATATTTAATTTACTGTTTGTTCAGTAAATTTGAAAGAGCTTCCAACTCCATTTTTGCTTTTAACTCAGGTGAGATAATTGCATTTAAACGAGCTTCAATTTCAGCCAATTCTTTACGTCTTTCTTGAAGAGAGATTTGATCAACTCTTGTTTTGAAATCCGATTTCCATTCATCAACTGAGAACCCTAACCAACTGAATGTGTAGTTCACACCCAATTCTTTTGATGCATTTTCTGATTTTTCTTTACGATCCATCAAGAACGCTAACATGTCCACAATCTTTCTTACGTCAGTTATTGTTTTCACATCACTTCTGTCATGTGCTGAATTTGCAGAATAACCGAAGTTACCACTTGTTTGCCAACAAGGTCTCTCTGCCTTTTCAATTGCTAATTTTTTTGCTTGTACTGTGTCAAATAATTCTTTGACCATTTCATCTGTTGTTTTTACATTTTCTGTTGCCATAATGTTGTTTTTTTTTTGTTTTATTTATTGTTGTTTAAATTTCCAAATATGTCCATATGCTGTTTTCTTTTTATTATTACAACATTTGGATATATGTGAAGCATAGTACTTTAATGTTCTCTCAATGTCATTAATACTAATCCATTCTTTTATTAGAATATTATCTAAAGTATATTGACATACGATTTTATTTTTTTTATTTTTAACTGATTTATCAATTAAAATTTTTATATTTTTATCATATTCCTCTTTTGATATATTTTTCCACTTATTATTATTAAAATCACCATTTTTAATTTTATTTTTCATGGTTTTACTCATTTTCTCTTTTGTTTAGATTTATACTACTACCAATATAAATTTGATTAGTTTCGGTATTTACTATTTTATATACTCCTGATATTATCATAATAATAAATATTCAAAATATAGTTTAAGTCAATACATGGCCTTAATATATTTAGAAAATGATGGAAATTCTATGTCTGTTAATTTTAAAGTTTAATTTTTAGAAGTAAGACAAAATAGATGGCCATCAATAATATTATTCAAAGAACTAATTTTTGTTATTGTAAATATAGTTAAAATTTTTAAATAACAAAATAAAAAGGAAGGGAATTGTTTTGGTAATAACGTTACAAATGTTTAGAAGTAACCAAAAAAAACATTGCCTTCACAAAGGTTAAAATGGTAATTGTGTTGGTATCGTTGCAGTAGCTCGGGAACCAGTCCCGAAAAATTGATTAGAAGTAACCAAATAATCAGTTCAGTTAAGTGAAGTGATTATAACACATAGCCATTTAAATATTTTAAGAACTAAAGTTTGTGGGAATTGGATTAGTGAATTTTTACCAATTAAAATAGAAGTAACTAATTCCGTTGCCACATTAATATTTTTAATAATTTGATGGGTTTTATTACACACCCATCAATTTTCCTGTTTCTTCGTATGAAGTCATAAAGTCTTCATATTTGAAGTAAGTATCCACATTGTCATCCAATGTTACTTGTTTACCACGTCCTTCAACGTGTAATAATACAAGGTCATAAACACTTACTTTTGGTAGTTTAGTATAATCTTCTACAAGTTTCAATGTGTTTTTCATATCTCCTCTTGCATATGTTGTACCACTTGAGTCAATATCCAACATAATATACTCTTTTGTTACCAAGTCAATTATTGAAATTAACGTCACTGAAGATGTTGATTCCAAAGATGAACAACTTGATAATGTTTCAGGTAACCAGTGGTCATTTGATTCAGGATGTTCTCTTTCCATGATACCAAATGATGTTTCAACTGATTTCAATGATCCACCGTTAAAGTTTCTCACATCAATTACCGCATATTTGTATCCACGAGATAAAGCATCTTTCATATGAATATCAATGTACTCAGCACAAGCACCTCTTCTATGTCTAACATCACCTGAGTGAACTGACTTACCAACTCTTAACCTAAAGAATGATAACACATCGGCGGATTTGTCACCCACAAATGTAACACTCAAATCCAAGTCTTCACTACCACGAGGGTCCATCCAATGTACGAAAGGTCTGATGACTTTAGCGTCTGGATTATCCAATGGAGTTCTTTGACCTCTAACAGTTGGTTTAGAAGAGAAGTTCATACTTCTCATGTTAGTTGGTAAAGGAATCTTTTTCAATTCTTCATCAATCCAACAGTTACCCAAACTATCCAAGTTAGAGAATTTATCTCTTAATGTTTCAAATAATTTAGAGTGAATTGATTCAACAATATTATTTGATAACGCTGGTAAAGTAGGTAATGGAGTACGTTTTCTTGCCCCTTTAATCATTACTGATCTATCTGACTTCGCTTCCAAACGATTCTCAAAGTGGTTGTACACCTCGAACAATACCTTGTTTGAAGTACCTTTCACCGCCTCACTAAAGTAAGACATGATTAGTTCAATATTCTTTGGATTAGTACGGATTAACCAATCAATTCTTCTTGAGAATTCACCTGGTCTTTCAGACAATACTTTTAAACCATTTTCCAAAGACTTATCAAATGCTTCATTCAATTTAGAATACCAAGTTTTCACTTTTTCATTTCTAATTTTGTTGATAGCATCGAATGCTTTAGGGAAAGCGTTCTTGTATTCACCTGCGTGTAATCCGTGCGCCAACTTAACCCATCTTCCACTCTTTAACGCCATTTCCTTTGGATCACAATTTGTTTTCTCCAATAAACCTAAAAGATATTTTCTTTCTTTACGAGAGAAACTTTTAAATTTGAATTTTTCTCTTTCAGGGTTGTCACTCTTGTAAGAACTCCATCTGTTTAACCTAACTTGTGCATCAGGTACTTTTGGTAAAGAGATGTCACCACCTGATAAGTGTACAGCAATACGTAAAACGTCAGTAGTTGTTTTTACTGGTAATCCTTCAATACCCATACCTGCTAAGGTACAAAGGTTTTCTTTGAAAGGAATTACATCAGGGAAAACTAATTTTTGATTAGTCTCTGCGAACCACTTAACAATATTCAAATCACTTGGAGTCAATGAAGTATTAATAGAAACCAAGTCAGTGAAGATTCTTTCAAATCTTTCTTGTGTACCATATTTTATCATGGTATACTTGATTTTTTCAAACTTAATTGGTCTTTCGTATGTTACAGTACTAGGTTCCCACGTACCATTACTCCAATAATGTCTAATAGCGTTAAAGAATAATTCTGAATCAGACTTAGACATAACTTCTTCAGGGAAGTTTTTGTACAATGCGGTGAAATTTCTTTTACCACCAGTTATTTCTCTCAAATAAGAGATAACTTCATCATTAAATTTTTGTATTTCTGATAAATCTGATTTAGATAATTCTGCAAATGCATCCTCATCTAACATGTAACCAAAACTCATTAAGTGAGCTTGTACTGTAGCGACTGGTATTCTGTTATCCAATCCATCATTAGATGGACATACCAAACCTTTTTGAAGAGCGACGATGTTTCTTGTCAATTTCATTGTTGTAAATTTTTGTTGTTATTTAATTGTTGTTCGACAAATATAGTAAATTTATTTGAAAAATAAAGTGTTTTTTAAAAAATATTTTTTTTTCTTTTTATTTCTTAATTTTTACAAAGATAAGAAAACTTTTTGAGTCTACCAAATATTTTATAAAATATTTTTTTCTTTTGAAATTTCTATTGATTCATGAAGACTTTCATAATGTTCACAGCCTAATATATATTTCACATCATTTAAAGTTACTTTAAAACCAATGACCATTCTTTTAGCTTGGTTAGTATCTGTTATTAAATAAACAATATCACCAATTTCAAATTCATTATGAATAACCATATTAATTAATTTGTATTTCGTATCAGATTCGAACTGACAACTAATCTTTTAGAGAGATGTATTTTACCGTTAAACTAACGAAACAATTATATTACAAATATATGAAAACTTTTTCATATAACCAAATATTTTAAAACTGAACCTCGAACCTCGAACTTTTATAGAAATGGGTATATTTATTATAAATACATATAATGGAAAATTTAGAAGAAATCGTGAAATTAAGTTATAATAGTAAAAATTGTTTAGAAAATTTAGGGTGGAATATAAATGGTTCCAACTATGTAAAGTTAAAAAAATTAATTGAAAAATTTAAAATAAATACTGAACATTTTAAAACACAAGCTCAATTATCAAGAGAATATACTAATAAATCAAAAAACATAAATCGTTTTACTGTAAATTCTGATTTTAGTAGAGGTTGTGTTAAAAAACACATTATTAAAAATAAATTATTACCTTATGAATGTTTAATGTGTAAAAATGACGGTAATTGGATGGGTAAAAATTTTTCATTAATTCTTGATCATATTAATGGTGTTAATAACGATAATAGATTAGAAAATTTAAGATTTTTATGCCCAAACTGTAATGCAACATTAGATACACATTGTGGTGGTAATGTTAAAAATACTGATAACAAAAAAATATTAAAAACACCAGAAGAAATAATCAAATTTTCTAGGAGATTAGTAGAACGTCCAGATTATAAAACACTAGTTAATGAAATAAATACACTAGGTTATTGTGGAACGGGAAGAAAATATGGTGTTAGTGATAATGCAATCAGAAAATGGATAAAAAGTTATTAAAATCCTACTCTATCGTTGAGTTAACATGCCATTTTAAAAAATTATCAAAGAACTGTTAAAAATTATGTAGTTTTATGACGTATTCAGTTTTTGTCACAGGTCTCATTCACTTTACTACATGTACCTTGATATTTGACAGAATAAACTCCATAGGAGATTTGTCCTCATCCGTCTTTCATTGGTATTATGGACACCAGTACTGAAATTCCAGAGGTAAAGAAAGGATTCGAACCTTTGTAATAAGAACGTCTGTTCCCACACCTAACCACTCGGTCACTTTACCATAAAGTTCTTTAAAATATCTGTCACTCCAAGAATGTGAATAAACCTTAGTACGCTCCCTACTTTGGGGAGAAAGGACTTCCTTCCAATGTACCTAAGTACAATCTAAGGTCGTTTATCTGTCCACAAACATCTCTCTTGGTTGAGATAACCCCGATGTGTTAATTCACAGTTACACCAACGGTCACCGAAGCCTATTATGTTGGTCAAGATTATTGTTTGTTTATCAGCAGATATTTTAAAGAACTGATGCAAATATAAAGACTTAATTTTGATTCACCAAATCTTTTTTATTTATTTTTTTCTTGAACTCATAACCACGTTCAACACGTGCTTTATGTATTCTTCTTTTTTCCCTCTTCTCAAATTGATATGAGGTTAATAACTCGGAACTTTCTTTATGTAATTCCATTATTTTATCAAAGATCTCAATCTTTTCTTTTTCAGTTAATTCTTTTTTATACTTCCAACGTTGATAAGTTTTTTTATCCATGTTAGGTTCTAATAATTTATGAACTGAGTTTGAAAAACTACATTTAATTACTGTTGTTGGGTTTTGTTTTGACCCGTTGTTTTTTTGTGACATTTTATTAATTTTTTTATTTTATTAATACAACCTTGCGATTGTCTGATTATTCTCATCCGTTTCTAAAACCAAATTTGCTTTAAATTTGATACTCCCCTTTGTATGAGTGTTATTTGGAGTTTCTTTTGTTGAGAAACCAACACCGGGTTCTACAACTACGTGATGGACATAATGAGTGTCACCCCTACATTTAATTACCCACATTGGAATGGTAGGGTCTTCCAAATGTTTCTTGTTGAAGTGAAATACAATTTCACATTTCTTTTCTGTAATCTACATCATAACTGTTTGTTTTATTGTTTATTAAAATTTTTTAATGATAAAGGTAATGACGATGTTAATCTCCTTGTTTGTTCCGTTTCAAGGAAACAAATTGAAGTCAATTGATTGTCAATATCGGGTTCTGTGAAATAAGACACAGGAACGCCAATATCTTGAATTTTTGTTAATAAATTACTTAATTTTTCTTCTGAATCAATGGATAACGATATTAAAAAATTGTTATTCCATTTCTTAGCCAAATCATGATGTTCAAGTATGAACTGTGATACTGAATGACAACTTTGTGCCATTTGATAACCTGGTGTCATATCACCTCTGGTTATTACTACAAGTTTATTAATCTAATGTGTCATATATAATAAGTATTACGTTGCAAAGATAAATCTAATTTTTCAAATAAAAAAATTATTTATAAACTTTTTTATTATTTTTTTTCTTACTATCACGTTGTTTTTCGGAAATAGTTTTCTCAACTTTTTTCTCAACAAGTACTGGTTCAACTACAACCGGTTTAATAGTTTTTTTGTACTCAGATTTTGATACATATGACCAAGATCCACTTCTTACAGATAAATCTGCATCCACATCATTTACCCTTTTAATTTCACCAAGTTCAACATTCTTGCCAACTCTAACTGATTTAATACACTTCATAATAATTTTTTTATTGTTAATTAATAATAGAATGCAAATATAAGTGATATTATTGACATTATCAAATATTTATTGTAATAAATAATTTATTATGATAATAAATGAATCAAAATTAAATGAATTAATAAGTGAGGAGATAAGTTTAGTTAAATCTGAAAAATTAAATTTAATTAAAGAATGTACAATTGCTGCAGTTAGACTTGATAATGGTATTATTTTGGCAAAAAATAGAGATAGAGGTTATGTTGCCAAAATGAAAGTAGTTCATGAAGTTGTTGATGATGTGGAAATGGTATATTGGATTGATGAGGATACCGATTGGTCTGAAGGTATGAATGAATATGGTATTGGTATTGTTAATTCAAGTCTATTGGTTAGACAAGATGAAAAAGAAAGTGATAAAATAGAAAAAAAACAAAAGGATGGAAAAAATTATGTTTTTAAAGATCCAAAATTAGACGATACTGAAAATAGAAAGAAAGCGACTGATGGTTTTAAAATTAGAACAGCATTAAAACATAAAGAAATAAAAAATGTTGTTAAGTCGGTTATTTCATTCTCCGGTGATGATAAAAAAAATGTTGGTATTAAAGGTCAAACAATGGTTGGAAATAATAAAAACATTTATAATATTGAAGCAACTAGTAAAGACACTTCTGTTGTAACAAAATTAAAAGAAGATAAAAAAGTCATGGTTAGAACAAATCATGGTATAGCACATGAAGTTGCTGGTTATACAACAGGTATTAAAAAGAAATCTTCTCATATGAGAATGTTATTTGCAAAAGAATATTTGAAAAGTTGTAAAACAGATAGTGAAGTGTTTGAAAAAATGAGACAACAATATCATAAAAACCCATTCTTCAATCCATATAGAGAAAAAAATGAACATAACATGCAAACTGTTGGTCAGATAATGTTAAATCTTGATAAAAAAGAAGTAACAATAAGGATGGATAAAAATATGGGGAAATTTCTAGGTATAGATAATAGACTACCAAATGGTTATGAACCGAAAATAAAAATAAATGTTATAAAAGAATAAAGGTGGAAATTAATCCACCTTTTTTATTTATAAAACGCTGTATTTTTTGCTGGAGTATTTTTCTTATTCAATATGTTTATTTTATCATCCATTTCAAAATTATATTCACCATTCTTTAAAATGTTTGCTTTATACATATAACCCTTCTCAAATGGTGCGGTAACTCTAGTACCCTCATAAGATAATATTTCATATTCATATGTCTTTGCATTTTTTTCAACAACAGAAAAATGATTTAGATCTTCAAAATTCATCATTAATATTTTTGGATTTTCACTTGAGTTAACAATAAATTCCAAAAATAAACCATCATCTTTATAATGTATTTTTACATTACTAGCATACTTATACAAATCATTATTTGTACTAAATTTATATTTGGCATCCTCATCAAGATTATTAATATCCTCCATTAAAGAACCAAATCTTTGATTTCTAAATCCAAGTATTGGTCTATCTTCAATTTCTTTTATTTTTTCCTCAGTTAATGTAGAATTCAAAGCTTCTCTTATTTTTTGATTTGCAGCTTCAACTTTTTCTGGATTTTTGGATACTAAATCTTTATTATTAAGTATATCCAAGGATACACCTTCTTTTAATGCTCTTTCATATTTATCTGCCTTGTTTAAAATATCATAAAACCTACTTTTTGTTACAAGTTTTATTTCATGTTTTTCTACTTCTTTTTGAATTGAAATGTTATTATCAATTCCATTAACAGTTTGACTTATATTTTCTTGAACTTTATTTAATGATACTACTGCACCAATTAAAAAATTTTTTATTTTATTTCCCATATTACAATGATAGTAAAAAAATATTATTTAATAAATAAAAAAAGGTGGATTAATTTCCATCTTTCTTATTTCTTTCTTTTATTAATTTTAAAATTTCTCTTATTTTAATTTTAGACATGACCTTTTCTCTCAGAACTTTTTCAACTTCTGATTTGAATTTAATCTCATATTCCAATTTACTTAAAAAATCTCCCATTACAAACGAACTAAATGATTTGCAGCATAGGTCATAATTGCACCTAAGTGTTTATATCTGACTTTATAACCACAAGACTCAACCATACCAACCGCTTGTCTAAGTGTTGCATTAGATTTATATTTTGGATCTGGATTTAAGTCAATATCTATCCATTGTGGTTTTGGTAAACCATTATCTTTAAGATATTCAGCTAATTCAATTGATTTCCAAACTTCAGTTAATAATCTTGTTGCAGTATTTCTCTCCATTGGAACTGTCTCACGACTACATAAAACATGGGCACCTTTACCCTTTGTATATAATGCAATTACTACACCATATACTGTTTTTTTATTTCCATAACATTGTGAATCTGATCCGATTAAGATTTCTACATCTTCTCTGTTTGATAAGTAATCTTTTACATAATCAACTACATTTGGTATCGGAGTACCATAAAGTGTTCTAAATTTCCGTTCCATAATTGTGTTTTTAAATAAATACTAAGTCATCTTTCTTTATTTTTTGTTAATTAATTTAATTGTTAATTTCTTAGCCGGCATTACCCGTTTCCAGTTGTAACCAAACGTGGAGGTGAATTAACATATACAACTCTGCTAAGACAGGATTCGAACCATGTACGGTGCAATTAGGTACAGAACAAATAAGTTTTAACATTTTTAGTGGTCAATCCATTATTCTGTCTTTATTTTGTTATCACCACCCTTTAGACAGAAGGGCGAGTCTGCCGAGACACTTAAGTCATTTCAACACTTAGCAATATTTAAAAATTCTGCGGAGAGAGAGGGAGTCGAACCCTCGCACCGGTCTTACCCGATGTACAACTTAGCAGGTTGCTACATTACCACTCTGTCATCTCTCCAATTTTTAGTGTTGTCCTGTAAAGATTCGAACTTTAAATATAACATCCAAAATGTTATGTGTTACCATTACACTACAGAACAATGAATAAACTAGCGGTCACATTCGTTACTAAGGACACTTACCCGATGCACCTGTAATGCATCAGACTAGTTAATTTGTGGGGGACTTTCACCCCTTGGACATGGTTTGTTTTCATTAAGTCACCATATCAACGGACCATTGATCCAGAGACAAGCTTCGAACTTGCGACTTGAAATTTACAAAATTCCTACTCTACCAACTGAGTTACTCCGGAATGGAGAGGGACACGTTATTTATCCGTTTTTGGGACTCCCTCAGACCCATATTTTAAAATTTTTATACTAAAAAATATAAAAACCGAGTTTTATAAATAATTCAATATTCTTTATTTCATCTTATTTCTTCCTTTATACCAACCTTGTGGTATTTCAGTTTCTTTCTTAATTTTCTTATTCTCAATACCATTTGTAATCCACATCGTTCCAAATTGTGAATTTAATGAACCTTTTTGATTAATTGAACTCTTTTCTCCAATTATCTTTTTTGTTTTATCATTATGTTTTTTTCCTTTAAAAGTTTTAGAACGATCAAAATTTGAATTTATTTGTCCATTTATTATTTTTTTATTCCGTTCTTTTTTTTGGTCTTCAGTTAAATTATTATAATATTTTTTTACAATAATTGAACGAAAATCTTCACCATATTTTTCTCTTAAAATTAAATCACATTTTTTCCTACCTTTTTTTAATTGTTCTTTTGTTAAAAATCTATCACCTTGACCTCCAGTACCTCCTATTCCAAGATTCATACACATTTTATCCTTCAATAATTCTTCATTAACTAATTCTCTTTCTTTTTTATATAATGATTCTCTATCTGAAAAATATTCAAGTATTTCACATTTAAAAATTTCTTTTCCATACTTGTTTATAGAATACCATAATCGTTTTCCAGAACCAATATAACCATCATTTAAATCATTTGTACTATGAATACCAATATAAAATTTTCCATTAATAATATTAGTTGTTTTATAAATGTAATGATATTGTTTTTCTTTTCTTGACATAAATATAATTTATATATAAATATCAAAAAAAGGTACAAAAGTTCAAATGAGCATCGTGTCGGGCTCGAACCGACTAATTCCACCGACTTGGAAGGACGGGATGCAACCAGTTACACCTACGATGCGTTTATTTTTTATATCTATATTTTCTACCATGTCCTTTATTCAATGCACCATATGTTGGTGTTAATGAATGATGATTAGGACATAATAACATTAAATTTTCTAAAGTATTATTTTCTGAATTACCATCAATATGTTCTAATTGAATAGGGACTTTTCCTGTAACTGGATTAATTTCGTTCCATCCACATTTCATACATTTATCCCCATATTTTTTTATTAAAAATTTTTTATATGATTTTTCAGAAAATGTTATATCACCGTTTTCAATTTTTTCAAAAATTGAATTTTGTTTATGTTCACCTTGACATTTATTAGAACAATAATTTTTTTTTATTTTAATTTCTTTATTACAATTTAAACAATTATTTTTTTGATATTCATTTTTAAATCTAATTTTATTATTATATGTTGCCGAACAACTATGATTACAAAAAAGTTTTTTATTACTAATTTCTTTATTACAATTTAAACAATGATTAATTTCAGTTTTTATAAAATCAGTACTTTTATATCCTAATCTATATAGTTTAGTTCTTATTGAAGATGATTCTCTTCCCAATTCAAAACTAATTTCTTTGTAAGATTTACCTTTTTTTATTAATTCAATTAAATTATCAATTTCATTTTGTTTCCATATATTCATATATTATAAATATAATAAAATGAGCGATAAATGTAAATTGAAAAAAAAAATAATTTAAAGAGCGATAAAGAAGATTCGAACTTCCATATCCGAATTGGTAATCCGGAGTAATAACCATTATACTATTATCGCATAGGTACCATACTTACCATTGCAATGGTTGTTGAGGTAATGGTTACCTTTATCAACATTCTGTAGTTCCGACCAGAATCGAACTGGTGAGTTGACCTTGTAAGGGTCACATATTAAACCGCTATATGACGGAACTAAAGAGGGTTCGCATTTTAAGAGTGCGATACCATCACCTTCTCTGAAGGTTATTCACTATACCTACAAACAGTGGATACAATGGGAGTCGAACCCACACACATCCGAATTAGACCATTCTTGCTTCGCTCGGTACTTATACCCAAATTTAGTTATATACCCCCTTGGACTTACCTGAACCAATTTGTCATTACCTCATGTATTGCTCGAGATGCACGAGTTAGATTCATTCAAGGGGTATATAACGATGATGTTGATCCTACCGGTCTCGAACCGATCACCTAATGATTATGAGTCATTTGCTCTAACCAACTGAGCTAAGGATCAATATAAAACAATTACCCACTCCTCACTACGGTCACCACTACAAGTCATGCTCAGGTTGTACCAGTAGGTAATTCTTTTATCTTTTTAATGTGATTGTTGTGAATAAATAATCATCATTAGTTTCAATCAAAATATCTTCTTCTTTCAAACTATAAGAACAACAATCAGAACTCCATAAACAGTCAATTAAACCTCGTTTAAATTCATTCATATCTTTTACATTTAAAGGTGACAGATGTGATTGAATTGTTGGGGGATAATATTTATCATCCAACATTTTTTGATATGTTCTAAGATTATTCCATTCTTCTTTTGTTGCTTCCTTTTTTTCTTCTTCTGTTCCTCTAAAGTTCCAAACTTTATTAAACCATATATCATTTAATCTTTTAAGTTCGTTTGTTTCTTCTTCTGAAACTTGAATAGTGTTTCTGGTTGTAATATCATCACAACTTAATGTTGGTAATGTTCTGTAAACTATATATTCACCAACATATTGACCAAGTTGATATTCCAAAGAAAGTTCTTCAATTTGTTTTTTTCTTCTTTGTCTACCAATTTCAATTTCTTCCGGCGAACGTTTCATAATACGTTCTAAAACACTTGATTTCATAAATAAAAAATTTAATTTTTAAAAAATTGTGGGACGTGATGGGGTCGAACCATCCGAGTCATTAAGACAAACGATTTACAGTCGTTTCTGCTACCACTTACAGGATAACGTCCCGAATTTAGGAAAACAGAAGATGGGCGAGTGGACATCTGTTTTTATAATTGGCATTACTTATTTCACCTCCGATAGTGATACTACCTTTCCCCAATTAACCTTTGTACTTATAGTCGGATTCGAACCGACACTACTATGTTCCTAAGACATATGACTCCTTCCAATTGGTCTATACAAGTGTATTTATTGTGATCAAAGAAAGACTCGAACTTTCACGTCTTTACGGACACCGGGTTTTGAATCCAGCGCGTCTACCAATTACGCCATTTGACCATAAATGCTCCCACAGAGGGTCACGATCCCCCGACCTCAATCTTAACAGGATTTTGCTCTACCAACTGAGCTATGTGGGAATTTTAAAAAGGTACAAAAGTTCAAATGTTGGGGTGACGAGACTCGAACTCGCATTTTCGGATATTAACCTACTTTCTAGTTCCCAAAACTAGTCGTCTTCCATTGACTTCACACCCCAATATAAAAATGTAGTCCTGAGTGGGATCGAACCACTATGTATTGTTTAGAAAACAATTATTCTATCCATTGAATTACAAGACCATTTAACATACATCAATATAATCAGGAATTGTATCCATAACAATTATAAATCATGTATGTTTTTTGTGCCCTAGGCGGGGGTCGAACCCGCACCCCCATTGCTGGGGACGGGATTTTCTTACCACTATAATTTTCATTACCATTTTATAATGTTTGTGGTCTGGACTTTCTCTTTACCATGTCAGTTATTCCATATAATTCACACCATTTATGTACAGCTTTATCTGAAACATTATAATGTTTACCAACTTGAACAAATGATCCATATATTTCAAATGATTTTAATAAATCAGGAACTTTAGGTATATTTGTTCTTGAGTGTTCTCTATAACACTCAGTTGAACAATATTTACTTTCATTCCGACTAAAAATAAAATCATTATTACAATGTAAACATTTTTTTGTTTTAACTGATTTAGGTATATCGTGTAAAGTCTCTGCACCTTCTCTATTTTTAATAGAGCTTGGCTCAGGATTAACAGTTAAGTCTTCCCTGAATTTACGATATTCTACATCTCTCTTTTCAGAAAGTGCACTCAATTTATTTTTACTACGAAAATTTGATGTCATTGAATGACAGTTAGGGCAAAGTATTTCTAAGTTTTCAATACGATTATCCATATTATTACCATTTATATGATTAAGTTCTAATTTAATAGGTTGATTTAACCAAATTGTATTTTCACATCTTTCACATTTATATTCTTTAATATTTTCTTTAATTAATCGTTTTCTTAATGAATTAGTATTTGAATATGTAGAATTTTCTACTAAAATTTCAGATAAAGATTGTTTTTTAGAAAATGTCTTATATCTTGTACCAGTATTCCATCCTTTTCCTGTAAAATGATTAATATTAATATTATTTTTTTTTAACATAATATTAATAGTTTTATAATTACCACCAACAGGTCTAATACTTAATTCTCTGCAAACTTGTGCAATACTTAATGATTTACTAACTGCAATTTCTAATTCTTCTTTTGTGTATTTATGTTTCATATATAATAAATATATCGAACTAACACAAAAGTTAATTAAATTAATCGTGTATCACTTTTTAAGTCCCGCGTGTCTACCTAGTTTCACCACCAGGGCAACTTATTCCACAATGTCAAAGAAATTTAATTTTTATTTTTTCTTATGATATTTATATACATATGAAACATACATATACACCAGAAGAATATAATAACTCAACACCAGAAACCGACATTCCACTTATTTGTGTTGGTTGTGATCATATATTCTATGTAAAAAAGAAAACCATAGAAAATAATAAATGGGGTCATAGAACATTTGATTTTTGTAATTCCGAATGTCGCAGAGAACATAGAAAAAAAAATATTATGATAACCACCAATTGTACTAATTGTAATACTGTTATAACAAAACTATATTCAGCAAGTAAACGACATAAAAATACATTTTGTAGTCATTCATGTTCTACGATATATTTAAATTCACATAAAACATTTGGTTATAAACGTTCTAAATTGGAAATTTGGATAGAAGAACAATTAACACAAATTTATCCAGAACTGTTAATTAACTATAATAAAAAAGATATTATTAATTCAGAATTAGATATTTATATACCATCTCTTTCACTAGCATTTGAATTAAACGGTATCTTTCATTATGAACCTGTTTTTAGTAATGAAAGATTAATATCAACACAAATTAACGATTCTTTAAAATTTAAAAAATGTATTGAAAATAACATATCATTATGTGTTATTGATACATCACAACAAAAATATGTTAAACCATCCACAAGTCAAAAATATTTAGATATTATAACTAAAATAATTAATGAAAATTTAATATTAAAAAACAATATTAACTAATTATACAACAATGTAAAAGAACTAAAACAAAAAACCCGAACTTATTTTTTTATTAGTAAGTTCGGGTTATATTTTTTAGAAATTAATCTATTTTATATTTTATATTCCGAACATACTATACTTTGCACATTTCCTCTATTGCCGTTATATAACGGGTTAGGGTTAAGTGTTAGTATGTTCGTCAATAATTTCATCTTACTAATAATTATATGCAAATATACGAAAAGTTTTTCAAACTACAAAATATTTTTATTTTTTTTTTATTATACTTTGTTTTCGTACTTTGATGAGGCAAATATAAGTGAAATATTTGGAATAATAAAATGTTTTTTAAAATATTTATTTATAAATGAAAATAATCAGAAAGATATTATGTTTTGTAGGTTTTCATCGTTATATTGATTGTGATGAATGTGATCTAAAAAACAAAGTATCAATTATGGTTAAATGTGAGATTTGTGGGAAAATTAGTGGTAATGGTTAAAGATCATAATTGTCTAATCTATCATTTGATTTTACTTGTAAAACATTTACTATCTTTTTCATATTATACAAGACCATCATTTTTTCTCCAAACCCAAACGCATTACCAACAATTTCGTAATCAATATTATTATCAATTAAAAATTGACGTAGTTTAGAAGTATTAGTTCCTTTTATTGCTTTATGATTTAAAATAATATTATTGAATATTTCAGCATCTACCATTCCATTTTCTGTGTATCTTTCCAAACGTTCCATAACAATTTTTCTTAAACCTTTTATAACATAGGTGTTTATAAATTCATGAACATTTTTTTCTGGTATTGATGAATTGGTAATATCATTTCCCAATTCAACTGTTATGATATAAAGTTTTCTACTACCTTTTGAATATTTTTTTGCAATATTATATTTTGTAATAAGATATAAACCAGGTCCATATTCATATCGACCATTTTTTTGTGCAATTATTTCATTATAATCATCAAGATTACCACCATGCCAAAAGTTTTTTGTGTTTGGTATATTTGGTAGTGTTATTGTATTTTCGTTTAATATTTCGTTTAATATATTATATATTTTCATGTTAGTCCCAATAATTTACATCTTGTTGAAAAAATTCTTTATTATCTTTATATAAGTATCCGTTAATTAATAATTTAATCATTCCAAAATAACCCATTTTTTTAAATCTTCTATCATCCTGACCAATATAATGTTTTGATATTCTAAATTTCTTTGGGTTATATTGTTTTGATAACCAGTAATCTTCTGAGTGATGTAATGTTTTATCAAAACCACCTAATTCATTGAATACACATGTTTTTGTTAAAAAAAACATTCCAACTGCAAATGGTGTGGTTAAAGATAATAGATAATTTATTGGATTAAATAGACTGAACATAATACTTGTTCTTATATCTTTACCATACGATTTAACTTTACAGGTTAATAAATCTAATTTATAATGATACATATCGAATAAAGAATCATTAATAATTTTTGGGTCATCCAAAACAGTATCAGCATCCAAAAATAATGTATATTTTGTATTAACCATTGATGCACCTTTATTTCTCGCAAAAGAAACAGATCCTCCATTAATTAATTCAATTCTTATGATGTCTTTAAATTTTGTTTGTAGATCACTTACAATCATTCTAGTTTTATCTGTGGAAAATGCATCAGCAATAATAACTCTAGTTCCAATTATATTTTTTTGTCTAACAATAGAGTTGATTGTTCTTTCAATATAATTTTCCTCATTTTTACAAGGAATGACGATTGTTAATTTATATCTTATATTCATGTACTTCGTATTTTCCGTTTAAAAGTGTTATGTATGAGTTATTTTCAATCCAATCACCACAATTCAAATATCTTACACCATCAACTATTCTATCTTCAGGTTTATGTATATGTCCACAAATAACTGTATCACATTTATGTTTTTTTGCTTGTCTTACCAATTCCACTTCATATTGTGTAATATATTTAACAGCTTCTTTTACTTTTTGTTTTAAGAATTTTGATAAACTTCTTTTATAACCCATTTTTTTTAATCTCTTATCAATGCTGATAGCCAAATCATAACCTACTGAACCAAGAACCCCCAACCATTTTAATTTAACAACCCCATCATAAAGATCACCATGAGTTATAAATGTATTTTCAAAAACATATTCATTATGAACTTCAATATTACCAAAAGAAAATTCACCATATTCTCTTAAAAAGTCATCGTGGTTACCGGGAATATAAATTACTTTGATATTGTTTTTTGAATAGGATAGGATTTTTCTTAATACGTTTGTGTGGGATTGTGGCCATCTAAATCTTCTTTTTAATAACCAACCATCAATTATGTCACCAACAAGAAATAATGTTTTGGGTTCATATTCTTTTAAAAGTTTTAAAACATGTTCAGCATTTGAACCTTTTGAACCCAGATGTACATCGGAGATAAATAATGCGTCTACTTTCATTTTTATAAATATTTATGAATATGATTAAAATTATAAATTTAATTAACGAAATTATTTCTGAAACAAAAATATTATATTTTGCATATGGTTCCAATATGGATGTTGAAAGAATGAAAAAAAGATGTCCTGATGCAAAAAAATTATCTGATGGAACTTTACATGGTTGGGATGCATTTTTTGATGAGGATGGTGTTGCATCAATTAAAAAATCAACAAAAAATGATTATGTAAATGGTGTGGTTTGGGAAATTAAAAAATCAGATATAAAAATATTGGATAAAAAAGAAGGTGTTAAAGTTGGTGATTATAAAGAAAGTCATGTTAATGTTAAAACACCTGATGGAATAAAAAAATGTTTGGTTTATATTGCATTAGATAAAAAACCTGGTAAACCAAAAAAAGAATATGTTAAATTAGTTAAAAAGGGAGAAAAGGAAAATAAAATAAAAAACACATTTACAAAATAAAATATTTTATTTAAAATTAAAATATGGGTTATGTGTATCTTTTAATGTCAACCGATTCTGATGGTTTTAGGGAATTATTTAAAATTGGAATAACAAAAACATCTGTTGAAAAACGGATAAAATCTTTAACCACGGGTAATCCAAATAAAATAACATTGATAAATTCTTATAATTCAAAAAACTATAAGGAAATTGAGAAGTGGTTACATTCAAGATATTCATTAAGTAAAACACAATCAGAAAATGAATGGTTTTTTTTAAGTGATGATGAAGTAATTAATTTTATTGATACATGTAAAAAAATTGAAGGTACAATAGAATTAATTAAATCTACCAGTACCTTCAATTCATACCCAGAACAGAAATTTCATCTGTAACTAATTTTCTAAGCCCTACGTGCAGGATTTTCACTACCTCGTATTAGTGTTTGATCGGACGTACTCGGTATCTAACGATACTTCCTGAATATTTCCCCATATTGAGATGATATGAGTAGTCATTATTGTTTTTGCTATTTGAAAAACCTACTGGGCATCCCCAATTAAAAACGTCAACCGTTACTGGGAGAAAGGACGATTTTCCAGCTTTATTCCCAAGAGACTGGCGTTTAAGGATGTCCAGTCTAATACCCTATCCATTGTTTAAGTCTTGGATTAAAGACTATGGAGGATCTCACCTCTTTGGAGCCAAAGACAGGGTTCGAACCTGCGACCTGATCATTACAAATGACCGGCTCTACCAACTGAGCTACTTGGGCGTTTGACACCTTTATTTATCCAACTTACAGGTGTCGTAGCTGTCCCTTTTCAGGTTAGGAATAGACTTCATGGGTTACTATTTATTCCCGCTTTCAGTAGATAGTCAATCTAAATAGAACATTGTCCTATAATCAGTCCTATATGGTCATCACTCCATTTCTCATCGTATAAGGCATACTATCCGTTGTCATGTTTCGGATCGTGTAGCGGGGAGTGGGTTCGAACCACTGACCTAAAGGTTATGAGCCTTCCGAGCTACCGCTGCTCTACCCCGCAATCTCTATTTATGTAAAACTATTAATTATTTCTTTAACAGTATTTGCATCTGACATACCAGGAAAA
>Ga0214192_1000046_pt1 | contig 69419 bp, 76 predicted proteins | sample TroBogEpilimnion_44_FD_153030 | JGI IMG/M metagenome (GOLD analysis project Ga0214192, IMG submission 153030) | Freshwater microbial communities from Trout Bog Lake, WI - 29JUL2008 epilimnion | ecosystem: Environmental > Aquatic > Freshwater > Lake > Epilimnion/Euphotic zone | place: Trout Bog... | reverse complement strand
TACGTGGTAAACATAAGATGGTAGAAACAGCTAAAAAACAATTAAAACCTTTAGAAGAAGATAAATAATTATGGAAGAATTTGCACAATTTATCTCAATGCTATTTGCATCGAGAACACAAGCTCACATTTTTCACCTCCAAACAGATTCTTATGCAGCACATAAAGCTCTACAAGAATACTACGAAGAGATTGTAGAAATCGCCGATGGCCTAGTAGAATCGTATCAAGGTAGATATGGTATTTTAAGAGATTACAGCGGTCAGGCTACATTCAAAGAGGATAATCAACCTCTAGCATATTTTGAAGCACTGGATAAGTATGTAGAAACAACAAGACAAGTAATCCCACAAGATTCTTATATTCAAAACGAAGTGGATACTTTAGTGGCTTTAATTGAAAGTACTAAGTATAAGCTTAAATTCTTACACTAATATGAAACAGCAAATCAACGAAGTTAAAAGAATGCAAGAGTTAGCCGGTATTCTGATTGAAAATACAATATCTGTAAGTGATATTGATTTTCACGATGATGGAAATAGAGATAAGATCTTTAACATACCGGCAACTGATGAGGATATTGAAGCATTTGATAATGATGAAGCTGATCTAGAATGGGAAGATGAAGAAGGTCATTTTGGTGTGTATAAACTACCTACTGGCGAATATATGTACGCTTTCCCTGACGCAGATTATTATATTAAAACTCCAAAAGGTACTGTAATAGATTTTAATTCTTAAAAAACTTATGTTACTAGAAACTGATTCATATTGCCCATCTTGTCTAGCTGAATATCTTATTGAACACAAAGATAAGATAGTAGAGGCTGAATATCATGGACGTAAAGTGACTCTAGGTAAACCGTTTTTAACACCTGGTGGACCTAAGAAGAGATCTGTTTATGTTAAGAATGCAAAAGGTAATGTAGTGAAGGTGAACTTTGGTGATCCAAATTTAAAAATAAAGAAGAATATTCCCGCACGCAGGAAGTCGTTTAGAGCAAGACATCACTGCGATACTGCGAAGGATAGAACTACTCCAAGATATTGGAGCTGTAAATTTTGGTAGTATGTATTATGTTTACGTATAGGAAAGAAAAGATGGAACCCCTACTATGTGGGAAAGGGTAAGGGCATAAGAGCGTACGTATCGCACAGGAGGAAGATTAGAGAAAACGTCTTTATTGATCTGAAGCCTGAAGACCCTGGTAGGTTTTAAATAAAACATAGATAGACATGATAAAACTAACTGAATTAATTTTAGAAGATAAGACTGTACCGGAAAAAGCTTTTGAAGAATTTGCCGATAAGAGATTTGGCGGTGCAGAAAAGATAGCCGATAACGCTAAAGAAAAAGGTGGACCTTCTATGTTGACTTATCATCATTTTAAAGTAAAGCTTCCTTACTATAAAAAAGCATCTGAAGGTAAATTAGATCTAGAAAAAGCAGAAGAAGAGTATCAAGATCTTGTAAAAGAACTATACGATACTACTAAAAAGAAAATGAATATCGAACAGATAGCTTTTCAGAAACTAGTTGGACGTATTGAAGTTTTAGGTGAATTACTTATAAAACATAAATAAAATGATAAAGCTAATAGATTTACTAAAAGAATGTGTTATCGCTGCAGTACATATAGACGGTGATACTGTATTAGCCAAAAATAGAGATAGAGGTTATACTGCTAAAATACGTATTGTTCATGAATTAATGGACGGTGTTGAAGTAGTATATTGGTTAGATGAAGATACAGACTGGTGTGAAGGTATGAATGAACATGGTATTGGTATTGTAAATTCAAGTCTACTAGTAGATAAAGATGAAAAAGAAAGTGATAAGATAGAAAAGAAGCAAAAGGGTAATCACGATGCTACTGAGAAAAAGATTACATCAACTGATGGCCTCAAGATTAGACATGCATTAAAACAAAACTCTATTAGAGATGCAATTGAATCAGTAGTATCTTATGTAGGTAAAGATAAGAAAGACGTAGGTGTAAAAGGACACGTAATGGTAGCTACACCAAAAGTTAGTTATAATGTTGAATCTACAAGTAAAAATACACCTATTATAACTAAGTTAGATAGAGAAGAGAAAGCTCACACAAGATCAAACCATGGTATATCTCACGAAGATGCAGGTTATACTCAAGGTGTTAAAAGAAGATCATCACTATCAAGAAGAGATTTAGCTGCAAGAAATCTAGATGAAGTAGAAGATTGGAATGAAGTGTTAGATGCAATGGCTAAACAAACTGAATCTGATCCTTTTATGAATCCATTCAGACATGATAATATTCATAAAATGCGTACTATAGGTCAAATCATGATGAACTTAAACAAACTTAAATTCGTATATAGAGGCACATCAGCACACTCTGAATTTAAAGGATACGATAATAGATTACCAGACGATTACGAACCAAAGATAGAAGTAATAATTTTAGACTCCGTTAAACCAAGAGATTCAGATGATTAAACTATTAGACATATTAGAAGAATCTACTGAGCCAACTATTTTCTATTTCGCATATGGTTCTAATATGGAACATAAAAGAATGAAACATAGATGTCCAGATGCTGTAAAATATTCTGACGGAGTATTATTTGGATGGAAAAGAGAGGTGAATGAAAAAGGTGTAGATACAATAGTAAGAGGTGAGAGTAGCGATGATCATGTAGAGGGTGTAGTTTGGTTGATATCTAAATCTGATGTAGAAACTCTTGATAAGAGAGAAGGTGTTAAGATAGGCGATTACATTAAACGTCATCTTGAAGTAGACACACCAGGTGAAGATAAAATCTGCTTAGTATACATTGCCACAACCAGTAAATCAGGTACAGCAAAAGCTAATTATAAAAGAATAGTTAAAAAAGGAGAGGAAGAGAACAAAATTCGGTAGCTATTTATAATTAAAAGAATACATGATAAAGCTGGTAGAACTATTTAATGAAGAAGCATCTGCTACAACCTATCAATTGATCGGTAAATTAACTGTTAATACAACTAAACGTACTCTAGGTGATATCCTAGCTGATATAAGAGCTATTGAAGGAGTAACAATTGTAAGAGGTGAAGGACAACCTAATGATGTCCCAACCAATAATCCGTCTTATACTGAAGAATTGAAAGTAAAGATTGATCCGTATCCATTTACTTCCTTTGGTAAACAGCAAGCAGAAGAAATTATAAGTCTAATTAAACACGTAAATGGTGTAACCACTTTTATACCTTCACAATCAGTACGTAAGATAAAGTAACAACTATTTATATAAAAACAATGATAACAATAAACGATAACTGCATTAACCTAATTAAATCATTTGAAGGTTTTTCAGCAAAAGCATACCATGATTCAATTGATCCTAAAGGAGTTGACACTATTGGATATGGAACAATTCAATATCCCCCAACATATATGGGAGGTAAGAAAGTACAGGTAGGTGATCCTGATATTACTGAATCACAGGCAGTTGAATTTCTAAAATGGGAAGTAGAATTAAAGACTAAATTCGTAGATGCCCTTATTATAGATACTCTAACACCTAATCAATTTGGTGCTCTAGTATCATTTGCTTATAACCTAGGTGAAGGAGCTCTAAAAGGTTCTACCCTAAGAAAGAAAGTTAATGCTAATCCTAGTGATCCTACAATTAAAGATGAATTTTTAAAGTGGGATATGGCTTCTGGACAACATATTAAAGGATTACAAAGACGTAGAAAAGCAGAATCCGATTTATATTTTACAAAATAAAAAATATAGCAATGACACTTAAACAATACTTAAGAGAATGTGGTGAATGTGAAAGACAATCTACAGATTGGACTCAAGGCCACAACCATGCCGGTAAAATGGCTAAAGGTGAATTAAGAGATCTAATCATGAATGCTGTAGAGGTATACAAAATGTTAGATCCAAATGACGAAATTCCGGGTTGGATCGCATCATATATTACCTTATCTTCAGACTATATACATTCAGTAAAAGAATCGTTAGCAGAAGAAGCAACAGAGATGGATAATGACTGGGAAGAAGACAACTACGAAGAAGAGCCAGTACCGACTGAATATATTACAGAAAGAAAAAGAAAGTAATGCAAACAAAGCAAGTATTAAAATATCTTATTGAACAAGAAGTTCGTAAGTACTTAAGAGAAGGTGAAGATACAACAACACCGGGACCACTAAAACCTGCTAGATCTTTTGAAGAAGATCCTGTACAGTTTATACTAAGTAAGTACCCTTCTCTAAGAGAGACTCTTGCTATGTTATTAACTAATGATTACCCTGATTATATTACAGGTGTGTATGTAATTGCACCTAAACCTACAACATTCAAAATTGTTTTACATAATGGTCAATTTTTCTATTTAAGATATTTAGGTAGATCCTATGAAGCTAAAATTGAAGCTAAAAGATACTACCTACTAACTCTAGGAGAAAGACAAAGAGCTACTCTAGCAATTGCACACCTACTAGAATTAGGTGCACCTACTAACATAGAAGGACCAGAGAAAGAAGTAGCACATAACGAAACACCTGCGGAAGTTGGAGGAGGACAATCAGCACCTCCATCACCAAGTGGACAACCGGAACCACCTCAACCTGAAACACCACCAAGTCAAGCAGAAGAAGAAAAGACTGAATCTTAATGATAAAACTAATAGATATACTAAGAGAGGTTTCTTCTCTAAACTCAACAACTCTACTCAAACCTATACCCGGGTACGTGGATAGAGGTGAAGTTTTATTGAAAAAGATAGAAGGAGAAGAACCCATTACTTTAGTTAACGGTGAAGAGATTGTAGTTAATCCTGAGACTAGTTCTACGTTTATTGACCTACTAAGAGGTAAGAAGTATAAGGAGTTAACTAATGTTAAGTTTTATGATATAGCTGGACTAGGACATAAACTTAGTGAGCTAGCTAAGACTCAAGAATTTGGAAGTAGTAAAGGTATTGGTGGCGGTGCTGCACAGACTGCTTTACAGGAATCAGCACAGTGTTTAGTCCTAGCACTTCGTTACCATAAAGGTAGTGATTTAACAGAATCAGATCTAGAAGAAGAAGAAAGTCTAAAAGACGTAGCAAGTGACGTAGAGGTATCTGAACCTATTGATAAAGTTATTGAGTTTATTGAGAATAGTACATCATGGCAATCTACAATGGTTAGTACTGCTAATGTAGTTGCAGGTAAGTATCATAAGAGCTATAAATTCTATAGAGGAAAGGGTATCGTTACTAAGATAGATCATGCAGCTAAAAAAGCTTTATCACAAGCAAAAGTAGGTCTAAACATTAATAAATGGAATCCATCTGATATTTGGATGGCTACCGAAGATGTTAATGAAGAAGACTTTCCTGAAGATATAGATGAGTTAAATGATTTACTTTTAGAGCTTTTTAGAGAAGAAAGACTGATTGGGTTATCACTTAAGAAGTGTGTATCAAGCTGTAAATCAGAGGTTAATAACCTATCTAGAGAAGCAAACGAAAAGAAAAAAATTACCTATGAAGGTATAAGAGATAAGAACGAAAATATTTTCAAAGCAAAAGATATCTATCTTATTACAACCAAAGGAACAGTTCAATTTAGAAACTTTCAGAACATAACCGCATGGATGGGTGAGATAAAAGGTGAAGGAGCAGCAGGTGGTAAGATAGGGTTTGAAGCAATAAATGCTATGTTAACCTCGATTACGAATACACCACTATCCTCGCAGCAAGAAGTATTAACTCAATGCGGTAAACCAAGTAAAGAGTTTATTAATCACTTCTATAAACACTACCAAGCTACAGATCTAGACCCTAAGGTTAGCTTAGAAGAATTTACAAAACAGTTCACAGAAGCCGGATTAGGAAGTAGAACAAGTAACTATTTTAACATGGAACTATTAGGTCAACTAGATAATCTAGACAAAGAAGACCAGGATAGTTTTGCAAGAGATTTATTTAATTACGCTAGCTCTAATACAGAATATTCTTCTGTATTTATAAAAATATCATAATAAAGTTGCTAATCTGAAAATACTTTCATACCTTTATCAAAATAGATATAGATATGGAAGAAGCATTCAAAACAATCAAGACACCGGATGGTGTGGTCTTACACACGTACACAGCCCCTGGTAAGAAACCAGTCCCGCACTCCTTAGATGGCCCTGCCATTAAGTACCCCAAAGATTCTAAACGTAAAGACGAGTATTTTATATTCGGTGTAGCTTATTCGAAAGATAAGTGGTCTGAATTAAAAGATGACAGTAAGGTAACTTATATACCAATTGACCCAAGATTAGAAGGCGGTAATTAATTTCTGTGCCTATTTATTATAAATTAATTATACAATGGCAAAACAAGAGTTAATAAAAGAGGCATTTAAGTTACAGCAATTAGCTGGTATTAAATCTCTGTATGAGTTTGAAAGTGATCATATGAAAGAAGCTATGGAAGATGACGACGTAGCAGATAGCTGGGATAAACCAGAAGACGATGGTGAAGATTTCGAAAAAGAACCTTCAATGAAGGATATCAAGACAGTAGAAAAGAAAGCAGGTGGTAAACAAGCTAAACTAGCTAGACTTATCCAGCAAAAAGATGCTATTTTAGCTAAGTTTAAATCAGGGGAAATCTCAATAGGTGAGTACAAAGAAGAAATCGGTAACATACCTCAACAAATTAAAAATCTACAAGCCGATATCGAAAAATCAATGGGTATGGGTGGAAGTGAAGAAGAGGGAGACGAAGAAGCTTTGTATGAATCTAGACTAAGAGGTGCTATTCGTCTTGAAGTAAAAAAAATCTTAAGAGAGAATCGTTTAGATGAATTATCACCTGAATTAAAGCAAAGAGCAATGAATAAAGCTCTTCAACAAGCTGCTGATCAAGATCAAACAGGAGACGTGTTAAAACAGTACAGAAGACTAGATCAATACAGCACTGCTAGAGATCACGTTGATCCAAGCCTACAACCTGAAGGAGATAAAATAGCATCTCAAATGTTCCGTAATGGCGGTGCCTGTCACATAAAAGTCGAAAGAGAAAACAACGCTGTACGTCTTGAATTCAAAGGTACAGGTTCACCTTCAGTAGTAATCTTAGTTACTCCTAAAGGATATAAATTCTTAAGAGGTAGCATAAATGATGTGCATGCAGTAGCAAGACCATTAGAAAAGTTCATTAGTAAAGTTCGTAAAGCTGAAATAGTAGGATCAAACGAACTATAAGAAATAATTTTTTAAATATGCTAAAATCAGCACTAGTTGCAATCGCAATAATATTGACAGTAGGTGTAACAGTTTGGATTACAACATCTAGACTAACACCTCCTGTTACTATTCAACAGCAAATCGATTCTCTAAATAGAATAGACGATTCCCTAAAACATGGACAGGTTGTATTAGATTCTGCTATCAATGAACATGAAGATAGAATCAGTGGTATTGAAGATAGTATAGCCACAGTTAGAACTATTACAATTACCATAAATAAAAACTATCACGATACTATTACGTATATTGATAAGTTTGGTGTACAGCAATTAGATTCATTCTTTAAAACAAGATACGCATATTAAAATGAAAAAGTTATTAATAGTTATACTACTACTTATTACAGTAGGCTTAAACGCACAAACTCGTTGTGTAGATCTAGACGGTCAAACTGTACCTTGTAAAGAGGATACAGTTAGAATACCTTTTCATGCTGCAAAGCAGATAGCCAAAGACTTATTAATAGGTGATAGTACAAAAGCAGTCCTGTATCAACTAAAACAAGAACTAGCTCTAACTACACAAATAAGTCTACACAAGGATACTATCATCTCTGACTATAAGAGTAAGGATAGTATATACGAGAATAGATTGACTCAAAAAGATATTAAGTTTAATATCGAAAAAAGCTATGCCGATAAATTACAACTACAGAATACTATTTTAAAGCGTGTTACTAAAGGTGTAATAATAGGTGCATCAGTAGTGATAGCCTTAGTATTAACATTAAAATAATTAGTGCTACCTTTCGGACCACTAAGTCTGAACATTTATTAGACCAAATGTACAAACAGCCCAATCCTTTCTAGGTTTGGGTTTTTTATTTATATAAATATACAGTTTGATTACTTTTTGATATATTTATATAAAAGAGATTAATGTCCGAAGCAAATATAAAAGAAATAATCAGACAGGAATTCGTTAAGTGTGCCACCGATCCGGTGTACTTTATGAAGAAGTATTACATGATCCAACATCCACAACGTGGTCGTATACAATTTAACTTATACCAGTTTCAAGAACAAGTCCTACGTCTATTTCAAAGCAAAGAATATCTTATAATTAACAAATCAAGACAGTTAGGTATATCAACTCTATCTTCTGCTTATGCATTATGGTTGATGTTGTTTCAAAAAGATAAGAACATCCTTGTAATAGCAACCAAGCAAGAAACGGCCAAGAACATGGTAACCAAGATTAGGTTCGCCTATGACCAATTACCTTCATGGTTAAAAGTAAAAGCAGTCGAAGACAATAGATTAAGTCTAAGACTAGCAAATGGATCACAAGTAAAAGCAGTAGCAGCATCCCCAGATGCAGGTCGTTCTGAAGCAGTATCGTTACTGTTACTTGATGAGGCAGCCTTTATCGATAATATTGATACAATTTTTACTGCCGCCCAACAAACCTTAGCAACCGGAGGTCAATGTTTTGCTATCTCAACACCGAACGGTACAGGTAACTGGTTTCATAAGACTTATACTAATGCACAAATCAAAGAAAACAAATTTGTACCCATAGCTTTACCCTGGACTGTTCACCCTGAAAGAAATCAAACTTGGAGAGATGAACAGGATAAAACTTTAGGAGTAAGAGAGGCAGCACAGGAATGTGATACTAATTTTTCTACCTCAGGTGCTACAGTGATTGAACCAGAAATCCTCAGTTGGTACGAAACCACCTCACTTAGAGAACCTATTCAAAGAACAGGAATTGACGGTAATATTTGGATATGGGAGATGCCAGACTATAGTAGAACTTACGTACTAGTAGCCGACGTGGCTAGAGGGGATGGACGAGATTATTCTACTTTTCATGTTATGGATATCGAAGATGCTAAGCAAGTAGCCGAATATAAAGGTCAACTAGATACAAGAGATTTCGGTAATCTAATTGTAGGAGTAGCTGCTCAATATAATGATGCTTTACTTGTAATAGAAAATACGGGAATAGGGTGGGATGTAGTCCAGACGGCAGTTCATAGAGAGTATCGTAATTTATATTACTCTCCAAAATCTGATGCAGCTATGACAGATATTGAGGTTTATATCTCAAAATTTGATAAAGGAGATGGAATGGTACCTGGATTCTCTACTACGTTAAAAACTAGACCTTTAGTAGTAGCTAAGATGAAATCTTATATTCAAGAGAAAGTTTGCACTATACAATCAAAAAGGTTACTAGAAGAACTAAGAACATTTATATGGAAGAATAGCAAAGCACAAGCCCAAGACGGTTACAATGACGACCTTGTAATGGCATTTGCAATTGGACTCTTCCTAAGAGATACTTCATTAAGATTCCAGCAAGTAGGACAAGACCTATCTAGAGCTACTCTAGGTGGAATGGCTAAATCTAACTATGGTTATCAAATATACCAACCAACAACCGTAAACGGTCAACCGCCCTACACCATGCCTAATCAATACGGTGAACAAGAAGATATATCCTGGGTACTTGGATAAAATATACTATTTATATAGAAAAATAACATAATGGCAGATAACAATTTATTCGGTAGGTTAAAGAGACTTTTTTCAACTGACGTCGTAATTAGAAACGTAGGTGGAAATCAAGTAAAAGTAATAGACACAGACAGTATCCAGACCAATGGGGTACTTCAAACAAATGCTCTAGTTGACAGGTTTAACAGAGTATACACAACTTCTAACTCTTACGCTTATAACCTTAACACCGCACAGAATTACCAATCCATGCGTATTCAGCTATATGCTGATTACGAAGCTATGGATACAGATGCAATTGTAGCATCAGCACTCGATATCTTAGCAGATGAGTGTACCCTAAAGAATGAATCTGGAGAAGTACTTCAGATCAGATCAGCAGATGAAAACGTACAAAAGATCCTTTATAATCTATTCTACGATGTATTGAACATTGAGTTTAATTTATGGGCATGGATTAGGAATATGTGTAAGTTTGGTGATTTCTACCTAAAATTAGAGATAGCCGAAACAGTAGGTGTATTTAACGTAATACCATTCTCATCCTATACCATACTTAGAGAAGAAGGTGTTGATCTAAGAAATCCAACTTATGTAAGATTCAAATATGACCCTACTGCAGTAGCAGGAGGAGGTAGTGGGTATGTAGGTTCTTATGCAAATTTGATAGGCCAAGCCGATTCAATGTATTTTGAGAACTACGAAATGGCACACTTTAGACTTATAGGTGATGTTAACTACCTACCTTACGGTAGATCTTACTTAGAACCAGGTAGAAAGATCTTTAAACAAATGGTTTTAATGGAGGATGCAATGATGATACACCGTATCGTACGTGCCCCGGATAAGAGAGCTTATTTTGTTAACGTAGGTGCTATACCGCCAAATGAGGTTGAGACCTATATGCAAAGAATGATCTCTAAGATGAAGAAAATACCTTATATTGACCCTCAAACCGGTCAATATAACCTTAAATACAACATGCAAAACTTACTAGAAGACTATTTCATTCCAGTAAGAGGTAACGATACTGCAACTCGTATTGAAACTGTACCCGGTCTACAGTATAACGGTATAGATGATGTTGGATATTTAAGAGATAAGCTGTTTGCTGCATTAAAAATACCTAAAGCTTTCATGGGTTATGAGAAAGACTTAACAGGTAAAGCTACTTTAGCGGCAGAAGATATTCGTTTTGCACGTACTGTTGAACGTATTCAACGTATTATATTATCAGAATTAACTAAAATAGCTCTAGTACATTTATATACACAAGGATACACTGATGAATCAATTGCAAACTTTGATCTATCCTTAACAACTCCATCTATCATTTATGACCAAGAAAGAATTGCTCTAATGAAAGAAAAGGTTGACCTAGCTAGTCAAATGATGGAAACAAGTATCTTCCCAACTGACTGGATTTACGATAAAATCTTCCAATTAAGTGATGATCAATTAGATGACGTTAAGGCTCAAATACTAGAAGACAAGAAAAGGAAATTTAGATACGACCAAATTGAAGCAGAAGGAAATGATCCTCTTGAATCTGGTCAAGCTTACGGTACTCCACATCAAATCGCAAGTATGTATGGTGGAAATGCTAACTATACTGCAGCAGCTAACGTACCGGTTGGTTATAACGAAAAGAATCCACATGAGCCAGTTAGAGTTCCAGGTAGACCTGAAGAGAAGAATTCATTCATCAACACACCAAATGATCCATTAGGTAGAGATAGGATGGGTACATACGATTTAAAAGCCAAACCAGCTAGTGGTGAAGATGGAAACCTTAGAACTAAGTATCAAGGTGGATCAGCTCTTGCATTAGAGAACGTTCATACTAAAGCTATTTATAGTGGTCTTAAATCAACATTAGGTAGATTAGGTGTAACTCGTAGGATTAACCTCTTTGAAGATTCAGATCTTTTAGATGAAGATAAAATTATAAAGGATATTGACTAATCGTGACTATTTATAAATAGTATCATACTAAACCTAATATGGGGACTATAAGAAAGCATTCTAAGTACAAGAATCCAGGTATTTTATTTGAACTACTTGTTAGACAGATCACTGCAGATATGATCGCTAATCAGGATTCAAAAGCTGTTGGAATTATAAAGAAATTCTTTACTGGCACCGAGCTTTTAAAGGAGTACAACCTGTACAACACTGTAATTAAAGCATCAAAACTAAGTGAAACTAAGGCTGAAAGTCTAGTAAATATCGTAGTGGAAGAAAGTAAGAAGTTAGATAACGATATACTAGATAGAGAGAAGTATAAATTAATTAAAGAGATAAAAAAGTACTACGATGTTGAAAATTTCTTTAAAGCTAAGATAGAAAACTATAAATTATCGGCAGCTGTCTATACTCTGTTTGAATCTGCAAGATCTAAAGTATTAACAGATACAAAACAGCTTATCGAAAGTAAAACAACTATCTTAGAACACATTACCAAAGGTATAATTAAAGAAGAAAAAGCCGAAAAGAAAGTTGCAAATCAATTTTTACAGGAAGATCAGGATATTAGAATTTTAGCCTATAAGTTAATTGTGGAAAAATACAATGAAACTTATAAGGATTTATCTGCAGATCAGAAAGATATCTTAAAAGAGTATATCGGCAGCGTATCTCATACTACTCAACTAAAAGATTACTTAAATAAAAAATTAGTAGAGGTTAAATCTAGACTAAATAAACTACTTCCGGCTGTAGAAGATAAGGTATTAGCTATTAAGCTGAAAGAAGTTATTTCTCTTGCCAAGCCTATCCTAGAGCGTCAATCAGTAAAAGATGAGCATGTAGTATCTTTGATGCAGTATTACGAATTAGAGAAAGAAATTAAACTAAGAAAGTAAAATGTCTACTAAAAAAGACCTTAAAGACGTAATTGACGAAATGTCTAGTACAGGTGGCGGTGCTACTATGACACCAGGTACTGGAGAGCAATATGCTCCAAAGGTTAGAGTTAAGAAAGAACAAAAAGATGTAGAACCTAAATTAGCAGCCGGTAAAGTTAAAGATAACTACGCTGTATCCCATTTTGGTTTCACTCCAGCACCTCACATACCAAACCGTAAATCTAAAGCAATCGACTACAAACAGATTTTTGAAAAAGAAGAACCTATCACAGAGAATTATTCAAAATTCCGTAATGAAACAGGTAAACGTAGTGCACCAGAGCAGCTACATAAAGCAGTTAGATCTGTTAAGAAAAAAATAGAAGAACTAAATAAGCTTCTAGATTACACTCAACAGCTAAGATCTGAAATAACTGAATCTACCGAAGACTTTAAGTATATGAAACATACTGAAAGAGCTTTAGAACAGATTACAGAAATGGTTAAACACACCTATATAAAAACTAAGAAATTAAAATAAGTATGGCAGCTAAAGCAGGTACAACTTCAAGCAATAAACTAACCTTCGGGAAAAGAAAAGAAGGAACAGCTAAAAAATCCTTTAATAAACATACACCTAGACCTAAAGCATATCGTGGCCAGGGTAGATAATAACTATTTATTAATATGAAAAACATAGTACAACAATACCGTGATCTAATGGAAGGTAAGATGTCTCAAGCTAACTTTATGACTAATGTTATAAGAGAATTTCCTGATTGGATTTCACCTGTTAATAGCTTCCAAGATGTAGTTAGTATTTTAAAGAGTAAAAGAGTTTTAAACGAAGCTTATTGGATGGATAAGCCTGCTGATGAGACGAAGTATCAAATTAAGAAAGATAGTGCAGGTAATATCGTACAGGCTACTAACGATGATAACATTAGATTTAGTAAAAACGATAAAGCTACTACAAGAGATACTAAGGAAAAAATTAAAATAGCTGGCTTCAAAGAACAGCAAGGTAAGGTAATGGCTATCTATCACGACGGTACTACTGTTGAAGCTATTGATATAGATGGTTTAGAGCCAGTTCACGAATTTAGACCAGGTGTTGACTTAGGTAAATCTACTTCAGAATGGATGCGTAACGTAAAAGAAACGAAAGAAGATGATGAAGAATTTGGTGAAGAGTTAGCAGGTAAGAAAGCTTTCTACCTTGTAGATGAAAGTGGTGAAATACTAGATAGTACAATGGCAGCTAATGAAGATGAAGCCAATCAATACTTTGAAGATGAATATGAAGGTATTGGTGATACATTAACTGTTATACATACTGATGCACCAGAAGATCTAAGAGGTGAAATGTACGAAGAAGGTCTTCTATCAGAAGCAAAAAAGAAGAAAGCATCTGCTGGACTAACTAAGAAAGAAAAGTCTGCTGTAGTTAAAAAAGCTAAAGCAGGTAAGGATATAGGAAAGAAAGGTAAAGGATTTGAGAAAGTAGAGAAGGTAGCCGAAAAGAAATACGGTTCTAAGAAAGTCGGTGAAAAAGTAGCAGCAGCTGCAATGTGGAAAGGACAAGCTAAGAAAAAAGCAGCACTAAAAGAAGCAGCTGAACCAACAGAAGGTAGATGGAAAGAAGCAACAGGGGAGAAAGAATACTCAATCTTTGATCAAATTGATAGAGTTAATCCATATGAATTCAATAAAGGATTAAAAATAGAGATGGGTATGCAATATAAACCCGTACCTAACACCTTTACTCCTGAATTCAATCCAGAATCTCTTGTAAAAGCAACTAAGAAGGTATTGAACAACCTAGAAAAAGATCCTGCTTATTACAGCAATACAATCTCTGCTGAATTCGAAAAGAAATCAGGATTATTACAACATCCTAAAGAACTAAAAGTAGGACCTGATGGTAAAGCACCAATACCTGGGTATAAAGATGCTAAAGCTAACACCGATATCTCTTTATCTAAAAAAGAAAAAGCAAAGAATAAAAATGCTGAAGGTGTAAAAGTAATGAAACCAAGCGGTAAGTCGATGGGCGGTATTAAGACTATGAAAGCTAGCGATAAACTACCTAAGGGTGTTGAGCTAATGAAAGAATACGTTGACTTAGATCCAGATGTTACAGCACAAGCAGATGTACAAGGTAGTTTAAAAGAAAAAAAGAAGTTAACACTAAAGAAGTTAAGAGAGTATATAGCAAAAAGCATTAAAGAAGATCTATACACAAACACTAAAACAGGTCAAACTCAATCTTTTGATCAAAACAATCCTAGTGATAAAAGAACAATGACTGATCCTCAATTTAATCAGACATTTAAAAAAGCCGAGTAACAATGAATAAACAAGTCTTAATAGAATACTTAGCTTTCCAGCCTCAACCTCAACAGCTACATGAAGCTAGGCTAAATCCAACAGGTAATCTCCGTGTATCGGGTAAGATTCAATCTGAAGGTAAGCCTAATGCAAACAAAAGAGTGTACGGACCTTCTTTAAGAAGAGAGGTAGCTAAGTATATTGCAGGACCAGTTGCTGAAAAAAGAGCTCTAGGTGAATTAGATCACCCTGAAACTGCTATTATCAATCTTAAGAATGTATGTCACAATATAACAAGATTATGGTGGGAAGGAGATGATTTATATGGTGAATTTGAAATCTTAGCAACACCATCTGGTAATATCTTAAGAGAATTATTCCTAAATAACATTAGTGTTGGTGTATCTTCAAGAGCATTAGGTTCAGTTACACCTCTAGGTGAAGGTCTAGTACAGGTAGAAGATGATTTAGAACTAGTATGTTGGGATTTCGTATCAACACCGTCAACTTATGGTGCATATGTAAGACCGGTAGGAAGTCTAAATGAAGGATATCAATCACAAACTATAGGAAAATACGATAGAGCACATCAAATAGTAGGAGATCTACTATGTACAATGACAGGTGTCTGCTGTATAAAGTAATACTTCTAAAAATATTTTTTAAATTAGCTCGTAAAAACGAGCTTTTTTTATGTTCATGCCTATTTATGATTATATACAGCGTCTCAATACGGTGTTAAGAATTAACAATTCACTTATACTGCTTCCCCAATCCCCTAATAGGCAGTCGAAATCAAACAACAAAAAACAAACTCAAAATGGCAAACAAAGACCTATTTGAACAAGCAATTGCTGATGCTAAAAAACTAAGAGAAATTTCTCTACAGCAAGCAAAACAAAAAATGGAAGAAACTTTTGCACCAAAGATTCAAGAAATGTTCCGTCTGAAATTATCAGAAATGGAAGATCTTGATGAAGCTGGTCTAGAAGAAGAAGGTTATGAAATGGATGAAATGGCAAACTCTGCTAATGACCCAAATGATGGAGTTCCAAATCAAAACTACACCCACGGTGAACAAGACTCATTAGTAACACCAATTGATGAAATGTCATTAGACGAAATTCTGGCTGAATTAGAGTTAGAAGAAAGTGATGACATGGAAGAAAATTACGGTATGGAAGAAGAAGGTGAAGATCTTTACGAATCTAACCACGTTAAAGCCGATGGTTATAACGGTCCGTTAAAAGACAAGAAAGAACCACATTCAGACAAAGCAAGAGGTGCTGATCATGCTTACAGCGGTAAAGGAGTAAGTTCTATTAAAGAAGCTGGTAAGAAAAAAGGTGCAGAAGTAGAAAAAGCTGAAGAAAAAGAAGAAAAAGGAAGTGACGAAGTTGCTGAATTATCTATTGAAGAATTCAAAGATTTAATCCGTGATGTAGTAGCTGACGTAATGGGTAAAGAAGCTGGTGCTGAAGAAGAAGAAGCTGAAGACCTAGAAGGCGGTGAAGAAATGGGCGGTGAAGATCTGGAAGGCGGAAAAGGTGTAGAAGGTGAAGAAGAGGACACTATTTCTCTTGATGAAATTTTAGCTGACATGGATGAAAATTACCAAGGTGCACCTAAAGATAAATTCGGACCAAAAGACGGATTTGTTAAGAAAGCTAAATTCCAAGTTAGAGAAGATGAATCTGAAGAGCTAGAAGAAGCTATTTCAACTATCCAAACTCTTAAATCTCAATTAAGCGAAATCAATCTTCTTAATGCAAAGTTACTTTATGTTAACAAGTTGTATAAGGCTAAAAACCTTAACGAAGGACAAAAAGTAAAAGTTTTAGTTGCTTTTGATAGAGCGACTACAATTAAAGAAGCTAAAAACATTTACGCAACATTACAAGATTCTATTCAATCAACTCCTACTACTGCAAAAAGTAAAGGATACATTAAAGAATCTTTAGGCTTTGCTTCAAAACCAATTGGTAGCGCTCCAGCTAAGCCAATTGTAGAAGCTGATGCCTACGTTTACCGTATGCAACAGTTAGCTGGATTAAAACAACCAAACATTTAAAAAAAATTAAAAACAAAAACTAAACAAAATGGCAACAACAATTAATTCACTGTTAGAATCGGCTAATCCGTATAACACAGTGCAATCAGATGCCGAAAGACTTAGCAAAAAGTGGTCAAAATCAGGCTTACTAGAAGGTCTTACCGGACAAAACAAAAAGAATATGGCTATGATGCTTGAGAATCAAGCAAAACAACTAGTAGTAGAAACTTCTCTAACAGGTGGTGGTACAACTTCTGGTGCTAGCTTTAACACAGGTACTGGTGAACAATGGGCAGGCGTAGCTCTACCATTAGTTCGTAAGATCTTTGGTCAAGTAGCTTCTAAAGAGTTCGTTTCAGTTCAACCAATGAATTTACCTGCAGGTCTAGTATTCTATCTAGATTTCCAATATGGTACAAACAGCCCATCAGGTCAATTCTCTACTGGTTCTGCTTCTGGATCTCTATTCGGTCAGCAATCAGTACAGGGTGATTCAGGATTTGGTAACGCTGCAGCACAAGGTGTATATGGTGCTGGTAGATTCGGTTATTCAATCAACCAATTCTCTGCTTCATTTAACTCTAGTAACAGTGGATCTGGTGTATTTGGATCAACTGCCGCTCCTTCTGATCTTAACTACAACTCTAACTACGTTTCTGGTTCAACAGTAATCGGAAATATTTACAAGTATTCAGTAAGTGCTTCAACATTAGCTAACTTTGATGCTAACGCAGTACGTTCATTTATCTTTACATCAGGTTCTATTACAGCTGCAAACTTACTACAAGAATTCACAACTACTAACGGTCAAGTTGTTAACTTCTTTGTAACTACTTCTGCTGCTATAGCTGCTAACTCTAGTGGTTCTGGTCTATGGACAGGATATTACTCTAAGACAACTGGATTTGCAACACGTGGTGATTATGAAGATCCTCAAGGTGCTACTTCAGCTTACTCTACTCCAAATGCTCTTTCTGCAACTTCAATTTCTATCCCAGAAATTAACGTTCAAATGAGATCTGAAGCTATCGCTGCTAAGACTCGTAAGTTAAAAGCACAATGGACTCCAGAGTTTGCACAAGACTTAAATGCTTACCATTCAATTGATGCTGAAGCTGAATTAACTTCTATGCTATCTGAGTACATTTCTCTAGAAATTGACCTAGAAATCCTAGATATGTTAATTGAAAACGTTCCAACATCTAACACTGCTGCTTGGTCTGCTCAAATCGGTAACCAAATTAACACTGCAACTGGTACTGTTACTTCAAATACAAGTGGTGTATTCTACACTCAAATGACTTGGTTCCAAACTTTAGGTATCAAATTACAAAAAATATCTAACTTAATTCACCAAAGAACTTTAAGAGGTGGTGCTAACTTCATGGTAGTTTCTCCAACAGTAGCTACAATCCTTGAATCAATTCCTGGATTTGCAGCTGATACTGACGGTGCAGCAGATACAATGAAATATGCATTCGGTGTTCAAAAAGTAGGTCAACTTAACAGCCGTTACAAGGTTTATAAGAACCCTTACATGCTTGAAAACACAATCCTAATGGGCTTCCGTGGTAACCAATTCCTTGAATGTGGTGCCGTTTACGCTCCTTACATTCCGTTAATCATGACTCCTCTAGTGTATGATCCTAACACATTTACCCCACGCAAGGGCATTATGACAAGATACGCTAAGAAAATGATTAGACCAGAATATTATGGAAAGGTTTGGGTAGGTGATCTAAACGTAATCTAATTACTGAGGTAAGTAAATAAAAAAAAATAGAAAAGCCAGCAATAAAATGCTGGTTTTTTTATGTTCTTCACTGTCATGTTACTATTTATAATAAAAGAACTATGATAGAGGTAAAGACACATTCATGTACAAGTTGCGGTAAAGAGCTTACGTATGAAAATAAGGTAAGTTGGATGAATGCTAGAACAAAATTAAATAAGACAGGTGTATTAAGATGTCAACCCTGTGCTGGAAAAGAAGGTAGAGCAGCAAGTACTAAGCAGATTACAGGTAGACCTAAAGGAAGTAAGAATAATCCAGAAATAGTAGCTTGGAACAAAGGAAATAAAGAACAGGGTAGAAGGTTGAATAGTATCGTAACTTTCGAACAGAGGATGCAAGGTATTGCAAAAAGAAACGGATATGAAACCTACGAAGAATATAGAGCTAGTTTAGATGCATGGGAAGCTTACAAAATAGACGTATGGAGAATCACAAATCAGCAACCATTGCACCTACTAGAAAACTATGACAAGAGAGGGATTAATGGTGAAGATAGTGCATACACGTTAGATCATATCTACAGTATTCGAAAAGGATTTAATAATAAAATACCCCCAGAAGATATTGGTCAGTTTTCAAACCTACAAATGTTGCCATGGTTAGATAATATTATTAAAGGGTGGAAGTAAGATGAAACAATCCTAGTCATATACCAAGGATTCTATCTATTTATTATTAAGCAATCTAATTAGTATATGACCGAACAACAACAAAAAAGGAAACCAAAAAATCCTATTAAGTTTCAAATACAGTTAAAAGACGAGCAAAAAGAAGCAAAAGCTCTAATAGTTGAGAATGACATTACAGTTCTAACAGGTCAAGCAGGTTCAGGTAAGACTCTTGTAGCTTGTCAAGCAGCACTTGATGCTCTATTTAATAGAGAGGTTGAGAAGATAATAGTAGCAAGACCAGTTGTAACAGCAAAAGAAGAGATTGGTTTTTTACCTGGTGGATTAAAAGATAAATTAGATCCATTTGTAGCACCGGTATTTGATAACTTATACAGGTTATACAATAAAGAAAAGATTGATTCTCTAATTTCAGAAGGTATAATAGAAGTAGTTCCAATTGCGTTTATGAGGGGTAGAAACTTTTCAAATAGCTTTGTCATCTTAGATGAAGCACAAAATATTACCGACAGTCAGTTGGAACTAATTATAGGTAGGTTGTGTATAGGATCTAAAATGGTGATATCAGGTGATGTCTCTCAGATAGATTTAAGAAATAGAAAAGAGTCAGGTTTATTTTTCTTTAACAAAGCAATAGCAGGACACGTAAAAGGTGTTGCTTCAGTACATTTAAAGACTAATCATAGACATCCAATCTTAGAACCAATACTAGAAATATATAAAACTCTTAGAGATTAAATATGGCAAATAAACCAATCTATAACGGCTCACCAGGACCAATAGCAGGATCAACTCCATTTGGATTCTATGATAATGACCCTGTATACCAAGCCGAAGGTCCTAGTGTAGCAAACTTTATTGCACGTAAATTAGGTTACCCAATAATGGATGTCGAATTACAGGATACAAATTTTTATACCTGTTTTGAAGAGGCAATCACGACTTATGGTAATGAATTATACCTATTTAAGATAAGGGACAATTACTTATCTATTGAGGGTAGTAATACTGGTTCAAATTTGAATAATACCGTGATAACCCCAAGCTTAACAGCGACTATCACTATTGCCGAGAGTTTGTACGGAGCCGAGATTGGTGCAGGTGGATTTGAAACATGGTATTCAGGTTCTATACCTGTACAGGGAGGTGTACAGACATATGACCTAAATGCCTGGGCACTTTCTTCAGGTATAGTACAGCCTGGAGATTCGATTATAGTACGTAGGGTATTCTTTGAACAGAGCCCGGCTATTATTAGATATTTTGATCCCTACCTTGGATCTGGGTTTAACTATCAAGGTTTATTAGAGACTTTTGGTTGGGGATCTTACTCACCTGCTGTATCATATATGATGTTTCCTCTATACTGGGATATACAGAGAATCCAAGCTATAGAAATGTCTGATTATGTTAGAAGATCTCAATATACATTTGAGCTAGTCAATAATCAATTAACTTTATTCCCAGTACCTCCTGATCCAGGTGGATATGTAGCGATACAGTATACTAAGAGATCTGCAGGTGTTAGCCCAGGTAATGGACCGTATTCTGGATCTACTAACCTAGTATCTAATATTAGCAATGTACCTTATGCAAACCCTGTTTATTCTCAAATTAATTCAACTGGAAAGTATTGGATTTATGAATATGCAGCTGCTTTAGCAAAAGAGATGCTTGGTTATATTAGAGGTAAGTATACAACAATTCAAATACCAGGTGCAGAAACTACTCTAAACCAGTCTGAATTATTAACAGATGCACGTGCAGAAAAAGCTGCTCTAATCGAGAAACTTAGAGGTGATTTAGATGAAACTACAAGACAGAAACAATTAGAAAGAAAACAGGCAGAAGCAGTGGCAATGAAAGCTAACTTCGACTATATGCCTCTTCAAATATTTATTGGGAGTTTCTTACTAGCGATAGTTAAAAGTGTATTATTAACATATAACTAAAAATTATAATATTTTGGCAATCTTTGGATCAGTAAACGATATAAATACTTTCAAGCTTTTCTCAAAAGAGCTTGTAAATGATATTATCACGCAACAGGTTGGGTATTATAAGCTTTCTTTACAGTCTACACCGGTAAATATTTACGGTGAGTCTTTAAATAAAAGCTACATAGGACCGGTACTTTTTAACTGTTTAATTGAAAGAGGAGATTTTAGAGCACCGGTAGATGATTTTGGGGTTGATACAGATCGTGACGTTACATTTAGATTCCTACGTGATGATATGGAGGATGCAAATATAATGTCTGAAGTAGGTGATATTGTGATGTATAATGAAGTATTCTACGAAGTAGATAATGTTAACTTCAATCAACTTGTAATGGGTAAAGATAATCAATACGCTTACTCTCCAGGATTACAAAACTTTGGTAATAACTACTCTGTAGTTCTATCAACTCACTTAACTCGTGGATTTAGACTTAATCTTGATAAGGTTATACCGGGTAACTAATTATAATATAACATGGCAAACACATATGTACCACGTCCGTTGAATCAAAAAGAGCTACTAGACAGTCTAGTAACTCCGTATGATCCTACGATTGGAAATCCAAATAGCGTCTACTCTAAAACAGTGAGACCTGGTCAGCCAGAATTTAATCGTGCTCTAGAGATATCTGAGAAAGAAGATACTGATATTAATGTAGCAGTTGGAATTAAAGACATAGATGAAGCAGTGATGTATTACTTCCAAAATGTAATAAAACCATCTGTTATTCAGAATGGATTAAGATATGACGTGCCGGTTTTATATGGTGCACCGGAGAGATGGAAATCAGTTCAAGTAGATGGGTACTATAAAGATGCGGCAGGAAGTATGCAGGTACCTCTATTAATGTTTAAAAGAGATAGCATTGAAAGAAACAGATCTCTCGGTAATAAACTAGATGGTAATCAGGTTCATAATCTAATCTTAGTAGAAAAGAAATACAACAGAAGAAACGTTTATAGTAACTTTGGCGTATTAACCAATAGAGTACCTCAAAAAGAATATATTGTTGCATTTCCACCTGATTATGTTACTGTAACCTACCAATGTATCATCTTTACAGATTATGTAGAACAGATGGATAAACTAGTAGAAAGTATAAACTTTGCATCAGATTCATATTGGGGTGATCCTAAGAAGTTTCAATTTAGAGCAATGATTGATTCTTATTCTACACAAGTTTCTCTAGAAATTGGTAGAGATAGAGCCGTTAAGAGTACCTTCAATATCGTACTAAACGGGTATATCATACCTGAAAGTTTGAATAAAGAGGTAGCTAGCTCGAATAGATTATTCTCAACCTCACAAGTCATATTTGGACTTGAAGTTGCAGGATCTACAGATCAGTTTAATGCCAACGTCAATAAACCTGCTAGACAGTCTATTGCAGCAGTGACAGCTAATGACTCAATAAACGTAACAGTGAATAACATTTATAATACAGGAGGAGGTAACCTAGATTCATCTTACTTAAATACAAATAATTCATTTACAGCCAGTGTTATAACCGGGAATGTAGCTACATTTAATAATAGGTATATCGTACAACCGTCTGCTGGATCTACACTTCCACCTACTTCTATTACTAATTTCACGTTATATAGAAATGGTCAGTATGTAGGAGGTGAATATATTATATCGATATCACAAGTTAATACAGATGTTGTAGCAACATTAAATACAAGTTCATTAGGTTATGGATTAGAATCAACAGATACAATAGAACTAATAGGTAAAATACAGTAATGGCAAATTTAATACATAGCAATCAAATACTATACCCGTTATCCGGGTCATTTAGTGGTTCTCTACAAGGTACAGCGTCAAATGCTGTATCATCTAGTTTTGCTAGTACAGCATCGTATGCACCTTTATACCTACTAACTAGTACTACTGCGTCAATGCTTAGCCCTTACGTGTTAACTAGTCAAACTAGTTCAATGACAGTTGCCACAGCATCATATGTACAAACAGCACAAACAGCAAGTTATGTTTTAAACGCAATATCATCTTCATACGCGGCTACAGCATCTTACTATAGCGGTTCAGTATCAAATGCAACATCAGCTTCTTATGCTATATCATCGAGTTATTCAGCTACATCTAGCTATGCAGGATCATCCAGCTTTGCTACAAGTGCTTCTTATAGTTCTACAGCATCTTACGTCTTAAACGCAGTATCGGCTAGTTACGCCAGTACAGCCTCATACTATGGAGGTAGTGTTACTTCTGCATCTTATGCTACTACAGCATCATATGCCCCTTTGTATGTATTAACTAGCACTACTGCTTCAATGCTTAGTCCATATGTATTAAGCAGTAATACCTCGTCATTTATAACTACTGCACAAACTAGTTCAATGTCTGTTGCTAGTGCATCATATGCTAGTACTGCATCTTATGTACAACAAGCCCAAACAGCTAGTTACGTACTAAACGCTATATCAAGTTCATATTCAGCAACAGCTAGTTATGTTGTATCTGCTAGCTATGCATTATCATCATCTCAAGCAGCAACTGCATCATATTACGGTGGAAGTGTAGTATCATCTTCATATGCTCAAACAGCTAGTTTAGCCCCTCTATATATGCTAACTAGCATTACATCTAGCATGTTACAGCCGTATGTATTAACTAGTACTACTTCATCAATGACTGTAGCTACTGCTAGTTATGTATCAGGAGCAGTACATAATAGCGCTAACCCTGCTTTGAGTGCATCCTATGCCCTAACAGCATCCTACGCACTAAATGGTGGTGGAGCAACTTTTCCTTACAGTGGTTCAGCTGTAATAACAGGCTCACTACTTATAACAGGCAGTGGAGTAACTATTACAGGTTCATTAAATGTACTTGGTTCAACAACTCAAGTTGGTAGTAATAACCTTTATGGGAATACAACACTATCAGGTAGCATTATAATATCAGGTTCAACAACTTCACCTACCACACCATCAATCAAGGTATATGGTGATATGGAAACAAACGGTGTACTTAAGTTTATGCCTGTTGTTAAAAACATAGACACAAGTATATCAGCATCTTATATTTACGTATCAGGTTCAACAAATGATTTATACTTCAGTCAAAATGGTAGCGGATATAATAATACAACGCGTTTAAGATGGATTGAAGGTAATTTGTATTCAGGTTTATTAAATGGGGGACTAATAACAACTCAATCAGCTACTGTTTATCAAGTAGCTAGTGGTAGCGGCATAATAGTAAACCTAAATGCCTCTTTAACCAATAATCCGTTTCCCACTGTTCAATACTTAAATTGGTCTAACCTGTCATCAAGTATAGCACCTCTAAGTGCTTCTTATGACCAGACATTCATAGCTATAAACAGTTCAGGGCAAATAAATTCTTCAGGCACACCTTATTATGACGGTCAAATTGATACGTTAATACCATTAGGTATTGTATTACACCAAAACCACTCAACAATAAATGGTGTCAAGACACAACCTTCTTTAGCATATGGATGGAAACAGAGATCAAATATATTTGTAACTGCTTTCGGACCATTAAAATTATCTGGTCATATACTAGCAGTGAGCGGTTCATCAACCGGAAGTATTATAGTGACGGGTGGTACTTCATTTGCTGATGGGGCTAATTATCAAACCGACCCAAATAATCCGGCTTACGTAACTGATAATGGTACATCAGTATCTAAGATATACAGATACTATCAATCTGGTTCAGGTAATAATAACTGGGTTTATAATACAAATAATGGTGCTGGATACGGTACAATAGATCCAACTCAATATTCTAATAATGGAGTATTGACAGCAGTACCGGGTGGAGGTGCAAATAGACAATGGTCAATACAACGTGTATTCTGGTATCCAAACTCTGTAACTAAGGCAATAGTAGTGTACTACGGTAATGCAACTTATACTACACAGGCCGATGCTATCGCTAATATAAACATAGAATCATTTGTAGAAGCACCTAATACGGCAGCTAATGGTATCTATGTCGGTGCTTTGATAGTAAGAAACAATGCTAACTTTACCGATAGTACCTCCTACTCTATAGTACCTGGTGGTCTATTCAGACAGGTTGGAGGGTCAGGAGGTGGAGGTTCTGTAATAACACAGAGATTAGATGGTCTATCAGATGTCAACGTAACTGAGGGAAGTGGTATTGATAAGTATGCGTTAGTATATGATAATAGTACAGCAAAATGGATAGCATCAAACAATCTTGGAGTATCAATAACAGGAAATGCTGTTACAGCTACCACTAGTTCATACGCTGCAACTGCAAGTTATTACGGAGGTAGTGTAACTTCTGCATCATATGCAGCAACAGCATCTTATGCACCTTTATATGTACTGACCAGTACAACTTCTTCACTTGCAACTACAGGTTCAAATACTTTTATAGGTAACCAAACTATAACAGGATCTTTAAGTGTATCAGGTAGCCATACTCTAATAGGTACAAAAACCCTAACTGGTTCTTTATCAACATCAGGTTCAGTTACTGTAGTAGGTAATGAGACGATATCTGGTTCACTATTCTTAGCAAACCAAGCCACTCAAGGTAGTTTATTATTTATGTCCGGAAGTGGACAAGTAAATAATACTAATACCGGTAATTTATTTTGGGATAGTATCAACAATGCTTTAAACATTGGTACTTCTACACCTCAAAGTAGTTATTTACTAAATGTAAATGGCAGTACTTATATTAATGGAAATATAACACTAGGTAATAGTAATTTTACATTATATGGGCAATACTCAAATTATTCACTAGGATTAGGTGGTGGACAAATAAGTATAAATACAGCTGCCGGTGGTGGGATTTATTTTTGTCAAGGTGGAGCCGCAAACCAATACGCAGGAATGTTCCCATCCAGAAGATGGTGGTTTTCGTCAGGAACTGGATATATTGATGATGGTGTAAACCAATTACAAGTATCAGGTAGCGGCAAATTTACAAATAATCTAGTTGTAACAGGTTCACTAAACGTACTAGGAGGTATTACAGGATCGCTATCAGGAAGTGCTACATCAGCTACTTCTGCATCATATGCTACTACGGCTTCATACGTACAAACAGCACAAACAGCTAGCTACGTACTAAACGCTGTGTCATCTTCTTATGCACTAACTGCTTCATATGCAATGAATGGTGGAGGTGGTAATGGATTCCCATATAATGGTACTTCAGTACCTGCTGTAATATCAGGATCATTACTTATAACAGGCAGTGGTTTAACTGTAACAGGTTCAGTAAACATAGGACCAAGTACTATTACAACTGCAACAGTAACATCTACTGTAGGCAGTAATACTGTATTCACACAAGTAACCGGTTCTTATACATCAGCCTTTTACAAATATACATTTACATCACAATCAAATGCAAGAGCAGGTGAAGTAATGGCGATATGGAACGGTACATCAGTACAATTTACAGATAATTCAACACCGGATATTGGTAATACTGCAGCTGTTACATCATCAGTTTCAATATCAGGTGCAAACGTAGTACTAAGTACTTATACTCCAACAGCAGGTTGGGCAATTAAATCACAGGTAACTTATATCTAGCGATATTTATTAATATAAACCCACGCTTTAGGGACAGTGAACTGAAGCACTACATAAATGGCAAATGAATTTATAGCTCGTAATGGTATCATTGCGAAGAATAATACAGTTATAACAGGATCTTTAACCGTAACCGGTGGCATCACAGGTAGTCTATCTGGTTCAATATCAAACGCAACATCAGCATCATACGCACTAACTGCTTCCTATGCAATGAATGGAGGCGGCTCCAGTATAATAACAGCAGGTTCGGGTGTTGGTTCTACAGTAAGAATAAATAATAATAATAGAGCTGATGATAATTATTCAACAGTAATTGGAGGTGGTACTAACTCTATATATACTTCGAATGGGAGTACTGCATTAAATACTTATTCTACTATCGGTGGAGGTAATGGTAACCATATAGGAGGTTATGCAAAAAATACAGGAGCTTTTTCTGGTAGTAATGCTACAATTGCAGGAGGAATTTTTAATAATATCACAAATACCACAGTATATTATGGTAATTATAATACTTCAAATAATAGCATATATATAAGTGGAATAAATGTAACAAGTTCATTTGTATTTGACCAAGCAATTATATTGTATAATGTTAATACGAATCAAATTTACAACAGATCAACCACTGCAGATGCAATCTACTCAGGAGGTGGTACAGTTATATATATTTCTCCTATTGATGGAGTAGGTGAGGTATATTTTCGTCTTAACCCTGGTAATTCAATAGACCCTGATACTATTCCAGCAAATACTAATCAATGTAATTCTACTATCGGTGGTGGAAATGGAAATACTATTTCTGGACAATACAATTACGGTAGTACTATTGGGGGTGGAAGTGGAAATACTATGATGTCTTTTAATTCCCCTTTTTCAACTATTGGGGGTGGTTCTTATAATGTGATTTGTGGATATAATTCAGTAGGGACAACTATTGGGGGTGGACGCGGTAATACTATTTCAGGATATTATTCCGGTTATTCAACTATTGGAGGTGGTTATTATAATACATTGTGTAATCCTTCATCAATGGCTACTATTGGGGGGGGTTATTATAATACAATATCCGGATACTGTGGGGTAATTGGTGGTGGATTTGCTAACTGTATGTATTCAAATGCTGCATCTAGTACTATAGGGGGAGGATTTTTTAATAAAAGTTGTAATGAAAATAGCACAATAGGAGGAGGAAGAAGTAATAGAGCATATGGTAGGAATGATGTTATAGATGGAGGATTTTTTAATAATACCTTTAATGATGGAGGCTGGTTTTTAGCAAATGGTATAGGAGGTGGAATGGGTAATATAGCATATGGATATTCTAATGTAATTGGGGGTGGAGTAAATAATATAATAGGAGATATAACATGTCAACTTATTGACAGCTCAGATGGATCTTATATATATATTTCTGGTGATTTTACATCATGGGTTAATAGCTGTATATACTATTATAATACTACCAGTAAACGAATTTATAAAGCATCAACAACATCTGCTGTTTATTATGGAGGATTAACTTGCTTTAATAACTGGGATTCAGGATGTAGTGGTGATACTGTTGGTGCTCACGGACAATGGTTATATAATTTATCTATTAGAAGTAATCCTCAACATTATGCAACAATAGGGGGAGGTAAAAATAATACTATAAAAGCAACAGGAATATTAGGGAGACATTCAACAATAAGTGGGGGTTATTGTAATCTTATTACCGGCCCTATTTCTACAATAGCAGGAGGTGGTAATAATACTATTTCAGGAAACTATTCATTTATAGGAGGAGGAGGTAATAATACTATTTCAGGAAACTATTCATTTATAGGAGGAGGAGGTAGTAATACTGTATCAGGTAATGGTTCAGCCGCGATAGGTATTGGATTAACTAATTCCTATAACTATACTTTAATGACAAATTGTTTAAATGGACAAAATTTACAAGGCGGGGCAAGTGCTATAAGTGTTGATGCGAATGGTACTATAATAAGAGGAACATCCGATTGTAGACTTAAAACAGATATAAACAATTTAGATTACGATCTAAATATAGTACAAGCATTAAGACCTGTTAGTTTCTACTGGTGTGATGATCAAAAATCTAGACTAGGGTGTGAAAGACAAATAGGTTTTACAGCACAAGAAGTTCAACAAATAATGCCTGAAATAGTAGGTCAAGATTTAGATGGTGTATTATCTTTAGATACTGTAAAAATAGTACCTGTATTAACAAAAGCTATTCAAGAATTAAAATCATGTAATGATGCTTTACAAAATCAAGTAAATAGTCTAACATCAATTTTAACTAGAAATAATATTTCTTAAAAATAAATTTGGAAATTAAAATAAAATTTCGTATATTAAATAAAACATTAAACAATGATATTTGCAACAATTAATCCTGCAGCAACAGTAGTAAAAACAACTAATAATCCTTTTAATAGTACTACTACAACAATTACAGGTTCTGTAATGACAGCAATAGCTCGTCCTTATAAATTAGGTGCTGAAAAGACAAGATTTGAAGTATTATATGGTACAGTAATTCAAAATGCTAGTGGTTCTGTAATAAGTTTTCAAAAAGTAACATCACAGGAAATAACACTAACAGCTGATCAATTATCTAATTGGGGATCAGATGATGCTGTTGTATTACAAGCTATAGCTAACCAAGTAGGTACCGCTATTACAAGTATAATAAGTGGTTCATCTAATAGCATACTTATAGTATAAATTATAAATATAAATTAGTTATATGAATATAGTTTTCCAAATAAACGGTGGAATAGGTAAATGTATTATGGCTACAGCCGTATGCGAAGCAATTAAAAAGCAATATCCTAAATCCACTCTAATCGTAGTATCTGGCTACCCAGACGTTTTTTTAAATAACCCAAATGTAGATAGAACATACGCATTTAATGGGTTTTCTTATTTCTATGAGGATTATATTGAAGGTAAAGACTTCAAAGTATTTGCACATGATCCATATCTAGAAATAGGACATCTGTTACAAAATGAACATTTAATTGTTACATGGTGTAATATGTTTGATATTCCTTATAATGGTGAACAACCAAAAATCTATTTAAGTGATAGAGAAAAGAAATTCTATGGTAATAAGTTTATATTTGATAAACCAATTTTATTAATTCAAACAAATGGTGGCGCTCCTTCAGACATGAAATATTCATGGGCTAGAGATTTACCTATTGTAGCAGCAGCCGCTGTTATTGAAGAATTCAAAGATTCTTATAAGATATTGCATATAAGGAAAGACGATCAGTTTTATCTAGAAAATACTACCCCTATTACAGAAAATTTTAGAGCACTATCAGTATTAATTAGTGTTAGTAGAAAAAGATTATTTATAGATAGTTTTGCACAACACGCAGCCGCTTCTTTAAATATGAATTCAACAGTTTGTTGGATAGCTAATAAACCAGAAGTATTTGGTTATGACTTACATGATAATATTTTGTCTAATCCGTTTACTGTTAAACCTGAATTGAAAAATTCTTATTTACAGAAGTTTAATATTGGAGGTGATCTATTAGAATTTCCATATAGTAATGAAAAGGAAATATTTGATATAGATACTATTATTAAGTCTATTAAAAAACAAAAATAATTGCAAAACCCATTTAAAAGTATAAAATCGTATAATAAACCAAAAAACGATAATATAGCGGTATGCTCTGTGTTTTTTAATGCAGGTAATTTTACTAAAACAATAATGAATAATTTATATGTTAGTAATTTACTAAAAAAGAGCCATATCCCTCATTATACGATTGAATTATTATACCCAGATCAATTACCAACATTTATTGAAAGTGAATTTGTATTTCATGTAAAATCAAATTCTTATATGTTTCATAAAGAGAATTTATTTAATCTATTAGTAAGTAAATTACCTCAACATATAACAAAAGTGGTTTGTTTAGATGGGGATGTTATATTTGATAATGAAGATTGGATAAATGAAGTTGATAGAGAATTAGATAAATATGATGTAGTAGTACCGTATCACGATGGATGTAATTTAGATCCATATTATGATAAGATTTTATTTCATGCTAAAACTTTATTAGATATTAGATATGATATAGATGAAGGTCCATTTTGTTCTGGATATGCTATTGCGTTTAGACGTAGTTTCTTTAATGAATTAGGAATGTATGAATATGCTATTTTTGGAGGTGGTGATAAGATGAATCTAGTTGATTATATTAGAAGACCAATAATGATTAATTCATTTAATTCAACAAAAAAAGATGAATATATTGAAAAAATGAAATCATTAAAATTAACATACTCTTATTTAGGTGGGATTGTTTATCATTTATATCATGGGAATTCATTAGATAGAAAATATTTAGATAGACATGCTTTATTACAGAATTTACAATTAGATACTGAAATAAAGAAAAACAAAGATGGTGTATTAGAATTTATAAATCCACAAAAATATAATAAAATAATGTATGATTATTTCGTTGGAAGAAACGAAGATTTCGTAGATCCAAATTTACTTTAATATGGTAGAAAAAATATTTTATCAAAGCTCATTACCAAGAGCAGGTTCAACTTTACTACAGAATATCCTAGCACAGAATCCAGATATGTATGCAACACCAACTTCAGGTGTTCTTGAATTAATTTTTGCTGCTAGAGGTAATTACACCTCATCACCTGAGTTTAAAGCACAAGATGCAGAATTAATGAAATTAGGTTTTCTTAATTTCTGTCATGCTGGAATGTATGGTTTCTACAATGGAATAACAGACAAGAAGTATGTTATTGATAAGAGTAGAGGGTGGGGTATTCATTATGATTTTCTAAACATGATACAACCTGATCCAAAGATTATCTGTATGGTTAGAGATCCAAGAGATATATTTGCTTCAATGGAAAAGAATTTTAGAAAGGCTAGTGATAAAGCAAGTCCATTACTAGATTGGTCTAAGATGCAAGGTACTACAACACCTAAGCGTATTGATTTATGGGTACAAAATCCTCCTGTTGGTTTAGCATTTGAGAGATTAGGTGAGATGATAAGAATGGGAATAGATAGTAAAGTACTATTTGTTAAGTTTGAAGATCTATGTCTATACCCAGAAAAAGAAATGCAACGAATTTATACTTACCTAGACATACCATTCTTTGAACATAATTTTGATAACATAGAACAAGTTACAAAAGAAGATGACGAAGTATATGGTGTATTCGGTGATCACAACATCAGAACCAAACTAGAACCTGTAACATCTAAAGCTACTCAAATATTAGGTAAGGATGTTTGTGACTGGATAATGAATAACTATAAGTGGTATAACGAAAAATTTAGATACAGATGATAATTTGGTTAACTGGACAACCGGGTGCTGGTAAAACCACAATTGCCAAAGAACTATTAAAAGATAGATTCAAATCAGCATTTTTAATAGATGGTGACCAGATGAGAAAATTATTCAATAATAAAGACTATTCCGAAAAAGGTAGACGAGATAATATCGAGTTAGCTCAAAATATAGCTTACTACCTACATCAAAATAATAGAGATGTAATAGTAGCAATGGTTTCACCTTATAGAGACCAACGTGAAAATTTCAAACAAAAGGTTGGAAATAAATTAACAGAATATTATATTCACACTAGTGAGGTTAGAGGTAAAGAAAACTACCATACTAACTACGAACAACCGCTTACTAATTTTATTGCTATAGATACAACAAATAAAACAGCGTCAGAAATATGTAATATTTTCTTTTCTGACTATATTTATTAGTATAAAAACTATATACTATGTTAGGACTAATCATTTTATTTACAATTTTAATTGTAGCTGGAGTTTATATCTATAAAGCAGTAAAAGATGGTGATATAGATGAATTAGAAATTGACGTAGTAACTGAAGTAAAAAAAGAAGAAGCTGCTATACAAGCAGAAAAAGAAAGAATTGCTGCATCAATGAAAGCATTTGCAGACGAAACAAGAGAGGCTATGAGAATAGCTAAACAAGCAAGTAAACAAATCTAGTGCTTCTAACTAGATTCCTGCCTATTTATATGTATATATCTAAACACAAATAAAGTATTATGTCAGAACAAGCAACAATCACCCAAGAGGAGTTACAGTCATTAAAAGGTTTACGTAACGAAGCAGATCAATTCGTAATTAATTTAGGAGAAATCCAATTCCAAAAAGTGCTATTTGAAGCACAAGAACAGAAACTTAAAGAAGGTATTCTAGACCTAAAGACCAGAGAAAAAGCAATGGTAGATAGTCTAGTGGCTAAGTATGGAAATGTATCGATTGATATCGAGACAGGTAATATTAACTAAGTAGAAAGTTTTTAGGTTTTGCCATAAAGTGAACTATTTATTATTAAGAAACTAATTTACAAATATGAGCGAAACTTTAATATCTCCCGGGGTCTTTTTAAGAGAAAATGACCTATCTCAAATCACACAAGGCCCTATACAGGTTGGTGCAGCAATTGTAGGACCAACAGTACTTGGACCAGTTAACCTTCCAACCGTAGTTACTTCCTACAGTTCATTTAGATCTCAATTTGGAGCTCTATTTGTATCTGGGGGTAATAACTATGAATACCTAACCTCTATAGCAGCTTATAACTACTTCCAACAAGGCGGTACTACTTTACTTGTAACGAGAGTTGCATCAGGTAGTGGAGTTGTCGGTGGATGGACTTCAGCTACAGCATCTGTAACAAGCCCTACTGGTGTAGCATTCACACTTGCTACCTTAGGTCAAGGTACTGTAATGAATAATGACTTTAGTGCATCACTTGTTAACAGTAGCCTACTACCATCAGGTTCAGTTAGTAATATTAGATGGGAGATAACTGCAGCCAGTACAGGTTCTGGTCTATTCACTCTTACAATAAGAAGAGGTAATGATTATGAAAATAGTAAGACTGTATTAGAAACATGGGCTAATCTATCTCTAGATCCAAACCAGAATAACTATATCAGCTACGTAATTGGTGATCAAACACTTACTCCGACTCAAGATCCTACAGATAATAGTTACTATCTACAGACAAGTGGTTCATATGTAAATCAAAGTAATTACATAAGAGTAGCTTCTGTTTTACAGCCAACACCTAACTACTTCGATGCTACAGGTAACCCGCAAACTCAATACACCGGTTCAATTCCAACAGCAGGATCTGGTTCAGCAAATGGTAGCTTCGGTACAGCACTAGGAAGTAGCTTCCCAACTAACGCACCAATTAACCTTTACACAAATATACCTAGTACATCAGATGGTGGCGGTATAGGAGCAGCACCAACTACAGCTGCAAATAATATACAAGGTGTTTATCAGAATGATTACACTATTGCATTAAGCCTATTACAGAATAAAGATCAATACGATTACAAAACTGTATACGCTCCAGGCATCACTTTACAGGCTGCTTCTTCAGTAGCCGGTGCGTTATTAACACTAGCACAAAATAGAGGAACTACTATTGCAGTAGTAGATACAACAGTATTTGGTCAGAATATCTCAACTGCTAAAACACAAGCACAAACTCAAGATAACTCATACGGAGCTACATACTGGCCATGGGTACAACTAGCATCAAATGAAACTGGTAAACTATTCTTCTGTCCTGCATCTACAATCGTTCCTGCAGTATATGAATACAGTGATAAGATTTCAGCTGAATGGTTTGCACCTGCAGGTCTAACAAGAGGTGGTTTAACAACAGTTATTCAACCAGAAAGAAGACTAACAGTAGCACAACGTGATCTATTATATGCTTCTAAGGTTAACCCAATTGCAGTATTCCCAGGTCAAGGTACAGTAATCTACGGTCAAAAGACTTTACAAGCTAAAGCTTCTGCACTAGATAGAGTTAACGTAAGAAGATTATTAATCTCATTAAAACGTTATATAGGTGGTATTGCTAATACACTAGTATTCGAACAAAATACACAAACTACTCGTAACTCATTCTTAAACCAAGTTAACCCTTACCTACAATCAGTACAGCAAAAACAAGGTTTATATGCATTCAACGTAGTAATGGACGATACAAATAATACTCCATCGGTAATTGATAGAAATCAATTAGTAGGAGCTATCTACTTACAGCCTACTAAGACTGCAGAGTATATCCTATTAAACTTCAATATCTTACCTACTGGTGCAACATTTGGATCATAAGAAATAAAATAAAACAATGAATAATATAAAAATAAGAATACCTAAGAAACTATACGAATCTATTAAAGAGAAAGCTGTTCTAAGAGAAGAAGAAACTCTAAACGAGGATATACCTTCAAGTCAAGAACTTATGGGTATCATTGCAGGTATAAGCAGTCTTGGTCTAGGTGGTTTAGCTATCGCTAAGATACAAGATTACATTAAGAAAAAGAATCCTGAGCTTTATAAAAAACTAGAAGACACTCACGCTAATATGGATAAAGCATACAGAGGTGGTGTAGATGAATCTATTCAGAAAAAAAGCATCCGTAGAAAATAAGTTATAGTTTTTATTAACATAGGATATTTATATTAAATAAACATAACAATGGCAGTACTGTACAGACATATTAGGTTAGATAAAAACGAACCCTTCTATGTAGGTATAGGTAAAACTGAGGAACATGGTAATAACTGTAAATTAAAACAAAACTAAATATTAAAACATGAGCGTTTTAGACCCTAACGAAATATTTTTCACCGCTTTTGAACCTCAAGTACAGAATAGATTCATAATGTATATTGACGGTATACCTTCTTACTTAATCAAGAAAGCATCAGCACCAGGCTTTGATGCAGGTGAGATCACTCTAGATCATATCAACGTTTACCGTAAGTTAAAAGGTAAGGTTAAGTGGAATGATATGACCCTAGCTCTTTACAATCCAATCACACCTTCAGGTGCTCAAGCAGTAATGGAGTGGGTACGTCTATCACACGAATCTGTAACAGGTAGAGATGGTTATTCTGACTTCTACAAGAAAGATTTAACTTTAAACGTTTTAGGTCCAGTAGGTGATATAGTTGGTGAATGGATCATAAAAGGTGCATATGTTAAGACAGCTACATTCGGTCAATTTGACTGGGCAACAGCAGAGGCATTAGAAATCGATGTTACTCTAGCAATGGATTATGCGGTACTCAACTACTAAGGTCGTATATTAAATTTCTACTTCTTTTATAAAACCTGCCTATTTATTAATATAGGGAGGTTTTTTTATGGATTATAGAAAAGTATATGATGCAATTATCGTAAAATCTAGAAATAGAGAATTAACAGGTTATAAAGAAGTACACCACGTTATTCCGAAATGTTTAGGAGGGGCAGATAAGAAAGAAAATCTAGCAAAGCTAACAGCTAGAGAACATTTTATTTGTCACTGGCTATTATCTAGACTTTATCCAACAAATCGAAAATTAGCTTTTGCATTTTTTGCTATGTGTAACCAACACGGAAGTAATCAAGAACGGTACATACCGTCGAGCAGAGTATACGAGGAAGCTAGATCAAACTACAGTAAATTAGGTTTTGACGAAAATCACCGAAGTAAGATTAGTATCGCTCAACTAGGTAATACTAATAACAGTAGTAGAGTCTATAAAGGTATGAAATCAGATATGACTCTAGAAGGTAAACAGAAACTAGCAGAAGCAAGAAGACGTGATCAGACAGGTAAAATTGGAGATCAAGCTAAAGCTAGTAAAGGTTGGGCAGTATGTGAATATGAAGATGGAAGAAAAGTAGAAGCAGGAAGTGTAGTTCAACTAAGTATGTTAGTAAATATACCTCAATCAACAATCGCCTTTAGATTGAATAAATTTCCAGGTCTACTAAAAAAGGGGTATATGATTTACTATAAAGATAAAAGACATGAAAAAAAGATAGATTAAAAGCATTATTTTGTCTATTTATATATATAGATAAACACTTAAACAATTTATGACAACAGAAAAATTTAAACTACCAACAGAAACGGTAGAGTTACCATCTAAAGGGTTATTGTATCCAAAAGAATCACCTTTATCATCAGGTACTGTAGAAATGAAGTATATGACCGCTAGAGAGGAAGATATCCTTACTAACAGTAATTATATCAAAGACGGTACAGTACTAGACAAGTTATTACAGTCTCTAATCGTTACTCCAATCAACTTTGACGATCTACTTATTGGCGATAAAAACGCAATCTTAGTAGCTGCAAGGGTTTTAGGTTACGGTAAAGACTACACCTTTTCCTATGAAGGACAACAGGTATCTGTTGATTTATCCATATTAGAGAACAAAGCCGTAGACTATGATTTGTATAAATCAGGTCTTAATGACTTTACCTACACTCTACCTAAATCAGGTAACGTTGTGACCTTCAAGTTACTAACTCATGGTGATGAACAAAAGATAGAAAAAGAGATAAAAGGTCTTAAAAAGATTTCTCCTAATACTACTACCGATATCACAACACGGATGAAGTTTATGATTACATCAGTAAACGGTGATAGAGAACAAAAAGCAATACGTGAATTCGTAGATAACTACTTACTTGCCCCTGATTCAAGAGCTCTACGTCAATACTATAACTCTATCTCACCAGATTTAGACATGAAGTTTATACCGGATTCAGATAGCTACACAGGGGAGGGTGTAAATATACCAGTTACTATATCATTTTTTTGGCCTGACACCACAGCATAGAATCAATATATTCACTGAAATCCATGAGATAGTTTTTAATGGACAAGGAGGATATGATTGGGAGACAGTATACCAAATGCCTTTATGGTTACGTAGGTTTACATTTAATAAATTAAAAGAACACTACGATAAACAAAAAGAGATCCAGGATAAGCAGCAGAATATGTTAACTAATAAGAGTGAACCTAAACCAATTGCTCGACCTGCTGTAACACCTAATTATAAAACATCAACGAAGGCGCCTAAAAAATAGGCGCTTTCACTATTTATATTTATGAAACTTAATTATCTACCTAGACTTCTATTTGCAACATCTACACCGCCTCCTGGAGGATTAGACCCTAAAGCTGCTCGTGAGGTCGCAAAAGCATACAAAGAGTTAGAATCTGATGTGGATTACTTCTATACTTCACTTAAAAAAACTACGGAAGAAATAGCAAATCAAACTAGAGGAGTTAAAGCTTTTACAGCAGTATATAGTGAACTGTCTAAACAGGCCGATAAGTTAAAATATGATCAAGAAGATATAAGTAGGCTTTCTGAGAAAGATCTTAAAACAATAAAGAAAAAACTTGAACAGGGAGAAGCTGATTTAAAAAGAGCTGTTGAAATAAAAAAAGAAGCTAAAGATCAAGCAGATATTCGAATTAAAGATTTAAACAGAGAACTTGCTCTAAATAAAGAAATTGCTAATAGATTTTCTATACATAGCGAAGCTGAAAAGAAAGCTGCAGAAAAACAAATTGAACAGTTAGATCAAAGATTAGAAAAAGAACAGAAAATTGTAACTGCATATGAAGAGTCTGAAAAGTTTTTAACTGACCAAATAAATGGCTATCCGAAATTAATTAAAGCAGCACAAGACAGGTTAAAAGAAGAGGAAAAAATTAATAAGACGATGGGGCTATCTGGTGCAGCAGTAGATGGTATAGTAGGTGCACTAGGTAAGCTTGGTATTAGCGGTAAGTACTTTGAAGATGTAAAAGATAAAATGAGAGAGACTGCTAAAAGCGGCAGTAAGTGGAAAACAGCTATGACAGGTGTTAAAGGCATAGCCTCAGGAATAGGAGAAGCACTTGCAGACCCTCTTATAGAAATAACTCTTATAGTGAAAGCTGTTCAGTTTTGGTATGAGCTATCAATGGGTGTTGATAAGAATATAACAGCTATTGCAAAATCAACCGGTTTTACTAAAGATGCAACACAGGAACTCTATAAAAGTTACATAGGTCTACAGGAAACTTCCAAAAATATATACGTCAACACTAAAAATTTAGCAGAAGCAACCACTCAGTTAAATGAATCTTTCGGTACAACACTTGTTTTAAGTGATAAGCAGTTACTAGATCAAATTCAGATGACTAAGAATATGGGATTAACTGTTGAGGAAGCAAATAATCTTCAGGCAGCAGCACTGCAAAATGGTAAATCCGCAGAAGAATACAATGATACAATCTTAGATAGTGTAGCAAATCTATATAAACAGAGAGGTATTTTACTTGACGGTAAGAAAGTTTTACAAGATGTTGCAAAAGTAAGCGGTCAGATATCAGCTCTCTATAAAAATGACCCTAAGTTAATTGGCCAGGCAGTAGTACAGATGAAAGCTTTGGGATTATCCATAGAAGATGCTAAAAATCAAGCTAATTCTTTACTTGAATTTGAGAGTAGTATACAGGCCCAAACCGAAGCAGAGTTACTAACTGGAAAAACAATTAATCTAGATAAAGCTCGTTACCTTGCTTTACAGGGTGATATAGCAGGTGCTTCTAAAGAAGCGTTAAAAAACATTAAAAGTTTTGCTGAATTTAGCAGGATGGGGCCACTTGCTCAAGATCAAATGGCAAAATCAATAGGCTTAACTTCCGATAAGTTAGCAGAAAGTTTAAAGTATCAAGACAACATAAAAAAACTAAGTAAGCAAGATAAAGATATTCTAGATGAAAAAATTAAAAAACTAGAAGATTTAGGTGATATAGAGGGTGCAAATGCACTTAAAAGACAAATTGGAAATGGTAAAGATATTGCAGCAATAGTTTCACAAAAAGAGATTGCAGATAAATTTAATGCTATCTTAGAAAAGATGAAATCTATATTTGCAGATAAACTAGGTCCACCTCTAGTTAAAATATTAGATAAAATAGCAGATTGGTTACCTAATATTATATCTAGCGTTAAAATTCTTGCTGATATACTAAAGGTAGCTTTTCTACCTCTTACTGTAGCTTGGGATATGATTAAAGGTATAGGAGAAGCATTTTACGGTTTATGGAAATTTATTACCGGTGATTTTACAGGCGGTATTAAAATGATGGGAAAAGCTTTATACGATTACTTTATACAACCCTTTAAAGATATTTGGGGTGCTTTTAAAAGTTTAGGTTCAGATATAATTGGCTTATTTACAGGTAGTAAAGAAGAACCCAAGATTGCTGCACATGCTGATGGAGGTATTACAACCGGTCCACAAATCGGCATGATTGGTGAAGCTGGTCCAGAAGCTATTATACCTCTAAATTCACCTAAAGCCGGTAAAATGCTCGGAGGAGTAACAGGTGGTGGAGATATGACATCGGTTGTAAATGCTATTGTAGAACTGAGAACATCTATTAATGCTCTAGCTTCTAGACCTGTACAGATTCAAGTAGATGGCCAAACACTAGCTAACACAGTAGCTAAGAACGTACCAACGAGTTATGGTAACCTATTAAACCCGTCATCAAGAGTATACGGCGGATAAAAGATAACTAATTATGTTAATAGATCTACAGACTGATTTAAAAAGCTTAAGATTTGGTAGTGATAGACCGGGTGGAGGTGATAGCGGGCAACCTTTTATTCAAACTCCAATTCCTGATCAGGTACCACCTGTAAGTGCGGTTGGTGACCTTTATAATATATCTACAGTTGGACCAACTATTCCTATTCAGGGTCTAGCCGATACACAACGTATTGCACAGTTCTTAAAATCTCCTGCCGGTCAGATGTTTATTGAACGTCAACAGTATCTACAGTTAGCTAACCCGGATATACAATCAGGAAAAGAAGTAGCAATAGGTGGGCCTGTTGGACTTGGTTTTCTAGGTGCCACAAGAATTTACAATGGATCAAATACATTAGCCCAGGTATCGGTACAGGGATCAGGTTATCATTATGATAGACACGGATATACACCGGTTAATTCCTACAGATCTACATATGATTATGTAGTAACTCCTACTGAAGGTAATGATAATCCGCAGAGATTAGTTACTCTATACAATACAAAGATTGCTAATCTACAGAGTGGTACTACAGCCCAAGATGCTAATAAACTTAACATATCACCAAATCCAACTCTACTAATACAGTATGATGGTGGACCAAATTCGATAGGTGGTATTGGATCAACTGTAATACCTCGTTTCAGTAATACAGATTTACCTTACGGTCCTGCCGGTACAGGAATTGGAGCACCTATATTAGATGACAATAAAACAGCTTCCGGTAATTTATTCCGAAATTATAGTGATATCGCAAAAATCGCTGATGCTTCCGAAAACGGAAAAGGAGGTTATTATTATGATATTCAAACTTCTGGATCAAATCAACTTACCGGTAAGCTACCTACAAAAACAGATTCAACTACCTTACCCGAAGGGTCTACTATAGGCACTATTAATCCTGTTAACATATGGGATGCTTGGAATTACGATCAGATACGTTCTGTTAAAAATAAAAATACTGTAAACTCCATTCGAGAAGATTTTAGAGCACAGTTTTCAGGTAGTGTAGCATCAACACCAGGTTACGATGGTGCTAATAATATAGATGTTGCATATAATGTTGGAAGTCCAGGTAGTCGGCCAATGAATCAAAGAATTGATTACACTTCAAACTACGTACCAGGTCAAGACGGTATTAATATGTTAGATGTTATGGGTAAAGATCAAGATGCAACTACAGATTCAAGTGATCTTATAACATTTAGATTTGATACAATAGAGATAGAGAGTGAAGCTACTAGAAATACAAACCAAGGATACATAGGTGCTCAAGGTACTACAGCTCTAATCTTTAGAGCCTTCCTAACAGGTTTAACTGATAATCATTCTGCTGAATATTCTTCAGTTAAATATGTAGGTAGAGGTGATAAGTTTTATGCTTACGATGGTTTTACAAGAGCTATATCATTTAACTTTAAAATAGCTGCACAATCAAGAGCAGAAATGAGACCTCTGTATAGGAAGTTAAACTATTTAATCTCTCAACTGTATCCTGATTACCAAGCTTTTACTAGAGATAATGGATCAATACTTGGAAGTGGAATGATGAGATCACCTCTAATCAATATCACCATTGGTGATTATATTTCAGGTCAACCCGGTTTCTTAACTTCTATGAACATAACAGTACCCGATGATTCACCGTGGGATATCAACTTCGAAGGAGCAGATGATATGTACGAATTACCGCATGTCTTAGATGTAGCCTGTCAATTTACTCCAATTCATAACTTCTTACCTAGAAGATCTTGGGTACCGAAAGAAATGTATAAAGGTGAAAAACAAGCTGATTATGCTAATATTACACCGCTTATCACACCGAATAAAGGTGATAATGGTAATAACTTTGGTATCGGTAAAAACTCTCAAAAAAATCTAACCGGTAAATTTGCAGCACAAACATCTGCTGCATCTGCAGCTCCAATACAGACAACTCAAATTAATCTACAAACACCTCAAGTGCCCGGTTCAGTAACAGGGCAACCTATAAGATAACCTAATAATAGATGGCAAATAGATATCAACCTATATCAACAACAAAAAACCAAGAAGGTAGAAAGTACTATGTAAATAATATCTATCCAGATATCGCTGTTAATTCTAATGATATCTATGTTATTACAACAGTAGGTGATAGATTAGATTTACTAGCCTATGAGTATTACAGAGATACTACGTTATGGTGGGTTATAGCATCAGCTAATGCACTACCCGGAGATAGTTTATCTCCACCTGTGGGTATACAGTTAAGAATACCGAGTAACATACAGACTATTCAGACAAATTATACAGAAATAAATACAGTAAGATAAATTAAAGTTATATGGCAGTAGAAAATATTATAGGCGGTGCATTACGACCAGATATTATTACCCAATTAGAAAAAAGACAAGAACTACTTGGACAGACCGGTACAAGAGGTATTAGTAATCTTCTATACAACAGTAATAAAAACTGCTGGATAAAAATGTCTTCCTTTACAGAATTCATAGGACCAGGAAGTCTTGATATAATTAGAGGTTTACTGGATAACGAAGTACCTATTTCAAGTGTAACTTCACTTGCTAGTGACTGGACTCTAATCGGCGGTACAGCTTATAACTCCGTAGATAGTAGAGGTCTTGTAAATGATACCCCGAGATATGGGGTTAGTACACCTGGAGGAGCTTATGGAGCAGGAGGTATTAAGGAGTTGGGTTATAGGCCAATGCCCGGAATTACATCCTTTACAGCAGAAGCATTACCTCCAGTTGGAGCAGCTTATTCAGCAACAGTTAAACTAAAAGCCTGGAATATAAACCAGTTAAGCATTCTAGATATGCTTTATTTTAGATTAGGATTTTACTGTCTAATTGAATGGGGGCATACCGTATTTGTTGATAATGTAGGTCATGTACATACCGATATCTTTCAGACTATTAATACTCAAAAACCCGGAATCACCTATACTGATGTTCAAGAACAAATAAAAATAAAGAGACAACAGAGCGGATATAACTATGATGCCATGATTGGTATGGTTACAAATTACGACTGGACTCAAAATAGAGACGGTAGTTATGACTGTAGTGTTAAGTTTACAGGTGCTGGTTCACTTGCTGAATCTTTAAAAATTAACAGTAATGCTAATATGCCTGTCACAACAGGTCCTGTAGATGAAACTACAGTTAATCAAACTAACCCGGAAGTAATAGATTCGGCTTTAAAATCTTTCTTGACAAAGGTAAGAAACTTTGCTAATAAAAATGCTGTTAGCACTACAACACCGGATATTGCAGGATTTCAAACTTTAGTAAAACAATGTTTTAGTTCCGGAAGATTGAAGATGTTAGATAAATTAGACCCTAGCGCCCCGGTGAATAGCCTATCCGACAGGATAACTTATGGGTTTAGTACCAAGTATATGAAAGCAACTAATGCAGAGAAGTTAGAGTTACGAAAATCTCTTAAACCATTAACTATCGACGATTTTGTAATCTACACAACTCTAGCAGGAACCGTAGTTCCGAATCACACTTTAAAAAGTACTCAATCTTTCTTTTGTTATATACCGTTAAGCCTTTTATTAGCTTATATTAATAACTCCTGTCTAACATATCAAGGATCTGATAGCTCTGGGCTTCCTTTGCAGTACATAGATTTCAATCCCTACACAAGCACCTGTCTAAGAATTCCACAGCAATTATCAACAGATCCAAGTGTATGTATTATAGATACAACTACAAATTTTTCGGATTTCACTACGTTATTTACTTCTAAAGGTGTTGATATCTCTAAAATCACATACCCTATTTCAAGTGCAACTGGTTGTACAGTTAACGATAAACTTAAAGCGTTAAATATATCGTATTTACACTCAGTGACATCTCAAAAAACAAACCATAAAAATGATAGTGCATACGTAGGGGATACTTTAAATGTAATGGTTAATGTAGACTACCTTCTAAGTTTATACGATAAACAATTAGGTCAAGATCAAAAAACTAAAAATATTAACTTAGCTAGCTACGTAAAAGAAATTCTAGATGGAATTTCAACAGCACTTGGAGGTATAAACCAGTTACAATTAATTACAGATGGAGCTGATCCAACTTCGGATGTTATGTCAGTTGTAGATGTACAGACACAAGATTTCCCGGAAACTATACCAACACTTAACGTAGCCGGGTTAGAGAATCAAACTGTGAGAGAGCTTAGTCTGAAAACAGAAGTTAGTACGAAGTATGGCAGCAGTCTTGCTATTCAAGCAATGTATGATTCTAGTAACCCTAATAATAATCCAACAGGTACAAATATGGATGTTAGTGCATTCGTAACTCTTAATAATAGGTTACGTGATAGACTAAGACATAATACAAGTTTAAAAACAGATACTTCAGCAGCTACTAATACGACGACTAAATCTGCTGAAGATATTGCTCAAGAAAAACAACAACAAGAAACAGCAGCTGCACAAGCTCAAAAAGAACAGGATGATCTAGTTTCATTAGCAAATCAAGTTAATAGCTTTTTCAATCATGTATACGGCTTTACCTCAAGTCCTGTTAAAACTATACAAATTCCAATAGATAGTGTAGGTAGCGTTCAGAACTACTATCAAGATGCTCTATTAAAGATTAAAAACGGTAATAGTACTACTGCCGATCATATTGCAGCAAACGGTGTTCTTCCTCTGGCTTTAAATATGACTTTAGATGGAATAGCAGGTATACCTTTATTTGAAGCATTTACAATCCCGGCCAATAGGTTACCGGTACAGTACTTATCTCCACAGAGAAAACAGTTAATCGGATTTACAGTTGCAGGTCTAAGTCATACTATAGAAGGTAATCAATGGACTACTTCAGTTAGAGGTTTAATGATCAACATTCCAACTAGTGCCCGTATTTCTCCACCTAACCCAGCACCTAGAGCTGTCCCACCACCAGCTGAAATACGTAATGTAAGTCCAAGTAAGATAATTCAAGATATTTATATACCGGCACTAAATAAAGCACTTCCTAGCATAAGTAAAGGAGCTAAATTACTACTATCGGCACAAGCCCAGAACGAAGGATTCTTCCCTGGATCTAAATCATACAGAACAAATAACCCAGGTAATGTCGGCAATACCGGTACTGGAACTAAAACTTTCCCAACTCTTGAAGCTGGTATTCAGGCACAGTGGAATAAAGTCTTAAAAGGAGCTTTTAATGGCACGTCTCAATATTATAAACCGACTGATACATTACTTCAGTATTTATCTAATTACGCACCTGTTTCAGATGGTAATAATCCTCCTCAATATGCTAATTTTGTAGTAGGTTATTTTAAAAAACAAGGTGTGACTATAACACCAAATACGACATTAGCTGAAATAAATAAAATCGTTTAATCTCATGCCAATTAGATATTATCCTTCAAATAGAGTACAAACTGGTCTAAAGACCCAAGGTGGTGAGTTTACATTAAATGGTAATGATTATAAAGGACTGTACTATACAACCTATGATGGAAACACTTTTAGTGGACCAGACCCTATTACAGGTCCTTCTTTGAAGTTACAACCTGTACTGATTCAACCTGTGACTATAGATCCAAATGCTACTGCCGAGCAAATTACAGCAAATCAAACTTATAACTCTATTACAACTGTACCTAATTTAGCTACTTTCCAAGTACCTAAATCTTTTAATCCTCAACCAACTGATCAAGATTATAAAGCAGGTTATTTCACAAGGTATTTTGCCAAGAAAAGAACTATGGCCGGATTTGTTATTGAAGTAGACCAGCCTACCTACACTTCTTTACAGACTGCCGATAGTGTTTATGATTATGTAACTTATCAGGCTACAGGTGTATTGTGGCAGTTAATCGGGCCTTTACATAATACTAGACCTCCAGGTAAATATCCAATCGCCGGTATCATTGATACAAATACAAGACTTGTAGCAGCTAAAGAACCAACCTTTCAAGGTCTAACAGATTATATTGGAGGTAACTATACTAAATTTAGTAAACCTTCATAGCTATTTATTAGTATATGAATACACACATACATCAATTTTTTGATTTTCTAGAAAAGAAAGAAAATCGCAGAAAACCGCTTAAGTACAAGCTTATTCATGATCCTGAATCTTTAACACCTGAAGATTTGAACGTAGTTGGAAGTCTTTATTTAAGTAACACTAAAATCACTTCTTTACCTAAAGATTTAAAAGTAGGTGGAAGTCTTTATTTAGTTGATACTCCAATTACATCTTTACCTAAAGATTTAAAAGTAGGTGGAGATCTTGATTTGTACGACAGTAAAATTACTTCTCTACCTCAAGGATTAGTGGTAGGTAGAGATCTTAATCTAACCGATACTCCAATCACCTCTCTACCCAGAAATCTAAAAGTAGGTAGAAGTCTTTGGCTACAGCATACTCTAATCACTTCTTTACCGCAAGGTTTACAAGTAGGTGATAGTCTTGATGCAAGTGACACTAAGGTTGATTCTGTACCTCAAGATTTAAAAGTAGGCGGTACTCTTTGGTTAACCGGCACTTTAATTACTTCTCTACCTCAAGGATTAATAGTAGGTAGAGATCTTGATATAAACCTTACTAGAATCACCTCTCTACCTAAAGGTTTAAAAGTAGGTGGAAGTCTTTATGCAAGTGACACTAAGGTTGATTCTGTACCTCAAGATTTGCAGATAGGTGGAGGTCTTCGGATATCAAATACCCCGCTTTCCAAAAACTATACTGAAGAAGAAATTAAGGTAATGTGTCTTGGTATACAAGGTAGAATTTATATGTAAAAAAAAAAGTTGGAAATGTAAAAATAAGTTCATAACTTACAACAAAAGGTTTTGATGTTTTACATAGTAGAAACGAGTGAGCAGCTAGCTAGGCTAGTCTTAAGAGAAGATTGTTATATAAAGGTTATATTAGGTAGTGATAACTATCATCCTGAATTAAATTACGTTAGTCTTATTTATATAAGAGATAAGTATAGCGGGTATATCCTAGCTATTAATCATAGTGAGACTCTATCTTTAACTCTAGAAGAAGTCCAAGCATTTTTAGCCGGTTGTAAGAAGATATACTGTCAAGATCAAAAACTGACATCTAGATTCATTAAGCATGATAGTATAGTTGATATCAATCAAACTATTCTAGATCAGGAAAATAAACACGTTATCTTTGAATGTACACCTAAAATTATACAGCACTACTATACCGACCATTCTCTACTCTCAAATCTCAATAGTATTATCCCAGTATCCAAGCATTATGAAAAATGTGAATGTTTATATGACCAGGTTAAAGCCTATATAGGAAAGGAAGAAGATACAACTTTTAATACTGATCTAGCTAGAGAATACAGTAGAATAGAGAGTAGCGGGATTAAAATAAATCCAGCTATCTTTGATAAGTATTATGAACCAACTTGGGGACCTTATTCAATTAAGGATGACATAATCTACACTTCCTATAACCTCTACAACCTGACTGCTAGACCTACAAATGCATTTAATGCCATAAATTTCCTTGCACTCAATAAAGAGGATTCTTCAAGACAGGCATTTATACCTAAGAATGATTTATTTGTGGAGTTTGACTTTGAAGCCTATCATCTAGCTCTAATTGCAAAACTGGTTGGATATAAATTCGATACCGCCGAATCTATTCACACACAGTTAGGTACACATTATTTTCAAAAAGAAGAATTAACAGAAGATGAATATCAAGAAGCCAAAGCAATATCCTTTAAACAGATCTACGGAGGAGTACAGAAAGAGTATAAATCTGTACCATTCTTCCAGGAAATAGAAAGATACATAGATAGATTGTGGATAGAGTATCAAGAAACAGGTAAAACTATATTGAGAACAGGGAGAGCCTTACATCTCCCAAAGATCTCTTTGAATCCACAGAAACTATTTAACTATAGTATACAGAACGAGGAAACTAGACAAAATGTAACTTTCTTGATCGAGATTAATTCAATCCTAAATAGGTATAAGAGTGAGGTAGTATTAGTGGTTTACGATTCTTTTTTATTAGATTTTTCACTAGAAGACGGTAAAGAAGTGCTACTAGAAATTAAAGAGGTAATCGAGAGAGAAGGGTTTAAAGCTAAAGTAAAAGTAGGTAAAGACTATGCTTCCCTTACAAGAACAAGCTATTTATAATTATATAAAACTAAGGACAGATGATATCAACGCAGAATCAAGTAGAGAGAATGCAGGAATTAGCAGGTATAGTAAAAGAAAATGGTATGGATCTTAAATCTATGTTAGAAGATTATATAGATTATAAGTATACAGTAGACCAGGGGTATGGAGAGGGAGTAGAACATGCAGAAGCTAAAGTACAGGAACTGGCAGATGAGATTGTAGCACAAAAAGGTAAAGAATGGTTCGACACTTTTGATAAGTTAGCCGGGCTAGATGTATACTATAAGGAATATGCAGGACCACAAGAAACAGAGGAAATAGAAAGAGAGATGAAAGAACTAGCAAGCGAATTAGGATCTCCAGTTGATAAGCTACTTTACTTTTAATTAATAAGTTTAACTTAAACTAAGGATAAGAAAAGATTAAAAAATAAATAAAAGTTATGACAGAACAGATAAACATATTCGAATTGAGCAATAAATTATTTTGCACCTTTACTGCTAAAGATATCTTAGACGATACTCTTACAACCATTACAGCACACTACAGTATTCTGTACAACAAAATATTTGTATTGGAGATAGTGGATGGTGAAGAGTTTCTTATTACCTATAATATTGACCCGCATAATTCAAGTAGTAGTGTTTTAAAGAACACCATACTTCTACATAGAAAGAAAGAATCCAATACATTATATACCATCAATGGTTTAAATGCACTAATACGTACCTTAAACGGCGGTACCGTAGATCCTCAATTTAAAATAAACTGGCAAGACCATCGTAACACCGTTTTACTCACCCAAGGTCCTGATCTAAGACAACTGAAAACAAAGATTTTTAAGATTGTAGCACTTTAATTTAAGAAAAAGTTGCTAACCTAACTAGAAGTCCGTATATTATTTAGATACGGCAATATAAACGCTGTATATTATTAGAATTAAACAAGGTGTTTTTACCGTAAAAGAAAGTTGATAGTTTGACTTAAAGTATCTATATTAGACCTATAGTAAATATTCACAATTATATAAAAAACAGCAAACATGGATTTAACAGCAATTAAGAGTAAGCTTGCATCCTTACAGCAAAAAAACAGTCCCGGAAACAGAAAAGATTTAAGCCAGCTAATCTGGAAGCCCAGTGTAGGGAAACATGCTATTCGAGTAGTACCTTCGATGTACGACAAGCACAATCCTTTTAAGGAATTATTTTTCCATTACGGAGTAGGAAACCGTACAATGATCTCACTAGCCAACTTCGGTGAGAAAGACCCAATCGTTGAATTTGCCGATCAGCTAAGAAAGACTAGCGACAAAGACAACTGGGCGATGGCTAAAAAACTAGCACCTAAGATGCGTGTATTCGCACCTGTTATCGTAAGAGGTGAAGAAGAAAAAGGCGTAAGGTTATGGGAATTCGGTAAACAAATCTACATGGAGTTACTAGCAATCGCTGAAGACGAAGATGTACAAGATTATACCGATCCAGTAGAAGGTAGAGATTTAACAATCGAAACTACTGACGCAGCAACTAACGGTACCGGTTTCAACCAATCAAAGGTTAGAGTTAGAACTAAGATCACACCTCTATCACCAAACGGTAAAGATGTAGAGGCTTGGTTACAAAACCAACCAGATCCAATGAACCTGTTTAAAAAGTACGGGTATGATGAGATGAAAAACTCATTACTAGAATGGTTAAATCCTTCTGAAGCAGAAGAAGTAGCTGAAACACCGGCACCCACTGTAGCAGCACCAGTAGAAAAAGTAAAGTCAAATTATTCATTAGGTAAGAAAGCATCTCCATTAGATGTAGATAAAGCCTTCGATGATATATTTGCACCTACTAAACCGGCTAAAGAAATAGAATCAGACGACGATTTACCATTTTAATTAAAACCAATCAATTTAACAGTTTATGGCCAAAGCAGACAAGGGTATATCCCTAAATGCAAAGTTATCCGATGCGATCAATACACTACCTGATTTAAGCGGGTTTAAGAAATCCAAAAACCTAGCATCATCACCGGTTAAGTTTAAAACCCAAGAATGGATACCTTTATCGGAAGCTTTCAAGGATACAGTTTCTGTACCTGGAATACCGAAAGGACATATAACGCTGTTGAGAGGTCATTCTGATACAGGTAAGACAACCGCTTTACTGGAGGCAGCAGTGTCGGCACAGAAGATGGGAATCTTACCTGTATTAATTATTACAGAGATGAAATGGAGTTGGGAGCATGCCCGTCAAATGGGTTTTCAATTCCAAGAAGTAGCAGATAAAGATACAGGAGAGGTAGTAGATTATGATGGATTCTTCTTATATGTAGATAGAGAGAAATTAGGGACGATTGAAGATGTAGCAGCATTTGTAGCCGATATTCTAGATGAACAAAAGAAAGGTAAACTACCTTATGAATTATGTTTCTTCTGGGATTCAGTTGGATCAATTCCATGTAAGATGTCAGTTGAAAAAGCATCTAATAACAATGAATGGAATGCAGGTGCTATGTCTACTCAATTCGGTAACTTTATTAATCAGAAATTTCCGTTATCAAGAAAAGTAAACCAAGTCTACACCAATACCTTTGTAGCTATTAATAAGGTTTGGGTATTAAAACCAGCAACACCAATGGAGCAGCCTAAGTTGAAAAACAAGGGTGGAGATACGATGTATTTCGATGCTAGTATGGTTATTACATTTGGTAATATTGCTAACTCAGGTACCAATAAAATCAAAGCAACAAAAGGCGGTAAGACTGTACAGTTTGCTAAACGTACTAAAATCTCTTGTGATAAAAATCACGTTACCGGAGTAGAAACAGAAGGTAAGATAATAATGACCGCTCACGGATTTATAGCCGACGACAAGAAAGCAATCGACAAGTACAAAAAAGACTATTCAGCAGAATGGTTATCAGTTCTAGGAACAACAGACTTTGATCTTATTGAAGAGGCAGCAGAAGATACAAGAGATATCTTTGATGCTTCAGAAGCAGAATAAGTTGGTAGACTGAAAAAAAGTAATTACATTTAGGTAGTATATTTACTAACAATTTAAACTAATAGGTTATCACACGCATCAACATCGGGATTCCACCCCGGACTTTATCTAATCAGCATTTAATTGCCGAGCATCGAGAATTAAAACGTATTCCAAACGTAGTATCTAGAGGTAGGTATAATCCGAAGTCTATACCGGCTAAGTTTAGCTTAGGTAAAGGCCACGTTTCGTTCTTCTATAATAAACTAGGCTACCTTAAAGAGAGGTATCAAGAATTATATCAGGAATGTAAGCGAAGAGGATTTAACGTGCAGAATTGGGAGAGCTCTTGGGATGGAGTACCGGTAGAGATGATGAACACTTATCAACCTACACAGCAAGATATCCAAATTATAAGTGAAAGAATTGCAGATAGACTTGCAAATCCTCTTGCCAAGCAAAAGAAACAATCTAAATTAACCGCTAAAACAGTGTAGTGAATAAAGAATTTAAAGCAATTATAGATGGGCTAAAAGAATCTAAAGAAACTCCGTTACATAAAAACAGTAGGATACTACTTATAGATTCGTTAAATACCTTTCTAAGAAGTTTTGTAATGATACACCATATTAATCCTCAAGGAAATCATATTGGAGGTTTGACTGGGTATTTAAAATCAATTGGTTTTGCTATCAGGCATATCAAACCAACCCGTGTAATCCTTGTCTTTGATGGACATGGAGGATCAACTAATAAAAGGTATCTGTATCCTGAATACAAAGCTAACCGTAAAATCAATAAAATCTCAAATTGGGATGGATTTGATTCACAAGCCGAAGAATCTGCATCTATCACAGATCAGTTAGTAAGACTTGTAGACTACCTAAAATGTTTACCTGTAGATATGTTATCAATAGATAAGATAGAAGCAGATGATGTTATAGCACATATCAGTAATACAACAGGTGATTCGGTACATATAATGTCTTCAGATAGAGATTATCTACAGTTAGTATCAGATAGGGTAACAGTGTATTCACCGGTGAAGAAGAAGTTCTATACACCAAAAGCAGTTTTGGATGAGTATGGCATACCTGCCAATAACTTTCTAACTCAAAAGATTCTACTTGGAGATAGCTCCGATAATGTACCTGGAGTACAGGGGTTAGGAGTAAAGACAATGTTAAAGCTATACCCGGCCCTAAAAGAACCTGAGACTCTACATATAGAGCAGATCTTAGAACATGCCGAAAAAGAGCAAGGAAAGTATAAGAAAATCCATGATTTCCGTCAGCAGCTAGCTATCAATAAACAGTTAATGAATCTACATGAAGTTAATATTCCGGAAGAAGATCTAATAAGGATTCAACACGTAATAGATAATCCTAATATGAATGTAGATAAAGCTACCTTTATGAAGTATTACGCTGAGGATTGTTTAGGTAACAGTATACCTAACGTAACAACTTGGTTCTACGATACCTTTCAATATTTGACTGGATTTAAGTTGGCGGTCTGAGATTAAGTAGTTATATTAAAAAATAAACAGTTACAACATGGTTACACTTTCAAAATTATCCGAATATAGCTCAAGCTTTCAGATAAAAGTTATTACCTCTTTATTAAAGCATAAAGAATTTCTAAACACAATACATGATATCTTAGATCCAGAATCCTTTGATAATCCAGCACATAAATGGATCATAGGTGAAATTCTAAGGTACTATAAACAATATCACACAGTACCTTCTCTAGATTCTCTACAGGTTGAAGTTAAGAAGATTGCAAACGATGTCTTAAAGGTATCAGTTGTAGAACAGCTAAAAGAAGCTTATAAGACAGTTAACGAAGATAGAGAGTATGTAGAACAGGAGTTTTCTTCTTTCTTAAAGAATCAACAGTTAAAGAATGCTTTATTCTCTTCTGTAGATCTACTACAGACCGGACAGTATGATAGTATTCGAGGTATTATCGATCAGGCTCTAAAAGCAGGTCAAGATAAGAATATCGGACACGAATACGTAAAAGATATAGAATCTCGATACAGAGAAGAAGATAGATCTCCTATTCCATCAGAATGGCCTAAAGTAAATGAATTACTGATGGGAGGATTAGGATCTGGTGATTTCGGTATTATATTTGGTAATCCGGGTGGAGGTAAGTGCGTTGGGTATAATACAGAGGTAGAGATAGAGTATGAAGAACAGGGGCTAGAGTTAGTTAATAGGTTTGGAGAAACATATATTATGTGGATTGCACCTTGGGAACAATTTAACATCGATGGAATACATTTATACGGCTGGCAAGTATACAAGTTACTAAATAAGTAAAATAAGTTAAGTAGTTTTACTGCCGCCGGGCCTATTTATAATAAAGAGCTTATTATGGAAGTAGGATTAGTATGTAAGATATGTGGACATCTTGAGAAGTTTAATTTACAGTATCACCTGAGAGAAGAACATAACCTTACAACAAAACAGTATAAAGGCATGTATAAAGAGAGCAGGACTATGACAGGACACAGTAAACGAACTGTAGAGTACTGGTATTACCGAGGTTTAACTTTAGAAGAGTCCATTGAGAAAGTAAAAGAATCACAGCAGACCAGTAAGAAAGTCTTTGTTGAAAAAAGGCTACAGAATGGTTTAACTCTAAAAAAGGTACAGGAGCAGTGGAGCGATAAGCAAAGTAAAAACTCTAAGTACAGCTTACAGTACTACATGTCTAGAGGGTACAGTCACGAAGAAGCAAAAGGCTTTCAGCACGTATACCAGAAATCACGTAGTGAGCTCTCGAGTAAATTCACAGGACATAAACACTCAAAAGAAAGTAGAGACCTTATTAGTATGGCTGTAAAGAAGCAGATAGTAGAAAATGAAACTATATCTAGAGCAGCGAGATTTCGACAGGGAACAGAGAGCATTCGATCTGGAGGTGAAATACAATGTTACACAGAACTAAAAAAACACTTACCTACTTTGGAAGCTAACGTTAAAATAGGAGGTAAGGTTGTTGACATGCTACTTGGTAGAACTGTTATAGAGTACTATGGAGATTTTTGGCATCGAAATCCAAGTAAATATGGTAGAGATTTTACAATGTACGGAAGAACTTCACAAGAAGTTTGGGATAGAGATGCTTCACGTCTAAACACGTTTTCACAGTTGGGATACGGTACATTTATAATCTGGGAGAATACTTGGAAAAGCAATCCTGAATTAATAATAGAACAGTTAAAAAAGCTACACAATGAAAATACATAGAAGACAAGTTAACAGAAAAATATTAATAGGAGATCTATTTTTCTCTCTCGGTATTGAACCGAGACAACATAATAGTTATATCCCAGAATTTGACCTTAAAGTGAAAACGCCTTACGGGTATAAGGGAATACAGACTTTGTTTACAACAGAGAAGCAGCCAACAGTAACAACCTACTTTAAGAACGGAAAACGTCTTACAACCTCCAGACATCATCAGGTTAAGGTACTAGACGGAAGCTGGAAGAAGGTTCAAGATTTAATCGTTGGGGAAGAAGTAATAACAGAGACTGGAGTAACAGTAGTACTTAAGCAAAATAAAAAATCAAAAGAGATTGTACTGTACGACATGTCAGTGAAAGAGGTACATTGTTACTACAGTAATTCTATACTCTCTCATAATTCATGGTGCTTAGTATCACTAGGGGCAGAAGCAGTTAGACAAGGTTATACAGTATTACACTATACTCTAGAGTTATCAGAATCGTATGTAGGTAAAAGATATGATGCTTGTTTTACAGGAATACCTGTAGACCAACTAAAAGACCATAGAGCCCAAGTAGAAAAGGTTATATCAGAACTAACCGGTAACTTAGTCGTAAGAGAGTATTCACCCGGTAGAGCTACTATAAGTACTATTGAATCTCATGTACAGAAGTGTATTAGCATGGGTATTAATCCTGATCTAATTATTATTGACTATGTAGACTTACTTAAATCAAAGAGAAAGTCAACAGAGAAGAAAGATGAGATTGATGACGTATATACGGCAGCAAAAGGTCTAGCTAGAGAATTAAAAGTACCGGTTTGGACTGTATCTCAGGTTAACCGTGCAGGTGCTAAGGACGATATTATTGAAGGAGATAAAGCAGCAGGATCTTACGATAAGTTAATGATTGCCGACTTTGCAATGTCTTTATCAAGACAGAGAAAAGATAAGCAAAACGGTACAGGTAGATTCCACATTATGAAAAATAGATATGGAATGGATGGTATGTCGTATGGTGCTACTGTAGATACTTCGATAGGTAAGATTGTATTTGAAGATGGTGAATTAGAGGATACTACGTTTGCACCTAATACTGTAAATACAACAAGTACTTTTGGAGGATTTAGTTCGGTAGAAAGAGATCAATTAGCTAAAAAATTCTATGAATTGGGGGGATAGGGCCTATTTATTATTACAAAACAGATCAAGCTATGAGTACAAATCTATTAACAGTATATAAGAACAGCAGAGACGTATTAAACCCAAAGAAGTACACTCCATTGAAAGTAGATCCTCTTTTAAAAGAAGCTACTAGTTCAACTAGACCTCCTCATACTAAGCTATCTCCGATCGCTCCTCCCCAAAAGTACATTAGCTACATTGCTTCTTTAAAAGGAAAGTATTAAGTAACCCTTATTGAATTTTATTTATTAACAGTCATAAAAAATTGAACACTAAACGTATGGACGTTTCGCAAAGCATTTTATCAGACCTTACGGTATACATGAAGTATGCAAGGTTTATCCCGGATTTAAAAAGAAGAGAAGTATGGAAAGAGATTGTAGACCGTAATAAGGGTATGCATATTGAGAAATTTCCGCAGTTAAGAGAAGAAATAGAAGAGGCCTATAAGCTAGTCTATGATAGAAAGGTTTTACCTTCTATGAGATCGTTACAGTTTGGTGGTAGACCAATTGAACTAAATAATGCCCGTATCTACAACTGTTCTTTCTTGCCAATCGATGATTACAGATCATTCTCAGAAGCAATGTTCCTATTGCTATCAGGATGTGGAGTAGGATTCTCAGTACAGTTACATCACGTAGAAAAATTACCTGAAGTTAAAGTACCCACTAAATCAAAACGTTTCTTAGTAAGTGATAGCATTGAAGGCTGGGCAGATGCAGTTAAGGTTTTATGTAAGGCTTACTTTACAGGCGGTACTCTACCAAAGTTTGACTTTAGAGATGTACGTCCAAAAGGAGCTCTTTTAATTACATCTGGCGGTAAAGCACCAGGACCAGAACCTTTAAAAGAATGTTTATTCCAGATTCAAAAGATTTTCGATAGAAAGAGTACAGGAGATAAATTAACTTCTCTAGAATGTCATGATATAGTTTGCTTCCTAGCAGATGCAGTACTATCTGGGGGTATTCGTAGAGCGGCTCTAATCTCTCTATTCAATCTAGATGACGAGGATATGCTGACTTGTAAGTTTGGTAATTGGTGGGAACAAAATCCTCAAAGAGGCCGTGCCAATAACTCTGCAGTTATACTAAGACATAAGATAACAGAAGAAGAATTCTTCAAGTTATGGAAGAAAATAGAACTATCAGGTTCAGGAGAACCAGGTATGTATTTCTCTAACGATAAAGATTGGGGAACAAACCCATCACTACGGGCAGGTACTAAGGTAATTACTACTAATGGAATTTTTAACATAGAAGATCTTCAAGATACAGAGTTTTTCGTGAAGAACTTAACCGGGGAGACTAGTAAAGCTAAATGCTGGTTATCTGGGAAAGATAAACAACTCTACGAAATTACACTACAAGGTAATAAGAAATATCATGCAACTCCGGAACATGAATGGCCTGTATGGAATGGCAAGGAATATGTAAAGGTACAGACAAAAGACCTGCAGAAGGGATATCAATTCCCTACTTTAAAACAAGACTACTTATTCAACGGAACAAAAGGAACTATAGATGAGGGCTTTTTGTTAGGGTGGAATATAGGAGATGGATGGGTTACTGAAAACAAAAACGGTCGTAATAACATAGGATTTATTTTCTCCCCTAAGGATATAGAAAGCGATATACCCAACAGGATTTTAGCTTTTATAAACAGAGAAACATCTTCAAACATACAAGGAACTTTAAATAAGCAAAATTGCCTTGAATACACTACAGACAGTGTTTACCTGAACAATCTTTTTGAAGAGTATGGGTATAAACACAAGTCTAGGGGTCTTCCTGAAGCTACGTGGAGGGAAGGATCAGAAGAGTTTAGAAAAGGTTTGATAGACGGTATGTACTCAAGCGATGGAGGAGTTGAGAATCCTAAACACGGAAGAGCGGTAAACTACTACACAGTACATAGCAAACTAGCAGAAGACCTATCAGAATTATTAGGATTTTACGGAATTAAGAGCAGTATTAGAGAGTATACTAGAGATTTAGTAGCTTTCGGTAGAGAGTATAAGGAACATACGACCTACGTAGTAAGTGTGACAGATAGAGAAAGCATCCTGCATTTTGCTAAACTATTTAACCTTACTTCTAAAGAAAAGCAAAAGAACCTAGAAGATATAGTATCTAAACTAGTGAGTAGTCGATATAAAGCCCATGTTGATTCAGATAAGATAGCTATAATAGACATTAAGCTATCGGACGTCGTAGAAGATGTATGGGATATATCAGTTTATGACAGTACACATACTTTTCAGATATCACACTGTATAACAGGAAATTGTTGTGAGATTGCTTTACGTCCTTATCAGTTCTGTAACTTATGTGAAGTAAATGTATCTGATATTGAATCACAAGAAGATTTAGAGGCTAGAGTTAAAGCAGCTACCTTAATTGGTACTCTACAGGCATCTTATAGTGATTTCCATTACTTAAGAGATATATGGAAAAAGACAACTGAAAAGGATGCTCTATTAGGAATAGGAATGACAGGTATTGGATCTGGTGTAATTTTAAACTACGATTTAGAAAAAGCAGCTAAGGTAGCTAATCAAGAAAATGCTAGAGTAGCAGAAATACTTGGCATTAATAAAGCAGCTAGAGTAACAACAGTTAAGCCATCAGGTACTAGTTCATTAGTATTGGGTACATCATCAGGTATACATGCATGGCATAACGATTACTACATAAGAACAATTAGAGTAGGTAAGAATGAAGCTATCTACAATTACATAGCTATTAACCACCCTGAGTTAATTGAAGACGATTTCTTTAAACCTAATATACAGGCTGTAATTTCTGTACCTCAAAAAGCACCTAAAGGCTCAATACTACGTACTGAATCTGCTCTAGAGTTACTAGAAAGAGTTAAGAAATTTAATACAGAATGGGTTAGAGAAGGTCATAGAAAAGGTGCTAACACTAATAATGTTTCTGCAACCATTTCAATCAAAGATCCAGAATGGAAAGAAGTTGGAGAATGGATGTGGAAGTATAAAGAAACTTTTAACGGATTATCAGTTCTACCTTACGATAACGGATCTTACATGCAAGCACCTTTTCAAGACTGCACGGAAGAGAAATTTGAAGAAATGTCCAAATACTTACATGCAATAGACTTGAAAGATATTATCGAAGTAGAAGATAATACAGATCTAACAGATCAAGTGGCTTGTGCAGGCGGGCAATGCTCTATCGAATAATTTGAAGGTATTTCACAGTCACCGCCTATTTATATAAAAGATATTTATGGCGGTGATTTATAAAATAGAACACAAAGTAACAAAACGTGCTTATATAGGAAAAGCACAGGATGTGGATAGAAGATGGTGGGAACATCTGAATAACGTTAAAAGAGGTAAACAACACCCACTATACGATGCTATTAGAAAATATGGGAAAGACGCATTTAATTTTGAAGTAATAGAATCAGTATCCGACCAAGAGGTAAATCAACGAGAAATTAATCTTATTAAGGAATATAACGCAATATACCCAGCAGGTTATAACTTAACAGAAGGAGGAACAGGAGGAAATACAAAAAAAGGTATGACAGAAGACCAGAAACTACAACACCGCGCACAACAATCTAAAAATGCCAAACAGCAAGTCATACAGGGTATAGGAATTTGTGCTAAATCGGTAAAAGGTAAACACATAACTGAAACCTGTCCTGAGATAGCAGAAAAATGGAGAGTTAATTATAATAAAGGTCAGAATCAGAAATCAAAAAGATATGCAGAAGGTAACTTTACCTTAGCAGAGATTGAAGGATATAAAAAACTATCAGATATTCGAAAAGGCGGTAATAATCCTAGAGCGGCTAAGATAATGTGTGTAGAGACAGGAGAACTTTTTGGAAGTATGAGTGAAGCTATGCAACACTTTAAACTTAGGAGTAGGACACCTATTCAAACAACAATAAGAAACGGTAAGCCAACAGTAGGTAGTACACAATTACCAGGACTTTCTTTTAGGTATATAGTATAACCAATGATTCACGATAATTTAGTTCAAAACATAATAACAGGGTTATACCTCGTTATTAAGTACCATAGATAGGTAGGTCTTTTAAAGATTCTACCTATTTATTATTAAAACAATTTAACTATACTAAACTATGACCTCATTAGTAAGACTGTATGAAAACATACTTAACGAAGTTTCAGAAGAACAGCTTCGTGCACAATTCGTAGATTCCGGTAAAATCTCAGAAGAAGACTTCGATCAAATTGTAGCTGCATCAAAAGGTAAGACTGCCTACATGACCTGGCTTTGTGCCAGAGTAGCAAAACAAGATATCAAAGCAGAAGATATCTATAAGTTTGCAGACTACTTAGATGTGTTTGAAAAGAATAAAAGATTCTTCCCATCTCCGGATATTAACTCTTACAGAGATGCACGTCAAGTTCAAGACTTTACATCAAAAGCAATTGAGATTGCCGAGAAGAATATCGACCGTACGGGCGGTGATATGGAAGCAGGTAAGAATTTAGTACCGTTACAAGGTGTAGAGCAGCTAGCATCAGTAGGTATCAAGCTACTAGGTACTGTAGACGGTTACCAATGCTTTAAAGTTCCAAAATCAGCTAATAATAAAGAGGCTTGGGAAGTATACAAGAAGTGGTTAGCTAACTGTGCTAACAGGTCACAAGGTGCAAAAATTGAAATTTGTACAATGGCTGGATTTGATCACTATCAACGCTATCTAAAAGATGGTGACTACTACGTATTCTACAACTTAAACGATCCATTATCACCATATCAATTCCACTATGAATCAAATCAATTCATGGATAAGAATGATAAGCAGGTAATCTAATAAACACACATAATATGACACAAGGTAAACTAAAAAGACTTATAAGAGAAGTCGTGGAAGAAATGATAGAAGAACGCCGTTACATAAGAGAATGGAACCCATATCTACAACCGGACGAAGATGAAGAAGACGGTGTACTTGTAATGGATCCAGACGAAGATACAGAAACAGTACCTGAACCTCCAAAAAGACGCCGTCATTTAACTCCTGACCCTAATACTGTACCTAAAACAGAACCAAAAGCTAAATACGGAATTGATGAAGAAAAAAGCATAAAAGATATCGCAAGTAGATTTGTGAGACTAAAGAAAGGTAAGTAATGCCGGATGTAAATACCCATATAAAAAGCTTTTTTAATTTCTTAGAAAAAAGAGATAACCGTAAAGCACCGGCTAAGTATAAATTTGCTCATGAACCTGAATCTCTAACACCAGAAGATCTGGATGTAAAAGGAGATCTTGATCTAGCCGGTACTAAAATCACTACCCTACCGGAAGGTTTAAAAGTGAGTGGAGATCTTGATTTAAGTAACACTAAAATAACCTCTCTACCTGAAGATTTAAAAGTAAGCGGGGATCTTTATTTAAAGAACACTGAAATTACTTCGTTACCTTCCGGTATACAGGTGGGAGGTAAGATCCGAATGACTACTCCCCCGGAAAATTACCCGGAAAATCTTGCCGATAAGATTTATATAGGTGGATATTCTTTAACTAAAGCTAAAGAGATTTATGCTGAGTATAATTCACTTCCTGATATCGAAATAAAAGTTGGTAGAGCAGTTAAGAAAGGTAAAGGAAGAGAGTACCCGTATTCTAGTTTAAATACAGCAATACCGTCAACTAGCTTTACCGGAAGGAGTCTTAGAAAAGTACTAAATACACTAGCTACTTCTTTCGGTATAGATTGGGAAAAGATCTATATCACACAGGAACTAAAATCCGATCAGGTTATAGGAACTACCGAGGAGATTTATATAATAGGTACAGACAGTAAAGGAAGAGAGGTACTGTACAAAACCGATAGGTTTAACTCTACACTAGTAAGTGATCAAGGTAAAGCAGCAATATCAAATATACTAACTGCATCTGATAGACAATTATCACCACGTGCTGTAGCAGAGATAGAATCTAAATTATTTCCTAATGATGCAGTAGAAACTGTACCAAAGTTAGATAAAAAAGCTATAAAAGCTAAATTAGATAACCCAAATAACCCTTTAGTAAGAATAACTTTCGGTAGAAGGACTAGAGGTGGAAAAGGAATAGAAGGCAAACCAGAAGATCTACTACCGTTAATACAATCAGCTTCACAGGAAAAAGTTTATGCATTAGGACAAAAACTAGGTATAACTTGGGATAAGATGATTATTTATAAAGAAGACGGTGATACTTTATATGCACTTACAGGTAAAGATAAGACAGGTAAAGAATATATGATAGATAGAGCGGGACATGGTGGGGGTTCATATACAAAAGTATACTCTGGTGGCGGTACAAACTTAACAATAAGCCAAGCAATAGATAGTACCCCGGAAGATTACAAAGAATAAAAACACAGCAGTACATATTATGAGAAAGACTAAAATACAAGAAGCTGATTACGGAGATTTCCTACAGCCTAAAACGTTAGAAAAATTAAACAAGAAATCAGCCGATAGCTTAAGAGATATGCTTGGTGATAAATCAGTTCAACAAGCTATGGTGAATTCCATGACAATTCTAAAGCAGATTCAAGCTATTGAAAAACCTTACCGTACTCAATTAGCTCAAATCGCTGTTGATATTGTTACCGAAATGTATCCAATCATTACAGATAACGATATTAAAATAGAGGCTGAAATAGTAACTGCTGTTACACAAGACTTTAATCTAGGACCTAACGAAGAAGAAGTAACTTCTGATAATATCTTTGATTTAGATCTAGATATTTCACCTGAAGCTAAACGTAGAATTATCAACAGTATCACTCAAGGTGCTGCAATTAAAGGTTCATTTGCATTCCAAATGTTTAGAAATAGTCTCTCTGATATAAACCCAGCACTTGTTGAGAAGTATGGTGAGTTATTAAATGATGCTTACGGTATCTACGATGACGATAATACAGTTGCAATGATGCTTACAATGATTTCAAGAAATCAGCAAACAAATGGAGGTGCAAGTGAAGGTGTATATGATGAAGAAGAAGATAGACTAATCATAAAAGCAAAAGCACTCTGTTTTCCAATTTTACTACAGGAAATCATAAAAGGTTTATACGAAATTATCTCACTACAAGGTTTTAGTAGTGATAAAGAGAAGAATCAAAAAACCGTAAAGAAGGTAGATACGGCCACAAACGAACCTGAAGACATTAGATACGGTAAATTCATACATGATGCTTTAAGAGATTTAATTTCTACTTATGGTGATGATGATCCTCGTGTAGCAAGTTACTTCCTGGCAGATCTATATAGGTTAGATGATACTAAATTCTTAGAATTTATAGAGAACCTGTTAAATGAAGAGCTTACAAGAGATCAAATCAAATGGGCACAAGATACAATAAGTGATATCGAGGATGACCTTAAGAAAGATGATGCAGGCATGTAGTATTAGGTAGTATATGAACCATATAAAAAACTTTTTTGATTTCTTACGAGATAAAGAAAAACGTACCCCGCCGTTTGTATACAAGCTCGTCTATGAACCTGAATCCCTAGAGTCTTATGAGTTGTTTATTGACGATGATTTAGATCTAGAAGGGGTTGCAAAGCTTAAACAGTTACCTGACGGACTTACAGTAGCTGGTTATCTGGATGTAGAAGATACAGGTTTAACTAGTCTACCTGATAACCTAAGAGTTATAGGTAGCTTATTTGCAAATTCATTACCGCTAAAAGAACTACCTGGAGGCCTAAAAGTAGGCAATCAACTTTTTCTAGATAGCACACAGATAACCACATTACCTAGAGATATTGAAGTAAGAGGAACACTGCGCATTGCTAAAACCCCACTAGCACAGAGTCTAATAGATGAATTTGGAGAAGAAATAACAGAAAATCCTAAAGGAATTGCTCTACGAGAGAAAATTTTTGCAGAAAGATACCCCGGTATCAAAGGACCTATAGAATTGTAAAGAAAAATTAAAGTTGCTAGTCTGAAATAAAGTCCGTATCTTTAGATAGATGATACAGGTACAATCTAAAGAGTTTCTACAAGAACAAGTCGGACATTTAAAGCCGTTAAAGTATAATAAGTTTCAATGGTGGAGAAACTATCTCTTCCCTGAACCTCTAAGTGATACTCAACCGCTTCTAAACCGTATTACCAACGGTGATTTCGATGTATCTCCCTACTACTGGATAGCACAAATGGCTATTCACGAGATGCAAGATAAGATGGATACCACTCGCTGCCTAGAAAAGAAAAGAGACCTACAGAGCTTCTATAATGAAAAATACCGTAGATTAGTACAAGACTACGAGAAAGATGAATTTAAAAGAATGACAAGTCTCAAGAAAGCTTTCATAAAGAGATTCAAACTGACTGAAGAAGAACTTCAAGAAGAAATGGAAAATTATGTTGGAAGTCTGGAAGAAATGTACTATATTATAGAAGAGAAATACAAGAAGACTAAACTAACCCATAAAGAGGATTTAGTACAAGTCTTAAAATCACTGTAAATAAAAATAGAAATATATGCAAGAGTTAATGTCATTGTACGATTATTTAGGAAAGCCTGCGGGTAGAGCATTGGGTGCTGAAGTATACAAGATTGCTAAAGCAGCTAGAACTAAAGTAGGTAATAGAGAGATTTCAAACCCTAAATACAAAGGAAAGGTTATATTATATACTAGAGATTTCCTAGACAGTTATTTCAATAATAACGAGAATATCGGAAAAAGACCTTAAAAGGTATATCGGTTTTGAGACTAATCGATTAATAAAATAATACGTCTCTTATCTTAATTTTTAAATTTTATGAGTAAAAAACAAGCAGTGTTAAGTCTCAGTGGAGGCTTAGACAGTAGCACGTTATTGCTACATCTGTTAGCAGAGGGTTATGAAGTAACCGCATTATCGTTCGACTATGGTCAAAAACATAGAGTGGAATTAGAACGAGCACAATCGTTAGTCGAATATATTAGATTAGAATTTGCTAGAAGGACAGACAAACTTACTACTCCTATTAGACATCAAATCATTAAGTTAGATGGTTTAGCTCAATTGCTAAATTCAGCTCTAGTAACAGGCGGTAACGAAGTACCTGAAGGACATTATGAAGAGGAGAATCAACGTCAGACTGTGGTGCCAAACCGAAATAAGATCTTCAGTTCTCTAATTCAAGCAGTAGCTCTATCACTAGCTACCGTAGGTGAAAAACATGAGGTTAAAATTGCTTTAGGTATTCATGCCGGAGACTTTGGTGTATATCCAGACTGTAGACAAGAATTTAGAGATGCTGATATGGAGGCATTTAAGATTGGTAACTGGGATTCTGAATTAGTGTCTTTTTATACCCCGTATCTAGAAGTAACCAAATATGAGATATTACAAGATGGATCTAAAGCATGCGAACAGTTAGGTCTAGATTTTAATGAAGTGTACAGACGTACTAATACGAGTTATAAACCAATCTACATTCCGTCCCCTGAAAGTATCTCTGGAGTAGAAGAACCGTATAGAACTGTAGTTGGTACGTGGTATTCAGATTACAAATCAGCTTCTTCCGTGGAACGATTAATCGCGTTTGCAAAACTAGGCCGACCAGACCCGGTAGCTTATGCTGACGAAACAGGGCCTGTAGCTTACGAAGTAGCGAAAGCACATGCACTTAAAATAGAAGAAGATTATTATAGAGAGGGAAGTAGTTAACTTCTTCTCAGTAAAACTAAGGTAATTCAACAGGTGTACTATATTTATAATCACACAATACTATAAATATGGTACACTATGTTTACAAAATTACAAACAAGAAGAATGGTAGGTATTATATAGGTTCTAGATCTTCTCCTAATCCATGTTTTGATAACTATATGTCTTCTTCTAAAATACTAAAAAATCTTTATAAAATTGAAGGGCTTAGTAACTTTGAGAAGGTTGTATTACAGCAATTTGATACTCGGGAGGAAGCTAATGCTTATGAAGATAAGCTTATCAGTACAGCTTTTCAAAACGAACCTGATAATATCTATAATCTACGAAGGTCCGGTATTGGAAAACACACTAAGAACTCTTTTAATAGGAGAGTAGACCTCTGGGTAGATTACTATGAAGCAATAAGAACAGAGTATCAAAGTGGGGTAAGTGTAAGTAGCTTAGCTTCTAGATACTGTTGTGATAAAACTACTCTATATAAAATACTAGGGACCTTATTAGATGCAAAAAGATATAGAAGTAAAGCGTGGGAACACGAAGAAGAGATAGTACAACAGTATCTACAGGGTTTTTCCAGAAAGTCCTTAGCTGAGAAGTATAAATGTGATATGTATACCTTAAAAAGTATATTAATAAAGCACAGTATTGAACTTAAAAGTTATTCTGAGCAGTATTTGATAGATAGACAGAGAGGTATTGAGAAAAAGACTACAGAGAAGGTACTTGATTTAGAGAAATTTAAAGAACTATATTATGATAAAGGTTATACCCTGGTTCAGATAGCAAAGTTCTTTAACATTCATAAAAATACTATCTCTAAACTTGCTTTAAAGAATAATATGATACTTAAACCTATAGGTTACCATAGCAAAGTTAAGAAACACCCGGCTTGGAACTATGTAGAAGAAATCCAGAAATACGCACAGACTACAACTAAAGCATATCTTCTAGAGAAATACGGTATAAAAGACCGTTTAACTTTAAATAGAATCTTAAAAGCAAAATAATTAAATTTATGTTAATATCACACGAAATACCAAAGCAGTTATTTCCATATGAAGGGTTGATAAATGATTACCCCTACGTACTAGGGCATCTATTAAAGAAAGATCCGGAGTATGCTACTTTCTATAAAGAGAAATTAAAATCTGCTCCCTATTCTATTCTTGATAATTCTGCTTTTGAATTAGGAGAATCTATTCCAATGGAGGAATTGTATGAATTAGGTAAGGAGTATAAACCAACCCACCTAGTTCTACCTGATAAAGTTAATGATTACCACGTTACTCTAAGTAATGCTGCATCATATCTTGGAACTTATAGAGAAGATGATCAGAAATATATCGGAGTATGTCAAGGAGAGACTTTTGATCAGATCTTTGACTGTATTGAATTTTATACACAGAACAAAGTAGACATTATTGCACTACCTTTTGATTTAGTACCTGATTCTGATCACGTAACAGTGAGGTATAGGTTTTTAAACTGGATGCTACATGAAAAAAATATACCGCTAGGAATAAAGATACACCTGCTTGGCTGTCAAAATCCGGTCGAATTTCAATTATTTAAGACTCCTGGAGTAGTTAAGAGTTTAATTCACTCCTTAGATACAAGTTCTCCGGTGGTAAACGGGTGGGTAGGTAATGAATTAGGTCCACACGGTCTAACTAAACCGAAACCTAAAGCTAAACTAGCCGATAACCTAGATATTGAGTTATCAGAAGATCAAATAGAACTTATTAGTAAAAACGTTAAAACCTTCCGTAGCTATGTCAGAGCAAATTAATATGAATGATGCAGCAGCTAGATCTTTAGGATCTGCTAACTCCTACGCTGTATACACAGATAAATTCGACCCGTCTCAATTAAATCCAATGCCTAGATCTGCCGCAAGAGGAGATTACGGTATAACAGGTAAAGAGTTTGTAGGAGTGGATACCTGGCATTGTCACGAAGCTACTTTCTTATTAGATAACGGTTTACCTCTAGCAGGTACTCTAAAAGTAATCTGTCCATCAGATTCAGAGTTTATGGTAGAATCAAAGTCGTTTAAGCTCTACCTCAACACATTCGATATGTGTAAAATGGGTAAAACTATAGACGAAGCTATTACTAACTACGAACAGCAAGTCAAGACTGATGTTAGTGCATGTATTGGTGCAAATGTAGATGTAAAGTTCTTTAGATCAGGAGCCGATAGACTTATTAGTGATGATCCGGGTAAAAACTATATTGATCTTTATAGCTACATTACAACCGATCAACTTGAATCTATTCAAATAACAGATTACAGTTCTAGTGAATTCCACAGTGTTGTAGATGATTCTACAGCTACAAGTCAAGAATCTCACTACTTCACAAATGTGTTAAGATCAAGGTGTAGACACACCAAGCAGAAAGATACCGGAACTGCTTACTTCCACATTAAAACTAAAAGAGGGGTTGTCAATCCAGTTGAACTACTTAAACTAGTAATATCGCTAAGAGAGGTAAATGAATTTCACGAATTTTGTGCCGAAAAGCTCTATATCGAACTAATGAGTAATCCTTTAATTGAAGAGTGTAGCGTAATGTTACTATATGCAAGAAGAGGCTCTCTAGACATATGTCCAGTTAGAGCTACTAGACCAGCGCTAATATCGCCGGTTATTAAGTCTACATATTATTACACAGTAAAAACAATGGGTCAATAATATGAAGCAATTAAATTGGGTAGTCTACGTGTCACAATCTGGGGGAGAAGTATTTGATATATGTCGTAATCTAGACATAATACCTAAGTTACTTATTACAAATAACATTAAAAAGTTAAGAACAGATGTAACCAAGTACCTGTGGTATAATGGATGTGACATAAGAACGGTACCTTTTAATCCTCAAATCTCTGATTATCTCCAAGAGGATATCCTAGGTAGTAACATAATAACGTTACATGGATATCTACGCATCTTACCCGCCGAATTAATAAATAGCTATAGTCCTAGGGTGATCTACAACGGTCATCCGGCTCCAATCACACTTAAAGAATACCCAGAACTAAAAGGGAAAGACCCTGTAGAGAGACTCTGGAAAGATAGAGAAAAATACGGAATTATAGGAACAGTCATACACGAGGTAACTGAAGGAGTAGATGAAGGTAACATAGTGTGTCATAATATCGAGACTAATACAGGGATAGAGTCTAAAGAGTGCATGTACCTTAAAACTAGAGAACTATCATTACAACTTTGGATTAAATTCTTTAAAGACCAGATATTAAAGTTGGATAGTTCAAATTAATTCCTTATCTTTATAATATATGAACATACTAATTGGATCCCACGGTACGGGAAAAAGTACACTACTAAAAGCAGTCCAAGAGAAGTATCCGGATTACTACGTAACAGATGGATTCTCAAGACCTGTCTTTAAGATTAGCAAGATGTTAGACTTCTCTGAACACGAGAAGCAAATAGTAATTAACGAATTGACGATGTGGGGGTATCAAAACTACCTATCACATAAAAATGTTATATCTACTCGTAGTATCGTTGACTGTATAATATATACAGGTATCCTACATCCAAAGATCGATACGTCAGAGATGTTAGAGTTGTTCGAAGCAACTAAAAACCAGGTAAACTATTTCTTCTATATTCCAATTGAATTTAGCTTTGTATATGATCCACAGAGATTGAATGAAGAGCTACAGAAGAAAGTTGATAGTCTATTTGTAGACTTTATTGAA